>Ga0074045_10002668_pt1 | contig 16422 bp, 14 predicted proteins | sample BogForMeECP23OM2_FD_94442 | JGI IMG/M metagenome (GOLD analysis project Ga0074045, IMG submission 94442) | Bog forest soil microbial communities from Calvert Island, British Columbia, Canada - Bog Forest MetaG ECP23OM2 | ecosystem: Environmental > Terrestrial > Soil > Wetlands ...
ACAGCGGTTCCGGCCGGACACGCACTGGCGGTGGATCGCGAGAAGTTTCCCGAGGCAGTGACGGAGGCGATTGAACGCGAGCCGCTGATTCGAGTGGTGCGGGAAGAGGTCTCGCGCATCGACGAGAGCGATGGCATCACGATAGTCGCCAGCGGTCCGCTGACGTCGGATGCGCTGACGCAGGAGATCTTGCGGCTGAGCGGAAGCGAGCAGCTTTACTTTTACGACTCGATCAGCCCGATCGTTGACGCCGACTCCATCGATCGCGAGCGGGTGTACATGGCGGCGCGCTACGACAAGGGCACGGCCGATTACATCAACTGCCCGATGACGCAGGAAGAGTACGACCGCTTTCTCGACGCGCTGCTGGAAGCGCAATCCGTGGACGCGAAGGGGTGGGAGAAGCTGAATTACTTCGAGGGCTGCCTGCCGATTGAGGCGATTGCACGCCGCGGGCGCGACACCCTGCGCTTCGGGCCGATGAAGCCGGTCGGGCTGCGCGATCCCAAGACTGGGAAGACTCCGTATGCGGTAGTGCAGTTGCGCCAGGAGAATTTGCGGGCCGATTCGTACAACCTTGTCGGCTTTCAGAACCACTTGAAGTTTGGGGAGCAGGCGCGGGTGTTACGACTTATCCCAGGGCTGGAGAATGCGAAGTTCCTGCGCTACGGGCAGATCCATCGCAATACATATATCAATGGTCCGGCGCTACTGCAGGAGACCTTGCAGATGAAGCAGCATCCCAATGTGTTGTTCGCAGGGCAGATTTCAGGTGTCGAAGGATACGTGGAGTCCATCGCAACTGGATTGCTGGCTGGTATGCAGGCGGCGGCGGTGGCGGTGGGCGCCGAGCCGGTGGCGCCTCCACGGGCGACAGCGTTTGGTGCGCTGGTGAATTACATCTGCCACGCCGATGGGAAGACTTTTCAGCCGGCAAATATCACTTTCGATTTGTTGCAGCCCTTGGATGAAGACACGCGACGGCGGGTGCGCGACAAAAAGCAACGGCATGCCATGGTGTGCGAGCGGGCGCTGACGGAATTACAAGGCTGGCTGGTAGCGCAGCGCCCGGTTGAAGCTCCGCCTTCGTAGGGCTGACCGCGGCGCTATTTCTTGTTCCGGTCTTCGTGGCGGGCGCGGTTTTTGATCCAGATGGGGGAGCCGATGAAGCCGAAGGCGTCGCGAATCTGGTTCTCCAGGAAACGCTGGTAGGCGAAGTGGAGTTTCACTTCGCGGTCGGTGAAGAGAATGAACGTGGGCGGAGACACTGCGGCTTGCGTCATGTAGAAAATGCGCACGCGTCTGTTCATGGGGACTGATGCGCGCTCGAAGTCGACTTTAGCCAGGAAGCGGTTCATCGCCCCAGTGCCGATGCGCTTGCGTCGTTCCTTCGCGACCAGCTCCAGTGTCGAGTACAGCTTATTGAGTCCCTTGCCAGTCGAGGCTGAGACCAACACGATCGGCGCGTAGTTCAGAAACTTAAGGTGCCGGCGCGCCCGCTCCTCGTAGAGCTTGGCATCGGCGGGAGGCTTGCCGTCGGTGCGATTGGTCGTCACCAGGTCCCACTTGTTGACCACGATGATGACGGAGCGTCCGCTCTCGTGGGCGTATCCAGCGATGGTGGCGTCGCTGGCGGTCACGCCTTCGACGGCATCGATGATGATGAGCGCCACGTCGGCGGCTTCGAGGTGCTTGCGCGCCATGACGACTGATAGCTTTTCGGCCATCAGTTCGGTCTTGCCCTTGCGGCGAATTCCGGCGGTGTCGATGAAGCGATAAGTCTGCCCGGCGTGCTCGACCAACTCGTCGACAGCGTCGCGCGTGGTTCCGGCGATGGGCGAGACGATGGCTCGTCCAGTTCCGGTGAGCGCGTTCAAGAGCGTGGACTTGCCGACATTGGGGCGTCCGATGATGGCGACTTTCGATAGCTTGGGAGCCTGATCTTCTTCAGCTTCGGAGTCGGCTTCGGCAGGCACACCGTCCTCGGCCTCGGCTAGCTCTTCTTCCTCAATCTCTGCCGCTTCTGCTGCGGCGACGGGCTTGCGGTGAGGAAACACGCGAAAGACATGCTCCAGCAATTCCGCCACGCCATTGCCGGTCTCGGCCGAGATGGGAAGCAGCTCTTTGATGCCCAGGCGGCGGAATTCCTGCGCGTAAGGCTCGATGTTGGGCGTATCCATCTTGTTGACCGCGAGCAACAGTGGCTTGCCCATGCGCTGCAACTGGCGCGCGAGCTCGATGTCAGGCGCGGCGAGTTCGGTGCGTCCGTCGACCACCATCACGATGGCGTCGGCCTGCTCGAGCGCGACCTTGGCCTGACGAAAGATCTCAGCGGGGATCAACGCTTTGTCGTCGGGAATGATGCCGCCGGTATCGACCACGCGCAGTGTCTGGCCGGCCCACTCCGCTTCGCCGTAGAGGCGATCGCGGGTGATACCGGGCTCGTCGCCGACAATGGCGCGACGGGAGCCGACGAGGCGATTAAACAGCGTGCTCTTGCCGACGTTGGGGCGTCCCACGATGGCGAGGGTACCGGCCAGGGGGAGATCGGACTTGGTACGAGCTTCGTAATGGACTCGGCGGGACATTAGACTGGGAGCTCTTTCGGCTGTGCGGGTAGCAACGTCTATTATAGGGATGTACACCTTTCGCCGTGTCTTCTCCTTCCAAGCCCGTGTCTTCGTCGCCGGCTTCCCCCGCGAGTTCGGCAGCCCGCATACCCACGCTGTACCAGTTCTTCGGGCCCGGAGGCGTGCTGGCAAAGTCGCATCCCGCATACGAGTTTCGCCGCGGACAACTGCAGATGGCGGAAGCGGTAGAGCAGGCGCTCAGCGAAAAGCGTCATCTGATCGTTGAGGCCGGGACAGGCACTGGTAAGACGCTGGCGTACCTGCTGCCGGTGATTCGCTCAGGCAAGAGGGTGATCATCTCGACCGGAACGAAGACGCTACAGGAGCAGCTGTTCTTCAAGGACATCCCGTTTTTGCAGGAGCACCTGGGCGAGCTGCGCGTGTGTTACATGAAGGGGCGCGCGAATTATCTGTGCCGCAAGAAGCTCTACGACCTTACCGACCAGCCGGTGCTAAACGGACTGGAGGAGATTAGCCAGTTCAAGATCATCAGCGAATGGGAGAAGACGACTGAGACGGGAGACCGGGCGGAGCTGGCCGAGATGCCGGAGAGCAGCCCACTGTGGTCAAAGCTGGATGCGCGCACCGACCGCTGCATTGGAACGGAGTGTCAGCAGTTCGACCGCTGCTTCATCACCGAGATGCGACGGCGCGCGGCGGAGAGCGACATCATCATCGTGAACCATCACCTGTTCTGCGCGGACTTGGCCATCAAGTCGGCGGCCGAGCGCGCACCCGACGCGGGAGTGCTTCCCGAGGCCGGCGTGGTGGTGTTCGACGAGGCGCACGAACTGGAAGACGTGGCCACGGATTTCTTCGGCGTGTCAGTGTCGAACTTGCGAGTCGAAGACTTGCTGCGCGATGTGGAGCAGACGCTGCGGCGGGCGAACCTTCCGCTGGCACAGGCGCTGGCCGCGTCGGCGCGGGTGAGGGAGCGGTCGCAGTTATTTTTCTCCATCTTGCCGCCGGGCGAGGGGCGGTTTGCGTTTGAGAACCGGGCGGAGTTTCTGGAAGAGAATGGCGACGAGTTTATCGGGCTACAGAACACGCTTTTGCATCTTTACGGCGAGCTGCAGGCGGTCCCCGATAAGCCTGACGAGGTGCACAACCTCTGCCGGCGCATCGAGGAGTTGCGGGTGCAACTTGGGTTCGTGATGGAGTCGAACCAGAAAAACACGGTGTTCTGGATCGGACGGCGGGGCGAGCGTCGTGGGGGACGCGGTGGACAGCAGAATGTTTTCCTGCAGGCGACGCCGATCACGGTGTCGGACATTTTGCGACAGACACTCTTCGACAATTTAGAAACAGCGGTGCTGACTTCGGCGACGCTGGCGGTGGGTGGCGGGTTTGACTACATTCGCGGGCGACTGGGGCTTGAACATGCGCGCGAGATAGTCGTGCCGTCGCATTTTGATTATCCCAGCCAGGCGCTGCTGTATGTGCCTCCCGACCTGCCCGATCCGCGCGAGCCGCAGTTCGTGGAGAAGGCCTCGCAGCGGGTGCGCCAACTGTTGGAGATTACACGGGGACGGGCATTCTGCCTGTTCACCAGCTACTCGTTCATGAACCAGCTATACGAGCGACTGCTGGGCGAGTTGGAATTCCCGATGCTGCTGCAGGGCAGCGCGCCCAAGAATGCGCTGCTGGAAGAGTTCCGCATGACGCCGAACGCAGTGCTATTTGCGACGTCGTCGTTCTGGCAGGGTGTTGACGTGCAGGGCGAGCAACTGAGTTGCGTGATCATCGACCGACTGCCGTTTGCGGTGCCAAATGATCCGGTAGTGGGGGCGCGCATCAAGGCGATTGACGAGGACGGCGGCAATGCCTTCTTCGAGTACCAAGTGCCGAGTGCCGTGATTTCTCTGAAACAGGGCTTCGGCAGGCTGATTCGCTCGCTGCATGATCGGGGACTGCTTTGCCTGCTGGATAATCGCATTCTGAAGAAGCAGTACGGCAAGGTGTTCTTGAGCAGCCTGCCGGAGTATGCGCGGACGACGGACATCCGGGCGGTGGAGAGGTTCTTTGGGGCGGAGGGGTCAGGAGCGGATCAGTCGTAGCTCGCCGGGCTCAAGGGATTGCATCTCAGTAAGACACTTCGGCACCAATGGCAGTAAGTCGACCAGACGACTGGTCTTTGGCTGAAACACGAGGACGGCTATTTTTCGGCCAGACAGATTTTGCTGGAAGGCAATGCCTTGGTCGATCGTGATGAAGATCTCGAAGCCTAACCGCTCGGCGCCAGAGAGCAATTCACCGTTCTTGGTCCCTGCGAAACCTGCATCGGGAACCGTAACGCAATCATGTCCGACAAGACTTCGACCGAACTTCTTGGGTACGCATTCATCGAACAGAACTCCCATCCCAGTTGGTCGACCAATAGGGACTTGGCTTGCTCCAAAGCCGCGATGGCAGCTTCGCGGCTGACGGTCGGAAAGTCGTCGAGGAATTCGTCCAGGCTCTGACCTCCTTCGAGGTAGTCAAGCAGTGTCTGAAGGGGGACACGAGTTCCCCGGAAAACGGCTACTCCGCCCAAAACGTCCCGATCTTTGACGATCACCTGGTGCATCATGGGTCGAGTTTAGCGCGAGCGGGGGCAAAAACCCAGCAAACTGCATTCGCCTGCGACTTCCAGCTAAAATAGACGTTTAGCCGCAACCCGCCTATTTGCGCCGCTGCGGACGGAGAGCATGTACGAAGTAACTGTCGAAGACACGTTTTCCTCGGGGCACTTTCTGCGCAACTACAAGGGCAAGTGCGAGAAGCCCCACGGACACAACTACAAGGTGCGCGTCACCCTGCGCGGCGAGACTCTGGACCACGCCGGCCTGCTGCTGGACTTCAGGGACCTGAAGGAAGTGCTGCGCCCGGTGGTGGACTACCTCGATCACCAGATGATCAACGAGCTCGAGCCGTTTGATGTGCTGAATCCGTCGGCGGAGAACCTCGCCAAGTATTTCTACGACGAGACCAACAAGCACCTGACGGGCAAGACCAGCGGCCGGGTGTGGGTGAAGGACATTACCATCTGGGAGACCGACACCACTACGGCGACGTACAGCGAATAGCTGTCCATGCAAATCATCGAAATTTACAAGTCGCTGCAGGGTGAGTCGTCCTACGCTGGGTTACCGTGTGTGTTTGTGCGCACGGTTGGATGCAACTTGCGCTGCGTGTGGTGCGACAGCGAGTACACCTTCAAGGGCGGGCAGCGGATGACGCTGGACGAGATTGTGCACGAGGTACATCGCCTCTCGCCCGATGGCGGCCTGGTGGAGATCACGGGCGGCGAGCCCATGCTGCAGGAGGGCGAAGTCCTTTCGTTGATGGACCGCCTGCTGATCACGGGATTCACGGTACTGCTGGAAACCAGCGGCGAGCGCCTGCTGGATAAGGTTCCTGCACCGGTGGTGAAGATTGTAGACGTGAAGAGTCCACATTCGGGAGAGGGAGGGACGTTTCGCCACGATAATCTGCTGTATTTGACGGTGCAGGATGAAGTGAAGTTCGTTCTGGCCAGCCGTGGCGACTACGAGTTTGCGCGCGATTTTATCCGCGAGCACGAATTGAGCGCCCGGGTGGGATCGGTGATTCTGTCGCCGGCGTTCCGTAAAGATGCGACGGGCAGCCGGGACGTATCGCATTGCCTGCTTGACCCTCGAGAGCTGGCAGAGTGGATGCTTGCGGACCGGCTGAAGGCGCGGCTGGGGCTGCAGATTCATAAGTTCATCTGGGAGCCGTCGCTGAAGGGTGTGTAAACTCGCATTTGGCGATCGGGCCCACATCGCATGACGACAGTCGCTACCACGAAGGAAAGCGTAGGAACACTCAAGGCGCAGGCGCTGGTAGTTCTCAGCGGAGGCATGGATTCGACGGTCTGCGCGGCGCTGGCAGTGCGGGATTTCGGCGCGGAACAAACGGCGGCGCTGCACATTGACTACGGGCAGCGGACGGAACGGCGGGAGCGACGGGCGTTCCAGGAAATCTGCGACCGGATGGGCATTGCTACCCGGCTGACGTTCCAGACTCCTTTTTTTCGTGCGATCGGCGGATCGGCGCTAACGGACGAACAAATCGCGGTGCCGCACGCGGGCCCGGAGATCGGGGCGGAGATTCCGGTGACCTACGTTCCCTTTAGGAATTCGCATTTCCTGTCGGCCGCGGTGAGTTGGGCCGAGGTGCTGGGGGCGGAGCGGATTTATGTCGGCGCGGTGCAGCAGGACAGTTCGGGCTATCCCGATTGCCGTCCCGAGTTCTACGCGGCGTTCAACGAAGCCATCCGGACGGGGACAAGAGAGGGGAAGATCCGCATCGAAACGCCGTTGATCGCTCTGAGAAAAGCTGAGATTGTGCGACTTGGCCTTGAATTAGGCGCTCCGTTCGATTTAACTTGGTCATGCTACAGTCGGGAGGATCGGGCCTGTGGTGTCTGTGACAGCTGTGTGTTGCGGATGCGGGCCTTTGCGGCGGCGGGAGCCAGCGATCCCATTCCTTATTTATCGCAGGCCAACCCGCACTGATCCTCAGGAATTCAAATTCGGATACTAATAACGCCGTGGCGACCGGTCACCGTGAGTAGATCGATGCGGGCCGACACCACGCGCTTGGAGGCGAGTATGAAGAGATACATCACGCTGGCCATGTTTCTGGTGCTGCTGCTGGGGATCAGCGCGGTGCCCGTCGTCGCTCAAATGACTGGCATCAAGGGTGCCTGCAAGGATCAGGAAGGCAAACCGATCACCGATGGCGTGCTGGAAATCTCGAACACCGACACCGGCCGCAAGGTAACGAGCAAGACCAACAAGAACGGCGAATATACCTCCATAGGTCTGACGCCCGGTAACTATGACGTCACCTTGATGCGAAACGACAAGCAGGTGGATGCCGTCACCAAGGTCCCTGTTGGTGTAGGCGACATGAGAGAAGTGAACTTCGACCTCAAGAAGGACCTCGCCGCAAAGGCAGCCGGCCCGACGGAAGAGCAGCTCAAGAAACAGCAGGAAAACACCAAGCAGAACGAGAAGATCAAGGGCCTGAACGCGAAATTGGTGGAAGTGCGCGACCTGGAGAAGGCGGGCAACTACGACCAGGCGATCTCGATCCTGCAGGAGGTAACCGCCGCCGAGCCGAGCAAGGATCTCTTGTGGGCCTACCTTGGGGACGCTGACCGTGGCGCCAAGAAATATCCCGAGGCGATCGAGGCCTATCAGAAGGCGCTGGCGATCAATCCCAATAGTGGCGCTTATCACAATGGACTGGCCGACGCTTATGCAAAATCGGGACAGACGGACAAGGCAGTGGCCGAGTATAACGCTGCTGCCCAGGCGGAGCCCGCAAATGCCGCGACCTATTACTTCAACGAGGGCGCGATCTTCACCAATACGGGGAAGGTCGATGACGCGATCGCCGCCTTCGACAAGACCATCCAGACCGATCCAAACCGTGCCGAAGCCTACTACTATAAGGGCATCAACTTGATGAGCAAGGCGACGACGGGCAAGGATGGCAAGTTTGTGGCGCCTGCGGGGACGGCTGAGGCATTCCAGAAGTATCTGGAACTGAAACCCGACGGCCAACTAGCCCAACCCGCAAAAGACATGCTGGCCAGCATTGGGGCTTCCGTCGAGACCACGTTTGGCAAGCAGAAGGCTGCTCCGGCGGCAAAAAAGAAGCCGAATTAATCGCGATCGAAGTGCGAGGGGCGGCCACGTGCCGCCCTTTCTTGTTGCAAGCTCGGCAGCAATTTGGGATGGTCGGCTGCGTCCAGTAGAATCCGCAGGAACGTGCTTCCATGAACGATTCCACGAAACCAGAGCTGTTGTCGTTTGCCGAAGGTCGAAGGGTGGTCGAGCAGTATGCTGCCGGGCTTTCGGCGACTGAGCCTGAGCTCGCAGGCCTGCTGGACGCAGTTGGGCTGGCGCTGGCAGAAGACTTACTCGCGGACCGCGACTTTCCGCCGTTTCCGCGTGCCACCCGGGACGGGTATGCGGTTCGCGCCGCGGATGTTCAAGCCGTTCCCGTAAAGTTGCGGTGCGTGGGTACGATCAAGGCCGGCGCGGCGATCGAGGACAGCGATGTCACGGTAGCTGCCGGCAAAGCGGCGGAGATCATGACCGGCGCCCCCGTACCTGCCGGAGCGGACGCTGTGGTGATGGTTGAGTACACCGAGTCCGTGGGCGCGAACGTTACCGTAAAGCGCGCGGCGAAAGCGGGTGAGAATGTGGTTCCCGCAGGGGCCGAAGCGCGGCGCGGCGACGTGATGGTGCCACGCGGCACTCGGGTGCAGCATTCTGTCGTGGCTGTCGCGGCGGCCGTGGGGCGCGCCGAAATCGCCGTGCACCGCAGACCGCGGGTCGCGGTCCTGGCCACGGGAGACGAACTGGTTGACATCAATCTGCCGCCGGGCCCAAACCAGATCCGCAATTCCAACAGCTACTCCCTGGCAGCGCAAGTGTACGAGGCAGGCGGAGACGCGGTAATCCTACCCCTAGCGCGCGACGAAGCGGCGGAATTGGCGATCCTGTTGCGCAAAGGCCTGGAGGCCGACCTGCTGCTGCTGACCGGCGGCGTATCGATGGGCAAGTACGACCTGGTGGAAGAGGTGCTGGCCTCGCTGGGTGCGGTGTTTTTTTTCACCGGAGCAGCTATACAGCCGGGCAAACCAATAGTGTTCGGGCAGGGCAAGCTGGGCGGCAAGACGACCCCGTTTTTCGGGCTCCCTGGGAACCCAGTGTCCACCATGGTCACGTTTCAGTTGTTTGTTCGACCGGTGCTGGATGCGCTGGGCGGCGCGAAGCCGGAACTGTTGCCATTCACACAGGCGGCGCTGCGGGAGCCCCTGATGACGAAGACCGGATTGACACGGTTTCTTCCGGCAAGGCTTGGCGGAACGCACGAGCGACCCGAAGTCGAATTGGTGCACTGGCACGGGTCGGGCGACCTGATGGCGGCGTCAAGATCGAACTGCTACATTGTGGTACCTCCAGATCGCGAGAAGTTCGAGGCTGGGGAAGCGGTGACGGTGCTGTTGTCGTAGCTCCATGGCAAAAGCTAAGACAAAAACGCAAAAGCTGTCGCATTACGATGCCGCTGGGCGCGCGTCGATGGTGGACGTGTCGGCCAAGAGTCCCACATTGCGGGAGGCCGAGGCGTACGCGTTCGTGGCGATGAGCCAGAAAGTGCTGCGAGCGCTGCCGCAGAATCCCAAGGGCGATCCGCTGGAAGTGGCGCGGATTGCGGGCGTTCAGGCAGCCAAGCGGACGGCGGAGTTGATTCCGATGTGCCATCCGCTACCGCTGACCAAAGTCGATGTAACCTGCGCCGTGAAGAGCGCGGGCATCGAGATTCGTAGCATGGTGCGAACTACGGCGGTCACCGGAGTCGAGATGGAAGCCCTGGTGGCTGCGTCAGTAGGTGCCCTCACGGTATACGACATGTGCAAGGCGCTCGATAAGGGCATTGTGATCCGCGAAATTCGGCTAGAGCGCAAGTCGGGTGGAAAGAGCGGAGATTACCTGCGAAAGGAACGATAAGTCATGCATACCGCCGCCGTAATTACCGTCAGCGACTCCGTGGCCCGAGGCCAGCGTACCGATCGTTCCGGACCTGCAACCGCTGCCGTCCTTCAGCAGCACGGCTTCGATGTCACCCAACAGCGGGCGGTGGTTGACGATCAGAGTGAGATCGAACAGACCCTCATTCAACTCTCGGAACAGGTTAGGCTCATCGTTACGACGGGCGGAACAGGAATCGCGGAGCGCGACATTACGCCCGAGGCCACCCGTGCCGTCTGCTCGAAGTTGGTTGACGGGATACCGCAAAAGATGCGCGCCGAGGGATTAGGGAGCACCGAATTCGCAATTCTCAGCCGTGGGGTCTGCGGCGTGCGTGGCACCTCGCTGATTTTGAATCTTCCAGGCAGTCCTGCGGGCGCGGTCGACTCGCTGCAGTCAGTCGTCGAGATTTTGCCGCACGCTCTCGATTTGCTCGCCGGAAAGACGGAGCACCAGGACGGCGAGCGTTAGCTTTCACTTCTTACATTCTTCGCAAGGAGAGCATTGGAACCTGTCACTCACTTTCTGACTGGCGCATGCATGAGTCGCGCTGGATTCAACCGCAAGACTGCTCTAGCCACCTTGACGATGGTCTTGGCTGCCGAGGCCGCTGATCTCGACGTGCTGTGGGCACTCAAGGGGCCGATTGCCGCGTTCCAGCATCACCGCGGGATCACACATACGTTTCTGGGTGCGCCTTTTGTGGCGGCAGCGACGCTGGGATTCGTGTACTTGCTATATCTGTGGCCGGAGCCGTCAGGCAAACCCCGAATTCTGCGGTCGAAGCTGCCGGTGCGCTGGGGCTATCTCTACTGGCTCGCGCTGCTGGCGGCGTCGAGCCACATTCTGCTCGACTACACCACGGCGTACGGCATCCGCATGTTCGCGCCCTTCAACTGGCGGTGGTATTCGTGGGACATTGTGTTCATCGTCGAGCCGGTCATCCTGTTGGCTCTGATCGCGGGGCTGGTGCTGCCGTCGCTGTTCGGGCTCATCAACCAGGAGATTGGGGCACGCAGTAAGGGTCCGCGTGGACGTGCAGGGGCGATCTTCGCGCTGGTGTGCCTTGTCGTTATCTGGGGATTTCGCGACTATGAGCATCGACGCGCTTTGAATGCGATGGGTGCGTTACTTTATCAGGGTGCGGCGCCCACGAAATTGGGGGCTTATCCGTATTGGGTCGATCCCTTCCACTGGCACGGAGTGGTCGAGACGGAGGCGTTGTTCCAGACTTTCCCCGTCAACTCGATGACACCGGAAGTGGACCCACAGGGGCAGGCGAACACCTATTACAAGCCGGAGGTCACGCCGGAGACGCAGGCGGCCAAGAGCTCGTATTTTGGGCGCGTGTATCTGGATTGGGCGGTGTTTCCACTGACCCAGGCCGAGCAACTGCAGGGAGGGTTCAAGGGATACCTGGTGCGGTTTGAGGATTTGCGATTTGCGTACTCGGAACTGCGCGGCCGCGGCACTCTGGGCGGATGGGTGCTGGTGGGCCCAGACATGCGGGTGCAGGAGGAAGGCACGAACTCGCGCAAGCCGTCGGTTGAGGGCAACCCGTAGGCGGCAGAAGTTATCGTGCGGGGTAATTGATTTTTCATGAACAGACAATCGCGCTTGACGCAGCCGCGCGCGGCGTACAGAATCAAGAGACGCTCCGTTTCCAGAACGCGCATTTCTTGAGGTGATCATGCTGGCGTACCTGTTCCTCGTCTTTGCCGTGGCCGTGCACGCGCGGTTTTTGCCCCTGCCTTACAGTTTTGCTCCGGTGACGGCTGCGCTGCTGTATTTCGGCGCGCGCCGCCCGCGCAAGGAGATGTGGATCCCAGTGGCCGCGCTGGCAGCCGCAGGCCTGTACCTGTCGCGCAGCGTGTATGGCTATGGGTGGTCGGCTGACCTGCTGGTGACGTGGGCGTGGTACGCAGGGATGGTACTGCTGGGTGGATTGCTGGCGAAGAATGCATCCGCGCTGCGGGTTGGCGCTGCGTCGTTGGCCGGTTCGGTGTCGTTCTTCCTGATCAGCAACTTTGCCGTGTGGGCGGTGTGGAACATGTATCCTAAGACGGCCAGCGGCCTGGCCATGTGCTATGTTGCCGGGTTGCCGTTCTTCCGCAATGCGTTCGTATCGGATTTGTTCTTCGCGGCGGCGTTCTTCGGTATTGGGTACCTAGTGAGCCATCGCCAGGAACAGGGCGTCACAGTCGCGCGGTAAGTCTCAATTCAGGCTCGAGTGAGAGGGCCAGCGCCGCGTCGAAGTTCTTTATTCTTGTCGAACTTTCTTCTGCGGCGGTTCATCCGTGCCGCAAAAGCGGTCTATTCCTCACCTGCTTTGGTTACTTTAGTTTTCCTCGCCCGCCGATTCTCCTTGCGTACTATTCCTTTAGCCCCGTAGAACCAGTTTGTGAGGACAGCGATCTTCGTGTCCCCGCCCCTGTCGCGCCCAGTGCGCGCATACCACGTTCCTTGATAATTCCTGCTTTGGGACTTCGCCAACCCACAAAGCGCTGAAAAATGCCCGCTAAGTCCCACGCGCAGACATGGATACGTATAACTATATCGTTTATCAGTGACTTGCGAACAATTTCCGCCCAAACCATTGATTCTAAATAACCGTGCATAAAGCATTTTAAGTGTTATGGTCGACGACATCACAAGTCCGACCCGCCCAAAGTAAGGGGCCGGACGCCCTCTCCTAAGCACCGCGCTACCCGGTCCCATCGCCCTTGCCACTCTTCTTGCGCACTCGCCAGATCCACCAGCCGATAAAGGCGGCAGCGGCGACTATCGCGATTGCGAGCCTCGCGTGGTTGTGGACCATGTTACCGACGAAGCCGACGATCTCCGGCCCAAAGCGAATCACCAGGACCGACAGGATGCAGAAGCGCAGGAAGCGTCCGAAGAAGATGGCCGCCAGAAAGTGGGTGAAGCGCATCTCGGCGACGCCCGCAGAAAGCACGAACAGCTTGAACGGGGTCGGCGGAGGCAGCATCGAGGGCAGCATGATCGCCAGGAACTCGTGCCGTTCGAATGAGGCCCTGATCTTGTTGAAGCGCTCTTCGCCGATGCGCTTGACCAGCAGCACCTCTCCACCTTTGTAGCCAATCCAGTAGATGACGATACTGCCCAGCGCCGAGCCGGCAGCGGCCATGGCCGAAAGCAGCAGGAAGCGGCGGGGAGCGGCGTACACGTAGCCGCCAACGATGGCGTCAAGCGGCATACCGAGGAGGGACGCGTCAACAAAGGCGAATCCCATCACGCCCCAGATGCCGAGGGGGGTGAGGACGGCAAGGATCCAATGGGTCCACTTGGCTAGTAGGTGCTTCAAATCTCTCCTTAGAGCGAAATTTCTATTCTACGTGAGCGAAGCGTGTGCCCCGGTCGCCGAGAGTTTCACGTGCCTCCTATAATTGGCGAATGCCTTCCGCTGGGAGAGACGTGCAGAAGAAGATTGAGGTGCTGCGCGACAAGATCCGCCTCCACGAACACCGCTATTACGTGCTCGACGACCCGGAGATCAGCGACGCCGAATTCGACAAGCTGATGGATGAGCTGATCGCCCTGGAAGCCGCGCGTCCGGAGCTGATCGCGCCCGATTCGCCGACGCAGCGGGTGGGCGGCAAGCCCAGCGAAGAGTTTGCCAAGGTACGGCACTCTACCCAAATGCTTTCGCTGGCGAAGACCACCAGCGAGGCCGAATTGCGCGACTGGGAGCGGCGGGTGCACGAGCTCACCGGCCAGTCGAAGGTGGATTACGTTTGCGAGCTCAAGCTCGACGGCATGTCGCTGGCGTTGCGCTTTGCGCGCGGCAAGCTGGCTCTAGGCCTCACGCGTGGTGATGGCACGACCGGTGAAGACGTGACTCCGAATGTGCGCACGGTGCGCAGCGTCCCGTTGACGATCGCGGAGAAGACACTCGACAAGGCGGGTTTGCCGCGCGACTTCGAAGTGCGGGGCGAGTTGCTGATGCCGCTGGCGGCGTTTCAGCGCATGAACGACGAACGCGAGGCGCAGGGGCTGCCGGTGTTCGCCAATCCGCGGAATGCGACGGCGGGAACGGTGCGGACGCTGGAGCCGAATGTGACGGCGCAGCGGCGACTCGATTTCTTTGGATACGGATTGCTGAAAGACGGGCGCCCGATTTTCGACCGTCATTCGCAGGTATTGAAGGCGTTGCAGGCGGTGGAGTTCAAGGTGAATCCGCACCACAAGCTGGCCCATGACCTCGAGCAGGTGATGGAGTTTGTCAACGAGACCGACGCGATGCGCGACAAGCTCCCGTATGAGATCGACGGGGTGGTGGTCAAAGTGGACCGCGTCGGCCTGCAGGACGAGCTGGGGTTTACCGGCAAAGCCCCACGGTGGGCGATCGCGTACAAGTTCACGGCCCGGGGTGGGGAGACGCAGATCGAGGACATCCTGGTGCAGGTGGGACGCACCGGGAAGCTGACTCCGGTAGCGGCGCTGACGCCCGTGTCGATTGGAGGCACGACGGTCACGCGCGCAACGCTGCACAACATGGACGAGATCGAGCGGCTGGGTGTGCGTATCGGCGACTGGGTCGCGGTGGAGCGCGGTGGAGATGTGATCCCCAAAGTTCTGAGAGTGCTCGAAGACAAGCCGCGCGGCACGCGTGAGTTCCACATGCCGACGCGCTGCCCGGAGTGCGGTGGGCACGTCGTGCGCGCCGAGGGCGAGGCCGATCATCGCTGCGTGAATGCGAACTGCCCGGCCAAATTGCGCGAGAGCATACGGCACTTTGCTTCGCGCGGCGTGATGAACATCGAGGGCATGGGCGATGCGCTGGTGAATCAACTGGTCGACGCCAAACTGTTGAAGAGCGTGGCCGACATCTACGACCTGACGGAAGAGAAGCTGGTCGCGCTGGAGCGCATGGGGAAGAAGTCGGCGCAGAACATTCTGCGCGAGATCGAGAACTCAAAGAAGCTGCCGCTGGAGCGGGTGATTTACGGGCTCGGAATTCGCATGGTGGGCGAACGCACAGCGCAGTTCCTGGCCGAGCATTTTGGGTCGATGGACGTGTTGATGGCGGCGAGCGAAGAAGAGTTGCAGGCGGTGAACGAGATCGGTCCTCGCGTGTCGCAGAGCATTCGAGAGTTTTTCGATGAGCCGAAGAACGTGGCGCTGGTCGAGCGGCTGCGCGCCGCCGGGCTGACTTTTAAAGGCCAGAAGAAGCAGCGCGGCACAACGCTCGCCGGCAAGACATTCGTCCTCACCGGAACACTGGAGCGGCACACCCGCGACGAGGCCAAGAAGCTGATCGAAGACGCTGGTGGCAAAGTCGCGGGTTCGGTCAGCAAGAAGACGGATTACGTGGTGGCGGGCGAGGAAGCGGGGTCGAAGCTGGACAAGGCGAAAGAGTTGGGCGTGAGCGTGATCGGCGAGAAGGAGATGGAGGAGTTGGTGAAAGGGTAGAGCGATTGTTCCGCCACCTCTAATCGATTTTTGGTTGCGAGTGATAGGGCGATTTATCACCAACTACGCTTACACGCCAGCGGCAAACGCTAACAAAGGCTGAACCAAGAGCGCACAGACCGTAATTCGATTGGCTAATTGTCTTTCCCGAACGGTATTGCCAATCGAAAATACCTGGCAACAGCCTGCGTTTTGAGGGACAATTCAACCGAGCGGCGAATAACACCGTCGCCACACTGGTCGCTTCGGTGCCGCTGGAGGTATACAGATGCGCATAAGTAAAGGGACATAACAGAAAAAAGATGGCATACTTGCCTTGGGAGGTGTGCCATGCTTCCGCGAATGATTCGTTTGCACCCCAGCACCTATCAACGGCTGATTCGTCTGAGCAAAGAGGCGGAAAGAGACGGAGCCTATCGCGTGTCCAAGCGGCTGCAGGCAGTCGTGCTGAATTCGCAAGGGCGCAGCAGCGGGGAGTTGGCGGCGATTCTGCAGGCCCCACGCTCCAAGGTTTCCGAGTGGTTGGCACGTTATGAAACCCATGGCGTCGACGGTTTGCTGGAAGGACAGCGCTGCGGACGACCGCCGCAGTTGAGTAGCGCGCACCAGCAATCCTTGCAAGACATCCTGGACAGCGGCCCGGTGGCCTATGGCTTGGACACCGGAATCTGGACCTCGGCCATGATCGCGTGGGTGATTGAGCAGGAGTTCGGAGTGCACTACCACCCCGGCCATGTGCGCAAGCTGCTGCATGAACTGGGCTTTTCGATGCAGCGCCCACGACGGGTTCTGGCCAAAGCCGACCCCAA
>Ga0074045_10002669_pt1 | contig 16419 bp, 17 predicted proteins | sample BogForMeECP23OM2_FD_94442 | JGI IMG/M metagenome (GOLD analysis project Ga0074045, IMG submission 94442) | Bog forest soil microbial communities from Calvert Island, British Columbia, Canada - Bog Forest MetaG ECP23OM2 | ecosystem: Environmental > Terrestrial > Soil > Wetlands ...
CGACAACAAGCGGCTGGGGCCGCTCTTAGCGATGATCCGTGATCAACAGCTGCGCCGCGAGCTCGAACGTCGCAGCGGGCCGCGCCGGCGCGATCAGCGTGATGCCCGCCTCTTCAAGGACGGCTGAGCTTCTCTACGAGCCGGGCGAGCTGGTGCTCGCCCGGTGTAAAATAACGGGTGCGACGTGGAGGGCCGGTGCGAACGGTCGTCGGTCGGGCGCTGCGCTACGCCGGGGCTCCGCGCCCGCCCGCCGCCCGCAACCTAACCGCGGTGACATTTCTAAATGGCAGAAAAAGTGACATCTCTAAATGGTGGACACATTGACAGCGGCGGCGCCGATCACAGGCAGAGCTGACGCAATGCCGGCCCGCCACAACAGGGATCTCGTTTCATTGACCCCCAAGTCGGCGCGCGGCTGCGGCAGCGGCGCAATGAAGCTACCGCAAAGGAGATAGCGAGATGGAGGTGCACAACCCGGCTCATCCTGGCGAGATCGTCCGGGAGGAGTGCCTCAAGCCTCTTGGTCTCACCGTCACCGCGGCTGCCGAAGCTCTTGGCATTACGCGTAAGGCGCTGTCCGATCTGCTGATCCGATCTGCTGAACGGCCATACCGGAGTTTCGCCGGATATGGCGATCCGGCTGGAGAAGGTGTTCGGCAACACGGCCGATACCCGGCTGCGGCTGCAGATGCAGCGAGATCTATGGGAAGTCCGCCAGCGCGCGGACGAGATCAAGGTCAAGAGGCGGTTTGCTGCAGCCGAGCTCTGCTAGCGAGCGGGCGGAACGGCTTGATACCGGAAAAACGCTCATCCGCCTCCTCCCGGACTGCGATCCGGGGGTCGGCACCCTCTCCCGCATTTGCGGGAGAGGGAAAACCGGCCCGAAAGGTGACGGCGAACTACGCGGCGCCCGCCTGGTAGAGCGGGCCGCGGATGATCTGGCCGGGCAACGCGTCGGTCAGTTCGCCCTTGTCGAGCAGCACGCTGCCGTTGACCACGACGTAGTCGATACCGATCGCGTCGCGCTTGACCTGCACGCCGCCCGCCGGCAGCGTCGCGACCGGCTCGCGCGGCTTCGATGCGATCGTATCGGGATCGAAGATCGTGATGTCGGCGACCTTGCCGGCGGCGATGAAGCCGCGATCGGTAATGTCGTGCATCAGCGCGGTCTTGCCGGTCAGCCGATAGACCGCCTCTTCGAGCGTCATCACCTGCTGCTCGCGCACCCAGTGACCGAGCAGATTCGTGCTGGTCTCGTGCCGGTCGGCGGTGTGCGGCCGCCCGCCGCCGTCGCTGGTGCCGATCACCGTGTAAGACGAGCCGAGGATGTGCTTCTGCACTTTCGGATCGTGGTTGCGGTCGATCGCCTGGAAGCAGGTCTGCAAATCCTCATCGAGCGACAGGTCGAGGAAGGCGTCCATGACGCTCTTGTTCTGCTCTTTCGCGATCTGCTCGATCGTCTTGCCTTCGAGGTGGCGGTTCTGGCCCTTCGTCGTCATGAACACCTCGACGAGGTCCCAACGCCGGTTGAACAGGCCACGAGCGCGGCCGCGCCGGTCGGTCATGCCGCCCTGCTGCTCGACCGTCCCCTCGACCGCCTCGGCCGACAGCGCCTTGCGGATCTCGGGGTCGCGGAAGGCGCGCATCCTGTCCTGATAGGGCAAAGCCATGACCTTGTCCCAGGTCGGCATACCGCGGAAGAAGCCCTCGGGATGGGTGATGTCCTCATCCTGCGGCACATTGAGCCCGCGTTGCAGATCAAAGATCGCGCCGGCAACGGTCGACAGGCACGAGCCGTAGCAGCGCGCGCCGCTCTTGAACCCGTCCTCGAGCCACTTCAAGTGCTCGACCCATTCATCGGGGTTGCCGATCGGATCCGACATCAAGTTGTAGATCGACGGCCGGCCGGTGCGCGCCGCCAGCTCGCGCGCGACCGCGCGGGTCTGCTTGGTGCCGCCCGGGGCGCCGCCGGCGACCTGGAAGACGCCGGTGCCAAGTTCGCCGAGCACGCTGGCGAGCGCCCAGCGCTCTGCGTCATCGGGTACCCCGGCGGGATCGCCGCGATCCTTGGGCGCAGTCGAGAAGCCGAGCGCGCCGTCATGCATCGCCTCGCGGATCAGCTTTTGCATCTGGGCGAGTTCCTCGGGTGTCGCCTTGACCCGCTCACTCGAGGCCTCGCCCATCACATAGCGGCGGATGCCCGAATGGCCGACCAAGGTGCCGACGTTGATGCCGCGCCGCTTGCCGAGGGCATTCAGATAGTCGCCGACCGATTCCCAGGTCACATCGACCCCGGCCTTCATGACCGGGAGCGGGATCTGTTCCGCGTCGGAGAAGAATTCGAGATACCAGTCGCCGTCGCCCGGCCGGACCGGGGCGATGACCTGGCCGCACTGGCCGACGACGACCGTGGTGTGGCCGTTGTGCAGCCACGAGCCGCAGTACGGGTCCCAGACCGCCTGGGGATCGAAATGGGTGTGATGATCGATGAACCCGGGTGCGACGACGCGCCCCTCGGCATCGATCGTGCGCTTGGCGGCGGCACCGGCATATTTCCCGACCCCGACGATCTTGCCGTCCTGGACCGCGACATCCGCGGCGAATGCGGGTTCGCCCGAGCCGTCGACGACGCGTCCGTTTTTAATGAGCAGATCATACGCCATGCTTATTCCTCCTTGTTGCCCCCCGCTCCGTGCGAGCGCGCGGCCTGTCGCAGCGGGCGGCCATCCTGGGGCGCATGGGCCCGCCGGCACCGCTTCGCGCGGCGCAAGGCGAGCCTACGCCTTGCCTAGGGGGCCGGCAATTGTCCCAGGACGCAACTCGGGTATGCGGCGAGAGACGGTCTGCCAGTTGGAGTGCCCGCCTGACACCGGCTTGATTTCGTCATTCCCGCGAAAGCGGGAATCTAGAGCTCCAGGGGCTTCGACGGTTGCCCTAGGCCCCCGCTTGCGCGGGGGTGACGAGTAACGCATTGATGTTAGGCACCTGGTAAGAGGAGAACGCCGATGACGGACCTCTTGGAGACGACGGAAGGCGGTATCGCCTGGCTGACGCTCAACCGGCCGGACCGGCTGAACGCGTTTTCGCCGGCGATGCTCCTCGCCTTAGGGGAGGCGCTCCAGCGCCTCGGCGAGGACCCCGGCGTGGGTGCGGTCGTCATCACCGGCGCCGGACGCGGCTTCTGCGCCGGTGGCGACGTCAAGACGATGCCGAACCGCGCCGCCCAGGGGTTTGAGGAGCGCGTCGAGGGTCTGCGCCGGATGCACCGGCTGCCCATGTTGCTGCGCACGATGCCCAAAGTGATGATCGCGATGGTCAATGGGCCCGCCGTCGGCGCCGGGCTCGGCCTCGCCATGGCCTGCGACCTGCGCATCGCCGGGCATTCCGCCCGTTTTGGAACGGGCTTCGCCGGGGTCGGCTATTCCGGCGATTTCGGCGGCTCGTGGACCTTGACCCGCTTAGTCGGCACGGCAAAGGCGCGCGAGCTCTACCTCCTCGGCGACATCATCGACGTCGAGACGGCGCAATCGCTCGGCCTGGTGAACCGCGTCGTCGAGGACGACGCGCTGCACGATGAAGTCGCCGCACTCGCGCGACGCATCGCCGATGGGCCGCGAATCGCCTATGGTTACATGAAGCGCAATCTGTTTGCCGCGGAGACCGAGCCGCTCGCCGCAGTGCTCGAGATGGAGGCGGTGCACCAGGCGCGCACCGCGATGACCGAAGACCACCTCGAGGCCAGCCGCGCTTTCGCCGAGAAGCGCCGCCCGGTGTTCAAGGGCCGGTGACCTCGCCGATCTAGCGCTCGATGCGGTGGGAGGACAGGCGCTCGCGGGTTGCGGCGAGGCCCTCCGGGGTGCCGACGTGATACCATTCGCCATCGTGCACGATCGCGCGCAGACGACCCGCCTCCTCCGCGCGGTCGAAGAGAGGGACCAGCGAGAAGATGCGGCCGGCTACCTTGTCGAACAGCCGGCGGTGCAGCAGCTGAATGCCGGCGAAGAGATAGGGAGCGACCTCGCGCTCGCGGCGGCGGCGCGGTGTGCCCAGAGCATCGAGGAAATAGTCGCCGCTGCCCTCATAGCCTACCGCGGTCACCGTCCGCTGCAGCAGTAGGACGGCGTCGGTCTCCGCGGGATCGAAGGTGCGGGCGAGGCGGAGCAATGCAGAGTCTTTGCTGTCGAGCCAGAACACGTCGCCGTTGACGACGAAGAAGCTCTCGCCGAGCAACGGCAAAGCCTGCGCCACCCCGCCGCCGGTGTCGAGCAGCTCGGCCTCCTCGGAGAGCTCGATCCGGGGGCGCTCACGACCGGCGAGGTGTGCCGCCATCATCGCCGCCTTGTAGTGGATGTTGACGACGACCCGCTCGACCCCGGTCGATGCCAGCCGGTCGATCGCATGATCGATCAGGGCGCGGCCGTTGATCTCGACGAGCGGCTTGGGCAAAGCTTCGGTCACCGGGCGCAGCCGCGTGCCGAGCCCGGCCGCCAGCACCATCGCCGAACGCGGCGGCGCCGTCACGCGGCACTCTGCAGATCGGGCCGGCACCGGCTTTCGGGCGGCAGGTGGTGATCCAGCCACCTTGTGATCGAGGCGAGGGCCGGATGGCCGAGATCCTGTTCGAGCAGCCGCCAGACCCGCGGGATGTGGGAGAGGTATTGCGGCTTGCCGTCGCGTTTCCACAAGCGCGTGAAGATGCCGATGATCTTGCAATTGCGCTGAGCCGCGAGAATCGCGGCGGAGCGCAAAAAGGCGCTTTGGTCGAGTGCGGGGAAGGCGGCCAGATAACGCTCGGTCATCGCCCGGCGCAACGGGGCCGGAACATCGCGCCGGGCATCCTCGAGGAGCGAGACGAGGTCATAGCTCGGCGGACCCGACACCGCGTCCTGGAAATCGAGGAGCCCGCATCCCCGTACCCCAGGGCGGTCCGGCAGCAGCATCAAATTGTCCACATGGTAGTCGCGCAACACCAGGGTCGGCGAGGACACCTCGGCATCCGGCAGAACTGCGCGCCAGAGCGCCAGGTATTCTTCGCGCAGCCCACGCCCGAGCGGCCTGTACCAGTCGACCAGCAGGGCCGCCTCGGCGAGCAGCCGCTCAATGTCATAGGCCGGCAGTTCCAGGGTGCCGTGCCGCTCGGCGGCCCGCTGCAGCGCGACAAGGGTGTCGACCGCCAGCGCGTACAAGCCGGGCTCGTCGGCGCCGCGCTCGAGCAAGCGGGTGTAGGTGTCGTCGCCGAAATCCTCGAGCAGCAGAAAGCCTTTGTCGCGATCTTCCGCCAGCACTTCCGGGGCGCTGAAGCCGAGATCGCGCAGCAGTGCCGCGACGACGACATAAGCCCCGACATCCTCCTGCGGCGGCGGGGCGTCCATCAGAACCGTGCTGCTCCCGTTGCGTCCGAGGCGGTAATAGCGGCGAAAGGACGCGTCGCCGGCAAGAGGCACCGGCACAAGACCACCCCAGCCGCACGCGTCGAGGAATCCCGCCATCGCCCGCCTTCGCCGATCACGCATCGGCGACGATCCCGGCCAGCCGCTCCTGCCAACCCTCGCCGGCGGTGAGCACGGCGCGCCGCGCCTCGGGCCGCTCGCCGAAGAGAAAGGTGATTTCGAGGCGGCGCTTCGGCAGCAACGCGCCGAGCCGTTCGGGCCACTCGATCAGCGAGATCCCTTCGCTGAAGGCGTCCTCGACGCCGAGCTCCCAAGCTTCTTCCGGGGATTTCAGGCGGTAGAGGTCGAAATGCCAGATCGCCGCCTCAGCGACCTCATAGACCTGCACCAGGGTGAAAGTCGGGCTCGGAACCTCCTCCCCGCCGCCGCGCGCGCGGATAAAGGCTCGGGCAAAGCTCGTTTTGCCGGCGCCGAGATCACCCTTTAACGCGAAGATGTCGCCCGGCGCGGCGAGCGAGGACACGCGTGCGGCGAACACCGCGGTGGCGGCTTCATCGGGCAGATCGATGATCGGCATCGCCTATGCGTTGTATATCCTCGCGGCAATTACCCGCAACCTTGACCTATCCGGCGCGATGATCCGGCGTCGCCCCGGCAGAAGCCGGCCTCCGCCGCCTCGGATTTCGGGCGAATCGCCTGCAGGGCGTCTCAGTGCTTAATCGCGGAATAGGGTAGGATCGGGTCGCCGGCTTTGTATTCGTCCGGCCACAGGACGACTTCACCCTTGCCGTCGCGAAAATCGTCGACATTCGTGCCGGCGATATTCTGGAACTGGATGGTCAGGACGCGCGCCTTCTTCCATTCGCCTTTTTCGCCGAAGGCAACGTCACCGACCACGGTCTTGAAGGTATGGGTGCGGATGTAGTCGGCGATCTTGTCCTGGTCGAGGCTCTTGGTCTGCTCGACTGCGTCCCCCACGACCTGCAGATCGGCATAGGCCCAGGGTGCGAGATAATAGCCGAGCGGATCCACCCCCTTGCCGGCCGCCTGTTGCTGATAACGCTGCAGAAATTCCATGACCCCTGGGAAGCGCAGTTTCGGCGACGGCAGCCACCAGTCGAAGGTGATGATGCCATTGAGCATCGGACCCAATGAGGTCTTGATCGAGGTGCTCTGCGGGCCGGTCATCGTCCCGCAGCACACCTTGGTATTGAGCCCGATCTCATGCATTGCGCGGATCAGGCCGACGCTGTCCGGCGGGTAGGAGGCAATATAGACAATGTCGGGGTTCGTCGCCGCAATCGCACGGATGATTGGCGTGAAATCAGTCGTGGTCGGCGGGTAGGTCTTGTCGTAGACCGTAGTGAGCCCGGCCTTTTTGATGTTGGCCCGGGCACCGTCGGCGGTATTGCGCGTGGCCTCGCCGTCATCGACCGCCAACGCGATCGTCTTCAGACCGAGCTTGTCCTTGTTGGCCTCGATGATCTCGAAGAACCCCTCGGAGATCGCCGCCCGCGGGTCCGGCCCGACCGGCAGCATCGAGAAGTATTTCGGGTAATGGAACTCTTCGTTGACGTCCATCGCGAACAGACCCATGAACGTCTTATTGTGCTGGATCACCACCGGCAGGGCCGGCGCGGTGACGTTGGTGCCGTAGGCCGAGACCACGAGGTCGACCTTGTCGACATCGAGCAGCTTCGTATAGATGCCGGGCACCAGGGACGGGTTGGTCTGGTCGTCGTAATAGACGAGCTTGACCGGGCGGCCGAGCAGCCCGCCCTCCTTATTGGTGTCCTCGGCCCAAATCTGCATTGCGAGCAGCCCCGAGGTGCCGTTGACCGCAAGCCCGCCGGTCAACGGCATGCTGAAGCCAATCGTGATCGGCTGCCCCGACGGCGCGTCAGCCAAGACTGCCGTGGAGGCTGACATCGTTGCCGCGACGGCCGCGGCAACGGCCGCGCCAGCGGATCTGACCCGTGTCCTCTGTCGAAACATGTTCCCTCCCGAGATTTCGTATTGCGAGGTTATTTGCGCACCCCCCGCACCCCGACGGCCAGTGCCCGGACGTCGGTGAGGACGGCGTCGACGAGGCCGGGCTTGGCGGTGTCGTCGGGGTCGAGATTGAGGGCGAGACGCTGGACGAGGGCGGAACCGACGACGGCCGCGTCAGCGGCGCGCGCGACCGCGGCGGCTTGTTCCGGGGTCCTGATGCCGAAGCCGACCGCGATCGGCAATCGGGTAAACCGGCGCAGCCTCGTGACCGCGGACGCCACATCGGCGGATTCGGCCGAACGGGTGCCAGTGATCCCGGCGATCGCGACGTAATACAGAAAGCCGCTGGCGTGCTCGACGATACGCGGCAGGCGCTTCTCGTCGCTGGTCGGAGCCGCAAGGCGGATCAAATCGAGACCCGCCGCGCGCGCCGGAAGAGCAAGCTCGGCATCCTCCTCGGGCGGCAGATCGACGACGATGACCCCGTCGACCCCGGCGCCGACGGCATCGCCCGCAAAGGCCTCCGCGCCGTAGCGGTAGATCGGGTTGTAGTAGCCCATTAGCACGATCGGGGTCGCATCGTCGGCTCGACGCAGCTCGCGGACGAGCGTCAACGTGCGGCGCAGGGTCATGCCTTGCTTCAATGCACGCTGCCCCGCCTCCTGGATCGCCGGGCCGTCGGCCATCGGATCGGAGAACGGCATACCGATCTCGATCAGGTCGGCACCCGCCTGGGCGAGACCGGCCAACAGCCGCGCGGAGGTATTGGGGTCCGGATCGCCGGCGGTCAGGTAGGTGACGAGCCCGCCGCGTCCTTCCTCGCGCAACGCAGAGAAGCACTTCGCGATGCGGCTCATAACCGCTCTGCAATGAACGCCGGCAGAGCAAAGTCGTGCGACCCCCCGTCGTCATGGCCGGACTTGTTCCCGCCATCTCTTTCGAGGTTGGAGGATTGCTCGTGGATGACCGGGTCGAGCCCGGTCATGACGATGACTTCGCAGCTCAAAGCCTGACCCCGAGACGGTCGGCGACGGCAAAGATGTCCTTGTCGCCGCGACCGCACATGTTCATCACGATCAGATGGTCGCGCGGCAAGGTCGGGGCGATCTTAGCGACGTGAGCCAGCGCATGGGCCGGCTCGAGCGCCGGGATGATGCCCTCCATTCGGCTCGACAGTTGGAACGCTTCGAGGGCCTCATGGTCGGTGATCGAGACGTATTGCACGCGCCCCAAATCGTGCAGCCAGGCATGCTCGGGACCGACGCCGGGATAATCGAGACCCGCAGAAATCGAGTGCGCATCCCGGATCTGCCCGTCCTCGTCCTGCAAAAGATAGGTGCGGCTGCCATGCAATACGCCTGGCCTTCCACCGGTCAGCGAGGCCGCGTGCGACCCGGTCTCGATGCCGTGGCCTCCCGCCTCGACCCCGATCATCGCCACGTCAGGCTCGTCGAGAAACGGGTGGAACAGCCCCATCGCGTTCGAGCCGCCGCCGATGCAGGCCACCAAGGTGTCTGGAAGCCGGCCTTCCGCTTTTTCCAGCTGTGTGCGCGTCTCGTGTCCGATGACCGATTGGAAATCGCGCACCATCGCCGGATAGGGGTGCGGCCCGGCGACCGTGCCGATGACGTAGAACGTGTCCTCGACATGGGCGACCCAGTCGCGCAATGCCTCGTTCATCGCGTCCTTCAGGGTCGCCGTCCCGGAATGCACCGGGATCACCTCGGCGCCGAGCAGCTTCATGCGGAACACGTTGGGTTTTTGCCGCTCGATGTCGGTGGCGCCCATATAGACGACGCAGGGCAAGTCGAAGAGGGCGCAGGCCGTCGCGGTCGCGACCCCGTGCTGACCGGCGCCGGTCTCGGCGATGATGCGGCGCTTGCTCATGCGCCGCGCCAGCAGCACCTGGCCGAGGCAGTTGTTGATCTTGTGCGCGCCGGTGTGGTTCAGCTCGTCGCGCTTTAGATAGAGCTTGGCGCCGCCGAAATGGCGGGTCAGCCGCTCGGCGAAATAGAGCGGGCTCGGCCGCCCGACGTAATGTTCGAGATAATGATCGAGCTCGGCCTGAAAACCGGGGTCGTTGCGGGCGGCGGCGTAGGCGGCCTCGACATCGAGAACGAGCGGCATCAGCGTCTCGGCGACAAAGCGCCCGCCATAGATGCCGAAATGACCGCGTTCGTCGGGGCCGTCACGGAGAGTGTTCGGGACCGGCATCCTCTCCCCTCAGCCGAGCGCGCGGGCTGCGGCTAGAAACTCGCGGATCTTGCCAAGATCTTTTTCGCCCGGACGACTCTCGACACCAGAGGAGACATCGACCGCCGTAGCGCCGGAGATCGCCACCGCCTTCGGCAGCAGCTCGGCGGTCAATCCGCCCGATAGCATCCACCGGACGCGCCAGGTCCGGCCGCCAATGAGACCCCAGTCGAAGGCGAGGCCATTGCCGCCCGGTAGCGCGTCGGGCCGGCGGGGCGGCTTGGCATCGAACAACAGCAAGTCCGCGACCTCCTCGTACCGAGCCGCGCCGAGAACGTCGTCAGGTCCAGCGACTGCGACAGCCTTCATCACCGGCCGGGCGAAACGAAGCTTGGCATCGGCGACACGGTCCGGGGTCTCGCAGCCATGGAACTGCAAGATATCGATCGCTACCTCGGCGAGGACCGCACGGATGGCGTCGTCGTCTGCATCGACGAAGAGCCCGACCCGCGCGATCCCCGCGGGCACTGCGGCGCAGAGCCGGGCGGCTCTAACGGCCGTGACGGCGCGCGGGCTCGGCGGGTAGAAAACAAAGCCGAGAAAAGCGGCACCTCCGGCGACGGACGCCCTGATCGCCGCCTCTGTCGACAGCCCACAAATCTTCGCGGCGACGCTCATTTGCTGCTGTCGGCAGGCGGCGCAGGCGAACCGGTATTTGGGAAGGAAATGTCGACGCGCCCTTCGGGCGGCTGTTTCGCGGCGCTGATCTCGGCTTCTCTGTGTTGCCGGGAGACGCTGCGCAGCGTGGCATAATAATCGAGGGAGTTGCGTTCCAACGCGTCCAAATCCTGGAGATGTTGAGCTCGAGCGTCGACGAGGTTGGCGCCCCCGGTCGCCACCCCGGCATAGGTCGCCGGCGCGCCGCCGACGAAGGTCAAAGGGTTGAGCGCCATATCGACGGCGGTTCCGAGCGCATCGCGCGGATTTGACGGACCGAGCAACGGGAGTTCGACAAACGGGCCCTCTCCGACACCCCAAACCGCCAAGGTCTGACCGAAATCCGCCTTGTGCGGCGGCAACCCCCATTTCGCCGCGACATCAACAATCCCCGCGGCGCCTACTGTCGTGTTTACCGCCAGCCGCTGAACCGACTGCCAAGCCTGATTGACGTTGCCTTGCAATAGATCGTTGACGGCAACGGCCGGCTGCTTGAGATTTTGCACGACATTGTGGATGCCGGTCTGGACAACCTCCGGAACATGGTCGGCGTAGGCCTGCGCGACCGGTCTCATGACGGCGTGATCGGCGGCGAGATTGGCTTTGAAGATTGCCCTGTTCACGCCCTCCGCCGGATCGTTGTCCGTATCGGCGTCGTCGGCGGTCGGCGAACTGCTCTGTGTCGTGGCGCATCCGCAACAGCACAGCAAGAGCGCGAGGACCACGGCCGATGCCGACCGCACCCTCCCGGCTTGATCGGCCCCCCGAACAGCACGAAACAACGTAATCTTCTCCGTCAGATCAAGTCGAGAGGCCCATTGTCCCGAGCGCGGCCCGTTGCGTCAAGGCGCGGCGCGCGATGCTGCCGAGCGGGAGGGCTATCGGTCGCCGGCGGCGGCGTCATAAACCAGCTTCGCAGTCGCGATGTCTTCGATGGCGATCCCAACGGATTTGAACACGGTCGTCGCCGCTACCGGGGCCTCTTTGATGCCGGCAAGGATTTCACCGATCTCGCCATAGATCGTTGCCTTCGAAAGGATCACGTCCCCGGATTCCTTCAGAACCGCCTCGCGGGAATCGACGACGAGCGTGTTGGCCATTGCCCTATCGTCAAGTTCGCGCCAATCGGGTCGGGGAGAGCCGACGGCATTGACATGCGCACCCGGTTTGAGCCAGGCACCTTTGAGGATCGGCTGCAGCGCGTTCGTCGCGGTCACAATGACGTCGGCTCCCCGCACCGCGGACTCGACAGGCATCGCCTTCAAATTGTGCTGCTTCGCAAACCGCTCGGCATGCTCGGCCGTGCGACTCCACACGCGGACTTCCTCGAAGGTGCGGACCTGCCTGAGCGCGTGCAGATGGGCGCGCGCCTGGACGCCACTGCCCAGCAGAGCCAGGACGCGACTGTCAGGAGCCGCCAGGCGCTTCGTCGCCGCTGCCGAGACTGCGGCGGTCCGCATCTCGGTGATCAGCCGACCATCCATGACCGCCAGCGGTTCGCCGGTATCCGGACGGAACAGTAGCACCATCGCCAGATGGGTCGGCACCCCAGTGCCTGCGTTTCCCGGATAGAAGCTGACGAGCTTGACTCCCATGGCGTCTTCAGCCACCGCCGGCATGATACCGAGATAGCGCTTTCCCTCCTCGATCGTCAGCATGTTTCGAACCGGCTGGAGAACTCGCCCAAGTGAGAAACCAGCCAACGCAGTCTCCATCGCCGCGATCAGTTGATCCCAGCGCAGCAGAGCGCCGATCCTTTCCTCGCCCAGATACATCACCATTAAACCGATCCCGAAGACCGAGTGACTGAATATGATGATTGACGATGGTTGGCCGTGGGAGTCAAGGTCAGCCGAATAGGCTGTAAGCAAGCGGCGCAACGGCGCCTTGCTGCATGGTCGCAGCGATTTTAGTAGACCTGGATCAAGGCGCCGGGTGCAGCCATCGTTTTGGGATAGCGCGAGAGCCTCTGCCGCGGAGAGCAGCAATGTCCATACCGATCAAGCCGCTCCTACTGATCGTCGCCGGTCTTGTCAGTCCGGCGGCGCAAGCTCAACTGCTGGGATTGGGTTTCGAGTCCAACGTCACGCTGACAAAGGACGACCTTGAGATGATCCATCGGGCGGTCACCCAGCAGATCCACGGGAAGCCTGTCGGGACCACCGCAACCTGGAGCAATCCGAACAGCAAGAACTCGGGAACGATCAGGCTGCTGAAAAAATTCACTGCCCGGAATATGCGATGCGAAACACTCGGATATACACTGATGACGACTGCGGTGGCGCCGGCCTCACCCGAGCATTACGAGTTGAACAGCTGCCTGCAACCGGATGGAACCTGGAAAATCCTGTGAGGGCCGGGTTCGCCGGTCCTATTGCGCGGCACTGGCGGTTTTCGTCTTCTCCCTCATCAGCGCCAGGAGCCCGCCAACTTGACCGCCGTGGCGCTGGATCACCGAGGCGAATTCAGAGCGTTGCGTCACCATCATGCTGATCCCCTCGATGATGACGTCATTGATCTTGAAGGCGCCATTGTCGGTGACCAGCCGCCAGTCGACCTTGATCGGCGGCTCGCCGCTCGGGCTAATGATGTCGGTCGAGACGATGGTCCCGCTCTCGTCGGTTCGGCTACCACGGACCTTGAACTTCTGGCCGCTGAAGTTGGAAAGCCGGGTGCCGTAGACAAAGACCACGTAGTCTTCGAAAAGATTCAGATACTCCTGTTGCTCCGGCCCGCTCGCGCTGCGCCAATAACGGCCGAGAACGAAACGGGCGATGCCGGGACCATCGAAATCCGCGTCGAACAAGTCTCGAAACCGCGACAGCCTTTCCGTCTGAGGGGTCTTCTTGGTGAGTATCTCGACGGCACGGTTCCAAAGTTCGTTCATAAAAGCGTCTGGGGCAATAGCGCTAGGCGGGGCCGCCGGTGAACCCGTGGCGATCAGTAGCAGCAGTGTGGTCAGAAGGAAGCGACGGGTCAACACGGCGGGACCTTTCGGATCGTATAATCGCCGACTTGTCTCTGACATCGGTGCATCTCTCGGTGATCGGGCGCGCCGCGAGCGGGCGCCACCGGCTGTCGCAAAGCTTCCTATCGATGTGATAGACATCCCCAACGAACACTGTATCCTAAATCGAGATCCTAAGCACGCGGAATAATCTTAATCGCGCGACCCCGCGAAGGCTGACGCGGAAATGACGCGAGCATAGTTGGCGCGGGCCGGGTGCTTGCCTACATGCAGGAAGCGTGCGGTTACGCCATCGGATTCCAGGAAGGGGGCGCGAGATGTGGCCGTTTATGCGTGACAAACTGGTCGTTCCCGAGTTCGGCCAGTGCGTGCCGGGAAGAGCCGAAGCGATGCCCGTACCGGACCGGCATTTCATCAACGGCCGCACCCTGGTCGGGCCCTATCCCGAGGGCCTGGAAAAGGCGGTGTTCGGGCTTGGCTGCTTCTGGGGGGCCGAGCGGGTATTCTGGCAGGCGCTAGGGGTCTGGGTCACCGCCGTCGGCTACGCCGGCGGTTCCACCCCCAACCCGACCTATGAGGAGGTCTGCAGCGGACGCACCGGGCACACCGAGGCCGTGCTCGTCGTTTACGACCCGAAAGTCACCAGCTATGAGGCGTTCTTGAAACTGTTCTGGGAGAGCCACGACCCGACCCAAGGCATGCGGCAGGGCAACGATGTCGGCACCCAATATCGCTCGGCGATATACACCTTCTCGCCGGCGCAGCGCGGCTCGGCACAAGCGGCGCGAGAAGCCTATCAGAGCCGGCTCGATGCCGCCGGGCTGGGCAAGATCACCACTGAGATCCGCGAAGCCCCGCCGTTCTACTTCGCCGAGGACTACCACCAGCAATATCTCGCGAAGAATCCTTACGGATATTGCGGCCTCGGCGGCACCGGGGTCACTTGTCCGATGCCTGCAAAGGCGGCCGCGGACTGACCCTGTATCGCGGTCAATCGGCTGCGTCGCGGCGGCTATTCAAGCGTTCGAGCTCGGCATCGAGATAGCGTGCGAGCGTAGCCATGCCGGACCGGCCGGCGCGGGCTTCGGCGTCGGGATTGTAGTTCGTGTTGGTGTTGACGTCATAGGTGTAGACGGTGCCGGCGCTGTCGGTGACGAACTCGATTCCGGCAACGGGAATGTCGTTGGCGGCAAGAAACGCCTCGTAACGGCGCGTCAGGCCTGGGTCAATATCGTCGATGATCGTGAATTTCGCGCGCGACGCTTCGCCGGCCGGGCAGAATGCGTCGCCAGCCGAGCAGAATTCTGCGGGGCAGAGCTCGAAGCCGTCGCTGGTGTCGACCTCGACGGCATACATGAACCGGCCGCCGATGAACTCGGCGCGGGTGATCAACGGCACCGGCGCCTGCACGTATTGCTGCAATAAATGCAAGCCATCGACCGGCGGCTCGTAATCCAAGCTGCCGAGGTAGTCTCGGAGGACATCCGCGGAGTGAAACAACCGAACGCCGAGCCCTTTGCCGCCGCGGTTCGGCTTAAGGATAAACGGGGCGTCGGCGAAATGCCGCCCGGCAGCCTCGACGAGCAATTCTTTGCCGGCGACGAGGACGGTGCGCGGCGTGCGGATCCCGGCCGCTTCGAGGGCGGCGTATTGGCGGGCCTTGCTGATCTCGAGGTCGAGCGCTTGGCTGCCGTTGACGACGCGGCGCCCGTGCCGGTCGAGCCAAGCCAGCACCGCAGCAGTCAGCTCGGCGGCGTAGCGGTGATCCCGCGTATGTGAGGAGGCGCTCATCCGGTTGTAAAAGACGCCCTCAGGCGGCGGCCTCGACAGATCAAAGATGCCACGATCGAGAAACCATTCGCGCCAAGGGAGCCCTTGCCGATCGAGCGCGTCGGCGAGCGGCTCGAACCAGGCCCCATTCTCATGGATCACATGGATGTGCGTCATCGACGTCTCCTCGCTCCGACCGAAGATATTTGCACAGATTCACTAAGTCAAAGACGCCTTTTATACGTACGTGATCGGCAACGCCGACAGGCCCTTCATGCTGAGCTATAGTGCCGGACGAGAACAGCCGGGAGGGTCGTGATGGGCCGCATCAAAGGAAAGGTAGCGCTGGTGGCGGGGGCGGGCGGCGGTATCGGCGGGGCCGGCGCCGAGGGTCTGGCGCGCGAAGGCTCAGCGGTCGTCTGCGCCGACATCGATGCCGCCGCGGCTGAAGCCACCGCCGCACTGATCCGCGTCGCTCGCGGCCGGGCAACGGCGATCACACTCGATGCGCGCGACCGCTCGGCGGTCGATGCCGCGGTTGCGGCGACGGTGCGGGAGTTCGGCGGGCTCGATATTCTGCTCGACTGCGCCGGGGTCAGCCATGGCGGTACCTTTCTCGACCTCGATCACAGCGAGTGGGAGCGGGTCATCGCGGTCAATCTGACCGGGATGTTCCATCTCGGCCAGGCGGCCGCGCGGCAGATGGTCCGCCAGGGAGGCGGCGGCAGCATCATCAATGTCACCTCGCAGCTCGCCGAGGTCGCCCGTCCCGAACGGGCTGCCTATATCGCGTCGAAGGGCGGCGGCCGTTCGCTGACCCATGCGATGGCGCTCGACTTGGCACCGCACCGCATCCGGGTCAACGCGATCGCGCCCGGCCCGACCCTGACCGGCCTGACCCGCGCCAGCTACGCCGATCCGGAGCGGCGACGCACGACGATTGCGCAGATCCCGCTCGGCCGCCTGGGCGACCCGCAGGATCTCGTCGGCGCCATCCTGTTTCTCGCTTCGGACGAGTCAGGCTGGGTGACCGGCAGCACTGTCACTGTCGATGGCGGCTATGTCACACAGTGATCCGGGTGCGGCCGAAGGGGCTCGGGCCGTTTCTCGTCGAAAGCACCGGCAGACAGCCCGGCCGCCATCGTAGGCGGGAATGGCGATAATGGCTACGCCGGCGGGACGCATCGCATTCCGCTGAAAACCGCGGATCACCAATTTTTCGGACGCCCTTTCTGCTCGTACAGAGTCGTTGGTTCCGACGATTTTTGAGGTGGACCCCGAACGTGGGACAGCCGGAGCCGCCTTCTAAGGTGTAGCCCGGCCGATTTCGGTCTCGGCTCCAGTCGCGGCTAGCGCGACGGTGATCAGATTGGTTCTTCCCTCCAAATC
>Ga0074045_10002672_pt1 | contig 16410 bp, 16 predicted proteins | sample BogForMeECP23OM2_FD_94442 | JGI IMG/M metagenome (GOLD analysis project Ga0074045, IMG submission 94442) | Bog forest soil microbial communities from Calvert Island, British Columbia, Canada - Bog Forest MetaG ECP23OM2 | ecosystem: Environmental > Terrestrial > Soil > Wetlands ...
CCCGCAGCCTTCTTAAGCAGCTCTGCCGCCGGCGGGGTTTTGGTAATAAAGGTAAAGGACCGGTCTGAGTAAACCGTGATGATGACGGGAATAATGGTCTCCCCCATCTTCTGGGTCTTTGCATTGAATGCTTTACAAAACTCCATGATATTGACGCCGTGCTGACCAAGCGCAGGTCCGACGGGCGGAGCCGGGTTTGCCTTTCCTGCCGGGACCTGAAGTTTTATTTTTGCCGTAATCTCTTTTGCCATTGATATACTCCCACTCTGAATTGAATCTTGATTTTTAAATCTTGAATACTATTTTTCCTTTTCCCGCTCTACCTGCAGGAACTCCAGCTCCACCGGTGTTGAGCGGCCGAAGATGCTCACCATCACCCGGAGCCTGCCGTGTGCTGGATTGACGTCTTCCACGGTACCTATGAAGCTGCTGAACGGCCCATCGATCACCCTGATCCGATCGCCCTTCTGGTACGCCTGCTTCGGCTGGGTCTGGGCCACCGCCCCCTCTTCGGTCTGTTTGAGGATTGTCTTTACTTCTTCATCAGAGAGCGGGGTCGGGTTCGTGCTTCCGCCGACGAAACCCGTCACCTTGGGCGTTTCCTTGATAATATGCCAGGAATTATCATCCATCTCCATCTCGACAAGAATATACCCGGGAAAGAACTTCCGCTGCGACTTGCGCTTTTTCCCGGCCTTGATGGACATGACCTCTTCGGTCGGAACGAGGATCTGGCCTATTTTTCCCTGAAGTCCCAGCTTGGACACGGTTTCCAGGATGCTGACCTTCACCTTGTTTTCAAATCCTGCATATGTATGAACAACATACCAATTCATAGGCATAATAGCTCTATCTAAAGGCAACACTTATGAATCTTGTCAACCCTATATCTACCAAACCAAGAAAAAAAGCAGAGATGAGCACCGTGATGATCACCACCCAAGTAGACCCTATTACCTCTTTTTTCGTAGGAAATACAACCTTCTTGAGTTCCAGTTTTACTTCTTGTAAAAATTCTACGATTCTCTTGAACATGCGATGGGCCTCTTTCTGGACAAGGAAAATTGGCAGGCCAGGAGGGACTCGAACCCCCAGCAGCCGGATTTGGAGTCCGGAGCTCTACCAATTAGAGCTACTGGCCTGAGTCCAATCTTTACGCTTTTGTTTCCTTGTGCACGGTATGTTTGCGGCAGAACCTGCAGTATTTTTCAAGGTTCAACTTGTCAGGTGTATTCCTCTTGTTCTTGGTCGTTGAATAATTTTTGCGCTTGCACTCACTGCAGGCTAGGAGAACGATTTCCCGCATTGTTTATTGCCTCACATTCGATTTCGGATTTCGGATTGCAGATTGCGGATTTTTCCAGCTTTCACTTCGCATTCCGCAATGATTTTATTCGATCACTTCGGTGATGACGCCCGCACCCACGGTCTTGCCGCCTTCGCGGATGGCAAACCGAAGCTCCTTGTCCATGGCTATCGGCGTAATCAGCTCCACGCTGCAGCTCATGTTGTCCCCCGGCATCACCATCTCCACTCCCTCGGCAAGCGTCACTACCCCCGTCACGTCCGTGGTCCGGAAGTAAAACTGGGGCCGGTAACCCTTGAAAAACGGTGTATGCCGTCCACCCTCTTCCTTGGTCAATACGTATGCCTCAGCCTTGAACTTCGTATGAGGCGTGATGCTTGCCGGCTTGGCCAATACCATGCCACGCTCCACTTCTTCTTTCTTGATCCCTCGAAGCAGTACTCCCACGTTGTCTCCGGCTTCCCCTGCGTCTAAGAGCTTCCGAAACATCTCAACACCCGTGACTACGGTCTTCTGGGTGGGCTTGATTCCCACGATCTCGATTTCATCTCCCACTTTCACGACGCCACGCTCAATACGGCCCGTTACCACGGTCCCGCGTCCAGCAATGGAAAACACGTCTTCAATAGGCATAAGATACGGCTTGTCGATGTCGCGCTTGGGTTGGGGGATATAGCTGTCAATGGCGTCCATTAACTCGAAAATGCTCTTGTATTCTTCCGCATTGGGGTCTTTGCTCTCGCTCTGGAGGGCTTTTAAGGCACTCCCTTTGATAATTGGGGTCTTGTCTCCGGGAAATTGGTATTTGGACAACAATTCGCGCATCTCAAGTTCAACAAGCTCAATGAGCTCGGGGTCGTCTACCATGTCTACTTTATTCATGTATACTACGATATATGGAACTCCCACCTGTCGGGCGAGCAGAATGTGCTCGCGGGTCTGGGGCATGGGACCGTCCGCTGCGGATACCACGAGAATGGCGCCATCCATCTGGGCAGCGCCGGTGATCATGTTCTTGACATAGTCGGCATGGCCCGGGCAGTCTACGTGGGCATAATGGCGCTTCACGGTCTGATATTCTACGTGCGCCGTGGCTATAGTGATGCCGCGCTCGCGTTCTTCGGGCGCCTTGTCGATGTTGTCGTACGATACGTAGCTCGCCATGTTCTTAAGCGCCTGCACTTTCGTGATCGCCGCCGTTAAGGTCGTCTTACCGTGGTCCACGTGGCCGATCGTGCCCACATTCACATGAGGTTTCGTCCTCTCAAATTTCGCCTTTGCCATGTCATCCTCCTGTCGAATGGAAAAAACCTAAAATCCAAAACAAAAATTCACCTGTTTTGAATTTTTCATGTTGCCTTTTCCTTTTCTGGAGCCCATGAGCGGGATCGAACCGCTGACCTCATCCTTACCAAGGATGTGCTCTACCAACTGAGCTACATGGGCGATGCAATAGTTCAAACTATTCAAACGATTTAAACCGTTCAAGCGGTTAATGGAGCGGGAAACGGGATTCGAACCCGCGACCCCCAGCTTGGAAGGCTGGCGCTCTAGCCAGCTGAGCTATTCCCGCATTTCAATTCGAATTGTGGATTTTAGACACCAAATCCACATTCTGCAATCAATAACCCTCAAGTCGAAACTGGTGGGGAGGGGAGGAATCGAACCTCCGTAGGCTGACGCCGACAGATTTACAGTCTGTTCCCTTTGGCCGCTCGGGAACCTCCCCGTTTGTTTCAAAATTTTGTCATCTCTGGCTCATAGCTCGCAGTTCATAGCGGAAAGCTTTGATGCAACCCCCAGAAGCTTGACTATCAACTATGATCTATCAACGACAAGCTGAATTTCTGGAGCCACCGAAGGGACTCGAACCCCCGACAGGCTGATTACAAATCAGCTACTCTACCAACTGAGTTACGGTGGCAGAACTCTTTGGACACACCACTCCCTCGGGCATTCATCGAAAAATTTCATTATACGGAATGTGGTTGTGGAAAAAGACTGCCACGCCCAAAGAATTGTTATTATAAGATATTACAGCTATTCTTGTCAAGAGAAAATATTGTTCGGCCGGATTTTAACCTGTTTGGCTGGCCAGTTCAAAAAATCGAGCATCTGAGATGCTTATTTTTTCTCTTTTCGCTGCCGCAATACTTCATACAGCAAGATTCCCGCTGCCACCGAGACGTTCAATGAGTTTATCCGGCCCATGAGCGGCAGAGAAACCATATAATCGCAGTGGTCCCGAACTAGCCTTCGGATGCCTTTGTCTTCACTTCCCAGCACGATCGCCGTCGGCTGGGTGAAGTCCGCTTCCCAGTAAACCATATTGCCCCCGGCCTCAGCGCCGGCCACCCAAACCCCTGTCTTTTTTAATTCATCAATTGTCTTGACGATATTCCCTACTTTTGCCACCGGCACGTATTCCAGTGCACCTGCAGAAGTTTTGGCAACTGTTTCCGTGAGCCCTGCAGCCCGGCGCTCGGGAATGATTACGCCGTGAACCCCAGCAGCTTCGGCTGTCCTCAACACAGCGCCGAGGTTCCTCGGATCTTCTACTCCATCGAGAATCGTGAAGAGCGGTATTTCTCCGCGCTGCTCAGGTATCCGAAGAATATCATCCAGTACTGCATATTCTGCGGTTGATGCGACGGCGATTATTCCCTGGTGCAGGGCATGCGGCGCCTCACGGTTCAAGTCATCGCGGGTCGCGATCCTGACTTCAATGCCCCTCTCCTTGGCCATTCGGAGGATTGTCTGTACATCACGGTCTGTTTTCCGCTGTTCTACAACCAAGAGCCGTTGGACAGGCCTACCGGCCTTAAGGGCTTCGGCCACAGGATTAATACCGAATATTTTATCTCTATGCATAGGGGCTGAAAACATTCCAAATTTCAAATAAGTGCAAGTGACCAGGCTTCGAACATTTGATTATTATTTTTTAGTGATTGGCTACAATGTTGGTTGGCGTTTGATTTTAGACTACTTCGGTTTCCACACCGTGCCGTCTGCCCGGTCAAAAAGCTCTACTCCACCGTCGGCGAGGGTCTTTCTGATGCGGTCGGCTTCGGCCCAATCCTTGCGTCCGCGAGCTTCGTTCCGCACGCGGACGAAATCCTCGATCTGATCGATCGGCAGTGTGACCTTGCTGTCCGCCAGTCTCCCTTCTTGAAACCACTCATCTGGATCGCGGATAAACAACCCGAGAGTGTGCCCGACATTATCAAATGCCTCGGAGGCTGAGGCAAGAATGATGTACGCAGCATCATCTCGCTTCTGTTCAATCTCTGCAAGATATTTATTCACATCGCGCACGAGGTCATAAACAAGCCCGATGGCAAACGCAGTATTAAAATCGTCGTCCATGGCATCCTCGAATGCATTAGGCAGATTCAGGACCTTTTCATAAAGAGGCCGCTCGGTGACCTCAATGACTTCTTCAGGCTTGACCGGAGGGAGATTTTTCCCGGCAAGAAACTTCTTGAGCGCCTCTTTCATTCTGTAGAAACGGTCGATCCCGGCCCGCGCGTCTTTAAGATTGGCATCCGAGAAATCAATGGGGCTGCGATAGTGGGTCGAAAGAAGGAAAAGCCGTACCACCTCAGCGTCAAACTGGTCGAGGATGTCCCGGATCGTGAAAAAGTTGCCGAGTGATTTGGACATCTTTTCGGCATTAATATTCACAAAGCCGTTATGGAGCCAGTAATGAACAAAGGGCTTGCCGGAATACGCTTCGCTCTGGGCGATTTCATTCTCATGATGGGGGAAGATCAAATCCTTGCCGCCGCCATGAATGTCGAACGTCTCACTCAGATGCTTGAACCCCATGGCGGAGCACTCGATATGCCAGCCCGGCCTACCCGGTCCCCAAGGGCTTTCCCAAGCAGGCTCTCCCGGTTTGGAAGCTTTCCACAATGCAAAGTCAAGAGGGTCGTTCTTGCGCTCATCGACATCCACGCGCGCGCCTGCTTTCATGTCATCGAGAGTCCTCTTTGAGAGCTTGCCGTAGTCCTTGAAGCTCGATACGCGAAAATACACGTTCTCATCTACGGCGTAGGCATTTCCTTTTTCTACCAAAACCTTGATGACTTCTATCATCTCCGGAATGTGCTCCGTTGCTTTCGGTTCGACGTCCGCCCTTCCGACGCCAAGCCGTTTCATGTCTTCCTGATAGGCTTCAATATACTTATGCGCTACTGCAGCGGCAGTCACACCTTCTTCCCGGGCGCGATTGATGATCTTGTCGTCTACATCCGTGAAGTTTCGAACGTATTTCACATCAAAACCCCTTCGCCGGAAGTAACGCTGGATCAGGTCAAAGGCGACGGCGCCGCGTGCATGGCCTAGGTGGGAATAATCATACACCGTCACACCACAGACGTACATGGTTACCTTACCGGGATTCAAGGGTACGAATTCCTCCTTTTTCCCCGTAAGGGTGTTGTAGAGTTTAATCATAGTCGATGCATCCTCATACAAAATGTATTCCTTTTTGATATACTGTAGTAAACCCGCTTCGCTCGTTTTCACCTGAGAGGTATTGAACCCCGCAGGTGACCAAGGAGATGCTTAGCGCCCCCTTGGTACCCCAAGCAAAAGGTTCCCCGTAGCAGATAGTAGAGCTATGGGGTATCAGCTCCGTGATTAATATTATAATAAAGAAAGTAAAGCAGTGGGGTGATGAAAATAAAAATATTATAGATTGACGCCCGGTTTGTCAAGGACTTTCAGAAAAAAAGGAAAGATATGATGCCAGAAAAACATCTGCGGTTCGTTGTTCACGAGCATAAAGCAACAAGGCTTCACTATGACTTCCGTCTCGAAATCGGGGGTGTGCTCAAATCTTGGGCCATCCCCAAAGGCCCTTCGCTGAACCCGACGGACAAGCGTCTTGCGGTCATGGTGCCGGATCATCTGCTTGAACATATTGATTACGAGGGTATCATTCCCGAAGGCAGGTATGGGGCAGGACCGGTGGTCGTCTGGGATACGGGAGAGTTTATTCCGCTTGAAACGAACGATCCTGAAGCAGCGGTCAGAACAGGAAAACTCAGTTTCGAGCTTAAGGGGGGAAAACTGAAGGGTGCCTACGCGCTCGTTCAAATGAAAGGTCTGTCACGGAGTACGGGTAAAGAATGGCTTCTGATGAAAAAAAAAGATGCATACGCAAAAACAAATTTTACACTCAAGACTGAATTGACGTCCGATCGGCTTGCGAAGCTTAGAGAGCGCATCCCAGTCTGTGATACGGAGTGAATTATCTTCTCGCGGCATACTATTCTTTTAGCCCATGACAAGGGTTCTTAGAATTTCTTTGGGAACTGCGTTACGATCCCTTCGGCAAGTGCGTCAACAATAGCATAGATATGTGTCTTCATGGCCTTCCAAAGAGAATCGTCCGTTCCGTAATTCTTTGCTAACACCGCATCAATTTGGCAGATATGATATCCTCCATGAGCTAACAGCAATAATACCATGGTTCCCTTCGACCAGGTCTTCGGATTGGCTCCATTCAAGAATGTTGTGATCTCCTCGGCGTTCTTTTTAAGCTTATCAGTAGCCATATCTTCGAACTTGTCACCCGCCATCAACGTGGTCAGATACTCCTTGATATCACTGTAGTGTTCAAAGAGTTCATAATGTCATTCGCAGGTCAACCGCTTTCATTGATTCTTTTTTACCCTTTTCTCCATGGTATAGGCAGAAAAAAATCAAGCATTACTGTAATGGCTACGGCAAGTATTTAGTAAAAGATCCTTCGGCACAGATAAACCCTTCCCACAAGTGTAGCGCTTATTTCTAATATAATTATGCCCCTGCGCAACTCGCACTATGATATAAAACAAACTGGAAAAACAATGAAAGTGGCCATAGTATGCTGTAGACCTGTCGACACAGACATTATATGGTATACATTCGAAAGCGACAAGGGGGGTCTTTTCTCTGCGCCAGAAATAAATCTTGAGTTCTATTGCATAACATACTATAGTAAGCACTGCCGCAGACAACTCGGCTCTCAACTATTGTGCGATTTTTCAACGTCCAGAAGGCTGTTTATCGTGGTCTCTTCTTTAAAGTAGATACCCGGGCTAATGCCACGTGGTCTTCTGCTTCTTTTTTTGGATAACGCTATCCATTTTAGGAGATCATTAGATGTCAAGAGCAGACAGGTTTTTAAAAGCGTGTAGGCGTGAGCCGGTGGACTGCACACCGGTATGGGTGATGCGCCAGGCAGGAAGATCTCTGCCCGAGTATCGTGAGATACGATCAAAACATACTTTTCTCGAAATGTGCAAGACGCCGGAAGTCGCAGCCGAAATTACGATCCAGCCAGTCCGACGTTTCGAAATTGATGCGGCGATCATTTTCGCAGATATTCTACTTCCGCTCGAGCCCATGGGAATCGAGCTTGAGTTTGCCAAGGATGAAGGACCGATGATCCATAACCCCGTACGTACAATAACGGACGTGGATAAGCTTAGAACCATCGACGCTGCCAAGCAGATCGAATACCTTATGCAAGCTATCAAGTTAGTGCTCAAGGAACTGAACGGCAAGGTGCCACTCATCGGTTTCTCGGGTGCACCTTTTACGCTCGCAAGCTACATTATAGAAGGCGGAGGCTCCAAAAACTATGAGCATGCCAAAGCTATGATGTTTACTGAGCCAAAAGCCTGGCACAAGCTCATGCAGCATTTGACCGGGGTCGTCAGCAACTACTTGAATGCTCAGATCGACGCGGGCGTGCAGGTGGTCCAGCTCTTTGACAGCTGGGTAGGCGTCCTAGGCCCCAGCGATTACCTCGAGTTTGTGTTTCCTCACCAGAAAAAAGTCATCGCAGAGATAAAGAAGACCGTGCCGCTCATCCACTTTGCCCACGGCGCCACGCACCTTCTTGAGATGGTAGCAGAGGCTGGCGGCGACGTGATCGGGCTTGACTGGCGCTGCAATCTGAACGATGCCTGGAAGCGCATTGGACATGATAAAGGCGTTCAAGGAAACCTGGATCCCCTTACCCTCTTCGGGACAAAAGAATTCATCAGAAAGCGGACAAAGGAGATTCTCAATGCGGCAGCCGGCAGGAACGGCCACATCATGAACCTGGGCCATGGTATTCTAAAGCAGACGCCCATCGAAAACGCTGCAGAGTTCATTAATACAACACATGAATTGAGTAAAAGATAACCTATTTCACTAAAGTGGACACAGAGAACGCAAAGAACAGGATCAGTTTTTTGATAAAACCTTTGAACGTTCTGGAATTCCTCTGCGGTCTCCGCGTTTTCAGTGGTAAATAATTCTGTTATGTCTAATCATACTACCGTCATACTCATGGCCCTGGGCGGACCAAAATCGCTTGTCGAGGTTAGGCCGTTTATGGCTGCTTTCTTGGGAAGCCCGGCTCCCCCACCTATCGTGTCTGCCGTCATTGAACGATATAAACAGATCGGAAACAAATCTCCGCTCCCCGAACTCGTGAAGGCGCAGGCAACAGCGCTTGAACGAGAACTCGGCAAAGAATTTCGCGTGTCTGAAGGTTTCAGATACTCTCAACCCACAATCGCAGAGTCATTTCAGAAAGCAGTCAAAAACGGCGCAACCCGGATCATCGGCCTGTCCATGTCGCCTTTTGAGACTGAGGTCACGACCGGAGCATACAGAAGCGCGTTCGAATCAGCATGTGATGACGCAGTAAAAAAGACCTTCATCCCGAGCTGGCATGATAATCAGCTTTTCATTACAGCGTGGCAGGAAAAGATTACTGAAGTTCTCAAACGGCTTCCCGAAGCAGAGCGCAAGAACTCGGTGATCATCTTCACGAGCCACAGCATTCCTAAGCGTTACATCGCCGCGGGCGATCCCTATCAGCGACAGATTGAGGAGATGGTCAAACTTGTTGTCAATAGGCTCGATATAAAACATTGGCGCATTGCCTGGCAGAGTAGAGGTGCACACACAACCGAGCCCTGGATCGAACCCGATGTGGAAACTACGCTGGATAAGATTACACTGGATGGTCACAAGGCCGTTCTCGAGGTGCCCATCGGCTTCACATGCGACCACATGGAAACTCTCTACGACATCGACATCGTACACCGAGGGCACGCTAAAAAACTGGGGCTCAGATTTGAACGTGCCGAATCATTGAACACATCAATGACATTTATTAAGGCATTGGCGGATGTTGTCGGAAGAGTTAAATAATTCTTGGAAGGAAATTTAGCCAAAGTATCAATTCTGCTAAAGTAGGATTAGTGCAGATTCCACTGCTTTAGCTTTGCAGTTTCTCGTCTTACGGCTTTTCAGAGATTTCATAGAACCCGACTTTCTTCGTTTTTTCCACAAGTTTCTTTAAAGCAGAGTTTTTCACGTTGCCCTGAGTGAAGGTTAAACACCAACCTTTGGCAATAGCTTTGCTTTCAGCGAGTAAATTTCCGTATAATTTAATGATGCTTTCTATTGGCCGGTCTATTGAATTACCAATCACCTGTTGCGAATGTTTGTTTATATGAATAGGTATGATTATTTGCGCTGATTTGGTTGAAAAGCCTTTTTTAGCACGGAGGCACAGAGAAAAGTTGAAGACGTCTGGACACAAATCAAGCCGGATAAATACGAATTGAAGCAAGTAATGTCCAATCTTTTTTTCTTAAACGGCCCGTCAAGGTTTTTCTCCGCTTGTGACCTTTAGGCTGTGAACAACCTTATAACTTTTTACTGGGTTGGTTTTTTCCGTGCCTCCATGTCTCTGTTGTGATACCTTATTTTACACTCTTTTGATTATTTCCGCGCAGACCTCTTCCTGTGAAAGGTTCCCGCTATCTATGATAATATCCGCGTATTTTCTGTAAAGAATTAGCCGCTCCTCGAACAGGTCGTTGAAACTTTGATCCGGGCTTTTTGCAAGGCCCCTAGTGTGAAAATTATGGATTCTTGTTTCCAGGGTCGAGAGGTCGACATTCAGAAAAACAACGATTCCGTTCGTTTTCAGGTGCTCCATCGCGGCATGGCTGTACACTGCGCTCCCGCCGGTGGCAATCACATGATTATTGCACCGCAGACTGAGAAGGATATTTTCCTCTATTTTCCTCAATGCCATGTGGCTATCCTTGTCTACGATGTCCTGCAGGGGCCGGCCTGCAGACAGTTGAATAAGAACATCCGTATCTACGAAGTCGCATGATGTCATTTTTGCCAAGATGACTCCCACAGTGCTCTTTCCCGCACCCGGCATACCGATCAGAACTATGTTGGATTTTTTTTTCATCACAAAGAACACTACCCACAAGAAGTCTAAAACAAAAAACAGTGCCACAGAAAGACACCAAATCACAATAATAGCTCAATTCTTAATCTGCATACATCTGCATAAACTTGTCCTCGAATGATTCAATTTAGAGATCAGCGGCCCAAGGGTTGCTTTCTATTTTTCTCTGCCCCCTCACTTAGTAGCGCCTACTGTTGGCCGCGGTAAAAATTCTTACCCCGCTATATCCAGCTTGATCGAAAGTTCTTTCAGCTGTGCTGGGCTTACACACGAGGGCGCCTCGGTCATGAGGCAGATGGCTTTCTGAGTCTTGGGAAAGGCTATCACGTCCCGGATGGATGTGGCTCCTGTTAAGATGGCGGTGATGCGATCCAGGCCGAATGCTATTCCCCCGTGTGGAGGCGCACCAAACTCCAGTGCATCAAGCAGAAAGCCAAACTTTTTGCGGGCATCCTCTTCAGAAATATTCAACAGGCTGAACATCTGCGACTGGATTTCGGAGCGGTGGATACGGATGCTGCCACCCCCGATCTCAGAACCGTTCAGCACGATGTCATACGCCTTGGCCCTAACCTTGAGCGGGTCGGTGCTCATGAATTCGAGGTCCTCGTCTTTGGGCGCGGTAAAAGGATGGTGCATGGCATTATAACGCTTTTCATCGGAATTCCACTCGACGAGCGGAAAGTCCGTGACCCAGAGAAAGTTCATTTTGCTCTCGTCTATAAGATTCAGCCGTTTTCCTATAAGTAAACGCAGATAGCCGAGCGCGTCTGCCGTGATTTTGGGGCTGTCCGCAATGAACATCATGAGATCACCGGGTTTTGCCCCAAGCCGTTCGGCAATAGATTTTATCTGGCCGTCCTTGAAGAACTTTGCCACAGGAGAATCAAAACCAGCATCCGCCACCTTGATCCAAACCAGCCCTTTTGCGCCGAATACTTTTGCCTCGTGCGTAAGGTCGTCCACATCCTTGCGCGACAGGCCAGACATGCCGTGTGCGACAAAACCCTTCACCCTGCCGCCGAGTTCTACCGCCTGCAGGAATACTTTGAAGTCCGATGCTTTCGCAATATCCGAGATGTCCTTGAGCTCGAGCCCGAAGCGCGTGTCAGGCTTGTCCGATCCGTATCGCTCCATGGCATCGTGATATGTGAGTTTTGGAAATGGCCGCGTAAGATCGATTCCCTTCACCTCTTTTACGACAGCTGCGAGCATTTCTTCCATTAACGACATAACGTCGTCTTCTTGCACGAAGGACAGCTCGATATCGATCTGGGTAAATTCAGGCTGGCGGTCTGCGCGTAGATCTTCGTCACGGAAACACCTCACGATCTGGTAATAACGTTCGAACCCGGCCACCATCAGAATCTGTTTAAAGAGCTGCGGCGACTGCGGAAGCGCAAAAAACATGCCGGGGTTAACCCTGCTCGGAACAAGATAATCACGCGCACCTTCGGGCGTGCTCTTGGTCAAAAATGGAGTTTCTATGTCCACAAACCCATTGCTGTCGAGGAAACGCCGCACCGCCTGGCCAATCTTGTGGCGCGTGATCAGCATCTTCTGGAGGCTTGGCCGCCGCAGGTCAAGATAGCGGTACTTGAGCCGCACATTTTCGGCCACGTCGGTCTCGTCCTCGATCATGAACGGCGGGGTCCTTGCCTGGTTAAGGATTGTTAGGCTGTTCACAACTACTTCTATCTCTCCGGTCGGAAGCTTCGGGTTCACCATATTGACCGGCCGGGGAGAAACCTTTCCCGTGATCGCAATAACGAACTCGCTCCGGATGTCCCCAGCCATTTCATGAGCCTCTTTCGATGTTTCGGGACTGAACACAATCTGCGTCAAGCCGCCGCGGTCGCGAAGATCCACGAAGATAAGGCCACCGTGGTCACGCCTCGTGTGCACCCAGCCCATGAGCGTTACAAGCTCGCCCACATCCTTTTTTGTCAATGCCCCGCAGGAATGCGTTTTTTTATTCGATTTCACCTGGGCTACCTCATTATTATATGGTTTAAAGCAGGCTGGATAATAGCATTCAAAGCGCCATAAAGTCAAGCAGTAGGACAACAACGCAAGAGCAGTGATGGGAACCGCAGAAGAACACGGTTTAAAACCAAAACAACGAACCTAATGGTGACTCAGGCTATAGTTTTTTATGTAACGAAAAATCCGCGTTTATCCGTGGCTAAATACTGTTTTGTTGACAACAAAAGGTTAAATGACCGTAGCGGGCTGTCAGACGATAAGGGAAAAAACTACACCGAACCAGTGGGTCGCAAAACATAAGGGGTCTCTTCTTAGAAGAGACCCGTTACCTGTATATGATCGTTTTATCGTGAGACTACTTTTTTAGCACAGCCATGCCCTCTTTGGCTCCATTCATCATCATGACGATTTCGTTGGCCCAAAGGTTCAAAGTCATGCCCTTGGCTATCCATGGCGCCAGGGCACTTGCAACCTGAAAGTGCGCGCCTGAGAATTTTTGTCTCTTCTTGGCAGCGGCGATGATCTTGTCCAGCGCTGTAATGAAGACAGGGTTCTCGAACTGGCCCATGATGCCCAAACTCTGGCTCAAGTCGTTGGGGCCAATGAACGCCGCGTCGATCCCTTCCACAGCCAGCAGTTCGTCGATGTTCTTTATGCCTATGGGGGACTCGATCTGGATTAGCAGCAGGGTCTCTTCATTCTTTTTTTTCATAAACTCTGTCGGATTGGAGACTTTTTCAAACCCGGAGTGCCCGCGGGACAGCTGAACCCCCCTGTTGCCCAAAGGGGCGTATTTTGCGTGCTCCACCAATGCCCGTGCATGCTCGACCGTTTCGGTATTCGGAAGGAGCAGGCCGCCGGCCCCCATGTCCATGAATTTCAGCACAACCTCGCGCCGCGGTTCGGGAATGCGCACCATTCCGCAGATTCCAACTTCCCGGGCTACGGTCAGTATTCTCGCCACAGTGGTGTAATCAAAATTGCCGTGTTCACAGTCTATGATAAAATAATCAAAACCGCATAATTGGACGATTTTCGCGATTTCCGGATGGTCGAAAAGCGAAATCATCGTACCCATAACCCGTTCACCCTTTTTCAGCCTTGCTTTTAAATTGTAGTTCATGTGTACCCCCCCGTTGTAATTATTTGGTTGTAGTGAAGATAAGGAGAAACCGCTGGAATTTGCGGCATCAGTCATCTCTTCTGCTCGATTTGTTCAACCTTTTTGACAATGAACCACTTTGACAGTGCCTGGCTGAAGACTTTTTATTTTTTTGCTGCCTTAAGAAGTTTTGCGAGCTTATCCGCCCCCACACATTCTTTGGCAAAGGTGCACCATTCGATGCAGGATGAACCAAGGGGCCGGGTATTCAAATGGCCGCACGACTTGCATGCGGTCTCGGATTCATCGCTCCAGATCTCAATCTTCTCGCTGCACTTCTGGCACCGCATTTCCTCGGGTTTGGGCTGGCGAATCTCTATGCTTCCTGGGCAACCTTCTTTGAACATGGTAACACTCTACCCACCTTGTAGGGAAATACTATGATGTTGATCCTACCTTCTGAATTTACTGCTCGACAACCTCTTTTGCCACATCGACTATCTCTATATTGAAGTTATAAGGATTTATCGAGCGGTTGATCTCTATAGGAATGAACAGATTGAATGTCTTCCCTTTGAGTCCGGCCCCAGCTTCGCGTGGGAACAGTGGTTCGATCTCATAGTTCTTCGTTTTCGGGGACACGTACACATTGCTGATTGGAGTTAAAGATTCCTGTACCGAATTGCCGGATAATATAACCTGGTCCGGGATGAAGTTGTTTCTTTCCTGATAACTCACGCCGGAATGCATGAGCCGATGTCTTCTCTCGAAGACATCAGTATACTCGGCTTGCTCCCAGCGTATCTTCAGAGGATAGGTTGAGAGATTTGTAAGGCTCATCTGGAACGATTGGTCGTCCACACTAAATGAGATTGATACGGATCTATCTTGCAACTTAATTTCATCGGACTGTACCGGCTTGATCAGGCGATATTTCAGCCGATAATGAGTGATTTCCTCCAGCTTGATCCTGATCGTATCTCCGTCATTAATATGGCGGACCGCGATGGTCACTGGTTTGTACCTGTCCTTGCTTACCTCCACCACGGCCTTGGCAGCAAGGGCTTGCTCCTGCGGCACCTCCATGGTAATCGAGGCAGGCGAAGTGTACTTTTGCTCCTTTTGCTCGGCGCCCGATACGACCCTGATGACTGCGTCAGGTGGGTCCGCAATAACCTTGAAATTTTTTGTGGTAGTACTTGCACATCCTGAAACAAAAAGAATAATTGATGCAACTACCAGATATTTTTTCATTTTCCCTCCTAAAGCAGAAAACGAACAAAAATCGAATGCCCTCAGTTATAATAATAACATGTTCATTACCGTCTGTCACAGAAAATCCCTCTCCTCGGCCGTACTAAGGGGCATGTTAACGGTAACAATGATATCCCGCAAGGGCGGTGAACTAAAATTCATTCTCAAAGCTGACAAAATGTCTTGAATATGCTTTAATAGATAACTATAATGTGTATCCAAGTTACCTAACTCTGTTTAGGAGGGCGTACGAACATGGTGGTAAAAAAGGTTACAAAGAAGAAAACATCGGCCAAACCTAAGTTAAAAAAAGCAGCCAAAAAGCGGACGATAAAAAAGACCTCAAAATTTTCACCACCGACGGCAGCTAAACCAATCCGTATTTCTGCTGCCACCCAGAAACGGCATGAGTTACTCAAAAAGCTTCTGCTCAGAAAACGGAACGAGGTAGTGGAAGGTCTGGAAAACCAAATGGGCCGCAAACTGATCAGAGAAACAGGCCAGAAGATCGACTCGGCCATGGACAGCGCTGATCAGTCCGCTCTGGATATGGACCAGGGAATCGACTATTCCCTTCTAGAAATGAAATATGAGCAATATAAAGACATCGCCGACGCCTTCCGAAAATTGCAGAACAAAACCTACGGTCTGTGCGAAGAGTGCGGACAGGAGATCGATATAAAACGGCTCGAGGTCAATCAGCTGGCGCGATACTGCATTGACTGTAAAACACGCAAGGAGGAACTGGAACGCATCCAGAAAGAGGAAACTCGGTTTAAGGAATAGTAGCTCTGTAAAGGCAGGCGTAAAACCCACCCTTACTTTCGCATCATGTTTTTCTTGACAAAACGGCCACAATACAGTATCGTATGCCTCTAAAATTTTTCCGGGGCGGTGTAGCTCAGCTGGTAGAGCAGGGGAATCATAATCCCTGTGTCCGGGGTTCGAGTCCCTGCACCGCCACCACTTACCTCTATCTACCTGTAAAATCTAACCTTTTAAAAAACTTATATAGCCCTTAATCAGCATTAGCACACGGATTAGCACACAAACCGTGGGAAAAAGGGCTATGAAAAACCTTTGCACCATTAACGGGCATCATTATTTTCGTGTTAGGGTTCCTGCCGACTTTTATGGCATATTTCAATGCAAAGAAATCAAGAAAGCTCTGAAATGCACAGATTATAAGACAGTCACCTTATCGGTTCAATCTCTAACCGCAGAATTTGAAAAAGTCATTAACCTTATAAGAAGCGGAATTCTCAGCAAAGAACAGGTGGACAACCTTGTTCGGGAGTTCTTTACCATTTATCTTCATAACCATGAAGGCGCCCGTATCCTGCTAAACGCTACCCGTGATTCAAAAGCCAAGCGTACAATACTACTATTCCATGATTCTAATAAAGATACTCCTCAGCAAGTCGCATTTGAAAAGAAAAATGGGAAACTATTATCAGAAGTCATTCAGGAATACATCAAAGAGAAGATAGCTAA
>Ga0074045_10002673_pt1 | contig 16409 bp, 6 predicted proteins | sample BogForMeECP23OM2_FD_94442 | JGI IMG/M metagenome (GOLD analysis project Ga0074045, IMG submission 94442) | Bog forest soil microbial communities from Calvert Island, British Columbia, Canada - Bog Forest MetaG ECP23OM2 | ecosystem: Environmental > Terrestrial > Soil > Wetlands ...
CTATGCGCAGACCACCGCCAGTGCCATCGCGTGGATAAGTTTAGCCATTGGAGGATTATCCGCAGCTTCGCCTGTGGGTTGGTCGATCCCTTCTCTGATCGCGCCTCGGGAGAGCGTGGGAACGCTGGGCGGAATCTTGAATTTCGGCAATCAACTTTCCGCCATAGCCGCGCCGATCGCGACCGGCTATATCGCCCAGTCTACCCATTCGTTCTTCTGGGCCTTTGGCGCCGCCGCGGCGTTTCTCGTCGTCGGTATCTCTGGCTACGGATTTTTGCTGGGCCGGATCGAAGTGATCCCTGAGCCGCAGTGAGCTACAGATTCGCAAGTCTTCATAAAAGGCAGTTAGTAGGTAACAAACTTCGGAGAGGAGCGTGTGCCTATGTCAGGATTTAAAGTCTACTTTGTTGCTGCGATGCTCTCGAATTTGGCAGTGGGACCGGTGTGCTCCCAGACACAGAATGCCCCGACAGCTTCGATGTCTCCGCAATCGACCGATTCCCTGTGGCAGGAAGCGAGCCGCAAGTTTGACGCTCCCCGCAAAGAGATTCTTGATCGCGTCGATCGCACGATCCGTGGTGGACCATACCGGCCCGACTGGCAGTCTCTCGGCGAATACACAGTTCCGGACTGGTATCGAGATTCGAAATTCGGGATTTTCATTCATTGGGGAGTTTACTCGGTTCCCGCATTCGGCAACGAATGGTATCCCCGCAATATGTACATCGAGGGATCGGAAGAGTACAAGCACCATCTCGCAGCTTATGGTGCCCCCGATAAGTTCGGGTACAAAGACTTCATCCCCATGTTTCATGCGGAGCGCTTTGATCCCGCCGCGTGGGCCCGCCTGTTCAAGGATGCGGGCGCAAAATATGTGGTGCCCGTATTTGAGCATCACGACGGCTTCGCCATGTACGACAACGGACTCTCGGATTGGACGGCGGTCAAAATGGGACCGCACCGCGATTTGTGGGGAGACCTGGCGAAAGCAGTGCGCTCCGAAGGATTGCATCTGGGAGCGTCGTCGCACCGAGTGGAACATAACTTTTTTCTCGGGGTGGGCCGAAGCCTGACTTCAGATGTAAACGATCCATTGTATGCGGCATTTTACGGCCCCGCGCATGAATGGCTTCAGGCCAAACCACAAACTCCTCTTGCCAACGATTTCACGTTCGTCTCCCACGAATGGACAAGTGACTGGCTGGCTCGCTCCGCTGAAATTGTGATGAAGTACAAACCAGATGTAATGTATTTCGATTGGTGGATAGGGCAACCATCTGTGCGCGACGATCTCGCCCGGTTTGCCGCTTTTTACTACGATGCCTCGCTGCAGAATAGTGGAACTGTAGGAGTCATCAATTACAAGGACTTCGCAATGCAGGAACACTCGGCGGTTCTGGATATCGAGCGCGGCCAACTGTCCGCCATTCGCCCCCTGCCGTGGCAAACCGACACTTCGATCAGCAACAAGTCATGGGGGTACATTCAGGATGATACTTTCAAGTCGCCTGAGTTCATCGTTCTGCAGTTGATTGACATCGTCAGTAAGAACGGAAACCTGTTGCTGAACGTTGGCCCTCGAGCCGATGGTACAATTCCCGACGAAGTACAGTCGATCCTGCGTGACGTGGGTTCCTGGCTTAAAGTAAACGGAGAAGCCATCTACGGAACTCGCCCCTGGATTACATACGGGGAAGGGCCGACGCAGATAACTCCGGGATCGTTCCACGATACAGACGTGCAGCCCTATACTGCGGATGACTTTCGGTTCACTACCAAAGGTGACGCTCTTTATGCCATCGAATTAGCCAGGCCATTGAACGGAAAAGCCAGAATTCTCGCGCTGGGAAGAGCGGGTATTGCCAAAGACGTTCAATCGGTAAGCCTGTTAGGATATAAATCGGCGTTAACCTTCGAGCAGAAAAGTGACGCTCTCTATATTGAGTTGCCCGGGGAGCCTGAAAGACAATTCGCCTATGTGTTTAAAATCGCCTTTCAGCATTCGCCTTCGAAATAGAAAGTAATATCGGTATAAATCATGGCGGCTTCCCCTAAGCCACAGCTTTATATGTTATCTAAGAGCTAAGTTATAAATGAAAGTAGCTGATGAAGATCGGTGGGTGTCGTCGACTCTGTACCCCGCGGCATAGCCGGTCCAATGGCAACTGCCTCACTGTGGTTCTCGAACCAAACCAAAAATGACGACTGATCGGCGCCCGAAAGTCTTTGCTGATTGATCCAGCTGTAGTAGGCGCCGAGATCGGCATCCATCAAGGAACCAATGGGATCGAGTTCCGGTTGCTCCTGCTTCTCCGAAAGCAGTTCATTCATGGGCTTCTGCCGTTGCCGGGGAGCGAAGCGCACCAGCAGACTGCAGGGTTGGGCGCGGCGCAATGCTTCCCGGGCGGTCCATTGAGCAAATGTAGTGCTGAAAATCTGGGTTCCGGAGCCTTCTGTTAGAAGTTTTAACTGAAAGCGATCAAGCACCGGATCCCCCGACTGGCCAAGGCCCAGTTCTGAGGGATTCATCTGAGCCAGCAGGGTTCTCAAAGCTTCGGGGCCCATGCCCGGCGTTTCAATGTGAGTCTTCATTTTGCGCAATAACGCCGCCCGCATGGGCTCCAGAGCGTGGTAAGAAACGCAGGCCAGAGTGGGAGAAGAGTCCGCTTCTTCTCCCCCGTCGATGTACCAGTGGCCGTAGGGAATAGGATGTGCCCGGGCGCGTTCGCGAATAGCATCAAGCAATACTTTGAGTCCGTCGTCAGGCTTGACCTGGCTGAAGTGTGCTCCGTGCGGCTTCAGTTTGCGAAAGAGAGGTTCTGGATAGCTCGAAACGCCCTGGCCTATCACTGCGATTCCGAGACGAGGAATCGCAGGCCGTTCGGACGGAAAAGCCGCTTGCAAGTGATCGGAGTAATCGGTGGCGGCTTTTCGGAATGCATCCAACTGGTGGGTCGCCCAGAGGTGCGTGGAGAGTTGCTCTACAAACTGCGCCGGCGAGTTTACCCAATCCATTTGTTCGAGTTGCGCGGACAACGTAATCTTAGCGAACTCTTGAACCCAGGCTTCTGGCAACTCGGAGGAGTGTCCCGCGGATTGCCATCCAGAAACCGATTGCAGATTAGCCAGCTCTTTCTCCAGGGCGCGCCGTTCCGCGGGAAACTTGAAATCGTAATCGATCGCTTCGCGCAAAAGATTGGGCACAAAGCTTAGGGGCAGTCGCTGTAGCGCCGCAAGATGGTTGCCGACTAGCTTTCTGGCTTCGGGCGCGTAGCGATTGAAGTTATCGGCTTTGAGATCGCCAGGCAGCATAATTAAGTTACGCCAGCTCCAAAATCCGTTTGCCCTGGGCAAGGGCTGGAGAAAAAGCGAGCATCGCTCCGATAGTGGGCACCAAGTCTGTGGATTGCATGGGTCGATCGAAAACCACATTCTCGCGCACTCCCGCGCCGAGAGCCATCATCCAGGTAGTTCGGGAAGGCGCATCTCCGGTACGATGGTGCTGGAAGCCGTTGCCACCTGAATCTTCGTCGGAATCCCTGCCGAAATCCGGCAGGATAAACAGGGTTGTCTTACCCGCATATTCAGGTTCACTTTGGATCAAATTCCATACGTCGGCGCACAGCCGGTCGGTTCGTCGAATACCCTCAATGTAGAGCGAGTAAGCCCCGGCGTGGGCGACGTCGATATCGTGCATGGTGATCCACAAAAGACTGGGAGCTTCGTGCCGCATTAACTGGCGGACGACGTAGACGGAAAGCTCGTCGGGACTCGATAGAGTCCGGGCGTGGGCTTTAAAGTCCTCTACCGAGAGATTCAATATCCTTTCCAGTTGCTCCAACTCGATTTCGCTGCCTCCGAGCTCCGGAGCGTAAAACGGCGTTTCATAATTGTCGCGCAGCAAATGCTGGTAGTCGCCGTGTCCGCTGGAAAGAGCCGCGGCGAGCAGGTGCTTTGGCAGAATCACTTGCGCCCCTAAACCTGCGCCATAGGAACGGTGGCTGCTCTCGCCGATGCGATTGAAACCGTTGCTGGGAGCCACAACCCAGGCATCCGACGCCGGGCGCTTGCGGTCCTTCCGGAAGTATTCGAAGACGGTTGGGTGCTCAGGAGGCAGCGAGGCAAAATTGTTGATCGTCTCGTAAACTCCAGTGGCCAGACTCGCAGTGGCCACGTAGTGTCCGAGAATTCCGCGATTCACCACCTGAGTAAAGAAAGTTGACTGCGGAATAAGCGCGCTCATGAGATGCGGAATATTCCCCTGGCCCTCGGGCGCGAAGGTCTCCTGATCGCGGGCTCCGCCACCGAAGGTGATGACCACAATTTTTCTGTTCTTCGGGGCGACGCCGGCGCCCGCGAGGGTTCCTGAACCCAGCAGCGCGCTGCCCAGCGCCACGCCAGCTACGTCGCGCAAGAAGTCACGACGGCTCAAGGCGAGCCTGCGGGTCACCTCCGCAGATTGGTAGAGTCTTGCCATCTATTCGGACCGCCGACTGCAACCTCAAGTTCGATTTCGCACACCGCCGATTCGCGTTTATCGGAGATTACTGTTTTGCGCTCGGATTATCTTTGGCTGACAAAACAAATTGTTGAATCTCGGCCCGCTGCTTGTCGAGGTCAGCCAAATGCCGCTGCCGAATGCTTTGATAAACCTCGAACTGTTTTTGTGCAAGCTCTTTCTCGCCCGTCCGCACGTAAGCCTGCCCGAGCCGGTAGTAGGCGTCAGCCAGATCCGCATTCAACTCCCGAGCCCGCAAGTACTCTGGGATGGCCTCCTTATACTTAGTCTGAGCCGAATATAAGTTTCCTAACTGCAGATGAGCCTCAGCGAAAGCGGGATCGAGAGCGATCGATTTTTTCAACAGAGCCTCGATCTGGTCGAAGTCGACGTCGGGATCCTCCGCTCGTTTACCTTTCCATAAGCTCATGGCGTAATAATAAAGAGCGTGCGCGTTGCCTGGCTCCAGCTCGGCGAAGCGGCGGAATCGCTGAATCACGGCCTGGGCCTGGCTGGGGGAACTATCGTAAGCGCGGGAAAGAAAAAGATAGCAACGCGCATCCGATGGATTTAGATCCGCGCCCTTTAGCAGGGCGGTGACAGCCTCATCGTAGTTACCGCGGGAGTACAAGGCGACGCCCAGACCGACCATCAGACGGGGAGACGTCGGATATCGCTCCGTAGCCTTCTGGAAGACATCAACGGCAGGCCCGAGCGTGCGGTGCAGAAGTAGTTCGCTGCCCCAGTCAAACAAATTGCTCTCGCTCGGCTCTTCGTGAGCGGCGGCCTCAAATTCATTCTCCGCAGCTACAAATTGTCCGTCCTTTTCTTCCAACTCGCCCAGCAGGTTGTGCAGTTCGGCAGTGTTCTTCTGCTTCAAAAGATCGTGAATTAGTTGACGTCCGTCCGCCAGCCGCCCGGTCAACAGGTCGGCCAGAGCCAGATCGTATCCGTTGTCGTAGGATGACGGATCAATCGCCTGCGCGCGCTGCAGATACTGAGTTGCCTTTGAGACCTGTCCCACCCGGACGTAAAACTCACCCAGGTTGTGATTGGTATCAAAGTTACGCGGTTCCAGTTCAACCGCCTTCTCAAATTGCTTTTGTGCCAGATCAAGCTTTCCGACGCGGACCAGATTGGCGGCTAAGTTGGTTCGAGCCGGCGCCGACTCCGGCTTCAAGCGGACTGCTTTATCCAGATGGTCGTTAGCTTTGGCATCCTGCGATTGCGCCGAGAATGCCAGTCCTAAAAGTTCTTGTACTTCGAAGCTTTGCGGCACATCGTGCTCCAGATTCTCCAGTTTAGCGGCTGCCTCCGCGAACTTGCCCGAGTTATATTGCGCGACAGCCGACTGGAACTCGCGGTCCAATGCCTGGTCCTGTTGTTGGCCTGGAGCGAGGGTCGGCACGCACGCCAAGACAAGAAGAAGCGAGCAGCAGAGCCGGAGTTTCACGATCTTCGCATCGTACACCAGAGAGGGCAGAGCCAACTCGATCACGGGATGGCAGCGCCAATCCGGCCAGAAACAACTCAGGGAAGGACGCGCGCAAACACGTCCTTCCCCGATTCGATGTTCGACTCTAGAAGTATAACTTCAAAGCGAACTGGATCTGCCGCGGATCATAGGGAGCATCGCGCGTAGAACCGATCTCGCCAAAGCTGGAACTAGTGAAATTACCCGAGCCCGAAACCGCGACCACGCCGTTACCGCCAAAATTCGGTGCGTTGAAGTTCGGGTGGTTGAAGATGTTAAAGAACTCCGAGCGGAACTCCAGCCTGAATCGTTCCGTGAGCGGAATGTTCTTGAACAAAGAGAAGTCCATGCGCTTGAAGGTAGGGCCGGCAACCTGGTCCGGGCCGCCCCCCAAGGCGGAGAGCGGGCAGGGTATCGTAGTACACGCGGCAGGCTGGGTAAATGCCTTCGGATTGCTGAACAAGCTCAGCTTCCCGTTGGAGTCGATGTGCAGCCCCCTACCCGGGTCTCCCACGAGGAAGTCATAACAGCCGGTGTCAGGAGCAGTGCTTGAAGGACAACTAAAGGTAATCGGCTGTCCACCTTGTAGCACGATGCTGGTGTTGATGCTCCACCCCCCGACTACCTTGGTGGCCACGCCGTTGTCGGACATGTAGCGCTTGCCCTTACCAAAGGGAAGTTCATAACCGCCGCTCAGGTGAAAGACGTTTCGGATATCGAACGGAGCCAAGCCGTAGTCATAGTGAATCCCCGCGCCTATAACGTCGGGAGCACGGTAGCCTTGGTTGCTCCCGCCGTTCAGCAGGTCGACAGCATCGGTGCGTGTCTTGGACCACGTGTAGGTAGCCAGGAAATTCAGTCCGGCCGAAAATCGCTTTTCCACCTTAGTCTGAAGGGAGTGGTAGAAGCTGCTGCCCTCTGTGATGGCATAACTTGATCCTTCCCCGAAATCCGGAAAGGGAAGGGTGCCCGATCCGAGTACGGTGGGTTCATTGGAGTTAGGAAACACTTCCAAGTGGCGAGCCAGCGAGGTCACGTATCCAGCCTGGAGGCTCACTGTAGGGGTTAGCTCATACTGTACGGTAAAGTTCCCGCTCATGGTGTAGGGAGTTTGATAGTCAAACTGGATTCCGCGCAGCGCCAAACCTGCGGCGTCAACCGAAGTGGGGATGAGCGGTGTACAAGAGAATCCCGTCTCCAAGGTCGCGCTTCCAATCGGGGTGGCCGCCGGACTGGTGCATCCCGCATAGGTGATCGGGTGACCGGGGTCCGGAGGCTCGAATTGGAAGTTGAACTGGAAGGGATAGTTCTCACCGAGGTTCGGAGAATACCCGCGGTTCTCAAAACCGTTATAGAAGATTCCGAAGCCACCTCGAGCCACGAGCTTTGGGCTGACCTGGTAGGCGAAGCCAATTCGAGGAGCAAAGTTTGCCTTCTGGGAGTGGCCGAGACCTTTGCCGTATTTGTTTGTGATGTCGAGACCGATGCCGTCTTTGGCCAGCAAACTGGTGAAGCTTGCAGAAAGATCGGCAGAGCTCGTTCCCCCGGGGAGGATATACAGCGGAGCTCCAAGAGGCGCGCCGTCGGGCACGAAATTGGCTTGAGCGCCGTGATGTTCATACACTAGCCCAAAGAAGTCCCAGCGCAGGCCCAAGTTGAGGGTCAGCTTGGGAGTGATCTTCCAGTCGTCGTTGAAGTACGTTCCGTAGTAGTTTTTTCCGTTGTCCGTGAGAGAGATGTTGGAAGCGTAAATACCGTTGTGAACTCCTCCGTCGTCGCCGTTTCCGGAAGGTCCCCCAACGTAATCGGGACCACCCACGGTCGATACCGTCGGAGTTAGCAAGAACTGCGCGCGTGCGGTGTTGCCCGAGCCTACACCCGGGATCTCCGTAAACAGGCCGCTATAGTCGTATTCTCCATGGGACCACGGTGGCTGCAGTGTGGAAAACTTCACGTGCTGCCACTCGAAACCCATCTTGAACGTGTGCTTGCCGTAAATCTTGGTAAGGTCGTCGGTCAACTGGAATGTGGAGCTGACTTCATCCGAGGGCAGAAAAGCATTGCTGCCCAGAGTTGCAAGTCCGTTGATTCCAAAGGCTGGAAGCCCGCCGTTCTTGGCAACTTGGGGAACATCCTGGATGCCAAATTGGGCAGGAAGACCGAGGTCCCCGGCATCGGGGCTTTCGCGCGTAGTGTTCAGGTAATTGAAGCCGGCACGAACTACGTTGATCAGGGTTGAATTAAACACATGGGTTTCGGCCAAAGCGCTTTGCTGCGCAATCGCCGTCTGGGGGCCCTGTTGGAAGGCTCCGCCGTCTGCGATACCCCCGAAGATTCCGGGGATAAACTGGGGATCATCCTTGTAACTGAACCGGAAGAACAACTGATCCTTTTGGGAAAAGTTGAGATCGAGACGGGTGTCAAAGGAATTGCTGTGTTCAAACAGCTTCGGGGAGTTGGCGAAATTGCCGAACAGCGAGGAAGTCGTAGGATTGGGATACAAGTTCAGCAGCGCGATGGCGTTCTTATCCAACCGCCCGGCCGGGAGCTGGTTCAAGCCGCAACCAGCCAAGGTAAAGGCCGTGGTAGCAGGGCCGCAGGTGCCGAAAGGATCGCGGACAAACCCTGTCGCGGTCGACTTTAAGCCTGATATGGGATCAGTGACGCCCGTGGTTACCGCCCGCGTCGTGGAGGGATCCAAGATGGTCCCGAGCGGGATCGTTCGGCCCAAAGCGTCGGTTTGCGTGCCCGTTTGTTCGGTAATCAGGTCCGAGAGATCGGTGTAACCGCTGCTTCGCTCCGCGGCGGTGGGAACCGAGCCGGTGAGAATCGTTCCTTGCACTCGGCGGAAGCCTTCGTAATCGCCGAAGAAGAAGATCTTGTCCTTGATGACCGGCCCTCCGATGGAGAACCCGAACTGATTCTGGCGAAGCTCACCTTTCTTAATGCCTCCGGCATCCTCAAAGTAGTCCGGGGCGTCCAGTTTATCGTTGCGGAAGAACTCCCACGCGGTGCCGTGGAACTGGTTGGTGCCTGATTTGATGGTGGCATTGAGCACCGCCGCCCCAGAGCGTCCGAACTCGGCGCTGAAGTCCGAGGTCTGGACCTTGAACTCCTGAATGGCGTCGACTGGAGGCAGAACGACGAAGTTCGTTCCGTTTAGGAAGTCCACAGTGTCGGAGTTGTTGTCGATACCATCCAGCATGTAGTTATTTTGCGCAGGCCGGTTGCCGTTGGCTGCAAAAGCTCCAGTGCTGGCGTTGCCGCGGGTGTCCGCCTGGGGCGTATTGACGCCGGCGGCAAGCTGGGCAAGAAAAGTGAAGTTGCGGCCGTTCAGAGGAAGATTGTTCACGTTGCGCTGATCGACCACCTGACCCACGGATGCGTCTTCCGCCTGCAGCACCGGAGCCGTGGTGTTGACCTCGACGGTTTCGCTGACTGCGCCCGGCTGCAGTTGGAAATTGCTCAATACTCTCGCGCTCACGTCGACCACAACGTGCGCCGCCACTTCAGTCTTGAAACCTTTGTAGGAGGCCTCGATCCGGTAAGAGCCAATTCGCACCGGACTGAAGCCGTACACCCCGTCGGAGCCGCTGGTAGTGGTCAGGGTTACCGCCGTGCCTTCGTTGCTGAGCGTGACTTTGGCCCCACTGAGCACGGCCCCCGAGGGATCGGTGACGGTGCCGGTGATGGAACCGGTATCAACTTGGGCGTAGAGGGTGCCAACGCTGAGAATCGCGCCCGCTGAAAACGCCAAGAAACCTCGCAGCATGCGGGAAACGGCCAGTCGCTTCATGAGCTCTCCTTTGAGCCTCGAAGGCTTGCTTCCGGGCAAACCTTACAGTGCAAACTGCTGTACCGGCGTATCGAACCCTGAATGTAATCGTGTACAAACAGGTGAACGCTACGATAAGTCAGGTCCAAATTCCTTGTCAACCAAAAAATTAATGGTTTTGTATTACTTCGACTCCCTGTCCCAGTCGTGTACCGTCTAACTGCCCAGGCACATTCCCAAATCGCTGAATCTGGCCCAAACCACAGTTTCCGGTTCTTTCCTGGAAACAGCGCCCGGCCCAAAGCGCCGTTCGAGAAGTGCTAAGATTTTCGTCGTGCCCCTTCAGAGCGAGGATGTTTGAGGATGGAGCGTCGCCCCGGCGAATCTCCTTTGCTCTCTCGCAGAGCGTTCCTGCGCTCGATTGGATGGGCTCCCGCGTTGTGGATTGCCGCCCCTTTTAGCGGTTTGGCAACGTCGCTACCTGGAATCCTTCGGCCCTATTCTTTCCCTCTCGCGGATTCCCGGTTCATACCTAATTACCCCAGTCGGCCTCCTCTGGAGGACGTATTGCGCCTCGTCACTCCCGGCCTCGACGAGTTCGTGACGGAGAAGTTCGCCTCCGAGATCATGGCCGTTCTTAGCGCCTGGAGCCAGGCTCTGAGAGCTTCTGCACCCGCCCTTTCGCAATTGGAGAGCCTCCTGGCGGCATCGCTCGAAGCAACCCCGCTGCTGCTCCCGGACGAAACGAGGGTGCATTCCGAGCCGGGCTTTCAGATTCTGCGGCGACGTTTTCCAGCGAGTGTCGCCTCAGGCCGGGATCGATTTATTCGAGAAATCGCAGAGTACCTCGCCCCGCTGGGAACAATAGAAACGGCCGAATTCCAGATTGTAGGAATCGAGGAAGGCGCAGTTCTATCGGCTCCCCGCCGGGTGGACATTCGGTACGATTTGGTCGGCACCAGCACCGCCGCAGGTCGCGAGGAGCGGATCGGGCTCTGGCGAACCCAATGGTCGCGCGATGACACTCGCGGATGGCGCGCCATTCGCTGGGAAGCAACCGAGGAAACCCTCAGCCGGGTACGGGAACCGTGGTTCGCCGACGTTACCGCGCAGGCGCTTGGTCAAACCGAATCCTACAAAAGGCAAATGCTTCGCGGCGCCGATTACTGGCGCACCGTGCTCGACGGCGCTTGCGGGCTCGACGTCTACGGCAACAACGGTCTGGCGGTGGGAGACATCGACAACAGCGGCTTCGACGATTTTTATATCTGCCAACCTTCGGGGCTTCCCAACCGCCTCTATCGCAATCGCGGCGACGGCACTTTCGAAGACATCACGGAGGAATCGGGCGTCGGGCTGCTCGAGAGCACCGCTTGCGCTCTCTTCGTCGACTTCGAAAATAAAGGATTAGAGGATCTTCTGGTGGTTTGCGCTTCCGGTCCGCAATTATTCCTGAACCAGGGCAATAGGAAATTTCAGCTCAAGCCCGATGCCTTCAAGTTTGCCCAGCCTCCGCAGGGATCGTTTACTCACGCTGCCGTCGCCGACTACGATGGCGACGGCCGGCTCGACGTTTACTTCTGCCTCTACTCGTATTATCTCGGCCTTGATCAGTATCACTATCCTGCTCCGTATTTCGACGCGCGCAACGGTCCGCCGAACTTCCTGTTCCACAACGAGGGCAACGCTAATTTTCAGGATCGCACGCAAGCCGCCGGGCTCAATGTCGAGAATGATCGCTACAGCTTCGCCTGCGCGTGGGGAGACTACAACTCCACCGGCCACCCCAGCCTCTATGTGGTAAACGACTTTGGCCGGAACAATCTCTATCGAAACAACGGCGACGGGACGTTTACCGCCGTCTCGGCTGAGGCTCACGTAGACGATGTCGGGGCCGGAATGAGCGCCAGTTGGTTCGACTTTGACAACGACGGACAACTCGACATCTACGCGGCAAATATGTGGTCCGCTGCCGGCTTGCGAGTTTCACAGCAAAAGAACTTTCATGCCGACGATCCGGAAGCCACTCGGGCCCTCTATCGCCGCCACGCTGGCGGCAATTCGCTTTACCGCAATCTGGGGAATGGAAAGTTTGAAAATGTAAGCTCGTCGGCCGGAGTTGAGATGGGCCGATGGGCGTGGTGTTCGGACGCCTGGGATTTCGATCACGACGGCCACTCCGACCTCTACATCGCGAACGGTTATATCTCCGGTTCCGATATGCGAGACCTGGGAAGCTTCTTTTGGCGGCAGGTGGTCGGAAAATCTCCTCCGCTTTCGATCCCGTCGGAAAAGTATGAGCATGGATGGAATGCCATCAATGAGTTGATTCGCTCCGATGTTTCCTGGAGCGGTTACGAGCGCAACGTTTTGTATCGCAACAATCGCGACGGCACGTTTTCCGAAGTTTCCGGCGCCGTCGGGCTGGACTTTCCTGACGATAGCCGTTCCTTCGCGCTCGCCGACCTCGACCACGATGGACGCCTCGAACTGATTCTTAAGAACAGAAATGCACCGCAACTTCGCATCTTGCACTCCACCGCAAAAGAGATTGGGCGCTCGATTGTTTTTCGTCTTCGGGGAACAAAGAGCAACCGCGATGCGATCGGAACCGCCGTTACGGTGGAAACGACAGGCCATCGCCAGACCAGGTACATACAGGCGGGCTCGGGATTCCTCGCGCAGCACACCAAGGAACTTCTCTTCGGATTAGGAGCAGCGGAAGGAGACATACGCGCCACCGTTCGTTGGCCCAGCGGTCTGATTCAGACTTTTGATCATCTGCCGGTGAATCACCGAATCGAAATTCACGAAGGTTCAGCAGATTTTGATGGCAAGCCTTTTTCGCCTTCACCCGTACCATGGACTCGCGCAAGCGCTGCGGAAACGCCCGAGCCGCTGCCCACTTCGGTCGAAACCTGGCTGATCCAGCCCTTGAGCGCGCCGGGTTTTTCGCTCCCTGACCTCGAAGGGAATCTAAGAGACCTGCGATCTTTTCAGGGCGGGTTCGTTCTTCTCAATTTTTGGACGAGTACCGATGAAGCCTGCATCGATCAACTGCGTCTTCTTCGCGCCAAGGCGTCAAACCCCGCTTCCAATGAAGTGCATATCATCGGCGTTATCGTCGACGATCCCCTCGATCTGAACAAGGTCAAAGCCGTCGCGACCCGGGAAGAACTCCCTTTTCCCAACCTGCTGGCGACGCCGGAAATCGCGGGTATCTACAACATCATCTACCGCTACCTTTTCGATCGTCGCCGGGATTTGCCGCTCCCATGTTCGTTCCTACTCGATCACGCCGGCATGATCGTGAAAATCTACCAGGGCCCGGTCGGGCTGCGGCAGATCCACGAAGACTTGCTGTCTGCGCCCAAAACTGAAGCCGATCGATTGAGGAATGCGCTCCCCTTCGCCGGTGTGGTGCCCGACGGCGGATTTCAACGCAACGATTTCACCTATGGCGTGGCCATGTTTCAGCGTGGCTATCTCGACCAGGCGGCCGAATCGTTCAGGCAGGTCATCGCCGCCAAGCCCCAGGCTCCAGAGGCTTACTACAATCTGGGAACGCTCTATCTGCGAAGAGACCGTTTTCCGGAGGCGCGCCGCTATCTGGAACAAGCGGTGCAATTGCGCCCGAACTATCCGGAGGCCTGGAATAACCTTGGAATGCTGTGTGCCGAGCAAGCCCAGCCCGAGGAGGCGATCGCCGATTTCAAGCAATCCTTGCTGTTGCAGCCCGGTTACACCGTGGCTCTGCTCAACCTCGGTAATCTGTATCGAAGAAGCGGAGATTACGCCGAGGCAGAAACCCTGCTGACCAAGGCGCTCCAGCTTGCTCCCGACGATCCGGAGGCGAATTACGCAGCCGGAATGCTCTATGCTCGGCAGGATAACTTCGACCGCGCCCTGCAATATCTTTCGAAGGCCGTGAACTTACGCCCTGACTACGCCGACGCCATCAACAATATGGGCGTGCTCCTGGTGAGGCAACAACGCTACTCCGAGGCCGAGGACGAATTCAAAACTTGTATCCGCGTTGCCCCCAACTTCGATCAGGCCTATCTGAACCTGGCACGGCTGTACGTTGTTTTGAAAAATGAGTCCCAGGCCAAAGAAGTTCTGCGCCAGCTTTTGCTCCTTCAGCCTGGGCACAAAATGGCCCAGCAAGCGCTCCAGATGCTAAATTGACTTGCGGTCTTGACGATTATGATTAGAAGGCGGAGGCAGTGCGCGACTTGCATGCTGGTCTTCGCGCTAGGTCTGCCTTTGGTCGTTGCCCCGGTTTCGGCACAACAGGCCAGGGGTGCAACCAAATCTTCCCGCCAGTCTGCCGCTCCGTCGCCGTTCGCCGAGGCCGAGACTTTGCTTCGCCAGGGATCCGCCGCCGAAGCCAAACAGAAAATTCAAGAACAACTTGCCTTGCATCCCGACAGCGTCGCCGGCTACAACTTGTTGGGGATCGTCGAGAGCAGTGAAAACGATTACGCCGGCGCGCTCGGAGCCTTCCAGCACGCGCTGCAGCTGAACCCCAACTCCACCAAGACGCACGACAACCTTGGCAACTTCTATGTAGTGCAGAACCATCCCGATCTCGCCGAAAAAGAATTCCGCACGGTGCTGCGTCTCAATCCGGCGGATAGCGAAGGGAATTACAATCTTGGACTCCTGCTGCTGGCTGGGGGATCGCCCGCCCAAGCCATCCCGCACTTTCAGCGCGTGCGCCCAGCAAACACAGAGACGAAATTCAATCTTCTTCGCTGCTACTTCCAGTCCGGGCAGAACGCCGCAGGGCTCAGCCTATCCAAAACGCTTTCCGCAGAGAACAAAGACGACGTCAGGCTGCACTTCACTCTCGGGGTCCTTCTCGCCGAGGCGAGGCAGTATCGCGAAGCCGCGCTCGAACTGGAGAAAGCCAACGCACTGCAGCCAGAAACCTTCGAGATTCTCTTCAATCTCGGGCGCGCCTATCTTCGAGGCCGCGATTATACGAAGGCAGAAGTGACGCTGAATCGAGCTCTTAAACGAAAACCCGATTCCGCGGACACGCTGTACTTGCTGGGCCAGGTCTACGCCGATCAAACCAAGGCTGTGGATGCGTTGGATGTGCTGGTCCGTGCCCACAAGCTGGCGCCGGAAAATGTCGACGTCATTTTCCTGCTGGCTCAGGTCAGCATGACCCAGAACTACTTCGAAGACTCGATCCCTTTGCTCGAGTCGGGGCTGAAGCTCGCACCGCAACGATCTGACCTGCACGCCGCGCTCGGCGAAAGCTACTTCATGGCAGGCAAAGCCGATAAAGCCATCGAAGAATTCAAATCTCTGATCGTGCTCGATCCCTCGGCGCGCTCCTACGCTTTCCTGGGACTCTCGTACCGCAAGCTGGGCCGCTTCGACGAAGCCAGGAAATATTTTGAGGAAGGCCTCAAGCTCGATGCTCACAACGATTCCTGCCTGTTCAACATGGGATACATCGAAGAACGTCAGGGAAATGAGGCCGGTGCCGAAAAGATGTTTCAGGAAACGCTACGCGCCAATCCCAACTATCCGGATGCGCTTCTGGAACTCGCCAACCTCCGCATTGCAAAAAAGAATTTCACCGATGCCGCCGAATTGCTTCGCCGTTACGTCAAATCCAGCCGCAATCCCGCTACCGGCTACTACAAGCTCGCCATGGTCGAGCGGAATCTTCATCAGACTGAGGCCGCGCAACGTGATCTCAGCGTATTTCAAACCCTGGCCAAGAATGCCTCGACGGGTCCCTATCCTTACGAGCATCTCTTCGACTATCTCAACAACCGTTCCGACCTTGCCCCTCTGGCGCGCACTCAACTTGATGTCACCGAGTTAAATGCACAAATCGAAAAACATCCCGGACAGCCTCAGGATCTTTATTTGCTGGCCGAAGCCTATCTGAAGCTCGGAAAGCTCGACGATGCTCGAAAAGCGATTGCCCAACTCGACCAACTAAGCGCTGCTGACTATCGCACCCAGACCGGCATTGGCGTGCTGCTGGCGCGTTTTCGTCTGTACGACGACGCGATCACGCATTTTCAATCGGGCTTGCGCGCCAATCCCGATTCCGACGATGTCAAATTCGATTTAGCTGACGCCTACTTTCGCAAAGGTCTTTATCCAGAAGCGTTGCAGACCGCGCAAAGTGTTTCGGCGCAAGGTCAGCGCGACGATGCGTTGCTGGCGCTTCTGGGAGACATTTATGGGCACATGAATGACAGCGCGCGTGCCGTCGAAATTTTTCGTGATGCCATCGCCCGCAATCCCGACAACGATCAGTATTACCTGTCGCTCACCCTGGTCGAACTTCGTCAAGGCGATGCCCGTTCCGCGGAGGAGACACTAAAAAAGGGTTTGGCCCGAGTGCCGGGCTCCGGCAAAATTCTTTGGGGACTCGGAATCGTCTCGGTACTGCAAGGAAAAACCGGGCAAGCCGCCCAACAACTCGAACGCGCTGTCGAATTGCTCCCCGAGTGGGCCGGAAGCTATTCCACGCTGGGCGTTTTCTATTACGAGACCGGACAGGTTGACAAGGCGCGCGAAGTGCTGAATCGTTTCAAAGGAAGCAACGCCGGTGGACTCGATGTGAATCGCATCGAGCAGGCGTTGTCGCAGGCTCCGCCTGCGTCATCTTCATCGGGAGAACTGTC
>Ga0074045_10002674_pt1 | contig 16406 bp, 14 predicted proteins | sample BogForMeECP23OM2_FD_94442 | JGI IMG/M metagenome (GOLD analysis project Ga0074045, IMG submission 94442) | Bog forest soil microbial communities from Calvert Island, British Columbia, Canada - Bog Forest MetaG ECP23OM2 | ecosystem: Environmental > Terrestrial > Soil > Wetlands ...
ACAAAAGAGCCAAAAATGTTGACACTTAAAGGCTTTTGCTGATATATTTTAGTTATGCGCCCATAGCTCAGTTGGATAGAGCGTCGGACTACGAATCCGCAGGCCGGGGGTTCGAATCCTCCTGGGCGCGTTTTCATTTTTTATATACTATTTAAAGTCATCATCTCAGCTCCCCGCCTTCTCATGTCGTCCTATTTGATTTTTTTGTATTTAAGGTGTTGCTCACCATAATTTATTTTTAAAAGAAAAGAAGGGCTATCCCGATATGTTACTGATTTGGTCTCAAGGGCTGCGGTAAACACCAATGTTATTTGAAAAAGCCTCAGTTCTTCGCTGCACTCGCGATTAGCACGGGAACATTTTGAGTTGGTAAGGATGTTTCTTGACACACTTCCCGCGACTCCCTTCATTCCCCTTAAGCCTCTACGCCCAAACCGCTATCATGTCTGTTTTCAATGACTCAGCTGTTCTCAATATCTCCGTCGAAGCTCACCAATTTCAGAGACAACATTTATTTTATAAAGTCTGCTATTCAGACTATTCTGCGTCTGTCTAAGGATCTTTTCAGATTCCTTCCGTTACTCTGCCCGTGTCTTTGCCAGGCCTGACCGAAAAAGTTCATACACTTCGACCGTGATTCATCTTGATGTGTGAGAAAATGCTGGTGCGACGACAGTCAGTATTTTTACTTTTGCATTATCCGGGAAAGGCGGTAAAGACAGAAATGCTCCCGGCCCACAGAATCCTCAGAGCCATCTGTGGCAAACAGTATGTTGACAATGTTTGGCTTGGTAGCCACAGGAGGCCTGACCACGAGGACCCGCTTTGTCGAATCTGCAGCAACCGACCCTGTCACTCTCCCGATAAAGAGAGGCTTTATGCCGTTTATGCCCATTGCCCCCATAGCAATACATATCCATGCCTGAGTTCTCAGCCGCATCGACAATAAACTTTTTGCAGAACCCACGATCATGGCAGTGCTCATTTTTGCATCAACATTTTTCAGAATAGCAAGTGCAGAATCAAGAAGGTGCGAACCGATTTCTTTTTTCAATTCTCTAAGACCGTCGTAATAAGATCCTTATTGTACTGAAATGGAATCCAGTGTACCGCATTCAAAATGGTGATTTCATCAGCTGAGCATAAGTTCAATATATTAAGAATTTTGCCGCTACCTCGTCCTATTTAGAACCATCCGTTGCTAATAATATCTTCACGTTGCTTCACCTCACGCCTGACGCGTGAAACGGGATACCATACGTTCCCCAAAAAAAAGACAAAAATGCCTGTTGCCCAACTAAGTCTAGATTTCGTGTATAATGAAATGAGATTTGCAGGCCACTTAAGGACTATGCCAAGCCATTCAAAATTTCGAAGTTTTTGACAGAAAGGTTTTACCATGACAAGCCAGCTAGTTACAAAGCAGAAAGTTGTTGCCACCATTTTTTTTATCATCGGTTGTTTCACGGGTGGCCTCATATTTCGCTTCTTTTTGGCAGACTCTTACTATCGTGCAGGATACGAAAAAAGCATAACCAATTTGAAACTCCAGTTTGAAAAGGTACTGAAAGAGAATACGATGTTTTATTCCGAAGACCTTGGCGTAGTGTTCGTGCCAAAGGGAGGAGATACATTTGAGGTGGTAATTCCAGATGCCAATGGGCAAGACACACATTCTAATTGAGATCTCAGTGCCACAAATGAGAGTCCAATGCAGAGCCTGCATAGAGAATGCGGTGGCTTAGGTTTTCGTTCAAACGTCTCAAGCTGAATCAAGGGGTGACAATTGCCTCAATATCTCATTGCCGACCTTATATACATCTCCCGCTCCAAGGGTAATGAGTACATCATCCGTTCTTAGTTCAGAGATTATCCGTTTAACCAGCTCATTTCTCTCAGGGATGTAGGTTGCCTTTGCGCCTTCATTTCTTTCCACTCTCTTCAAGAGATTCTCTGAATTTACTCCCTCAATGGTAGCTTCGCCCGCGGGATAGATGTCCATTATGAAGAGCCTATCCACCGAGGTGAAACTCTGGGCAAATTCATCCATTAGGTCTCTAGTCCTTGTATATCTATGCGGTTGAAATATTACAAAAACCCGTCGCCGATCAAAGGACTGCCTCGCTGCCTTGAGAACTGCCCTGATCTCAGTCGGGTGATGGCCATAATCATCAAAGACCTTTATCCCGCTTCCTTCTCCTTTATACTCAAACCGGCGCTGGATTCCGCTAAAATTGGTGAGGGCCCTCCTGATCGTAGGCACCGGAATCTGCAACTCAATTGCTGTCCCTATCGCTGCTAAACTATTAAGTACATTGTGCTCGCCAGGGATAGGGATGGTAAAATTACCAAGCGATTTTCCTTCTGCCACAGCCTCAAAACTCATCTTAGTGCCTAAACTCTTGACATTTGAAGCATGAACAGCCGAATCAGGCGAAAAACCATACGTTATCATTTTTCTTTCGATCGCAGGGATTATATCTCGTGTGTGTTCGTTCTCCGCGCACACAACTGCTGTCCCATAAAAGGGAATCTTGTTTGCAAATGCCAAGAATGCACTTTTTAATTTTTCCATGTCTTTAAAATAATCCAGGTGTTCCTTATCTATATTTGTTATGACGGCAATAGTCGGATTGAGCTTTAAAAAAGACCCGTCGCTCTCATCAGCCTCTGCCACCAGAAAGTCTCCCTGTCCTAGTTTTGCGTTACTGCCCAACGCCTTCAGTTTCCCACCAATGACAACAGTGGGGTCCAGGCCTCCTTCCCCAAGCAGGGTCGCTATAAGAGAAGTTGTCGTCGTCTTTCCGTGAGCACCCGCAACAAGTATCCCGTATTTGAGTCTGGCGAGCTCAGCGAGCATCTCCGCCCTTGGGATTATGGGTATCGAGTTTCTTTTTGCCTCAATAATTTCAGGGTTATCTGGAGAAACCGCCGAGGAAACAACGACCAAGTGTGCCTTACTGATATTTTCCCTCTTATGGCCGATGAATACCTTAATCCCGCAGCTTTTGAGTCTCTTGGTTGTCTCTGAATCTTTGATATCTGAGCCCGTAATTTCATACCCTAGATTATGCAGAACCTCTGCGATTCCGCTCATCCCGATACCGCCTATCCCGATAAAATGGATCACCCTATAATGCTTAAACAAGATCATCCTCCACTTATTTATTCCTCATCAGGGTCATTGCCAAATTCACAATCTTCTCCCTTGCGTCAACCTTTCCGAAAGCAACCGAGACACACTGCATCTCTCCTCTCAGTTTCTCATCCACGTAGAGTTCCCTTATCGAATCCGCTAAGATCTTGCCGTTTAACTCCTTGTCGAGTATGATTTTTGCCGCACCCATGTCAGCCAATTTTCTGGCATTATGTTCTTGATGATTTGACGCTGCATGGGGATAGGGAATTAATATCGCAGGCTTTCCCATCGCCGCAATCTCGGCAAGTGTTGTAGCACCTGCCCTACAAATAACAATGTCAGCTATAGAGTACGCCGCGGCCATTTGATGAACAAAGGGGGCAACAATGCCATCAAACCCAAGCCTTCTGTATGTATTCATCACTTTTTCATAATCCCCTTCGCCAGTTTGATGAAGAAACTGGATATTCCGCTTCAGATCTCTGAGGTAAGTCAAAGCCTCTTCTACCGACTTGTTTATGCTGCGTGCGCCACCACTGCCCCCAAATACGAATATGGTGAATCTCTCCCGTTGAAGAGGAAAAAATGAATACGCCAGAGCTCTGTCCTTCCTCGTCATGCCTTTTCTTATAGGATTCCCTGTAAGGTACGTCTTGTGTCTAGGGAAGAAAGAGATACTTTCCTGATAGGTAACCGCAACTGCATTAGCAAATTTTCCAAGAAACCTGTTCGCCAATCCCGGGACAGAATTCTGTTCAAGTATTAATGTTGGGATACCCTTTATAAATGCAGACAGCACCATGCCGACTGATGCATATCCACCTACACCTATGACAATATCAGGTCTAAAGGACTTAAGGATCTTGAGGGAATCACTAATAGACAGCAAAAAAATAACAAAGGCCCTGATTTTTCTTAAAAGGGTTCGTCCGACCAGTCCCTCTGCCCTTAGAAACTTTATCGTATAACCTTCCCAAGGGACAACCTTTGCCTCTATTCCGTGCTCTGTGCCAACAAAAACAATCTCTTTCGAAAAACCCTTCTCCTTGAATTCCTCTGCTACCGCTATCCCTGGGAAAAGGTGTCCTCCTGTCCCCCCGCCTGCGATGAGTACCTTCATCACTTATTGCCGGACAACTCATTATTTTTTGGAAACTTCTTATTGTATAGGGTGTATCCGTAACCTCTCCGCCATTTTGAATGGCGAGCTATCGGAGGAGACTCAGGGATATGTGGATACCCTGGCTCAATCCTTCTGCCATCATATTCGTTTATCATTTGTCCCTTAAGGCTCGATATATTCAATAATAAACCAGCGGCAATCATATTCACAATCAGTGACGAACCGCCATAACTGATAAAGGGCAATGGGAGGCCTTTTGTCGGCACCATTCCCGTCACCACCGCGAAATTGACGATTGCCTGCAGGGCAATCATGACAGAGATTCCAAAGGCAAGATAATAAGAGAATGAATCTCTTGTCTGCCGGGCAATAGCAACTCCCCTCAGAAATAACACAAAAAAGAGACTTACCACAACAATCGATCCTATAAATCCCAGCTCTTCTCCTATGAGAGAAAATATAAAGTCTGTATGAACTTCCGGCAGGAAAGAGAGTTTTTGCTGGCCCTCCCCTAGTCCCACTCCCATAAACCCACCGCTGCCAAGTGCAATGAACGATTGTATGAGCTGAAATCCAGCGCCCTGAGGATCCTTCCAGGGATCAAGAAAGGCAGTGACCCGTTTCCATCTGTAGGGTTCTGAGATTAATTTGATGAGAGCCGGGATACCAAGAAGTCCGAGGGACAACAGATAGACGAGCCTCATGCCTGAGAGAAACAGCATGCATAGCATTAGGAGGGAGAGGCTCATCACAGCTCCGAAATCAGGCTGTTTTAAAAATATCACCTGAAAGCATCCTATTATTACCACGGGAATAATAAAACAGACTAAGCTGTCCTTCTTAAATCTTTTCATGCTCATGTACGATGCCAGGAATATAACCATCGATAGTTTCACGAGTTCAGACGGCTGAAAGGTGGAAGGCCAGAGTCTGAGCCATCTTCTCGCACCACCAGCAGTTATGCCTAGAGGAGTAAAAACTAGCAGGAGACTGATGAGAGAAAGGACAAGTAAGGGGATTGACATTTTTTTCAAATGTTCGAGTCTCACCTTGAATGCTATAAACATGGCAATTATGCCTAGCAGTATAGTAAACAACTGCTTTTTTATGTAAGCAAACTGGCTTACTTCCAGACCCCTTTTACGATACTTCTCGATCATATCAGGAGATACCACCGACGTGGAACTGTAAACTGCCATCAGGCCGACCAGTATGAGCAAGATTACTATTACTAAAACCCACTTGTCATACTTTTTTTTCATAGTTCTTTCACGATTTCTTTGAATTGATTGCCCCTGTCCTCGAAATCCTCAAACATGTCAAAACTAGCGCAGGCCGGGGAAAGGAGCACCACATCACCTGGCAAAGCAATTTGCTTTGCTCTATTTACAGCGGCCTTCAACGTATCCTCCATGGATATCTGCACTATATCCCCAACAGCGGCATTGATTGCACTTCGCGCCTCACCGATAAGAATAAGCGCCTTGACCTTGTCCTTGATAAGGGGCCTTAACAGTGAAAAATCACCATGTTTATCCCTCCCTCCCGCGATGAGCAGTATCGGCTCTTCGAAACTTTCAAGGGATTTGATGACCGCACCAACATTCGTGCCTTTAGAATCGTTGATAAATCTTACACCACCTATGTCCCGGACAAACTCAAGCCTGTGTTCAAGGCCCGGGAAACTCTTCAGCGTAACAGTGACCGCTTCCGCACTGCAATCCGATAACAATGCCATAAGGGACGCTGCCATAGCATTTTCAATGTTATGGACCCCCTTTATAGGAAAAGATGAAGGATTGATGAGAAAAGATAAAGGTAATCTTTTTCCCTTTATAGGCGGGATGCTAACATGAATACATCCATTCTTTAAGTACGCCCCTTTGACCTTACGCTTTCTGCTAAAATAGAAAAGTTCTGGGTTCATGCGCCTCCGCCTCACCATCCTCCTGTGAATTTCTCGCGTTAAAGGGTCGTCTGCGTTAAGGATAAGAAAATCATCTACAGTTTGGTTTAGAAATAGTTTGCATTTCGCATCGATATAGTCGTCCATGGAGCTATATCTGTCAAGGTGGTCAGGTGTTATGTTGAGGATAGCTGCCACTCGAGGTCTAAACTCATCAATTGATTCCAGTTGAAAGCTAGACACCTCTGTCACAATATAGTCAATGTCATCGTTCACCCCTGAATCCAACATGCCCAGTCCTGATTTCGATAGTTCCTCAGTCAGTGCAGTACCTATGTTCCCACCTAAAAGGGGAGTCAACTTCGCATTTCTAAGCATCTCATAGAGCAACATGGTTGTCGTTGATTTCCCATTGGTGCCTGTCACTGCAAGGAATCCCGTTTTCTTAAATTTTTTCGTTGTTCTAGCTATCTGGTATGCCAGTTCTAATTCTCCTATAATTTTTATACCCCCGTCAGATGCCATTTTAAGAGGAGCTGCCTCTAATGGAACGCCTGGACTTACGACAATGAGGTGTGCTTGATTAAATAACTCCGGAGGGTGATGGCCCAACACAACGGTAATTTGAGCATTAAGCCGCTCAAGAAACATCCCTAATTCCCTAGGGCCTTTCTTGTCGGTAACTGTTACTACTGCACCCAGGTCGGCAAGTAGGTTCGCTGCGCCAACCCCGCTCCTCGCAAGACCAACAACAGTGATTTTTTTCCCTTTCACATCTGCTAGCATTTCTCTGCCGCAAAACTAAAATTTCAATCCCTGCCCCAATCTGGTCTCTAGAAAGAATCTCACCGTAATTGTATCAAGAGCAAGGTTCGATGCTCTCACTCACTCCCCTTTAACAGAACAGGTTGAAGCGGGAAATCAGCTCTTAATATTATTTTTCTGTCTAAGCGAACCCACAGGAAACGACACAAAAAGCTAGGGTGCAGAAATGGCGGCTAGGCTGGCAGTTAAGATTTCCTCGTATCTTCCTGATTGTGTGCTGTGAGGCTCTTCCCTGACATTTTCTTCCCCTCTCTCTTTGCCTGCGCAGTGGTACCTTTCTTCTTTAAAGTCTTTTTTTGAGCCACCTTAACGCTCTTGGTTTTATTTGCATTAGCCACTGTCTCTGTCTTCTTGGAGGTTACATGCAGTCTATACTTCTTGGCTATTTTTTTAATCTTAGGGGAAGAATCTGGATCATATGAAGCAAGCATGACAGGTTCATCCGGTATGTTACTCATATAAATCGTGGGCTCAGATTTCTCGGTCAATACTTCGTGACCCTTTGTCAAAAGAAACGATGTCTCCGGCCAAAGATTGCTCCGCGCAGCTTCTCCCAGCAGAGCGGTAATTAGGATTGTCCGTTCCTTTTCAGCCGCACCTACAAAGCAGTGACGTGCAGCCCTTGTGTATCCTGTCTTACCTCCAAGAAGGTCGTCATCTTGCCAGAGGAGCAGATCTGTATTCTTTATGTAAAGTCGCCTTCCATCAAGCGTGTAAATGTCTCTCGTCTTCGTATTAATGATTTCCCTTATGATTGGATAAGCAAGGGATTCTTTCATGATCATTGCAAGCTCATACGCGGTGACAGATTGACCAGCACCCGGCAGTCCGGATGCATTTATAAATCTGGTATTCTCAGCCCCTAGCCGGCTGGCCTTCTCATTCATCATTTTTACAAAGGCGTCCTCGGAGCCGGCAGTCGCCTCTGCAAGGGCAACGGCAGCACCGTTTATCGACCTCATGAGGGCAAGATAGAGGAGATCCCTAATGGTGAGCCTATCTCCTGGTCTCAATTTAGGAGAAACTGAAGGCGTATTCGCTGCATGTTCACTGATGGTCACTATTGACTCTGGTTGGACCCTGTCAAGAGCAACCATCGCAGTCAAGAGTTTCGTTGTGCTTGCCGGAGGCAGTTTGAGATTGGGATTCTTTGCATAGAGTATTTTGCCACTTTCAGCGTCAATGACCACTGCGGCCTTTGCAGCAATTTCTCCCGCGTGGGCCGATAAAATAGAATAGTTAACCGTAAGACAGCAACAGACCATGAGAAACAACAAAGTGCCACCCCTAGCCGCAAAACCCGAAAATCCCGCGCCCAATCCGTAACAACGCTTCCTCAGCTCTTTTTTCATGGTATTACCTCAATTTTAAAGTTGCGAGACTAAAAAGTGCAAGAATAATTGCTACGATCCAAAACCTCACTATGATTTTTGGTTCCGGCCATCCCTTAAGTTCAAAATGGTGATGTATGGGAGCCATCTTGAATATTCTGTTACCCGTAAGCTTAAACGACACGACTTGCAACATCACAGACAGCGTTTCTATCACAAAAATACCCCCCACGATAGCCAACACGATTTCATGCTTCGTCACAATTGCAAGCGTACCGAGGGCACCTCCTAACCCCAGAGAGCCAACGTCTCCCATAAAAACCTCCGCCGGATATGCATTATACCATAAAAAGCCAAGGGCCGCACCAAGCATGGCACCGCAAAAAACGGTCAGTTCTCCAGTCCCCGGCAGGTAAATGACTTGAAGGTACCTTGCAAAAACGGCGTGCCCTGAGAGATAAGTAAGTGCTCCATTAGCAAGGGTGGCAACCGCCACCAGCCCTATCGCCAGTCCATCAATACCGTCGGTGAGATTCACTGCATTAGATGCACCAACCATGATAAATACAGAGAAAGGGATGTAAAAAAGGCCAAGGTCAAAGAGCCATTTCTTGAAAAAAGGAACGCTGAGAACTGTCGTATAAGGGTCCCCCGGGTTAGCATAGAGGAAGACCCCAATGATGAACGCAAGGATTAACTGTGCCCCAAACTTGTATCGTGCCCTTAATCCCTTATGGTTTCTCTTCATCACCTTTAAGTAGTCATCAACAAACCCTATCGCGGCAAAGCCTATCAATGAAATAAGCATCACCCATACATATACATTCCTGAAATTTCCCCACATCAATAGTGATATTGAAATTGATATGACCATGATGATACCTCCCATTGTGGGGGTACCAGTCTTGGATTGATGAGTTTGGGGACCGTCATCCCTAATTTGCTGGGTCATGCTGATTTTTTTTAACCACCTGATAAGGGGTCGGGCGATCATAAAGGTAACAATCAGCGCAGTCAAAGCCGCCAAAGATGTCCTGAAGGTGATGTATCGGAACACATTAAGAAATGAAAAGTAATTATGGAGCCTGTAGAGCAACTCATAAAACATATAGCTTCTCCTCAGTCCTCTCTCAGGGAATCAGGCTTTTTGAATGAATCTCTTATCACTGCCAGAACTTTTTCCATCCTCATTCCTCGTGAACCTTTTATCAATATGACATCTCCTTCCTTCATGACTTTGCTGAGATGCCGGCCTGCCCCTTCTGAAGTCGCTTCATGGATTCCTTTACCCTTAAACTCAGAGACAGCATGTGTCATCAATGTACCTACACCTATAAAGAGATCGATAGGGTGTTCTGACATCGACTGCCCCAATTTTTCGTGGGAAGGAACTCCAGACTCACCGAGTTCTAGCATATCTCCCAACACAACAATAGCCCTCTTGTATGTTGAGCACGCTGACATTCTGATAAGTTCTTTGATGGATTCCTCCGTGGACGAAGGATTTGCGTTATACACGTCATTTAGAAAGGTGGCGCCTTCGTATTGAACGACTTCAAACCTCATCGGAAGGCCCCTAAATGATTCTAGTCCCGTCTTTATGTCCTTTAGCCCAAATCCCAGAGCAAAGGCGGTTGCAGCCGCTGCAAGGCAATTAGACACATTAAACTGGCCCCGTAATTGTGAGGTTACGGTAATATGTTCGTCACCTGCGGACAATGTAAAACTTGTCCCCCCGCCCGAAAATATGATCTGCCCAGCCTTCACTGTAGCTGAAGTATTCTGTATTCCAAAGGTGATAATTTCTCCCTCAAATATCCTCTTCACACCCTCCATGAGGAATGCATCATCGTTATTGACTATCACGCTCCGCACATAGGGCAGTATTTCGAGCTCCGACTCTCTGACGATACTCAGGGAACCAAAACCCTCAAGGTGCTCATATCCTATATTCGTGATAACTCCGATGTCGGGTCGTGCGATAGTGCATAGTTCATCAATGTCATGTGGTTTATTCGTGCCCATCTCGAGCACCATGGCCTCAGTTTCTTTCCGGCATTTAATAATGGACAGGGGCATTCCGATGTGGTTGTTAAAGTTGCCTTCCGTCTTAAGGATATCGAATCGTGTTCCCAATATAGATGAGATAAGTTCCTTGGTTGTTGTTTTGCCATTGCTGCCTACGACTCCAATGACGTGTCCGTTGAATCTATTTCGAACGTAACGGGCTATATCATGCAAGGCCTGCACTGTGTTGTTTACAAGGATGATAGTTCCCGTATATGCATGCTTTTCAATGCATACCTTGTGATTTTGCATCCCCCTGCCTTTTGAGCACACCGTGTTGCGATCTAGCATGGCTCCAGCCCCTTTTTCTAACGCATTCATAACAAACGCGTGGCCATCAAATCGATCACCCTTCAAGGCAATGAAAAGCTCTCCTTCCTTGATTGTCCGCGAGTCGATAGAGACCCCTGAAAAATCGGGGGATGCCTCATTTAAGATTGTTCCTCCCGTGGCATCGATAATCTCTCTCAGGCTCAACATATCAAAATATTCATCTCAACGAGTGATCTCACATGCAAGATCTGGAATAGAATTATTGTCAAATACTTCAAAATAAAAGTTCTTGATCCCTGTCTGCGCCACGCTGCCTCTTTATCAACAGTTGCTTCTGAAAGTTGTTTTGCTCATTACCCGTTTGATTGCGTTTTCGAGGGTTACCTTGTCACTGAAGGGATGCCGTGTCCCCCGAATCTCTTGGTATTCTTCATGCCCCTTTCCGGCTACTAGTAGGATGTCTCCTGGAGATGCGAGGTCAACTGCCATGTTAATCGCGACTCCTCTATCCTGTATGACAACATAATTATCAGCTTTCATGCCTTGTTCAATATCCCGCATGATCCCCTGTGGTTCCTCATCTCTAGGATTATCGGAAGTGACTATGACAAAATCACTCAACCTCACCGCAATGTCACCCATCATGGGACGCTTACCCCTATCCCTGTTTCCACCACACCCGAAGACAGTAATAATCTTTCCACCTTTTCCATTTTTTGGTTGCGGAAACAGATTTTCTCTCGATCTCGCCGCGCCTGCTATCGTTTCCCCAGACGTGGATATTCCAAGTAGATGACGGGCGGTCAGGAGAAGTCCTTCGAGGGCATCTTCAGTATGGGCATAATCAACAACTGCAAGGAATTTCTGCCCTAAGTCGACCTTCTCTAGCCTTCCCTTAACAACATCTAGCCTCGCAATACCCTCTTTTATCGCCGAAAGAGGTACCGCTAAAGACAGCGCTGCGCTGATTGCTGAAAGCACATTGTAAACATTCTTTATCCCAACAAGGGGGGAAAAGATTTCATCCTCCAGCACCTGATCGCATACGGTGCTCTTTAGTTTGAATAAGCTACCTTTGAACGTCGTCCTTATGTCAAAAGCATAGATATCTGCATTGCGGTGCTTTAATGAATAAGTTACTATCCTAATTGATTGAGGCACGAGATCACCATCCTCTCCATCAGGTCTCCTTTTCAGTTTTGCACTCTTGCCCCTCTGTTCTTCTAAAAGAGTGATGAGTTTTTCTCCATATGGGTCATCGCGATTTACAATTGCGCTGCCATTGTCTGACAAAAGCTCAGTAAAGAGTTTGCTTTTTGCCTTGAAATAATCTTCCATAGTTTCATGATAATCAAGATGATCCCTCGTCAGATTAGTAAAAACCGCAACCTTGAATCGTGTGTAATCAACTCGTTTCTGCAAGAGAGAATGAGATGATACCTCTGTAATCACGTGGCGACATCCTTTATTTGCCATCTCTCTAAGCAGCAACTGGAAGTCAGGAGATTCTGGCGTGGTATGTGACGCCTCACGGGCAACATCCTTGATAAGATAAGCAATGGTGCCCACAAGACCAACGTCCTGTCCCGATTTTTCAAGGATGGATTTTAGCAGGTATGAAGTAGTCGTTTTACCGTTTGTGCCGGTTATGCCAATGACTGAAAGTTCTTCGGATGGTCGTCCATAAAAATTCTGTGACAATGCCGCAATCGCGTCCCTGGAATCACGGATCTTTATCCAAGAGGCATGATGATATTTTCGACGGTATTCAGATATAGCCTTTGTTTCCCTTTCATAACCTATTGCAACTGCACCATTTTTAATTGCATCTTCTATAAAATCATGTCCATCGAGGTGTTCACCCTTTATGGCAACAAATATGTCTCCCGTCTTCACCTTTCTGGAATCGTATGAAATACCATTTACCTCTCTATCTATATCTCCATGCAGAATGCAATGTTCGGGTAAAATGTCCCTTAATCTCATATAATAGTTTAACGCTCATTGTTTGAAACGAGCAACAATCCTTTTTCTTTCGAATCATCCCGTGGCACATTCAAGTATGAAAGGGATTCACTTGCGATATCCTTGAAGACGGGTGCTGCAACAACACCGCCGTATATCTGTCCCTTGGGCTCATTTATGATAACGATAAGCACTATCCGTGGGTCGTCTGCGGGGACAAAGCCAACAAATGAACTCACAAACTTATCCTTTGAATACTTCTTGGTCTTTGGGTCTATTTTCTGGGCTGTACCTGTCTTACCTGCAACCTCATTTCCGTCAAGAGCCGCAGCTTTTGCTGTGCCACCTGTTTCAGTTACTGTCTTTAGAATGTCCCTAAAGACATTCACGGTCTTTTCTGAAAGGATTCTTTTTGATTCTGGTGTTGATTTATAAACAATCCGCCCCTCCGGTGAAATGACCTCCGTCACCACATGAGGTTTTATGAGAAATCCTCCATTGGCAATGACTGAATATGCCCTCAGCATCTGAAGCGGAGTGACTGAAACCTCCTGACCGATAGAAATTGCACCAATAGACATCCCTGACCATCGATCTGATGGGCGTACCTTGCCTGACACCTCGCCGATGAGGTCGATTCCTGTCTTCTCACCAAAGCCAAATCGTTTAATGTACTCATAGATCCTTTCTTTTCCAAGAATCAGTCCGATTTTTATTGTTCCGACATTAGACGATTTTTGGATAACCTCTCTAAAGGTGAGGACGCCATGCCTGTGCGCATCCTTTATCTTCCTTCCGCCCACTTCAACATACCCGGCACTGCAGTCAAATTTCTTATCTGGATTTATGATACCCTCCTCAAGAGCCGTGGTTCCCACAATTATTTTGAAGGTTGAGCCAGGCTCATAGGTATCTGTGATAGCCCTATTTCTCCTTTGATCTGCTTTCACCTCAGCGGGGTTGTTCGGATTAAAGGTTGGCCTACTCGCCATGGCCAGTATCTCACCCGTATGAGGATCCATCATTATTGCTGTAGCAGATATGGCCTTCCACTGCGAAACGGCGACGTCGAGATTCTTTTCGACGATATATTGCAACCCTTCGTCTATGGTCAGAACCACATTGTTACCCTTGATTTCTTTACTCAATCCCTCCGAAAATTCGTTACCTTTTGCATCCCTAAATAGATAAGTGCTCTCACTCTGCGTCGAAAGATATCGCTCGTATTTTTTTTCCACACCCTCAAGTCCATTATTGTCAACATTCACAAAACCAACAATGTGTGAGGCAAGACTCCCCTTAGGATAGAATCTTTTGCCCTCAGGGACGACACCTATCCCGTCTAGCTTTAATGCTTTTATTTTCCTGGACGCTTCTCTGCTCAGCTTTCGCTCGATCCAGTCGAACCGGTTGTCGGCGGTCAGCTTTGCCAGTATGAGATCGCTCTTTTGATTAATTTCCCTGGACAAAGCTTGCGCAACATCGTCAGGAAAAGAAATCTCATAAGGATCACAATAAACCGACTCCGTTTCTAAATTTACGGCAAGCTCCCTTCCCATTCTATCTACAATAATGCCACGCTTAACAGGGAATGCTTCTTTTTTGATATGCTGTAATGTTGCCTTAGTCAAATACCACTGGTGGTTGACAAGCATGATATCAGCCAGCCTAAAAGCAACGAGCAAGAAACCCGCTGAGAGTATGACGCTCAATATGATTGGCCGTTTCCCCATGCTTGTCTTTTAATTACGCCATGTGTCGGCTAGATTTCTTGCGGCAAGCTTTTCATGTGCTGCATAGGAAGCATTATACGTGTCGTTACCTTTAACCGACTTTATTGAAACTACCCTTACGCGGTCAGGAATAACAAATACAACTCCATCGCTTGCCACTTTTTCAAACCGCTCAATAGATAAGAGTCGTGCCTTCTCTGCCATAAGCACCTTCTTGTCCTTTATCAATTCCATTTTCTTTTTGTCCAATGAACTGAGCTTATACTCAAGGGATACGACACCCGATCGTAAGCACAACACGACAAAAAACAGGAGTGGGATCATTGCAATAGACAGAGGCTTTAAGATCGATACAAACCAGTTTTTTCTTCTTCTTATCATAGTTTTTCAGCACCTCTTAGCTTTGCACTCCGCGAAGATCGATTTTTTCGCATCTCATCGAAATGGGGAGCGATCGGTTTTTTTGTAAGCATTTTTAAAAGGCCTCTCCGGGAGTTGTCCCTCACAAATGTTTTCACGACCCTATCCTCAATGGAATGGTATGAAATGACACACAATCTTCCCTTTATCTTTAATATGTTGAGCGCGGATTTAAGGCCATCTTCCAGTTCATCTATCTCCTTATTCACCTCAATCCTGAATGCCTGAAAAGTCCTCGTCGCAGGATGAGTCCTACCGCGCCTCCGACAAGCTCGCTGAACGAGATCAGCAAGACTTGCGCAGCTATCTATTGAGGTTTTTTGTCGTTCTACGACAATCGCCCTTGCTATTTTTCTGGCGTAGGGTTCCTCGCCATACTCCCTTAAGATTCTCTCTATCTCTTTCTCTGGAGATCTGTTCACGAGATCCCATGCTGTCACCTCCTGTGCAGTATCCATTCTCATGTCGAGAGGCGCATCTGAAAGAAAACTAAATCCTCTTTTTAATTCTTTGAACTGAAACATTGACACTCCAAGGTCGAAGAGCACACCATCAGCCTCTGTCACATTCAAGTTTCGGAGAATCTCTTCCAAATGAGAGAACTTACCTTTCCTGAGCCACACCCTGCCATTGCCAAGCCGCTCACGGGCAAACCGAAGGGCATCCGCATCCCTGTCGATACCAATGAGTTTTCCGTGTACACCCAACCTTGCAATGATTTCTTTCGCATGGCCCCCAAGTCCGACTGTGGCATCAATGTATGTGCCGTCTTCCTTCACTGCAAGCAGCTCCATTACATTTTTCATTAAAACAGGAGTATGAATCGTTTCTATAGCGGAATGAATTGAAATGGGGAAGGGAGAGGTGTGGCTGGTTTCATTCTCCATAACCCATCCTTTAATGTTTTTTATAGCCCATAACCGGCAAGCGCCGTTTTAAATGCCCTGGCATCAATCTTTGCGGGATCCGTAACCGCATCCCATTCCGCCTTGTCCCAAATCTGCATCATGTCCACCAGTCCCACGATCACCACGTCACCCTCTATTCCCGCATCCTGCCTATGTTCATAAGGGATTAGGAGCCTCCCCTGTTTATCAATATCGCACTCCACGGCCGGGGCCACAACGCGTCTCAAAAAATATTGCACCGCATCTTCCATCCTGGGTAACGACCTTATACGAGTCTCAAGTTTAGACCACTCCTCCGACGGGTATATCTCAAGACACTTGTCAAAAGGGGCATTGGTGATATATAGTTTTGCACTATTGTATTTTTTGAAGACGATATCTCTCAACGGAGATGGGATCATGATTCTCCCTTTTGGGTCTAAGGTGTAATAGTATTTGCCATGAAACGATGTCATCTTTCCACTTTCTACCACTTTTTACCACCAATCATAGAAAAAAAAAGCTATCTTGTCAAGAGAAAATGTATATTTCTTATTTTCTTCTACATGATGTGTTTTTCATAAACGAGCTATACAAGATGTTGATAGATATGCACAGGACAAAATGATGTTCTCTGAGGAACTAAGAAGACTTCGTCAGCATCATCTGTTGAGACAGATAAAGGACAGGAGCAACCCGGAAGGTCCCGCTGAAAGCATGCATGGTCGAGGATTGTC
>Ga0074045_10002676_pt1 | contig 16399 bp, 15 predicted proteins | sample BogForMeECP23OM2_FD_94442 | JGI IMG/M metagenome (GOLD analysis project Ga0074045, IMG submission 94442) | Bog forest soil microbial communities from Calvert Island, British Columbia, Canada - Bog Forest MetaG ECP23OM2 | ecosystem: Environmental > Terrestrial > Soil > Wetlands ...
ATTGCACGTGCAGCATCTTGCGGTGCTGCCGCGCTCATGTTCATTGCTACAAGTTCTGCGGCATTCGCCGATGCGGCCGATTCAACGGCAGCAAGCGCTGATGCATCAGCGACATCAAACGCCTCGGCTCCGCCCCAACTCAAGGAGATTGAGGTCACTGCGCAGCGCTTGAACGAAGCTCGCACCAGCATCGAGACCCAGACCGGTGCATCGACCTATACGATCGATACTGAGGCGATCAAAGCGATGCCCGGCGGCGACAACAACCCGCTCAATCAGATCCTGCTGCAGGCGCCGGACGTGGTCCAGGACTCCTTCGGACAGATCCACGTGCGTGCCGATCATAATGACCTGCAATACCGATTGAACGGCGTCATCCTGCCCGAGGGCATCAGCGTCTTCAGCCAGACGCTGAGTCCTTGGCTGATTTCTTCGCTGAAATTGATCACGGGCGCGCTGCCCGCGGAATACGGCCTGCGAACCGCCGGCATCATCGACCTGAGCACCAACAGCGGCCTGCTCGCGCCCGGCGGCGAAGTGTCGGTTTACGGCGGCAGCCATTCCACCTTTCAGCCGTCCGCCGAATACGGCGGCAGCGACGGCAAATACACCTACTACGTCACCGGCTCGTACAAGCAGGACAATCTCGGCATCGACTCGCCCACCAGCGGCCCCACTCCGCTGCATGATCACACAACTCAGATTCAGGGCTTCGGCTATTTCGAGAACATCATAGACTCGAACGACCGCCTGTCGCTGATCACGGGCATCTCGGACGAGGAGTTCCAGATTCCGAATCAGGTGGGTCTGCAGCCCTCGCTGGGTCTGAACGTCAATGGTCAAACGGCGTTTCTGAGCAATGATCTGAACGAGACGCAGCACGAGCTCGCGGAATACGCGATCGTCAGCTGGCAGCACTCCGAAGGCGCGCTCAACTGGCAGACCTCGCTATCCGCCCGCTACACGAGCCTGCATTTCGAGCCCGATTGGGTCGGCGATATTCTGTACAACGGTATCGCTCAGGATGCGTTCAAGAGCGATACGGCCATCGGCTGGCAAACCGATGCCTCGTACAAGGTCAATGATGCGCATACCGTGCGCGCCGGCCTCTATTACCAGCACGACAGCTCCAAGAGCGATACGAGTTCGCAGGTTCTGCCGATCGATGCAACGGGCGCGCAGACCAGCAATGTGCCGTTGTCTGTCATCGACAACGGTACACAGGTCCAGCAGATTGAGAGTGTCTATCTGCAGGATGAATGGCAACCATTGACGCCCTTCACGTTAAATTATGGATTGCGCTACGATCATTACAGCGCGTATTCCAGCGGCGGCCAGCTCAGTCCGCGCGTCAACTTCGTATGGGAATTCCCAACCGACACGACGCTGCACGGCGGCTACTCGCGCTATTTCACCCCGCCCCCATTCGAGCTGATCGGCGCGGAGACCTTCACAAAGTTCGCGGGCACGACCGCGGTGCCGCCCGGCTCCAACACGCTAGACACGGCCCCGATCGCCGAGCGCGCCAATTACTACGACCTGGGGGTGCAGCAGAAGCTATTGGATAAAACTCTTACCCTCGGCGTCGACAGCTTTTACGAGCAGGCGCAGCATTTGATCGACGAGGGACAGTTCGGCGCGCCGATCATTCTCACGCCGTTCAATTACCGCTATGGCCTGATCGGCGGCGTGGAGTTCACCGCCAATTATACAATCCACAACTTTTCCGTCTATTTGAATTCCGCGTGGCAGGCCGCTCATGGCAAGCAAGTGGAGTCGGCGCAGTTTAATTTCTCCCAGGACGACCTCAACTACATTGCCAGCAACTATATTCACCTAGATCACGAAGGCCGGGTGTCGGCTTCGAGCGGGGTTTCCTATTTGTGGTTGGGAACGCGATTCAGCGCCGATGCGATATTCGGTACCGGACTGCGGGACGACCTCACGCTTCCGGATGGCAGCGTGATCCCGAACGGCGATCACACGCCAAGCTATACCCAGATCAATCTTGGCTTGACACATCCCTTTGAAATCGCCGGCTTCGGTCCGCTGACGTTGCGGCTCGCCATTATCAACGTGGCCGACAAGGTCTATCAAATCCGGAGCGGAACGGGTGTTGGTGTCTTTGCGCCGCAGTACGGACCGCCACGCGGGTTCTTCGGCGGACTGTCGTGGCGGTTCTGACATTTGCGGCCGGTCCCGAAGGCGCCGATCGACATACCAGAACTCGGCCGCCGCCCCGGGTTCAGGGCGACGGCGCTGAGCCGGCCTCTTGGGGAAGAAGCGGTGTCACGGCATTGGCGAGGTCTTGCTCGGTCAGACTCTTTTTGGTGGGCAGGAGTCTCGCACGGATGACGCCATCGGGACCAATAATATAGGTAATGGGCAACGCCCTCGGAGTACCGAAGCCGTTGGTCTTGGCATCGACCAGCAGGGCTGCCGGATAGCTGAGCCCCTGCATTGCCCGGCTTACCGCCTTGCGTTCGTGGGGATCATCCGCGCTCAAGCCAATGACCGTCACCCCCTCTGACTCGTGCTTTCGGTAGAACGCCTCGAGCATCGGCATCTCGGCACGGCACGGTGGGCACCAGGTCGCCCAAAAATTCAACACGACGACCTTGCCGCGCATTGCGGCAAGGTCGAGCTCGTTCCCATCCAGTTGCTTGACAATGAGGGCCGGCGCCGGCTGGCCGACCTCGTCGGATGCAGCGATCGAGCGCTGTGCAACCAACAAAGGCGCGAGTACGCTGAACCCCAACCACAGTGCGCGATATTTTCGAGTGATCACCGAATGTGCTCCTCTACGGCGCAGATCAAGTACTAAGGCCGCGCATCAAAAGCTGTAGCTCACGATGAACTTGAACAGCGCCGGTGCAACGAGCTGGCCCTGAGTGCCTTCGGTGGCCACCGATGGAGCAGCATTCGCATAGTGGTAGACGCGAAACTCAACGTCTGCGTAGAATTCCCATTTGCCAACGTTCGCTTCAAGCCCAGGCGACAGCAGCACCCGATGGTATCCACTGTTGGGAGGGTCTGCATTGACGCCGCTGTCGTGCAGACGATCGGAGCCGATCACCTGCAGCAGGGCAGTCAACTTGCCGCTGTTTCCCAACTTAAATCCATCGTACATGACTCCGGCCGCAGCGTCCGTCTCGTCGCCCGGTCGATATCCTTCGCGCGTGTTGAATGCCCGGTCGTACAGGGCTTCGACGAACCAGGTCAGATGATGATCCGCACTGATGGTGCCGAGATGGTAGCCACCCAACAAAAGGTCCGTGGTTCCCGTACCGATCGAGGTGTCGCGATCAAAATTCGGGTACGTCCAATCACCCGTCGCCAGCTTCAGGCCGATGGAGAGCCCCGTTGACATGTCGGGCGAGAAACCCGTGTAGGTGCCGAGGATGCGTATGTCGCCGAGTGCACTGTGACGGTAATCCTGGACATCGGGTGAACCAGGAGTCCCGATGTCGGTGCGGAAGAGCCTATCCCAATACGGAATCTTCACGGACATTGCCCAATCGCGATTGAGGGCATAGTCCAGTCCTACCCCTCCGAAATTTGTCTGGATTTCCTTGTCCGTATTGTTGGCGGCCGGCGCGGCGTGCGAGCCAACCCAATTCTGATCCTGGCTTTGGTAGTCGTCTTCAAGGTACAGCATGCCGCCGGGGTGCGTCAGAATCATGGCGGCGGTGCCGACATCGAAGACGCCGCAACCGCAAGCACACGCCAATGCAAAGCCCGGTGCTAGCGCACTCGCGAGGATGAAGGAAAGCAGCCGCGTTGTGCGGCCGGCCGACAAATGAACGAGCGGCATGGTCGAGCCATGCGCCCCAGTGGATAGATTCATAGTGCCCTCGAAAAGAATCCCGAATAATGAGGAGCAATGCGCGACGCAAGCCCCATCTCGCGGCTTGCATCACGCACAGCATTGAGATTCAAGGGTCAGGCAGGGGACGGCGGTCCGCGGGGCGTTTGTTGGCGAGTGGGTCCGAATTTTAAGAGCGTCTGCGTAACCGCGGTTGGAACTACCAACTGATCGACGGTCGCAGCACCTGCGAGTACCGGTAATGTCGGCAACGGGGCTGGCCCCGCGCTTTGCGCGTAGGGGCATGTCGGATCGCTATGCGCGCCCTCGTGATGCGTGGCGCGATCGTGACCGGGATGATGGAGGTGGTGCTGGTGTTCACCCGCCGGCATCTCTGCATCGCACAAGGCGAATGCGAGACCTCCATCCATTGGCGCCAGCATGAAGCCCGCGGGAACGAGCGCCCGAAGGAACAGCAGCCCGAGGACGAGCAGCGTTGCCCATCCTGGTTTCCTAATGTGCCGCATCCCTTTCATCGTTGGGCTGATCTCAGAAACGATTAGCGCAAACTTTAGGCGTTGGCGGCATTTTGCCATTCTTCGGCACACTGCGCATACTCGAGTGATCATCTGGCCAGTCAGCACACCGGAATCCGCGCGTCCGGAAACAGGCGATGATTTTAGCGCCCTGAACTACCCCTTTGGCCGCCTGCCGCCCAATGGATGGAGATCGGCAGCGAACTCACCCTTTCGGACCCCTTCCAGCCAGCCGCGATCGGCGGCTTTCGGGACAGCAATTCACGGACAGCTGGTGAATTCCAAGGTCAATGCAGGTGCTCGTGAGAATGCTCGATGCCCCCATCATGAGTATGGGTGTGGCAGTGCGCACTCGCCCCGCCGCCGTATCTCTCCTCGAGGCGGCCGAACTTCCAGACGGCGACCGAGGACCCCCAGGCGAGTAGGAACACGCCGACAATCACGTATCCGAGCATTCCGAAATCAAGCCGCGCAATGCCGTCAGAGACGCTGCCGTGGAGGCCAAGCGCGCCGATGAGCACCTGCAATAGTTCAATGGACCCGATCAGAAGCGCCACGCCGGCCGAAAGCCCCGTGGTCGTGACGTTGTAGAAAATCTTTCGGACGGGATTGAGGAACGCCCAGTCGTAAGCCTTCGACATCAGCACGCCGTCGGTTGTGTCCATAAGCGTCATTCCCGCCGCAAATAGGATGGGCAGCGAGAGCACCGCGGGGATCGGTAGGTTGCCCGCGGACGCGCCGGCGGTCATGGCCAACAGAGCGACTTCCGAGGCCGTGTCAAATCCCAATCCGAATAGGAGACCCAGCGGATACATCTGCCAGCTGTGATTCATCAGCTTCTGCAAACGCCCGCGGAATAGCCGGTTGAGCAGGCCGCGTTGCGCCAACAATGCTTCGAGATGTCGATGACCGTGCGTGCCGCTCTTGGCCTGTTGCCAGACCTTGATAAGGTCGAGCAATACGAGCAGATTGAGTATCCCGATGACCCACAGAAAGACACCGGAGACGCAAACACCGATGACTCCGCCCACGTTCCGTAACTGCGGCAGATCCCGCATGACGGCGCTGGCTGCAAAGGCAATGGCGATCGCCAGGCCCATGACGATCGTGGAATGGCCCAGCGAGAAAAAGAACCCTACGCCGAGCGGTCGATTTCCCTTCTGAAGCATGAATCGCACCGTGTCGTCGATCGCTGCGATGTGATCCGCGTCGAAGGCATGGCGCAAACCGAACAGGTAGGCAACGAAGCCGAGACCAATCAGCGCTGGATAATGGGCTGAGAAATGCAGGTACAACCCCCATCCGATGACATGGAGTAAAGCCACGACTCCATAGATACCGCGGAGCCGGACTCGCTCTTGCGACGTAAAGCCAAGACGCCTCCGGCTTACCGGACTCGGCAGAGCACTGTAAAGGTAATCCGACACTGGTGGATGCCCTAGGTGATTTTCGATTGTGAAGTCCCGGCAAACCAATTGCCGAGGCAACAAGGGTCCGTGCGAATTAAGGCTGCGCCGGCTGGTCCATGTGCTACCCGACCTTTCTCCAAGGAAAGAGTCTACAGCAACTCATGAATGTACGGTTTCACGCCGACATTTTCGCACTGCGAATTTCCGCTCTTGGCCGGTCAGAGACCGATTCTCCGCTACAAACCCGCAATTCCGCCCAATTTAACAGAGTCAATTTATCAGGCAGCCGGCAGTGCCTCCTGTCGACCCGTTGTTGCCAGTGGCGAGCGACAGGTATCGGGTAGTCCAGTTAGCATAAAATTCTTGGAACATTGTTCAAAAAGCGCCACGCTAATCAACTGGACGTAATAGCGTCACCAAGGAACAAACCGAAGTCAATGGGTGCCAAAGCTTTGCCAGAGAACCTACGGACCAAAATGTTGGATTTGGAATCGTCATGGGGCGGATCGTTTTGCTCGGCGGAAATGGCACCGTGTTCACGCGAAGCGGCCGAATTGGCGCACAGTTCGCATCTGCCGGGCTGCTCGAATGTCAGGTGACAGCGTGCCGGCCTTCAACATCCCGCGCAGCATTGCCTCTTTAGCCTGGAGCGCGTCAGTGGCGGCCGAAGAGGCGTTCCACTTCCGCGGCGCCGCCTTCCCATCACGCTCAGGCCCCGGTCGCGGAGGCGGCGATCGGGCGGGCGGCGAGCGCGGCTGCCTTGCGTGCAATGAGCCCAAAACCTTTCGCTCGCGCGCTCTCCTGCAGTCGGCGCATATCCGCGCGCGTGTCGGCCACATCGGAGCCGGCCGCTTCGATCTCGCCGAGGGCCAATGACGCGTCGAGTTTCAGACTGACGAAGCCCTGTTTCTCGGCCGCGGCGAGCGCCTGCCGGGCAGTGCGCTCGGCGCCGGGAATATCTCTCTCGGCGAGGCGCATGCGCGCCTCATCCAGCTGCAAGCGCAGCCGGTCGAGCGCGCTGCCGTGCTCGGCCAGCGGCAACGCCGAATTGATCGCCTCACGCGCCGCACTGATCTGACCCTGGCGCAGCAATGAGCGCGCCAGTACGGCCTGTGCGCGGATCTCATCGCTGTTCATCTTCTCGATCTGGAATTCATGCAGAGCGCTGCGCGCCAGGTTCGCCGCTTCCGTAGCTTGACCTGTATCGCACATCAACTCGGCCTCGGCAATCTGAGTCTGCGCCAGGCTGCCTTTTTCCCCGAGCTGGCGTTGCATGGACAGCGCCTGCGCGTAGAGCGTGCGCGCCGCTGCCGTGTCGCCCTGCTGCGCCCGGGCACGCCCGAGAGACACCAGCGTCAGCGCATAGTAGCTTCGCTGGCCGATTTGCTGCTGCAGGCTCAGCGCCTGGTCGTATTGCCGGACGGCGCCGCTCAGATCGCCCTGATCGACGAGCGCTTCTGCTATTCCCGTCAGATCTAGCGCCTCGATATGGGTGCTGCCGATCCCCTTGGCCACTGCGAGTGAGTCCCGATAGAGCGCCAGCGCCTCAGAGAGTCGTGTCTGCTCGAGCAGCACGTTCGCCAGATTCGATTCCTGACCCGCCACGCACAATGTGTAGACGATTTCCCGGCAGTTACCGAGATTATCTCGCATGAGTCGCTCGGCCTTGTCATATTCGCCCTGCGCGTGAAAAACGGCTGAAAGACCGACGAATTCACGGGTGATCCCGCGCCGGTCGCCGGTACGCTGCGCCATGACCAGCGCCTGTTCATACAAGCGCTGCGCCAGCTGCAGATCGCCCTGGGCGATCGGCAGTTCGGCCATGTTGTGCAGCGTGTTGGCGGCGCCGGACCAGTCGCCGGCAGCCTCGTAAATCGTGCGCGCCTCCTCACAGGCAGAGGCGGACCCGGCAGCGTCTCCGACATTGGCTAGGGCGCGGCATTGCAGCGAGCGCGCAGCTGCGACCAAAAGCTTGGCGCCAGTCAGCCGGGCCTTGCGTGCCGCGGAGGCCGCGGTGCTCGCCTGGAGCGCGTTGTCGGATGCTAGGCTGGCCGCGTACGCGAGTGCCAGATCGATCCTTGGGTCCAGATCCGCGTCGCGGGAAAGCCGATGCAACTTCTGCAGCGTAACCATGGCATCTTTGGCCTGGCCCGCCTTGATCTGTGCATTGGTGAGCGCCAGTCCATATTCAGGGTTGTCGGGAAAGAAATTAGATAGCGTCCGATAGGCCTCAATGGACTGCCCCCAGTCCTGGCTAGCTTCGTAGTACTGAGCTTCTACCAGCAGGTGATTCTCGCGCGAGAGCTTGGCGCCCATATCCATCGCCTTCGTGGCCTCCTGCCGTGCATTGCCGTTGTAGCCAAGAGCGAGCCATGCTTTGGCAAGCGCCGCATGCGTGAGGGAAAATGTGGGCTCGGCGAGAGCCGCCCGGGAGAGCAGGTCGCGGGCGGCGAGGGCGTCAAATCCCCGCAGTTTCGCCAGGCCTTCCGAGTACAGCTTCGCGGCCTCGATGTTCGAGGCCATTGATACCTGTACGCCAGTCGTTTCCGCCGCCAGCACTTCCGATACCCCGAGGCGTTCGCGCAGCCGTGCGCCTGCGCGCGCGACGATGTCAAACAACTGCTGTTCGCTGCCTTGCTCCGATACGCTCGTGAGGGTCTCGCCGCTGGCTGCGTCCTGCAGGTGCAGGTCCAGGCGAATCTGACCGCCGGCAGCCGCGCCGAGATCCAGATATGATCCCGAGATGACATAATCGCTGCCAAGATTGCGTCGCACGTTCTTGAGATTGACGGCCGACAGATTCGCGACGTCGGGCAGCGCGAGCTCGATTTTTGCGCGCGCCACCGTATCTCCCGGGAGCAGACGCAGCCGGCCGCCGGCCGCCATCTCGGTCGTGAGCATTTCCGAGAACGCCGTTGCCAACCATGCCGTATCCTCGCGTTGGGACAGGTTCCAGAATCCCAATACCGCGACCGAGGGTCGCACGGTAAGCGGCACATTCGCGATCGTGCGATCGGTGGCAGGCGTTGCAGCGCGAGATCGCTGCAGCTGCCAGCCGACAACGCCGCCCGCCGCCGTCAAGATGATCAGCGCCACGGCCAAGGACTCGCGATGTCGAGCGATGAACTTTCCTGACCGGTAGACCACTCTGGAGCGGCGCGCGGTGACGGGCCTCCCGGACAGATAGCGGCCAATGTCGTCTGAGAATTGGCCGGCCGAAAGGTACCGGCGGTGCGGCTCTTTGCTGAGCGCCTTCATCGCAATCGCGTCCAGATCACCGCGCAATTCGCGGCTCAGCGCCGCCGGCCGCTGTGCGCGTGCCGAAGCCACGCTTTGCGCTGTGAGCGGCGGCGGTTCATCGCTTTCCCGGGGTCGCTGGTCTTCATTGCGCATGGCGGCAATGCTGGGTCGTACCGGCTCCTCTTCGCAGACTATTCTTTCTACGTCGAGCAGCGAGCAATCTTTGGTGCGGTATGGGTGATGCCCGCACAGCAGCACGTACAGCAGCACGCCCAAGGAGTAGATGTCCGTCGCCACACTCACCGGCTGCCCGCGCACCTGCTCGGGACTGGCGTACTCCGGTGTCATGGCACGCATGCCGATAAGGGTGACCATGGTGGTCAGAGCGAAGCGTCCGGGATCGTGCAGTTTGGCGATGCCAAAATCCAGCAGCTGCGGGACCCCGTCTTCGGTCACCAGGATATTGCTGGGTTTGAGATCGCGATGGATCACGCCATTGCCATGCGCGTACTCCACGCTGTCGCACACGGTGCGAAAAATTTGCAGTCTGTCGCTAATGCGCAGCAGATGCGCATCACAATAATGGTCGATTGGAACCCCTTCGACGAAATCCATCACTAGATAGGGCAGGTCCTCATCGGTCGTACCCCCATCGAGCAGGGTGACGATATTCGGGTGGTCCAATTCGGCGAGAGTTTGGCGCTCATTCCGAAAACGCTGCAGTATTTCGGCGCTCTCACCGACGAAGCGCAGCATCTTAATCGCCACGCGCTTGTGGAACTGCTGATCGGCCCGCTCCGCCAGATAGACGATCGAGGAGCCGCCTCGACCCGCCTCGCGAAGCACTCTGTAATCCCCGACGAGCCGCCCTATCATGTTCACGTCGAGAAGCGGATGCCAAGGCGCCGCGGCGGCAGTCTCGAGAAAACTGTCCGCGCGGTCATGGCTTCTCAGCAGCGATTCGACTTCGGTGCGCAGAGCGTCGTCGACACCGGAGATTTCTAGCAGAAAAGCGCGCCGCGCCGCGGGCTCATATTCCAGGGCCAGCGTGAATACTTCCTTTGTGCGCGCCCAGCGTTCCGTCATCTAGGAATCCGGCCCGTGCAACTCGCGCGCGAGCCATGCCTTGGCGATGTTCCACTCGCGCTTCACTGTTGAGGCAGAAATGCCGATGACATCGGCAGTCTGATCGATATTCAGCCCGGAGAAGAATCGCAGCTCCACGATTCGTGCCTGCAGCGGATCGAGCGCAGCGAGCGCGACCAGCGCTTCGTCCAGCGCGACAATATTCGCCGAGCGCTCAAAGACCGGCAATTCAGCCTGATCGAGATCGATGTGCTTGACATTGCCGCCGCGCTTCGCGGCGTGCCGGCCACGACTGTAATCAACGAGAATACGCCGCATCAGCGGCGCGGCAATGCCAAGGAACTGATTTTTATTTTTCCATTCCACTTCCCGCTGCTGGGTCATGCGCAAAAATGCTTCGTGCACGAGGGCAGTGGGTTGTAACGTATGGCCGCTGCGCTCGCGCCGCAAATAGAAAGCCGCAAGACGCCGCAATTCGGCGTAGACCGACGCAACAGCCTCCTCTGGAATGGGAGGTACGGATGTCTTCGGCATCTTGTTCAGCCGTCAAAGGAATCAAACGCACTTCGCGGAAGTTCAGATTAACCTCTGCGGTCAGCGCTGTCCAACGGGGCAAGGCGGGGGCCCTGGGCGGTTAGCTGTCGTCAGGCGCGTAGATTAGGTTCAGCTGGGCGGTATCCCCGGAGTAGCCAGATTCAATATGTTGCAACAGGCTACATGACCGTCCAGGGAGACCTGCGATTTCGCAAAATTGGCGTACACCGGCGAGCCCACGCGTAGATCGCGAATTTGCTTGGCGTTGGTCGGCTTGAACTGAAAGGCCCGACTTGAAGCATTCTCCTTCGCCGTAACCAGTCCGGTGCGCGAATCAATCGCCGTCACATAACAGCATGGGGCGTTCACGGCGCCCAGGGGAGCAATCATTGCAAGCAGGAGGAACGCCAGAATCGATGTCCGTGTCATGTCGGCTTCTCGGTGTACAGATTCGAGTGGCCGGCCGGCGCACGCCACGCCACGGCCGCTTTCACAATGTGGACCCTTGCTGGAGATAGAGCTGCGCCACCTGCGTGACGTTAAACGTCATCTGCCGAATGACGTCCCGGCATCCCCAATCAGCGTGCTGTCCGTTCAAACATTCGCGGATCCAGGAGGGTTCGAGCCAACTGGGGATGTCGTCAATCTTCAGGGAAGTGATCTGCGGATCGGTGACCGCGGCAATTGCTTGAATGGTATTGCCAGCCGCGACCGTGGTCGCACCCCCGACACTGAAATATTTCATATCAAGGCTGATCGGTGACGCCAGAACCATGCTGCCGCCGGTCTGCCGCTGCAGCAGTCCGCGAGTTTGCCGGTACAGCACATTGGCGTGCACTTTGATGCTCATGTGCGGGCAGGAGACCTGCTCAATCGACGGACTGGAGAGCTCGACATGCTCGCCGCTGTTGTTGATTGAAATCGGAAATAGCTTTTGGATCAAAGTTTGCAGCATTGCCTGCAGCGTGTCGGCACCGGCGATGCTGCAGAGATCCACTAGCTTGTTGCGGACCGAGCTGTCCGCCGGCACTGCGGCACGAGAAACCTGGGCCCACGCGGGCACGATCGTGAGCAGACAGGCGATGGCGAGAACATGCCGGGCGTTCATTCGGAACTCCTTCAGGCGATCATCATTTGCGGCAGCCTCATTTCTTGGGAAAAAAATGGGCTGAAAAGCGCATCTGTCTGCTCCATAACGCGCGAAATAGCGACAAACCGGGTCAGCGCAGCAGTAACTATATCTGTGGTCGAGACGGCAGCTTCTCGAAAATGCAGGTGTGCTTGGATCGCTGGGCGCAACGTCCCGGTACCGCCGAAATTGATCGGCCGGATCGCCCCGACCCGCGCCGGGGCCCCGATATGCGAGACAGACTCTACTTTCCGATCGAGCAATACGCTGAGGCATTGCTGCCGTCCAGGGTCACCGCAAAGATTGATGGACAACAGAAACCTGCAATCAATATGAGCCGCGTTGCGTTCTGCAAGGGTCCAAATGCTGGCGCGAAGCGCAGCTCGTAGCAAACGGCTGCGCGTAAGTTTCGCAACGCCGCAGATGGCCCTTGCTGGCGCAACCCTCAGGGCCGTGTATATTTTCATATCGATCGACTCTGGACCCGCCGCGGCCGTCCCTGACCTCACTCTGGCCTCTCTCGCTCAATCCGATCGCAGTCCCATCGCGACTGCGTCCGCATGGATGCTGCCGCTGTTGATCGCGCTCGCGAGCTTCTGCAGTGCCAGTTCCGGTTGCGGCGGATCGAGGATGCCGAGTTCCTCGTGAAACTTGCGACGTTCCTCGCTGCCCCATTGGCCGCGCGCGATCATCGCGTCGATTGCCTGCAATGCTTCGCGCCGCTGTGCGACCCGCTCGGAAGACTCGGTAGTCGTCGTGGTCGTCACGTAGGTGTGATGGCTCTGGCTATCAGACCCACTCCCGCAGATTTCCGGTGATCGCGGCGACGAGCATAAGAATTTTTAGCTCGGTGAACCGTTTGCGAACAATTTTGCGCGTTCACAAGAGCCAGGTAATAGGTTCAACGGTCCGGTCCGGTACCCGCACAATGACCGTGCCACATCGCTAAGAGGGAGAAATCGCATGAAAGACAGGAAATCAATCAAGTGTTTGAATAGGGAAAAGTTTCGATACCGCAGTTTCGCTTTTCATCCCCTCGATCAACTGCTGCGTTGCGGCACCCTAGATCGCCACGAGCGCCGACTGTGCTCGTTCTCGTTAGCTGAAATATTTTTTGGCAGATGAGGGGTTTCATGGTCGTTTCGGTCGTTAACCAATCGAGGTAATTGTCATGAACAAGTTTGCACTCGCAGTTTCCGTGGCCGCCGTTGGGCTGGGCCTTCAGTCCGCAGCCTACGCTGACACACCAGTTCCGGTATTCGCCACAAGCACGTACGCGTTCGGCACTTTGTCTTATTCGCACAGCGCGGGCAGCACTCATCAATACATAGGCTGTGCCGTATACCCCAACATTACAACAAACCTCTACACGGGGATTGAATGCAAGGCACGGAGCGACGCCGGCGGCAACTTCTGGTGTTATGCCGTGAATGCAGACCCCGCTATGTTATCCGCACTCGGCAGCGTGAACTCAAGGAAATCGAGCTTTCTCCAGTTAGGTTCTGATAGTCAGAACCATTGCACCTATGTTACGGCTACTACAACGAGTGTTGAATCTTCTTCCTCTTCTCCGCAGGCAAAACAGCAGCGCGATGCATTGCAGGCAATCGACGTATTGATAGCGCGCGGCCAATGGGGCAGCGAGGAACTTCTTATCTTTCACGATAAACTCGCCGTCCTCGATCCGGTGCAAACCGAACTAGCAATGCAGAAGCTCGCAAGGGTCATCAACAGTGGCAAAATGGAAGACGTTATTTTATCGGCGAATTGAATAGTTGAATGCGACACGCTAAGGAGGAATCCTGGCCGGCCTGTTTCTTCTGGTCCAGGTTTGATGTCAGTTTACGCTGCCATTTGATCCAGCAGTCCGAGGCACGAGGGCAAGTCCTCGTGCCTCGGGTGACCGCGCGGCCACTGTAACTGCGCTCAAGCTGGGACCCGCCCGCGCGTGGATGCATCGCACGGCGGCACTCCAGCGGCCCATAGCGCCGGCGACAACTACCCGAAAGTTCTAATTGTCGTCAGCCACCGGACGCATGTCATCGCCCATGAATGGCGGCTTTCAGTAAGGCAATCCAAGCGTTGGAATGTCGGGTATTGGCCTATTCTGTTGAAAAACTCCATGCGGAGATTTGGTTAGAAAATTTAAAGGCTTTAGAAAGGCCGAAATTTGAAGGAGTCGAAGGACCAACGACTTTCCACGATCTCGAGGCTCAATTGCTCCTAAGATGCCAGACCGCCTATTTACGGCTGGTTTTCAGCCACAAATTGATTTTCTTGCAAAATCCTCGGTGCGGGGAAAAGGAGTTTTTCAACAGAATAGGCCGGGAAGCGCCGGATACCCTGCCCAAGAGCCGACATTCAGCCCGAAAAATCCAGGCCCATCGGTGAGGGACGGCTGTCAACCCCTTTCTGCCGATCACGAGCGACCGCTAACGGGGCAGTCAAAAAAAGTGCATACTTGCCTGTAACGAGGGTGTATGAGTTGATAAGAAACTCGGCCAATCTGCAAAGATGATGTAATCGCAATGCTAGGCGTCACCGAGACGTCAGTATTGACAAGAGGAATGGCAAACCGTTGACGGTGGGTTTCAAGCAAGAGAGTATGTCATATGGTGCGGAAACGCCAAGACCGTCCAGGGCGAGGGCCGCGTGATTCCACCTTCGCTTCAAATAAAATTGGAGAACATCATGGCATCGCCAACCGTATCCTCAGTTCTCTGCCGCATGCCACGCTGGAGCGAATCCTGCCCGATCTAGAGCTCATCAATACGGTATCTGGTCAGATCATCGATCAAGTAGATGGGCCAATTGAATATCTATATTTCATCAATCGCGGCTTGGTTTCATTGGTCAAGACCATGCAAGACGGCCGAACGGTCGAGATGGGAGCCGTCGGCATAGAAGGAATAACCGATCCCACCGCGCTCTTCGGTATCGATCAAGCAATCGTAGAGTCCATTGTTCAAATTCCAGGAACGGCGATGCGAATCCGGCGCGATATCCTGAGGCGTGAGATGGAAAAAGACGATGCGCTCCTCGATCTGATGCACAAGTGCGTCCGTTTTGCCACTAGCCAACTCATGCAGACTGCCGCCTGCAATCGGCTGCATTGTATGGAAGAGCGCTGTTGTCGCTGGCTGTTGATCGCCCGCGACAGCGCGCTGGCAAAGTCGTTTCCACTGACCCATGAATTCCTGGCGATGATGCTCGGCGTTCAACGCGCCGGCGTATCGATTGCCGCGTGCTCCCTGCAGAAGGCCGGCTTGATCCAGTACACGCGTGGTCGCGTAACTATCACGGACCAATCGGGGCTCAAAGACGCGGCCTGCGAATGCTACGGTGCTATGCGGACCGAGCTCGAGACACTCTTCGGGACACCGAAACAGCGGTAAATCAATTCGGCTGTTACTGCCCGAGGCACGAGGACTTGCCCTCGTGCCTCGGACTACTGGATCGAATGGCAGCGTAAACTGACATCAAACCTGGACCAGAAGAAACAAGGCCGGTTAGGATTCCTCCTTAGCGTGTCGCATTCAACTATTCAATTCGCCGATAAAATAACGTCTTCCATTTTGCCGCTGTCGATGACCCTTGCGAGCTTCTGCATTGCTAGTTCGGTTTGCACCGGATCGAGGACGGCGAGTTTATCGTGAAAGATAAGAAGTTCCTCAGTTCCCCATTGGCCGCGCGCTATCAATACGTCGATTGCCTGCAATGGCTGCCAAACACCCCCTCGCTTCCGTGCAATCCGCTCGCGCATGCTATCCACGATCACGCAGCGCATCACTTGGGAGGCGTAGGCGAAGAATGCCCGACGATCCTCTGCGCGCAGTTCCCCCGCATTCACAAACCGTAAGTACGACTCGTGTACGAGGCAGGTCGTGTCCAGCTCCGTGTTGCGTCCCCCGTTGCGCAGCCGGGCCTGTGCGAGGCTGTGAAGCTCCGTGTAGGCGGCCGCGAACAGCGCCTCCCGCGCTTCCGCGTCGCCGGCCTGTAGCCGCCTCAATAGCTCGGTGAACTGGCTCATCGAGTGCCTCGGTGCCCTGCGCCGTCGATGATGGGCGGGTTAACGCCATTACCCATGCCATCGCAAAGCAAGCCCGCCAGGGCGCTAACGTATCTGGTATACGAGCCGATGAGCGGTCCGCCCCCGCCGCCGCTCGGCCTCAGCTAATCACCAAGGACCGAACGGCGTGCGGTTGCAATAGAGGCGGGCCGCACTAACTCACTTCTCGGCAACCTGGCTCGGCTGCTGCACGCAAGAAACACCTGTGCTCCAGTCGGCGAAGGTCCCAACCGGATTGTGCTCCCATGCCAAAACACTCAAATCATAAAACGCCGGCAAACTGTGCCTGTAGTCGGCGCGTCGGTAGCTGATCGGTGACTCGACTAAATTCAGCGGCTGTCCCTCCAGCGCCGGCGGATTTGCTCCCGGATGCTGCTTTGTCCAAATGCTGGCGAGCACGATGTATTCCGCGCCCACGAGACGCAGCGACCCATTTGAAAGTGGCTCATAAATCAATGCTTGCGGCTTGTTTACGTCCAGAGTGCTGCCCCCGAGGAGGTCTGAATGGACGAAATAAATGCCCAATGCCCTTCCATCTACGTTGACGCACATGGTCCCCTGCACAAAGCCTGCGGCGATCGCCACATTGAC
>Ga0074045_10002677_pt1 | contig 16398 bp, 15 predicted proteins | sample BogForMeECP23OM2_FD_94442 | JGI IMG/M metagenome (GOLD analysis project Ga0074045, IMG submission 94442) | Bog forest soil microbial communities from Calvert Island, British Columbia, Canada - Bog Forest MetaG ECP23OM2 | ecosystem: Environmental > Terrestrial > Soil > Wetlands ...
CCATCGTGCCCACCACCCTGCTCATCAGATTCTTGGCCAGTGCGAGAGCATCGATGGCATTGCGAGAGTAGCCGTCGGCGCCGATTTCAGCCGCCCACTTGGCGGTGACGGCGGCACCGCCAATGATGGCTTTTACTCGTGGCCGCAAACTATTCCGATCGAGCGCTTCGATGACGGATTTCTGTCCCGCCATGGTCGTCGTCAACAAGGCGGAGACGCCGACGATGTCGGCATCGACTTCTTTGGCTTTGGCAACGAACTGCTCAGGAGTCACGCTGGTACCGAGATCGAAGATCTGGAATCCGCTGGCGGAAAGGATGGTGGCAACCAGGTTCTTGCCAATGTCGTGAATATCGCCTCGAGCGGTGCCGAGGACGATCTTGCCCAGAGGCTTACGCTGGGAGCCGCGCTTCAGCATCTCCGGCTCAAGGATCTTGATGGCGGCCTTCATGGCCTCGGCGGACGCGAGCAGGTCGGGCAGGAACATTTCGCCGCAGCCGAATTGATCGCCGGCGAACTTGATGCCCACAGCAAATCCACGATTCACTGCATCGAGCGGATCGACGCCGTTGGCCAGCGCCTTCTGCGCCAATTCCGTGGCCTTTTCAGACGAACCGTCGATGATGCTTTGTAGCATGGCTCCGAAGAGTGGATCGGACACAGAACCTCCCGCCGAGATCAGCCTTGGGAGCAGCCGATCCCGCGGGGATTGTACTCCGGCGAGGAATTAAAAGGCTGTGATCCACCGCACATCCACAAGGGTTCCGAGGGAAACGGGATTGAAATCGTGTAAGACGAGCTTGCCGTGTTTACCAGCCTGAAAACGGAATAGGTTCGTGGCCCAAAACATTAAGCGATAGCGAGATAGATATACCGCAGAATAAAAAGAGCGGTGAGGATCCAGATCAGCGCTGTAATTTCACGAAATTTCCCAATAGCGATTTTGACCACTGTATAGGAGATCAGTCCCAAGCTGAGACCGGTGGCGATGCTGAAGGTCAACGGAGTGGCGAGCATGGTAATAAAGGACGGAACCGCCTCGCTGAACTCGCTCCATTTGATGTGCGAAATCGATTGCGTCATGAGTGCGCCTACTAAGATCAGCGCGGGCGCGGTTGCATAGGCCGGAATCGCGGTAGCCACAGGCGCGCAGAAAGTGGCCATCAGGAAGAGGCCGGCGACGGCGACATTGCTGAGGCCGGTACGCGCTCCCGCTGCGACGCCGGCCACGCTTTCGATATAGCTGGTAACGGTGGACGTGCCGGTCAACGAGCCGAATAGTGTACCCACGGCATCGGCCACCAGAGCCCTGCCCACGCGGGGAATCTTGCCGTCTTTGATGAAACCGCCCTGCTCACACACGCCGACCAGTGTTCCCACATTGTCGAAAAGGTCGACGAACAGGAATGCGAACAGGATTTCGAGAAATCCAAGATGGATGGCCCCTCGAAAGTCGAGCTTCAGAAATGTAGAGGCAGGGTGCGGAAAAGAAAAAATCGCGATGGGCCAATGAGAAATGCCGCGCAGAATTCCCAGCAGCGTGGTGCCAAAGATGCCGATCAGAATTCCACCATTGACCTTCCGCGCCATGAGGATGAGAGTCAAGGCAAGTCCGAAGCAAGCCGTTTGCACTTCCTTATCGGAGAAACGACCCAGGCCGACGAAGGTAGCAGGGTTGGCAACCACGAGTTTCGCGTTGCGCAGCCCGATGAAGGCAATGAACATTCCGATACCTGTAGCGGTGGAGTGTTTAAGGCAGTCGGGCATGCCGTTGACAATTTGTTCGCGCACGCGCGATACGGTCAACAACAGAAAGACGGAGCCCGAAATAAAAACCACCGCTAGCGCAGTCTGCCATGGAACATGCATGCCGATGCAGACCACATAAGTAAAGTAGGCGTTCAGCGACATCCCAGGCGCAAGAGCGATGGGGTAGTTGGCGTAGAGGCCCATCACCAGCGTGGCGGCGGCGGCTGAAATGCACGTCGCAAATAGAACACCTTCGGGCGGCATTCCCGCTTGCGCCAGGAGCCGCGGATTCACGACGATGATGTAGGCCATGGTTACAAATGTCGTGAGACCGCCCAGCATTTCCTGTTTAACGGTAGTGTGGTTCTCGGCGAGTTTGAAGTAGCGATCGATCAATTGTCTTCCTTGAGTGGAAGTGTTTCCGACAGCGCCCGGAACGCGCTGCACTGCTTGCTTCTAATACTGGTTTCAGTAACGGATCTTGCCTGGATGTTGCTCCCACGCTCGAAATGCCTCGAGTGCTTCCTCGCGCATCATCTGAATCATGGGAATCTCGCGATCGGCGTGCGGCTGGGTGATTTCCGCATAGATCGCGGAATCATCGAAGCCGATTCTCGCTGCGTCGGCGGCGAGATTGCCGAAGTAAACTCGGTCGATCCGAGCCCAGTAGATTGCGCCCAGGCACATAGGGCAGGGTTCGCAGGAAGTGTAAAGATCGCAGCCCTGAAGTTCGAAGAATCCAAGTTTCTGGCAGGCCTGGCGGATGGCTAGCACTTCAGCGTGCGCCGTAGGATCGTTCGTCGCCGTGACTTGATTTGCAGCTTCCGCCACGCCTTTGCCATCTTTCACCACGACGGCGCCGAACGGGCCGCCGCGTCCGGAGCGTACATTCTCGAGCGAGAGTTGAATGGCGCGGGCCATGAAAGCTTTATCCATGTGGGTTGGTTCCGTCATCCGTCATTGCGTGATCGTTAAGAGCGGGCTGACCCGAGCTACCCGTGCATCAGTGCGCAAATCGGTCGTCATGGACTCTTTCGCAGCCGCGGTTGAGAGAGTAAGTATAAGCGGGGTAGGGTAATACTCAAAGTTTTTCTAATCCTCAGTCCGACAATAGTCTGACGACAGTCTGACAATCGGGAAAAGTTGAAAAAGGTGGGCAGGCACGATAGGCTCGGGCATGGACGCGCACGCTTTTGTTTCGCGTCGGGTCGCGACGCCGGATGGAATTCGTCCGGCAGCGATCATAGTGCGCGATAAGGTGCGCGATGGCGTCCGCGATGGAAAAATTAGCGCCATCGTGGCTGCCGATCAGGTACCTGCTGTCGCCGAGGTGCACGAGTTCGGCGATGCCGTGATTCTCCCGGGACTTGTCGATTCCCATCTCCACATCAACGATCCGGGCCGAGCTGAGTGGGAAGGATTTGAGACGGCAACGCGAGCGGCGGCAGCTGGCGGCTACACGACGCTGGTCGACATGCCGCTCAACTGTCTGCCGCCCACCGCTACTGTCGCCGCGCTTGCCGCCAAGCGCCAAGCGGCCGCGGGACGATGCTGGGTCGATTGGCTGGCGTGGGGAGGCGTGGTCAGCGACAATCAGTCGGAGATTGAAGCGCTCGCAGCCGCGGGCGTGCCGGGATTCAAATGCTTTCTGATCCATCCCGGAATCGACGGGTTCACCATGGTCACCGAGGCCGAGCTTCGCGCCGCGTTGTCGCACGTGGCTCGGACCCGCCTGCCGCTGCTGGTCCATGCCGAACTTCCCGGCCCAATCGATGAGGCCACGCGGCGTCTGCAGAGTAATGATGAAGATGCGAATTGGCGCCACTACTCGACCTATCTGCAATCGCGGCCGGAGGAAGCCGAACTCGCGGCGATCCGGTTACTGCTATCGCTCTGCCGCGAGTACAAGTTCCGCCTGCACATTGTTCATCTCTCGGCAAGCTCGGCGCTTGCGGCGCTGTGCGCAGCGCGGGCGGAGGGGCTTGCGGTGAGTGTTGAAACTTGTCCACACTATCTGCATTTCTGCGCCGAAGAAATTCAGGACGGGGCCACATTGTGCAAGTGCGCGCCGCCGATCCGCTCTCGCGAAAACCGCGAACGGCTGTGGCAGGGTCTGAAAGACGGAATCATCGATCTGGTCGCGACCGATCACTCGCCTTGTCCGCCGGCAATGAAGCGGCTCGAAGAAGGCAGCTTCAAAACTGCTTGGGGAGGCATTGCGAGTCTTTCGCTGGCGCTTCCTTTGATGTGGACCGAGGCCCGGCAGCGCGGATTCACATTGACGGATCTCACGCGCTGGATGGCGGAAGCACCGGCTCGACTGGCCGGATGCAGCGCTCACAAGGGCCGAATCGCGGAAGGATATGATGCCGATTTCGTCGTCTTCGAACCGGAAGCGGAGTTCATCGTGACCGAGGACCGGCTGTATTATCGGTATCCTGTGTCTCCTTACTTGGGGAAGAAACTGCGGGGCTTGGTTAAAGCAACGTATCTGCGCGGGCAGGTCGTGTTCGGCGATGGACAGTTTTCGGGAGAGGCACGGGGACGGGAAGTTCATTGCTAAACGGAAGTTTGTCATCCATACATGGTTAACGCATGACGCAAGAGCACATCATCGGCAAGTCGGTGCCACGCAAGGAAGGCCGCGACAAAGTCACGGGCGCGGCGCGCTACATCGACGACATGACCATGCCGGCAATGCTCTACGGCGCGACGGTTCGCAGTCAGATTCCTCGCGGCGTAATCAAGGAGATTTCGTTTGACCCGCAGTTCGATTGGTCCGAATTTGTCACCGTCACGGCGCAGGACATTCCGGGCAAGAATTGCATCGCTCTGATCGGAGACGATCAACCCTGCCTGGCGGATGGGAAGGTCAATCATCCCGAGGAACCGATCCTGCTCCTGGCGCATGCGGATCCGCATCTCCTGCGCAAGGCCGTGGATAGCGTCTCGATCGAATACGAATCCTTGCCGGCGGTTTTCACCATTGAAGACAGCGAGCGGCCTTCGCAAATCATTTGGGGGACGGACAATACACTCAAAACTTTCTTGATCTCGAAAGGCGATGTCGATGGCATTTGGGCAGAGGCCGACTACATCGTTGAAGGCGAGTACACCACGGGCGCGCAGGAACAGCTCTACATCGAAAATAACGGGGTGATTGCGGCCTTCGATCGCGAGCAGGGAATTACCGTGTGGGGTTCGCTGCAATGTCCTTATTATGTGCACAAGGCGCTGGTGGCGTTGTGCGATCTGCCGGCAGAGAAGATTCGTGTGGTGCAGGCTGAGACCGGGGGCGCTTTTGGCGGCAAGGAAGATTATCCCTCGATCATTGCGGGCCACGCGGCGCTTCTGGCCATCAAGTCTGGACGGCCTGTAAAAATCGTCTATGACCGACTCGAAGACATGACGGCGACTACGAAGCGTCACCCTTCGCGCACGCGTCACCGTACTGCGGTCAGCAAAGACGGGAAGATTCTGGGTGGAGAGATCGACTTCACGATTGATGGCGGCGCCTACGCGACGTTGTCGTCGGTAGTCCTGTCGCGGGGCACCATCCATGCGGGTGGTCCTTATTATTGGCCGAGTGTCCGCATTCGTGGAAAAGCCGTGGCGACAAACGCTCCGCCGCACGGGGCGTTTCGCGGTTTTGGCGCGCCGCAGAGTCTGTTTGCGATGGAGCGGCACATGGATCGTATCGCGCAGGCGGTGGGACTTTCTCCGGTCGAAATCCGCCGCCGTAATTTCCTCAAGCCGGGTGAAACCACTACCACCGAACAAGCCATCCGCGAAGAAATTGATCTGGGAAAACTTCTTAATCGAGCACTCGAACTTTCGGACTACGCAGCAAAGAGGGCGCGCTTCGCGCAGCGGAACAAGGTGGGGCACATAAAAAAAGGAGTGGGGATCGCCGCCTTTCTGCATGGCGCGGGCTTTACGGGTTCGGGCGAGCGTTATCTCGCTTCTGTGGTGGCGGTGGAGGGCTGCGCGGATGGGGGCGTGCGCGTGCTGGTTTCAAGCACCGAGTTCGGGCAGGGGACCAACACCGTGCTCTGCCAGATCGCGGCCGAAGCTTTGGGTTTGCCCTACGAGGATGTTCGAATTGCGCAGCCGGATACGAATCAAGTGCCGAACAGCGGACCGACGGTTGCGTCGCGCACCGCCATGGTCGTCGGAAATCTCGTGCGGTCGGCCGCTCTGGGAATCAAGCAAACATTGGTTGCGAGTGGCATGATCGGCGGTTCCTATTCGCCAGAACAATTTCGCACAGCTTGCAGGGAGTACATTGCTGCGCACGGCGAACTGCGCTCCTTCGCGCGCTACGAAGCTCCGGAGGGCGTTTTCTGGGACGATCAGAAGTATCGCGGCGAAGCTTATGCTTCTTTTGCCTGGGCGATTTATGTTGCAGAAGTCGCGGTGGACCTTTCGACCTACAGCGCGAGAGTCGAGGATTTCGTGGCTCTGCAGGAGGTCGGCAGAGTTCTTCACCCCGTTCTGGCGAAGGGCCAAATTGCCGGTGGCGTGGCGCAGGGAATCGGATTTGCGCTGTATGAAAAAGTCGTCTGGCAAAATGGACGCATGCAGAATGGGCAGATGACAAACTACATCATGCCGACCTCCGCGGACTTGCCGCCGATTCGGGTATTCTTCGAAGAAATGGGCAACGTTCACGGGGCCTATGGGGCAAAAGGAATTGGCGAACTTCCGATGGATGGCCCGGCTCCGGCAATCGTCAACGCAATCCAAGATGCGATCGGGGATGTGCTCGGCACTGGCTTCGATTCCGTCCCACTCTTGCCGGAAGATATCTTTGAAGCAGTTTCGGCCAACGGAGAACGATGAGCTACTCCTCCGAAGGTCGCAGCAAAGATCGCGGCAAAGACGACCGCGGCAAATGCGCGCTTTCTCTTGCGATCAACGGTAATCCGCAAACCGTTCGCGTCTTTCCCATGGAGAGGCTGCTGGATGTCCTGCGGAACGAACTTGGTCTGACAGGCACAAAGGAAGGTTGCGGCGAGGGCGAATGTGGTTCTTGCTCCGTCTTGATGGACGGCAAGTTGGTGAATAGCTGTCTCGTCCCGGCGCTTCAGGCGGCGAGCGCGAATCTTACGACGATCGAAGGCATCGCTGAGGGCTCGCAATTGAACGCGATGCAGGCGGCTTTTTTGGAATGTGGCGGCGCGCAATGCGGCATCTGTACTCCAGGAATGATTCTGAGCGCCAGCCATCTGCTGAGCAAGAAGACCGATCCGACTCTGGACGACATCCGTGAGGCGCTGGCGGGAAATCTTTGCCGTTGCACGGGCTACATGCAGATTTTTGAGGCCGTGGTGCAGGCGGCGCGCCGAAGGACTGGCGTGTGAGGGTCGGCGAATGAGGACTGGCGAATGAGGGCTGCCGCATGAGATCCGATCCCGCCGATTACGAATTGATCGCACCGGGCACGCTGCAGGCGGTCGTTGCGCTTCTGGCGGATGAGCCGGGCAAATGGGTCCCTATCGCTGGCGGCACCGACTTGATGGTGCTGTATGCGGCAGGCAAACTTCCAGCGCGCAAGCTGGTGAGTATCTGGAATTTGGCGGGACTGCGAGGCATCGAGGTTTCGCCCGACGAAATCACGATTGGCGCGGGATGCACTTACACCGAGTTGCGTGAGCACGATGTGATCGCGCGAGAGTTTCCGTTGCTGGCGAGTGCTGCCCGCTGGACCGGAGGAATCGCGAATCAGAATCGCGGAACGCTGGGAGGTAACATCGTCAATGCCTCGCCCGCCGCCGACTCCCTGCCGGCGTTGTTGGCTTACGAGGCGGAATTGATTCTGGTGTCGGTGCGTGGCGAGCGGCGAGTGCCTTACGTCGGATTCCACACCGGCTATAAGAAAATGAGGCTGGCGCCTGATGAGCTGATTCGGGCCATCTGTCTTCGACGAGGCTTTTCGGGGCATCTTCATTACTCGCGGAAGGTGGGAGCTCGCAATGCTCAGGCCATTTCGAAAGTCTGTGTAGCCGCGTTGGGACGACTTGGCGGCGGCGCGACTGGAGGTGTGATCGAGGATGTTCGCATTGCGCTTGGCAGCGTGGCGCCGGTTCCACTTCGTTTGACGGAAGTGGAGCGGATTGTGTCGGGAAAGTCTGTCGATGAGGAGCTTGTGCAGCTGGCAACAAAGGCGGTCGCCGCTGCGATCCAGCCCATCGATGACATTCGATCCACGGCGAGATACCGCGCCGCGGTGGCGGGCAATCTGGTTGCGGAATTTCTTGAGCAACTGGGCGACAGTGGGAAGCCGGCATGAACGATGTGCTGGCGCGCTGGAATTTTCTTTCCGTTGCAGCAGCCGTCGATGAGATACTGCCGTGCTGTGGCTCACGAGCGTGGGCAGATGGAATGGCGGCGCGAAGACCACTGCCCGACGAAGTGGCGCTGCTCGCGGCGTCGGACGAAACTTGGCGCTGTTTGGCGGAATCAGACTGGCTGGAGGCGTTTCGCAGCCATCCTCGAATCGGTGAATCGCAGGCGCCGGAAGCGGCTTTGAGTCGGTCGGCCGTGTGGTCAGAGCAGGAGCAGCGAGACGTCACGGCCGCGGGGGATTCAACGAAGAGTGCGCTAGCGGAAGGAAATCGAGAATACGAGCGACGATTCAACCGAATTTTCATCGTATGCGCGACCGGCAAGTCCACGGTAGAGATCCTGAAGAGTTTGCAGCGGCGGTTGAAAAATGACGAACGAACCGAACTTCAGGAAGCGGTGGAGCAACAGCGGAAGATCACGCAGATTCGTCTGAGAAAGTGGCGTCAAGGATGATGCACGTTTCCACGCACGTTCTGGACATTGCGCAAGGGCAGCCGGCAAAGGATGTGCCGGTCCGCTTAGAGCGGCGGGATGCATCCGGCACCTGGCGGCTGCTGGCAGCGGCGCGCACTGATCAGGACGGCCGGTGCGCTCAGTTGTGGCCCGACAAGGAAGCGCTGACCCCAGGGCTTTATCGCCTGGGTTTCGAGACCGCGACTTATTTTGCGACGCGCAAACTTGAGGGCTTGTATCCGCTGGTGGAGATTACTTTTCAAGTTCGAGTGGGTGAAGAGCGTTTTCACATTCCTTTGTTGCTGAGTCCGAATGGATACACGACTTATCGGGGAAGCTGAAAATCATCAGGGAAGGTTCCGGGGGAGCCGACAAACGTGACCTTTTCAATCCGAGAATGGATCCACCTCGCGGTGCGGTGGTTCCATGTTTTTGCGGGAATCATGTGGGTCGGCCAAACGTATTATTTCACCTGGCTAGACGGCCAATTCGGAAAACTCGAAAAGGAAGCAGCCGCTGCAAAGACGCCTCCGGCGGTGTGGATGGTCCACAGCGGCGGGTTTTACTCTGTCGAAAAACAGAAGTCGCTTGGGGTCCCGGCCGAGTTAGTTCATTGGTTTCGTTGGGAAGCTTTAATGACGTGGGTCAGCGGAATGGTGTTGCTCGTCCTCGTCTATTACTTCACCGGCGGACTCATCGATCCCGACGTAGCCAACATTTCCCAAGCTGCCGGCGTTGCTATTGGGCTGGCCGTTCTGGCCGCGGGTTGGCACATCTACGATCTGGCAGCCCGGTCGGCTCTCGGCAAATCTGAATGGGCGTTCGCGGCATTTTCGCTGGCGATGACTGCCGCGATTTCTTGCGGACTGATGCATGTTCTCAGTGGGCGCGCCGCTTATATCCACGTGGGGGCGATGTTCGGGACCATCATGACGGCCAACGTGTGGTTCCGGATTCTTCCTGCCCAGCGCAAGATGATCGCCGTGGCTGCTGCCGGCGCCAAGTTTGATCCGGCACTGGGCGCTCAGGCCAAGTTGCGCTCCAAGCACAATACTTTCATGGCAGTGCCCGTCGTCTTTCTGATGATCAGCAATCATTTTCCGGTGGGAACCTACGGAAACAGGTATGGCTGGGAGATTCTGACCGCTCTCGTCCTGATTGGCTGGGCGGCGGCGAAAGTCGTTCGCGAAGCCTAGACGCAGCGGAAAGCTTATGGTCGTCGATAGTCGGAAGGGTGAATCGAGTGCAGGCAAGCCGTGACAATACAGATCGCGCCAGCGAGGCCATTGCCCGTTGTCAGACTCTTGCGCGATTCAGTGAAGATGCGGACGGCATCCGCCGCACATTTCTCTCTCCGGCGATGCGGGAGTGCCACCGCGAAATTGCCCGATGGGTTGCTCCTTTTGGAGCCATGTCAACGGTCGATGCCGCAGGGAATTTGCGCATGGTTTACCCGGCAGTGCAGCCGGATGCGCCGCGCTTGTTGATTGGCTCGCATCTTGATACCGTGCCCAACGCCGGAGCGTACGATGGCATTCTTGGAGTCGTTCTTCCCATTGCACTGCTCGCCGCTTTGAACGGCCGCAAGCTTCCCTTTGCTATCGAAGTGGTCGGTTTCTCCGAAGAGGAGGGCGTTCGCTTCAGCACTCCGTTTATCGGCAGCCGCGCGCTGGTGGGCACCGTGGATGAGGATTTGCTCAGCCGCCAGGATGCGCAAGGAATTTCGATGCGCAAGGCAATTGAGAATTTTGGTTTGAATCCAGCAGAAATTGCACAGGCTGCAATGCAAGACAACGTTTTGGGATATGTGGAATTCCACATCGAGCAGGGGCCGGTGCTCGAGAACGTTGACCGACCGCTCGGAGTCGTCGAAACGATCGCCGGGCAGAGCCGGTTGGAGTTTACATTTATGGGGCACGCCAATCACGCGGGAACGACGCCGATGAATCTCCGCCATGATGCGCTTGCCGCCGCTGCCGAGTGGATCGGTGCCGTTGAGCGCCATGCACTGAGTACCTCTGGGCTTGTGGCGACGGTGGGCGCGATTCAAGCGAAGCCAGGCGCGACGAACGTGATCGCAGGGGAGGCGCGAGTGACTCTGGATGTGCGTCACCGGCATGACGAAGCGCGGACCCGGGCGGTGGAATATTTGGTTCAGCAGGCGGAAGATGTTGCCACGCGTCGTGGGCTAAAGATGCGATGGAATCTGCTGATGGATCAGCCGGCCGTGCCCATGGATCCATTTCTGGTGAAGCAGGTAGAACAAGCCGTCCGCAGCGCGGGATGCGAGCCCTACCGCATGGTAAGCGGTGCCGGCCACGACGCCATGATATTGGCGGAAAAAGTTCCGGCCGCGATGATTTTTCTGCGCACGCCCGGGGGCATCAGCCACGATCCAGCGGAATCGGTGGAAGTCGGCGACGTGGCGAAGGCTATCGATTGCGGATTGCACCTGCTCGATCAGCTGGCGTCGTCATCTCAGTTTCAAGGAAAGACACAGCATGCATAATCTCGGCCGCACGCAAAGCTCACAACAACCGAACCATCTTCTTCTGACGCCAGACACATTTGTGCGCACCACGCTACCGGGCATGAAGGGGTGCGCGGCGATTGTGCACGCGGGGTCGGCACTGGGCGCGCATTTTACGCAGTACACAGCGGAATTCGAGCCCGGCGGCGAACTGGGCGGCGAGTTCGGCGGAACGACGGCGCAGCGCTTCGTCTTTGTGATGGAAGGCGCCGTCAAACTGGATGTGAACAACCAGCAAAACCAACTCGGGACACGCGGTTATGCCTATGTGCCGGCAGGTCTGGTGCACCGGATTACGGCGAACGAGAAGAGCCGCGTGGCTGTCATTGAAAAGACTTATGAGGCATTGCAGACGATCCCACCACCGCATTTAATTGTGTCGCATGAGGACAAAGTTGCGTCGCATCCGCTCGGAGATGATCCCGGTTTGCAGGTGAAGTGCCTTTTGCCGGACGAGATGAGCTTCGATTTTGCGGTCAACACCATGGTTTACCAGCCAGGTGCCGCGCTCGGCATGGTGGAAATGCATGTGATGGAGCACGGGCTCATGATGCTCGAAGGCGGAGGAATCTACCGGCTCGGAGATTCGTGGTATCCGGTCACGGCTGGGGATTTCATCTGGATGGGACCATGGTGTCCGCAGTGGTTCGGGGCGATCGGAAAAGTCCCGGCCAAGTATCTCATCTACAAAGATTCGAACCGGCATCCGCTGGCTGGCGTGCGAACATGAAACTCGAAATTGACGGGTCCCGGCTGATATCTGAGATTGAAGCGCTCGCTGCGATTTCTGACGCCGAAGCGCCTGCAGTCACGAGAATTGTTTTTAGCTCGGCTGATCTGAGGGCCCGCGCGTGGCTCAAAGCCCGCTGCGAAGATGCCGGTCTTGCGGTGCGCCAGGATCCGATTGGAAACACGTTTGTGCGCTGGATCGGTTCCGATCCCACGCTTGCAGCCGTCGGCACCGGTTCTCACATTGACGCGATTCCCAATGCAGGGAAGTACGACGGTGTGGTTGGAGTTCTTGGAGGTCTCGAGGCGATTCGAGCTTTGCAGCGCGGCGGTTTCCGCCCCAGGCACTCCGTCGAATTGCTGGTGTTCACTTCGGAGGAGCCGACGCGCTTTGGGATCGGATGCATCGGGAGCCGCATGCTTTCGGGAACTCTTTCCGCCGATGCCGCACGACAATTCAAGGACAGCGACGGTGCGTCGCTCAATGAAGTGCGCGAAAGGGCGAACCTGAGCGGTGAACTCGAAGCCGTCGGGCTGACGCGCGGCTATTACAAAGCGTTTGTCGAATTACACATTGAGCAGGGTCTTGTGCTCGAGCGCGAACGAATTCCGCTGGGAGTGGTGACCAGCATTGCAGCGCCGGCCAGCTTGATTATCTCCATCGAAGGCTCAGGCGGGCACGCGGGCGGAGTTCTGATGCCAGCTCGCCACGATGCGCTCTGCGTCGCGGCGGAATTGATCCTCGCAATAGAGAGCGCCGCGCTCACCAGCGGAGCGATCGATACCGTGGCCACGGTCGGCATCTGCGAGGTTTTTCCCGGAGCAGTTAATAGCATTCCCAGCCGGGTTCGCCTTAGCGCCGACATTCGTGACACCGATCTTGAGCGGCGTGACCGCGCGATGCAGAAGATGGAAAGCGCCGGCAAGGTGATCGCCGAGAAGCGGCAAGTGTCGGTTCGCACCGAGATAGTGAACGCGGACGCGCCGGCCCTTTGCGCACCCTTGGTGGTCGAGGCCCTTTCTGAATCCTGCAGGAGACATAATCTGAATTTTCTTCCCATGGTGAGCCGCGCTTACCATGACTCGCTTTTCATGTCGCGTATTGCTCCTACCGCAATGCTGTTTATCCCCTGCCACAATGGATACAGTCATCGTCCCGACGAATATGCGTCGCCGGAAGATATCGCGCGGGGAACGCTGGTGCTCGCAGAAACTCTGGCGGTGCTTTCCCGGTAACGTCGTTCTATGGGGCGTGAGGAATGGTGGACTCGCGCTCGGCCCAATGTTCAACAATGTTCCGCACAACCTTGTCGCCAATGGTTTCGGCCGCATCAAGAGCAGGCAGGTAAGCAGAGTAATTGCCGAAGACCATTTCGTTCAGGCTTTCCGCAGCTGATATCCTCGGAGGCTCTCGATCGTAATTGCTAATGGTTCGCAGCACTAGAACACGTTGCAAGTCCACACGCCCGGCCTGGTTCAAGAATGTAAGAGCTTGTAGCGTGCCGGAGTCTTCCATGGCCGCGACCATGTAATTGCCTTTGCCGCCGGTGTAATAGCGAGTCCAGGCATTGGCCCACTCATCCATCTTGGAGCCGTGCCAAAATGTGCTAGCCGATAAGGTGTCGCCGCGCGTCACAAACGGCGGCTTGAGCGCATTGGGGAAGCCGGGAAACCGCGCACGTGACTTGCGCAAGTCGTCGGAGTCAGTCGGCGGCACATCTTTTGTGAGCTGAAACGCCCAACCGACGAGCGGCGGGCTGAGGGTATAGACCTCACCGTAGTCGTTACTGGCGGGGAGTTCGTACGGAGTGCCTTTCCGCAGCGGAAGGTAGCCGGTTGACCAGTTGTCAGGAATCTGACGCGCATCGATCTCGAATGCCAGGTCTCCATCAACGACATGGTCAGCCCAAATGGCCGAGCCCAGCGATACGTCCGCCGGGTCGTCGCCACCACCAATGCCTGCGACAATCCAATATGCCTTCGAGAGATCGAAACGCGGGTCGAGGCCGAGCGCCATCACCGAGGCAGCGGCCTTCGCCGTTCCAACTCCGGTGAGCAAGCCGAGGACTCCGTCCTTGTTCAGTCGCACATGGTGATAGCCAGCAGACAACGACAGAATCTGGTCGAGATGCTCACGCTCCACCCAGAGTTGGAACTCGCCTGGAGTGTCTCCGGTATCTTCTCCGCGTTCAAACATCGCGACTACTACGACCTTAACCTTTATGAGGGTAGGCGGCGTCGGCGTGGTCTGTGCGCCAAGGATGCCGGAGATATACCCAGCGAATATCAGCGCCACAACAAAGCTTATAACTACATTACGCATGGCAGTTATCGACATCTTTCAGGCGTCCCCGGCGTCCGATCCTACACAATCAATTTTGCGAGTAACTCGACGAGTTCATGGCCTTACGAACCCTTGCATAACGAGGCTTGATGGTCGAATAGATGAGATCACAGCGCTGGTCGTAAGGCAAAAATGCACTCTTCATCGCGTTGATGGTGATCTTCTCGAAGTCGTCCAGAGACAGGCCAAAAGTATCTGCCGCGGCCTCGAACTCCCGGGTCATGCTGGTGCTGCTCATCAACCGGTTGTCGGTGTTGAGGGTGACGCGAAACTTCTCCTGATAAAGAATCTTGAAGGGATGCTCAGCCAGGCTGGGCGCGGCGCCGGTATGGACGTTGCTGATGAGGCAAATTTCCAGTGGAATTCTTTTGTCTAACACGTACTGAGCAAGATCGCCTAACTTTACGGCCTTGCCATCCACGACGGCGATGTCGTCGATTAACCGCGTCCCGTGACCGATCCGGTGTGCTCCGCAGTATTGAATCGCCTGCCAAATCGATTCCTTTCCGTAACCCTCCCCGGCGTGAACCGTAATGTTGAAATTCTCCCGCTGAATGTAGTGAAAGGCTGCCACGTGTTTCTTCGGAGGATAGCCGCCTTCTTCTCCCGCAAGATCGAAGCCAACAACTCCGCGTGCACGAAAGTCGACGGCGAGTTCCGCCATTTCTAACGACACGTCCATGTTGCGCATGGCGCAGATGATCAATCCCGAAGAAATTCCGAAATCCTTACGACCCCGCTCCAGGCCCTTCAAGACGGCCGAGACTATCTGCTGATGAGTCAATCCTTTCTTAGTATGAAAAATTGGCGCGAAGCGAGTTTCGAAATAAACTACGCCGTCCTTGCTCAGGTCCTCGGCTTCTTCATAGGCGACGCGTTCCAAAGCCTCCTCGGTTTGCATAACTGCAATGGTGTGAGTGAAGCCCTCCAGATACTTGGCGAGACTCCCCTGGTTTGCGCCGCGAAAAAACCATTGTGCCAATGCTTCGGGGTCCGAGGTCGGAAGTTCCCCGTATCCAGCGTCTCCCGCCAATTCAATCACTGTTTGCGGTCGCAGTACTCCATCCAAATGCTCGTGCAAAAGGACTTTGGGAAGACTCTGTAATAACTCTTTTTCAAGTTTCATCGAATGCGCTCTTTTTGTCCCAGCAGTCGTATCGAACAACGCCCGTAATTCGTTGGGAGATAATATACCGCTTCCCAGAACAAATTCTCTCTCCGACGCGTGTGCAACCGGTGTTGTACAATCCCACGCCAATGCAATTGAGGGAAAATCGCCGCGCATGAAGCAGGCTGCCACAGAGAAATCCCCGGCCGCGGATTATGGTTTGCGTCGCGAGATTCTCTCTCCGATGGAGACGTTGGCGCAGTCCGTTTCCACCATGGCTCCCACGACTTCGCCTGCCGCCACGATCCCGCTGGTTTGCGCTCTTGCCGGCAATGGAACATGGCTGGCATATGCGCTGGCGACCGCGGCCGTATTGCTCGTTGGCTTGTGCATTAGCCGCTATGCCCGCCACTCCGCGTCGCCGGGTTCGTTGTACACCTACGCTTCGATGACTCTGCCTCCATGGCTGAGCGCGACCGTCGCGTGGAGTCTGTTACTGGCTTACGTGACGACGGGATCGAGTGTCATTGGCGGCTTCTACCACTACGCCAATTTGTTGCTGCACGACGCCACCGGCCATGTCTACTCAGCCGTTTTGCTGGCCACACTAGTCACGGGCGTTTCGGTTTGGATTGCCTATCGCGACGTGAAGATCTCCGCGGAACTGATGCTCTGGATCGAGGCCACATCCGTCTCGGTGATTGTGATCGTGGTCGTGCTGCTCCTGGTGCGCCATGGCTGGCACCTGGATTGGGAACAAGTCCATCTCCACGGTATGACTGGCAGCGGGTTGCGCCTGGGACTGGTGCTCGCGCTCTTTAGTTTCGTTGGATTCGAGAGCGCCACGACGTTGGGATCGGAGGCGCGGGACCCACTGAAGACGATTCCGCGCGCGGTCATCCAAAGCGCGATTCTCGCCGGAGCCTTCTTCATCATCTGCGCCTATGCGGAGGTGTTGGGTTTCCATCTCGCGGGCCAGGACTTGGGCACGAGTCAGGATCCAATGCATGTGGTGGCCCGAGAGGGCGGCGTCCCCGTGCTGGGGTTGCTGATCGATATTGGCGCACTCGTAAGCTTGTTTGCCTGCACCCTGGGATGCATTACGGCGGCAGCACGTGTGTTGCTGCTGATGGCGCA
>Ga0074045_10002680_pt1 | contig 16388 bp, 16 predicted proteins | sample BogForMeECP23OM2_FD_94442 | JGI IMG/M metagenome (GOLD analysis project Ga0074045, IMG submission 94442) | Bog forest soil microbial communities from Calvert Island, British Columbia, Canada - Bog Forest MetaG ECP23OM2 | ecosystem: Environmental > Terrestrial > Soil > Wetlands ...
GAAATCCGCAACGGCAAGTTCGCCACTGAGTGGATTAAGGAGAATGAGACCGGGCGTCACAACTTCATCGCTGAGCGCCAGAAACAGCGTCAGCATCTGATCGAGACCGTCGGCGAAGGACTGCGCGACATGATGCCGTTCCTGAATCCGGTGAAAGTGGCGGACATCGAGGCACCGGCGAAGAAGGAAGAACCGGCGGTGGCGACCACCGCGTAGAGATTGTGTCAGGGTGCGGCGTTCAGTCGGCGGAAGAAGCCGGAAAAGCAGATCACCCGCGGGCTAAAGCCCGTGAGAGGTGACAAAACTAGGCGACGGAGCGGCACGGCTGAAGCCCTGCCCTTTCAAAACACAGAGCGGCACGGCTAAAGGCGTGCACGTTCAAAACAAGGAAGACAGGATGTCGTTTTTCTCGCAAAGCAAGTGGGTGTGGAAGAACGGGAAGATCGTTCCCTGGGCAGAAGCCACGGTCCACATGTCGGCCCATGGGCTGCACTATGGGACTGGCGTGTTCGAGGGCATTCGCTGCTACAACACGCCGGAAGGGCCGGCGGTGTACCGGCTCGACGCGCACCTGCAGCGCATGTTCGAGTCGGCCCGGACGTATGGCCTTCCGATCCCGTACTCGCAGCAGGAGTTGACCCAGGCCGCGATCGACGTGATCCATGCCAACGGTTTTTCGGATTGCTACGTGCGGCCGATCGCGACCTATGGCAGCGCAAGCCTGGGCGTGCATCCGCGAAACTGTCCGGTGGAAGTCGCCATGCTGGCTTGGCCATGGGGTGCGTACCTTGGCGCTGACGCTCTGGAAAACGGCATTCAAGTCACCGTTTCACGCTGGAAGAAGTTCAGTTCGCTGGCGATGCCGGCGACCGCGAAGGCTTGCGGGCAGTATTTGAACTCGATGCTGGCGGTGCAGGACGCGGTGCGGCGCGGGTTCGACGAGGCGTTACTGGTGGACGAGGACGGCATCATTGCCGAGGGCTCGGGCGAGAACTTCTTCATGGTGCAGAACGGCAACGTGTTGACGAATGACGAGCGCGACCACGTGCTCATGGGCATCACGCGCGACTCGGTCATTACGCTGGCGCGCGACCTGGGATTCAAGGTGTTCGTCGGCGAGATGCGCCTAGAAGAGTTGGAGGTGGCTGACGAGGCATTTTTCACGGGCACGGCGGCGGAAGTGACACCCATCAGCGCGCTGGATCGCAAGCCGATTGGCAACGGCAAACCGGGGCCGATCACTTTGGAGTTGCAGAAGGCATTCTTCGCCGCTACCTCGGGACGCGATCCGAAGCACCAAGACTGGCTTACACCGGTGACCGTGAAAGCTGTGGCGAAGGAAGCCGTCGAACACTAGTTGTCGGAGAGCATCAGGTAACGCGATCCAGGGGCTTGCGAGACGGCCCGGCAGGTTTTGAGGAAAGCTTGACCAGCATGAGAGAGCACAGTGCCAGTGCGGTACACGAGACGCAGCTTTCGCTCCATGGCCAGTTCGGGACAAGGTACGCGGACCAGTTCGCGGCTTTCGATTTCATGTTCAACGGCAATCAGCGGGACCAGGGCAACGCCGTTTTCCATGCGGACGAAGTGCTTGATGTCTTCGATGGTCGGCAACTCGACGTTCATGTGCAGCGGCGTGTGGTGCTTCTTGAAAGCCTGGATGACCTTTTCACGGTACGGGCTCAGCACGCTGTGGGCGATGAAGGATTCGGCGCCGAGGTCCTTGATGCCGACCGTCCTGGCCTTGGCCAGCGGGTGGCGCGGATAAACGATCAGCGCCAACTCGTCGCGGTAAAGCATGTGGGAGGTTAGTTCGTTGTCGTCGGGGCGGAAGGAGACGACGCCGAATTCGACTTCGTGGTTCAGCACCTGGCCGGGGACTTCGCGGGCCAGGGTTCGCATGACCTGGATGCGAATCATGAGGTGCATGCGGTGATACATATGAAGCACGGGAAGCAGGTAGCGCGCGGTGAATTCATTGGCGGCGATGACCAGCTTGCCCTGGTGAAGCATGCGTAGCTCCTTGAGGGCCTCCTGGGCTTCTTCGCGAACGTTGAGCAGTTCTTTGGCATAGGTTTGCAAGACCTGGCCGGCGTCAGTCAGCGAGCCGTCGCGGGAGGAGCGGTCGAAGAGCCTTTCGCCGATCTCGTCCTCAAGCTTTGAGATGGTCTGGCTGACGGCTGACTGAGTGCGGTGCATGCGGGCCGCTGCCCGGGAGAAGCTTTTTTCCCCGGCTACGGCAAGAAATGTTTCGAGTTGAAAGAGGTCCATCATTACCTGCGCGTCGAACTTTGGAGAGATTCGGTGATTGAATCATATTATCTAATGATTATGCAAGATATATTATTTTGACTAATTGGTAATCGGCCGATAAAGTTAAGGAACCACACCTTGGAGGTGAGTATGCAGCGAGACCGCGTATTAGTTTTCGATACGTCGCTCCGCGACGGCGAGCAGGCCCCCGGATGTAGCATGAACGGGGACGAGAAGCTCCTCTTCGCCAAGAAACTCCAGGTGTTGGGAGTCGATATCATTGAGGCCGGCTTTCCGGTTGCGTCCGCGGGCGACGCAGAGGCGGTACGCCGCATTGCGACCGAAGTACAAGGCCCGGTAATCGCGGCGCTGGCGCGCTGCATAGAGAAGGACATTGCGGTTGCATGGGAAGCAGTTAGCCGTTCGATGCGGCCGCGCATCCACACGTTTCTGGCCACCTCGGACATCCATCTCGCCTTCAAGCTCAAGATCGGACGCGACGAAGCGCTGCATCAGGCCGCCAAAATGGTTGCCTATGCGCGCTCGTTGTGCACAGACGTTGAATTTTCTCCCGAGGACGCGACCCGGTCAGACGTAGGTTTTCTGTGCGAAGTTTTGCAGGCGGCGGTGGACTCGGGAGCAACCACGCTGAACATTCCCGACACCGTGGGCTACACGACGCCGGGTGAATACGGCGAGTTGATCCGCACGATTCGGCAGCGGGTAAAAGGCATCGAGAACGTTACTATCTCGGTACACTGCCACAACGATCTCGGCCTGGCGGTGGCGAACTCGCTGGCGGGAGTCGAGGCGGGCGCTCGCCAGGTGGAGTGCACGGTAAACGGCATCGGCGAACGGGCAGGCAATGCTTCGCTGGAAGAAGTGGCGATGGCGCTGCACGTGCGAGCCGACCGTTACGGCATCGACACAGGCATTAACCATTCCGAAATCTATTCCGCAAGCCAGTTGCTGTCGGAGCTGATCGGCTTTGAGGTGCAGCCCAACAAGGCCATCGTCGGGCGCAACGCGTTTGCACACGAAGCCGGTATCCATCAGCACGGAGTGCTGAACAATCCGCTGTGCTACGAGATCATGACGCCGGAGACAGTGGGCATTCCGGCGGAGCGCATCGTGCTCGGCAAGCACTCGGGGCGCCATGCGCTGCTGTTCAAGTACCGCGAACTCGGTCACGAGTTGACGGGCGAAGAAATCAATGGAATTTACCAGGACTTTACGCGGCTGGCGGACCGCAAGAAGATCATCTACGAACAGGACCTGCTGGCCATGCTGTACACCCATCGCAGCGGCATGCGAGAGCACACCAGTCCCTCACCGGAGATGCGGCCGGCATGAAGTTGCGCATTGTTGTATTGCCGGGAGATGGAATCGGCCCTGAAGTCACCAAGCAGGCCGTTGCCGTATTGCAGACGGTCTCGGATGTGTGCGGCTACGAATTCCGTTTCGAATCGCATCGCATTGGTGGAGTGGCTATCGAGCAGGATGGAAAGCCGCTGCCGGAGAAAACGCTGGCAGCTTGCCTGGAGGCCGACGCCGTTCTGCTGGGCGCGGTCGGCGCAAAGAAGTTCGACGGCCTGACCGGGGAGAAGCGTCCGGAAGCTGGGCTGCTTGCGTTGCGGCAAGCGCTGGGCGGCTTCGCCAACCTGCGTCCGGTAAAGGCGTACCAGGCGATTGCGGACTGCTCGCCGCTGCGCGAAGATGTGACGCTTGGCTCGGACATCCTGATTGTTCGCGAGTTGCTGGGCGGTCTTTATTTCGCGCAGCCGCGCGCCTTGAATGAAGACGGGCTTTCGGCGTACAACACTATGCGCTACCACGTCGACGAGGTGGAGCGCGTGGCGCATGTGGCCTTCCAGGAAGCGCGCCGCCGCAAGCATCTTGTGACCTCGGTCGATAAAGCCAACGTGCTGGAGACTTCGCAACTTTGGCGTCGCACGGTGACGGCGATCGCGAAAGAGTATCCCGATGTGCAACTGGAGCACGCTTACGTCGATTCCTTCGCCATGCAACTGGTGACTACGCCCGCCCGCTTCGACGTGGTGCTGACGGAGAACCTGTTTGGCGATATCCTCTCCGACGAAGCGGCGGTGATCAGCGGATCGTTGGGCATGCTGGCGTCGGCCAGCGTCGGCGGCAAGGTCGAACTCTACGAGCCGGTGCATGGTTCGGCGCCTGACATTGCCGGCAAGTCGATGGCGAATCCTTTTGGCGCCATCCAGTCAGCGGCCATGCTGCTGCGTTATACGGCCGGACTCTACCATGAGTCGGATAAGATCATGCAGGCGGTGGACCGCACGCTGGCGCGCGGACTGGTCACGCAGGACCTCAGCGGACGGCGCAAGCGCCCGGCAGTTCCTACCGATGCGATTGGGCAGGCCGTGGTCGAGACGGTGACCGACTTGCTGCAGATGCAGATGGCCTACCACGCAGTCTGAGGTTCGGATGCATAAGCCGAAAACCCTGTTCGAAAAAGTCTGGGACTCGCACGTGCTGCGCGCGCCCGAGGGCGAACCCACGCTGCTTTATATCGACCTGCACCTGGTGCACGAAGTGACTTCGCCGCAGGCCTTCGAGGGACTTCGCCTGGCAAAGCGCAAAGTCCGGCGTCCGGACCTGACGTTTGCGACCATCGATCACAACGTACCTACAACCTCCGACGAACGCTTCCAGATCAAGGACCAGATCGCTGCCCAGCAGATTGCCACGCTGCGCAAGAACTGCGAAGTCAGCGGTGTCCCGCTGTTCGACATTGGATCGGGACGGCAGGGCATCGTACACGTGATCGGCCCGGAACTCGGATTGACTCAGCCCGGCATGACTATCGTGTGCGGCGACAGCCACACCAGCACCCACGGAGCATTCGGCGCGCTGGCCTTTGGCATCGGGACGTCAGAGGTCGAGCACGTACTGGCGACGCAGTGCGTCTCGCAGACCAAGCCGCGCAGCATGCGTATCTGGGTGTCGGGAAAACTGCCCGGGGGCACGACGTCCAAGGACCTGATCCTCGATATCATCCGCCGGCTAGGCACCGATGGCGGTACGGGGCATGTGATTGAGTACGCGGGGGAGGCCGTGCGCGGCCTCAGCATGGAAGAACGCATGACGATGTGCAACATGAGCATCGAGTGCGGCGCGCGAGCAGGCATGGTGGCTCCTGATGACACGACGTTCGCGTACATGGACGGACGTCCGTATGCTCCGAACGGAAACGCGTGGACGAAGGCGATCACTGAATGGCGGCAACTGATCACCGATGAAGGCGCGGCGTTCGACCGCGAACTTGCCATCGATGGAGCCAAACTGGAGCCGATCGTGACGTGGGGCACGAATCCCGGAATGTCGGTGCCCGTGACCGCTAGCATTCCGAATCCCGAGCAAGCCCGGGACGCGTCGGAACGCGCGGCCATGCTGGCGGCCCTCGAATACATGGGATTGAAGGCGGGCACGCGCATTGAAGACATCACGCTAGATCGCATCTTCATCGGCTCCTGTACCAACGGGAGGCTGGAAGACCTGCGGGCGGCGGCAAGAGTTATTCGTGGCCACCGAGTCCGTTCCGACGTGACCGTGCTGGTGGTTCCGGGATCGGAAGCGGTGAAACGCGCCGCCGAAAGCGAAGGGCTTGACCGAATCTTTCGCGAAGCGGGCGCGCAATGGCGCGAGCCGGGATGCTCGATGTGCCTGGGCATGAATCCCGACATACTTGCTCCCAAACAGCGCTGCGCTTCAACCAGCAACCGTAATTTCGAAGGGCGACAGGGCAGGGAAGGGCGCACTCACCTGGTCAGTCCGGCAACTGCTGCGGCCGCCGCCGTGGCCGGGCGCTTTGTTGATGTTCGCGGCTGGGAGTACAGGAATTAGCGATGGAACCGATTCGCAAGCATCGTGGTGTGGTGGCGCCGCTCCATCGGGAGAACATCGACACTGACCAGATCATCCCCAAACAGCACCTGAAGCGCATCGAGCGCACGGGATTCGGACAGTTTCTGTTCTTTGATTGGCGTTACCATCCGGATGGCCGGGACCGCGAAGACTTTGTCCTCAACCACGAGCACTTTCGTAGCGCAACGATCCTGGTGGCAGGCAAGAACTTCGGTTGCGGCTCTTCGCGCGAGCACGCGGCATGGGCCTTACGAGAGTTCGGATTCCGCGTTGTGCTGGCTCCGTCTTTCGCCGACATCTTTCGTAATAATGCCGGGAACAATGGCCTGCTGGTGATCGAACTGGCGGAGCCAGTGATCCAGCGCATCGCCGAGCACGCCGACAAGCACCGCCCCTATCACCTCGACGTCGATCTGGAAGCGCAGACGATCACCGACGATTTCGGCCTGGCGGAAAAGTTCGAGGTCGAGCCATTCCGCCGTCACCGGCTGTTGCACGGCCTCGACGAAATCGGCATAACGCTGGAGCACGAGGCGGAAATCACGCGATTTGAAAGCGCACATGAACGCCGCATTTCCCAGGGCTAATCGGCGCTCTTGACTTCTACATTTCGGCCAGAACGCGGTGCACGAGATGCACCGAGATTGATCCCTCGCCCACCGCCGACGCAACGCGCTTCACATTGCCCGAGCGCGCGTCGCCAACGGCAAATACACCCTGCAGGCTGGTTTCCAGTAGAAACGGAGGACGCGAACCGGACCAATACGAAGCGTGCCAACCATTCCGGTCCAAATCGTGGCCCGTCAGAATGAACCCCTTGTCATCCAGTGCCAGACAATTCTTCAGCCAATCTGTGTTGGGTACCGCCCCTGTCATCAGAAAGACGTGGCGGATCGGCTTCGTCTCTACCTCGTCCGTGAGCTTGTTGCGCCATTGCACTCGCTCCAGATGTGATTCTCCCTCCAGGGCCACTACTTCGGTGTTGTAATGCAAACTGACCTTCGGATGGTTCGCGACACGATCGATCAGGTAGCGCGACATCGTGTCGGAGAGTTGTCCGGAGCGCACGGCCATGTGGACCCGGGCGGCAAACTGTGACAGGTAAACCACGGCCTGCCCGGCGGAATTCCCGCCGCCCACCACGGTAACCTCCTCGCCTCCGCAGAGTTGGGCTTCCATGTTGGTTGCGCCGTAATACACGCCGACTCCCTCGAATCTCGCCAGGTTTGGGATCGATGGCCGGTTGTACTGCGCGCCGGAAGCGATCACTACCGTTCGGGCCGTGAGCTTTTGTCCGGTATCGAGCTCAATCTGATAAGGCCTGCGCTCGCAATTGAGCCGGACCACTCCATGCGCAATCATCAATTGGGCCCCAAACTTTTGCGCCTGGTTGAGGGCGCGGGTCGCCAGTTCCATGCCTGATATGCCAGTGGGAAATCCGAGATAGTTTTCGATCTTGGAACTTGACCCTGCTTGTCCTCCAGGAGCGCGGGTCTCGACGACCAGGACATCGAGTCCCTCAGAAGCCGCATAAACAGCGGCTGCCAGGCCCGAAGGGCCAGCGCCGACCACGATCAGGTCTCGTACTTGAGACTCGTCTACCGGGTTGTTGAAGCCCAGGCAATCGGCGACCTGCTGTACCGTGGGATGGCGCAGAACGACGGTTCCCCGGCAAATCAAAACCGGGACGTCTGCAATCTTCACGTTGAACCGGTCGAGCAATTCCTGGGATTGCTTGTCGCTGTCGAGGTCGATGAAGGTGTAGGGGTGTCCGTTGCGCCCGAGAAACTCGCGCAGGCGCAAGGTGGCCGCACAATGCATGGAGCCGAGCACAATCACGTCACCGAAACCCTTGGTGATAAGAGCCAACCGGCGGAGAATGAAAGCGCGCATGAAGATCTCGCTCAACTCCGCGTCTTTTGCGATCAGCGAGCGCAGGTTCTCGGGGCTGATTTCCAGAAACTCGCCGGCTTCGGTGACTCGACCGCGCACGATGCTACGCCGTCCCGAGATCATGTTGATCTCGCCGGTGAACTCTCCCGGCTCATGCGCTGCAACCGCTCGCTCGCCGTCATTCGCCGGCTGCACAATCTCCATCCTGCCCGACAGCATGATGAACATGGATATCCGGGTGTCACCCACATCGAAAACAATGTCGCCTGCGGCTACGGGCCTGACTCTTCCGTAGGGACGGGCGCGATCGATTTGCGCGGCGGTGAGTTTGGGGAACGCCTGGGTTAAGGGATCGAGCGCGCTGACTCCGGCGGGCATTGGCAAGGATTGTTCTGACATGGGGTCCTTAAACAAACATTTCAGTGGTTTGACTCTCACTAGATGCGGCGGACCGGCAGAACGAATCAGGATGGCGGTCTGCCCGGCCGCCGGGCATATTGGTATAACTATGCAGGATCGCTGCTCCAGCAATCGATGGAGGGTATGTTCTTGCGCGAGGGTGCCGTGCCGGGACGATCGCAGAGCCTAGTCACTGTGGTACTGCGCGACATTCATTTCTGGATTCCGGTCGTGGTGTTGCTGGGCGGACTGGTGGTGCTGCGTTGGATCCATTGAGCCAGGCGCCGCACTCCGCGAATTCTGCCATCGGGCCCGCACCAGTCAGCGCGGCGCGGCTAGACCGGCTGCAGTCGCTGGGAATCCTGTGCGGTTTTGGCGCCGGAGCATGGCTGGGAGCGGCAGAGGCACCCACTAAGTTGGTGACGGGCGGCATAGCTCCAGTGGTGGTGTCATTGCTGATGGTGGCGGGAGTGTTCCTGGCGCGATGGAGCTTGCCTGCTTTGATTCGGGGCACCGGGCAAATCGCATGGGACGTGCGACAGGCGCCCCACCTGGTGGTCTGGGGAGTGCTTGCCGGATGCCTCTGGGCAGTAGCGAACACGCTGACCATCTTTGCGATTCGCGACGTCGGGCTGAGCATTGCGTTTCCGCTATGGAACATGAACAGCCTCATCGGCATCCTGTGGGGGATCACCCTGTTCAACGAATTGCGGAACGCCGGGGCGCGCCGTTGGCTCAGTGTGCTGGGTGGAGCGGTGCTCATGTTCTGCGGCGCATGTCTGCTGGCGTATGCATCGTCGTCGCAGACGACGCCGGAACACGCCATGCGTGGTATCGTCGCGGCTTTGGCGGCCGGAGTGTTGTGGGGAACCATGTACATTCCCTACAGGAAGGCTCATCTCACCGGCATGAACCCGTTGTCGTTCGTGGCTTTCTTTACCGTGGGTGAACTGGTGACCATGGTCAGCCTGGCCGTCGGCTACAGTGGAGGGGCGGAGCCGTTGATACGCGAACTGCTGAGGGCCAAAGACGTGCTGTTCTGGCTCGTGCTCGGTGGCTTCGTGTGGGTGATCGGAGACGTGTTCCAGCAGTATGCCGCCAAGTATGTCGGTATCAGCCGCGGCATACCTCTATCGAACACCAACCAATTTTGGGGAATGGCGTGGGGCATTCTGGTGTTTGGAGAATTACGCGGCCGCGGGCTGCCGCTCTACGCGCAGGTAATCGGCGGATCGTTGTGGATGGCGGCGGGCGCGGGCGCCATCGCGTTGTCTTCGGTGACGGGCACGGAACATGGGAGATGGCATGAAGCGGCGCATCGCGAAGGCAAGCGCTACAGAGTTTCAGCTGACTACGTGCAGGCCGGTTTGGCCGGGGAAGACACGAACCGCGAAAACGCAGGCACACGTGGCCGCTCGTGGCTGGATTGGTGCATAGTGGCAATCGCCACGACGATTTTCATAGGCTTGGCTGCGATGAGCCGGGTTCCCGACATTGCCTTGAATTGGACGGCGATCGTATCGTTATCGGCGATTCTGCTGGTCTTCCTGGGAGCGTGCGGAACGGCTTTGTGGAGGGCGACTCGTTTCAGCTAGGGCCCAGCACCACTCCACTGTTCCATCGGTCCACGAGCAGCCACCACAGGTAGCGCTGCCACTCAGCGTAGGTGGTCTTTGCCCATTCCCGGGTCCTCCACCATTGCACGCCGAAAAAGTATGGGTCCGGGGCGGCGTAAATCGTGAAATGGAACTGCGGAAGGCGCTTCTGCAAAATGCTCAGCGCGCGACGAGTGTGGTAGGCCGAGGTGACCACTAAAATCGACTTCACGCCGGAGCTGGCCAGGCAGTCTCCCAGAGACTTCGCTTCCTCGTAAGTTGAATTGTCCGCAAGCGGGCAGATGGTGGACTGTCCAGGGGTGGTCCGATTCACGAAGGCGCGCGCCAGGTCGACATCCTGATTTCCGAACGTTTCGCCCTTCGAAAATACGTCGAGCATCAAGCGATGAGCGTACCCGGCCTGCATCAGCCTTACACCGTTCCAATAACGCAGGTCATTGTTTCCCCCGCCCAGAACGACGATGAGCTCGGAAGGTTCAGGATTACTTACCACCAGGGAAGAAGCCGCATGCCGCAAGAGGAAGATCACGAGGAGGGTCAGCACTACCAGGACGGCGACGCGTTTCAACATGGTCGCCTCGATTCTATCCGAACGAATCCCGCAGGCCTCTCCCGGCTGACGCGAACGTGTTTTAGACCGTGTGGGTGTCGAGTGCAGTCATTTACCGCACCGCTGCGGCGGTGCCGGTACGCCAGTGAGCGAAGGTCGGCTGCGATTTTACACGCACAAAGATCTACGCACGAAAAATCCTGCAGCCGGCCAATCAGCCCTCAGCTACTTCCCCAGAATATTCTTTCCAAAACTGTACTTCGTTCCGATCGTCACACGCACGCTGTTACGACCGCCATCCAGCAAATTCGAGAAGAAATTGTAGTGAACAAAATCACTGGCTACGCGGATCCCGAAGTGCGGCGTAGCTTCCCATGTTATCCCGCCTCCGAAGCCGTAAAACACTACCGTGTCGGATTGCGACGTGCTTCCGTTCAGTAGGCCGCTCACAACCTGAGCGATGTATGGGTTATTGGGCTTGGCCGTGAAGCTGGCGTGCAGCGCTCCGAGCGCCGGACGCGCGAAGAAGGTCACTTTCTTCAGTTTCCGGTAGTTGAATTGGGGCCCGGCTTCATATGTATAGGTAGCGGAGTTGTAAGGGACGGCCACCGGAATCCCCAGCTGTTGAAACAGCGGCAGATAAGGCGCTAACTTCGCCTGTGTGGCCGCATTAAGATCATTCGGCAGCAACGTGGAGTGACCACCTTCGTAGCTAAAATCGCCGCCAAGCGTCAGCCAGGAGCGAACATTGATGCCAAAGTCGCCATCGAATCCGCGCTGCGCCAGATTCAACGAAGGCGTGCTGAGATAGGAAAAGGCGCCATAGCTGCTGTACTTGCTGATGTAGGTTTGCTGTGCGAAGCACGTGACGACAGAAAGAGAGAGAAAAACGAGCAATAGAATGAAAGTAGAACGCCGCATAGGGCTGCTCCTTGCGAGCTTATTTGAATTGGGATCCGTCGAATTCAGCGAGCTTACAGTTGGTCCTGCCACCACAATCGGGAATGTTCGTACCGCCGAACCAGACGTCTTTAGTCTCTGTCATTGGCAATCCGCACCAACAGCAAATTCGGCGCCAACGTGGAGCACTTTCCCAAAATGGGACAAATTTGCGGACCCGTCACGGTTTGTGTTTTGCCTCGGAAGAATGCAGGAGACTCGACCCGAGTCGCGGCGTGGGGTGCGCTATCGATTGGTCAACGATTATGTTGTTTCGCGCGCCTGGGCTAAACGGTTCGCGATGACGGTATAGGCCGACGAGTTAAACGAGAGGCCGATGTGCGTTCCGGGGACCTCAAAGTCGGAGTCGGGATTTCCCGTCAGACAATAGTGCCAGTCCACGATGCCGTCGTTGCGCGTGTAGATGGCAGTTTCCAACACCGACTCCGGAAGGTCGCGCCGAATGGAGTCCAGAAAATTGCAGGTGCATCGGCTGGTGTAGCAGTCGGGAAGCACTCCGGAGCCATGTTCCCTCAAGATGTGCTTGCGCACAGCCTCGGCGGCCTGCAGCACGGTGCGATGAACGACGGTGCCGCGGAATGGTGAAGCGAGAGTGATTACCGACGCCACGTGTTCGGGTCTCTGGCCGGCAACCGAACGGGCAATGATGCCTCCCAGACTGTGGCCGATCAAATGGATCTTGCGCTGGGTTTCGAGAAGAGCCTTCTCGATACACGCGTTCAGTCGCTGCTTGATCAGGATGTTCGGGCACTCGGCGTTGATGCCGATACCGGAAAAGTAAGGCCGGTATCCGATGCGGCCAAGCCAGGTGTGAAGTTGAGTGAGATAAGCGTCGGTGCCCAGAAATCCGGGGACCAGAATTACCGCCGACCCGTCACCATGCGGGATTCCCAGACCGTAATAAACCGGAGAGGAGTGCAGGAGGAGGATGTCAGCGGCGAACAGGGCCTCCTTCCAGATAGAGATGTCAGCTTCGGCGTGATCTTCGCGAAGGTCGTGGTGCCGTAGACCGGTTGCCAAACCAGCTTTCCCCCAGCATTCAGAAGTGGATTCGGTCGCCCGCAGGTACGGAGTAATTGTCCCTCACAAAGGAAGGGAAACTGTCTGGCGCCATCCTCGGCAAATCAATATAGACCTTTTGCTGCCGGTTGCCAAAGGCCCCGTTTGCCGGGACCTCGATGTACGGAATCGCGATGTGCTGTTGAGCAGCAATGACGGGCCTGAACGGCGCTTGCGGTAAGATAACAAGACCGTACTGCCGCATTTTGCATTGCAGCAGAAAGGCTCTTCGCGATGAGTGCGGCCAGGATCGTCATCAAGAAGTACCCGAATCGCAGGCTCTACGACACCTCCGCCAGCCGTTATATCAACCTGGAAGACATCGCCGAGTTGATACGCATAGGGAAAGACGTGCAGGTAGTCGATGCGCAAACGGGCGATGACCTCACGCGCGTCACTCTCACCCAGATCATTATGGACGATGCCAGGCAGCAGCCCACGGGGCTCCCCCTCGAGCTGCTGCGCCAGCTGATTATTTCCTCGGACCAGGTCGGGCGGGAATTCATCATGTGGTATTTGAAGTCGGCATTCGATGCCTACCAGAGCGTGCAGAGCAAGTTGCACAGCGGGCTGACCGAGATGCAGTCGGCAGCGATGTCACCGATCAGCATGATCAAGAACCTCATTCAACCTCAGGCGGCGAAGAGCCAGGTGGCAGAGACGAGAAGCGATACCAGCGCGGAGCTGCAACGATTACGCGAGCGCATATCCGAGCTGGAGTCACACGTCGTGAAACCCGAGCGGAAAAAAGTTCCGGCCAAGCGAAAGCCTGGGAAGAAATAGAAGGGGCGCGACATGCGTTCCGCGACCGGAAGCCAGGCGTGAGCGTCATCGTAGGCTGACCGTGTCCTGCGCAGCGGCATCGTTCCACTGTGCTTCCGATGCCGGTGGAATGAAGCTCATTGCGCGCTCGGTCAACGCAGTGATGGTCAGGCTGGGGTTGACGCCCAGGTTGGCCGCCACAACCGACCCGTCACAGACGTACATGTTCTGGTAGCCGAAGACGCGATTGCGATAGTCGACGACTCCGTTGTCGGGAGAATTGGCGATAACGCAGCCTCCGAGGCAATGGGCCGTGCCGGGAATGTCGAAGAGAATTTCTGGAAGCATGCTCATGGCTGTGCCACCGGCAGCGCGCGCCATCTTCTGTGCGAACTCGTTGGCCTGCGGAATGAAGGTGGGGATTCGTTGGCCGCGGCTGACGAGGGTCTTTCGGAAAAGCGAAAACAGAGATCGCTCCCAGCGCATGTCGATGTGACCGTCGAGCGCCTGCATGCACAACAGGATCACCGACTCGCGCGCCCAGCCGAAGGGCTGCATGACGCGGAATGTCCGGATGGGATGAAGGATGGACGACAGCAGCAGGTTCCGGAGCCACAAGCCGATGCGACTGGGACCGGGCCGACCGCCAGTGAGAATCGTCGTCCACGCCGACATCGAATCTGAACCGTTGGGGTAGCGGACGGCCTCGATGTGCGTGTGTTCATCGATGTAAATACCTGAGCCAATCGCGACACCTTTGGACAAGTCGTCGGTGGTGCCGGGGACGCGGACTCCGATCAGCGACTCGGAGTTGGTGCGAACATAGCGTCCGACCTGATCGCTGAGACCGGGGAGCGACCGCTTATCCTTCAGGCGGAATAGCAACTCCATGGTCCCCAACGCGGAGGCCGCAAACACAACTCCGCGGCAGGTGAAGCTTCTCGGATGGCGGTTGATCCAGGCGATAGACTTGACGGTGAAAACACGGTATCCGCTGCTGCCATCGGCGACGCCGTCCAGCGGCTGCACGTCCACCACTCGCCTTTCCGGAAACACCTGTGCGCCGTGCTTCTCGGCGAAGTACAGGTAGTTCATGTCGAGCGTGTTTTTCGCGCCGTGGCGGCAACCCATCATGCAGCCGCCGCAGCCTTCGCAGGTGGTACGTTCGGGGCCTTCGCCGCCGAAGTAGGGGTCGGGGACCGTAACTCCACCTTGCACTCCTTCGGGAGCCTGAAAGATGGCGACGTTAGTGCGATAGAAGGTGTCACCTACTCCGGCAGATTCGGCGACCTTGCGCAACAATTTATCGGCTGGGCCTAGTATCTTGTTCTCAGTGACGCCCAGCATCCGCGACGCGGTGTCATAGTGCTGAGGCATCTGCGACTTCCAGTCGTCCAAGCCTTTCCACGAGCCGCTGTCCCACACCTTATCGGGGGGGCGGAGCATGGTGCAGGCGTAAGTGATAGAGCCTCCGCCGACTGCGCAGCCGTGCAAGATGGTGACGTGCCGGAAGAAGCGCATGTTGAAGAACCCGCGCAGGGCGATTCCGGGCCGCCAGAACCAGCGGTGCATCGACCAGCTTGTCTTGGGCAGGTTTTCGGGAGTCCAGCGGCGGCCCATTTCCATTACCGCAACGCGGTAACCCTTCTCTACCAGCCGCAGGGCGGTGACACTGCCTCCGAAGCCGGAGCCGATGACGATGAAGTCGAAATCGAATTGATCGCCGCTGTGGGACATTCGGGACTCGGGCTAAAGCGTCACAGCTTTTCTCCGCCCAGCCTTGGCGGCTGCGAGAACTTCCTGAGGTCGGGGCATCCCGCGTTGCGCATAACGGATCTTGCCATCGTGCCCGATGAGGTACACCGTGCGATTGACCATGCCCCCATCGGAGTTATACATCGCCGCAACTTGCTGGCCGGCATCCACCAGCAGTGGGAAGGGAAACTTGTAGCGTTCGCGGAATTCGCGGTGGCTTTCCGCGCTCTGCGGATTGACTCCGAAGACCACCACGTTCAAACCGCGAATGTCGGGCCAGGCGTCACGAAACTCGCATAACTGCTTGCGGCAAATCAGGGTGTCATCACCGGGGTAGAAAACCAGCACGACATTCTTGCCACGCAGGGTGGACAGAGTCACCTTCTTGCCCGATTCGGCGGATAAGGTGAAGGCGGGAGCTTTGGAGCCTGTGGGTAGGGGATCACGCGGTAGCCAGGAGAACATTTCAGGGCACTATTTCTTGACGACTTACAGCAAAATGCCATTCACGCGGTTGTTTATAATCAATCACTTAGCCGGAAATTGCTTCTAAGTGATTGAAGGACAATATAGTTATAGCTATCCATTTCATAGGTCAAGAGTTAGCACGGCCAGTGTTCGCCATTTGTTCGCCTTTACGCGCGGCGCGGCTATTTTGATCGTGCCGCCGCTTCAGCCTTGCGAATGGCTTTCTCGTGGAGATCATAGGTCGCCAACGCCTTGCCCGCGCCCTCGCGCGCCATGGTGGTGCTCATGTGGCGCTCGCCTTCGGCGAAGGTATCTTCCGCTTCGAGCCGCATGCTCTCCGCCTCTTGGTCCGCCTCCAGCACCCTCTGGGCAATGGCAAGCAACTCAGGATCGCTGGGCTTGGCGGCTGCCTTAGGCTTGGCGCCCGGTTTTCCGCTGGTTGCGTCACCGTTCTGGGTGGCGAGGTAGTTGTAGGCCCGCTTCAGTTCGTCGCTCCAAGTGGCTTTCACTTTGTCTTCGGCATCGTTCAGCGCTCTAGTGGCCTTGTCGGCAATGATGCGCACTTTGCGTTTTTCCATGAGCCACTTAAACACGCCCCATTCCATGCCCTGCGTCATGATGGCGCGGGCTTCTTCGACGGCTTGCAGTTTTCGCATGGTAGTAACAGTCCAAAATTATGAGCTTCGGTACACAGTGCGGCGCTCGACGGACATATCCCTGGCGAGTGACGTCGCCGCACCACGTGACATTGTAGGGCGGCGCTGGCGAAATCC
>Ga0074045_10002681_pt1 | contig 16387 bp, 15 predicted proteins | sample BogForMeECP23OM2_FD_94442 | JGI IMG/M metagenome (GOLD analysis project Ga0074045, IMG submission 94442) | Bog forest soil microbial communities from Calvert Island, British Columbia, Canada - Bog Forest MetaG ECP23OM2 | ecosystem: Environmental > Terrestrial > Soil > Wetlands ...
GAACTGCTCATCTTCTGTCGGCAGCCCGTCCCGATTGAGGAACAGAAACTCCGTCCGGAACAGGCCCACGCCGGCCGCGCCGTTCTCGCGCGCCTGTGCCAGATCCTCCGGCAGCTCGATGTTGGCGAGGAGTTCGACGTGACAGCCATCGATGGTCGTCGCCGGCGTCGTACGCAGGCGGCGAAGCTTTTGCCGCTCGACCTCGAGCTCGTCCTGCTTCAACCGGTACTCTGCGAGCACCGAGCGATCGGGATTGACGATGACGACGTTGCGCCCGCCGTCAACGATTAGCAGCTCGTTTTCGCGGATGAGCGCCCGCGCATTGTGGGTCGCGACGACCGCCAGCACGTTGAGGCTGCGCGCGACAATGGCCGTGTGCGAGGTCACACCGCCGAGGTCGGTGAGGAAGGCCGCGAAATGGTGACTCTTGAATTGGATGACGTCAGCGGGCGACAGGTCGTGCGCGACGAGAATTGTCTCCTCCTCAGCGGCAGTCGGGCGTACGACGCCGGGGCGGCCGAGCAGCACTTTGAGGACGCGCTCGACGACCTGCACCACGTCGGCTTTGCGTTCCCGTAGGTACGGATCCTCGATCGAATCGAACTGCTCGATGAGCACCCCAAGCTGCTGCGTTAGCGCCCACTCGGCGTTACAAAGCTGCTCGGCAATCGTGCGCTTGGGTGTTTCATGCAGAGTCGGATCGGTCAGGATCATCCAATGCACATCGAGGAACGCGCCGAATTCGGCCGGCGCGTCGCCCGCGGTCATCGCACCATGGAGATTCTCGAGTTCCTTCTGCACCGCTTGCAGTGCCTGCGTCAGACGCTCGACCTCCGCTGGAACCTGTGCCGGCGTAATCGAGTAATGAGCGACTTCGATCGTCGCATGCGAAACCAGCTGTGCCCGACCGATCGCAATGCCGCCCGAGACGCCGATGCCGTGGAGAACGAAGCTCATCGCGCTACTTCACAGCCTCTCGCCAAACTGGTCGCTGATAAGCTGCACCAGCGCGGTCATCGCCTCGGCCTCATCCGGGCCCTGCGTTTCAAGCCGGATCGTCGCGCCGACGCCGGCCGCAAGCAGCATCACGGCTACCATGCTGCGCGCACTTGCCCGCTTGCCATTCCAGATCAGGGAAACGTTGCAGCGAAATTTCGACGCTACCTGGACTACTTTGGCGCACGCTCGCGCGTGCAAGCCGAGGCGGTTGGTCAATTCGACTTGACGTATTTGCATGATTGGTAGGGCCTTTGTCAACGGAGGCGCAGGGGCGAATGCCTCACGCGCCCTTTCATTGAGCAACCCGGTGGTGCATTGGTTCCATTCCGCCCCCGAAGCCGCGGGGCGGCGGAGCGTCGGCCGCACACGGCGGCTCGTCACTGACCCTCGCCAAAATAGTCGCCGATCAGCATGACAATCGCGTCCAGCGCCTCACTCTCGTCCGGTCCGTCGGTCTCGAGCACGATACGACTGCCCTTGCCCGCGGCCAGCATCATCACCCCCATAATGCTCTTGGCGTTTACCTTGCGGCCGTTGCGGGCGAGGGAGACCTCGCATTGATAATGGCTCGCAAGCTGGGTCAGCTTGGCCGCCGCCCGGGCATGAAGGCCCAGCTTGTTGATGATCTCAACTTCTTGCTGCCGCATAGATTGGATCGACTTCAATATGCAGAACTCCGTCGCAGCCACCGCTGATGGCCTTCTTGATCATCGTTTCCATGCCTTTGTCGCGGTAGGTAAACGCCCGCACCAGCATGGGCAGATTGACACCCGCGACGGCCTCGATACGGCCAGAAACAAGGAGTTTGGAAGCGAGGTTGCACGGCGTTGCGCCGTATATGTCCGAAAATATCAGCACGCCGTCGCCGGTGTCGAGTTCTTTCACCAGCGTCCGTGCCCGCGGCAGCAAATGCAGAGGGTCGTCGGTCGCGGCAACTTCCAGCGTCTGGAATTGCAAAGGGCGTGCACCCAGCACGTGCGTCACCGCACCCGCGAGGCTGTCGCTCAAGTTGCCATGAGCGATGATCAGAATCCCGATCATGAACCCCCTCCCGTATGGGCTATCTTATCAGAAGGGATTGAAGGTCAGCATACCGGGCCCTACTTCGCGGCCGCGATCAAGGCGTCCGCAAACCGGCCGGCAACATCAACGCCGGTCTGCGTGGCGATCTCAACGAATCCGGTCGGGCTGGTGACGTTGACTTCCGTCAGGTAATCGCCGATAACGTCAAGCCCGACGACCAGCATGCCGTCCGCCCACAGCCTGGCGCCTACCGTCTCCGCGATCAGGCGATCGCGCGGCGACAGAGCCCGCACGACGCCATGACCGCCCGCCGCCAGATTGCCGCGCGTCTCGCCGGCCTTGGGAATGCGCGCCAGCACGTGCGACACCGGTTCACCCGCGATGAGCACGATGCGCTTGTCCCCCTCGACGATTTCGGGAATGAAGCGCTGTGCCATCACCGTGCGCGAGCCGTGGTGGCCCACAGTCTCGACGATGACGTTGCGATTGGCGTCGTCATCGCGCACGCGGAATACCGAGGTCCCGCCCATACCATCGAGCGGTTTCAAAATGATGTCCGCGTGCTCGTCGATGAATTCGCTGAGCAGAACGGGATCGCGCGTGACCAGTGTCGGAACGATGAACTGAGCAAACCTGGCGATCGCCAGCTTTTCGTTGTAGTCGCGCAGTGCGCCGGGTCGATTGAAGACGCGCGCCCCCTGTGACTCGGCGATCTCCAGCAGATACGTCGAATACACATACTCCATGTCGAATGGCGGATCCTTGCGCATAACGACCGCCGCAAAGGATTGGAGAGGTCGCATCGCAACGTCTCCGAGCCGGAACCAGTCGTGCTCGTCGGCGGCAACCTGCAGCGGTCGCACCGAGCCCAGCGTCTGCTTTCCGTCCCAGAACACGTCGCGCTGTTCAAGAACAAACAGGGAATGACCACGCGCATGCAGCGCGCGCATCATTGCCACGCTGGTGTCCTTATAGGCCTTAAGCGATGGCAGCGGGTCGAGTATGAACGCAAATTCCATGTCCGGCATGGCGACGGGCGGGAGCGCCATCCTACCGCAATTCTGTGCCGGTGCCTGCCGACAATCGAGCGCTTTGTCGCCGGCGGTCGGCCCCGGTGGGCGGCGCTTGAAACACGGCGACCGGTTGACGAAGCTTCCGCAAATTGGGACCTCCTGCCATTATGCGATGGTATGCACATTGGCGCCGACCGCTCTAACCGCTATCCTCGATGGGGGGCCGCGAACGGCGGCCCGCACTCTATGCGCCGGATCGCCTATTTCAACGCGCTTGTGCGCCAAGTCCGGTGAGCACGCTCGGAGAAGCCGCGACCCAGGCACTGCACCTGGTCACCGGCGCGGATCCTCGGCTCATCGCCATCACGTTGCTCAGCCTGCGGGTCAGTTTTGCCGCCGTCCTGATCGCAAGTGCGATCGGGTTCCCCCTCGGGGCGACCGTTGCCGTGAGTCGCTTTCCGGGGCGGCACACGCTCGTGGTCGTGCTCAACGCGTTGATGGGCCTGCCTCCGGTAGTGGTCGGACTGCTCGTATATCTGCTCCTGTCACGGGCCGGCCCGCTGGGAGCGATGGGCTTGCTCTTCACACCTACGGCAATGATCGTCGCGCAGGCTATCCTGGTCACACCGATTGTGGCCGCGCTATCGCGCCAGGTAGTCGAGGACGCGTGGATCGAATACCGAGAGCAGTTGCGTTCCCTTGGCGAGACGCGGTTCGGCGCGGCGCTGACGCTGCTTTGGGATTTGCGTTTCTCGCTGGTCACCATCATTCTGGCCGGCTTCGGACGCGCTGCCGGTGAGGTCGGCGCGGTGATCATCGTCGGCGGCAATATCGACGGCGTCACACGCGTCATGACCACTGCGATCGCGCTCGAAACGAGCAAAGGGGACCTGCCACTGGCCCTCGGACTCGGAGGCATTCTGCTCACGATCGTCCTCGTGCTCAATGCCGCGGCGTCCGTGGTAAAGGATTTGGCGCAGCAGAGGTACGGATGAGCGGATCGCCCACCGTGCCCGTGCCGCGGAAACTGTTGCCGCTGCAGTTGCAGGACGTTGTCTTTTCGGTCGCCGGCCGGCGGATCATCGATGGCGTCACTCTGGTGCTCGAATCCGGAGCACGAACGGTCATCGTCGGCCCGAACGGCGCCGGGAAAAGCGTCCTGCTCCGGCTGTGCCACGGACTCCTGCAGCCCACCTCCGGGACGATCCGCTGGAACGCCCCGGAGAAACCGGGCTCGCCGCGACGTCAGGCCATGGTCTTCCAGCGGCCGGTGCTGTTACGGCGATCGGCGCTAAGCAATGTCGCCTATGCGTTGCGGGTCGCAGGCGTGCCGCGCGAACAGCGCGAACCGCGCGCGCGCGAAGCGCTGCGTAGCGTCGGCCTCGACGCGCTCGCCGGCCATCCCGCGCGCGTGCTATCCGGCGGCGAACAGCAGCGGCTCGCCCTTGCGCGAGTCTGGGCTTTGCGCCCCGAGCTCTTGTTTCTCGACGAGCCGACTGCGAGCCTCGACCCGGGTGCAACGCAGGAGATCGAGCGGGTCATTGGCGCGCTCCACGCCGCCGGAACCAAGATCGTCATGGTCACGCACAACCTCGGCCAGGCGCGAAGGCTGGGCGACGAGGTGGTATTTCTTCACCAGGGCCAAGCGCTTGAGCGCGCCCCCGCCGACCGCTTTTTTCTGCGACCCGAATCCGCCGAGGCCGCGCAATTCTTGAAGGGACAATTGCCATGGTAACGCGCCGCATTCTTTTCGCCGCCTTGCTTGCATGGACTGCGTTTGCAGCGCATGCCGACCAGCGCTACATCACCGTCGCGTCGACCACGTCGACCGAGCAATCGGGCCTGTTTGGCTATCTGCTTCCGCTATACGAGCAGCAGACGGGCGTGCAGGTGCGTGTCGTTGCGGTCGGCACTGGGCAGGCACTGGATCTCGCCCGCCGCGGTGATGCCGATGTGGTCTTCGTACACGCGCGTCCCGCCGAGGAAACATTTCTCGCCGAGGGCCAGGGCGTCAAGCGTTATCCGGTCATGTACAACGACTTCGTTCTCATCGGTCCTAAGATCGACCCGGCCAAAGTCGGCGGCGGCCGGGATATCGTCACCGCACTGCGCCTGATCGAGGCCTCGCGCGCACCCTTCGTTTCACGCGGCGATCGCAGCGGTACGCATATGGCCGAACTGGCGCTGTGGAAAACCGCCGGTCTCGATATCGACAAGATCAAGGGCTCCTGGTATCGCGACACGGGCCAGGGCATGGGTCCCGCGCTCAATACCGCCGCGGCGATGGATGCCTACATCCTTGCCGATCGCGGAACATGGCTCGCCTTCAAGAACCGCCTCGATCTCACGATCCTGGTCGAGGGTGATAAGCGGCTGTTCAACCAATACGGAGTAATGCTGGTCAACCCGCAGAAACATGCGAACGTCAAAAAGGAACTAGGGCAGCAATTTATCGATTGGATCATCTCACCGACCGGTCAGAAAGCCATCGCCGATTTCAAGATCAATGGCGAGCAGCTCTTCTATCCTAACGCCACTGACCCCAACGCCTAAGAAGGCGCCGCGAGAGGTGGTGCCGGCTCGGCCGTGATCGCATCATTCACGTTACTCTACCGTCACCGATTTCGCGAGATTGCGCGGTTTGTCGACGTCCGTTCCTCGAATAACGGCCGTGTGGTAGGCAAGCAATTGCAGCGGAATCGTATGCACGATTGGAGAAAGCAACCCCGCATGCTCGGGTAAGCGCAGGACATGTACTCCGTCGCCGGACTGGATATGGCTGTCCGCGTCGGTCACGACATAGAGTTCGCCGCCACGTGCGCGCACTTCCTGCAGATTGGACTTGAGCTTCTCCAGCAACGCATCGTTGGGCGCGATCGCCACGACCGGCATGTTGACGTCGACCAGCGCCAGCGGCCCGTGCTTGAGCTCGCCGGCCGGGTAAGCCTCGCCATGAATATAGGAAATCTCCTTGAGCTTGAGGGCCCCTTCGAGCGCGATCGGATAATGCAAGCCACGGCCGAGAAACAGCGCGTTCTGCTTCCTCGCGAATTGCTCGGCCCAGGCGACGATTGTCGGTTCGAGCGCCAGCACGGCCTGAATCGCCGCCGGAAGATGCCGCAAGCCGCGCAGCCAGCGTGTCTCCTCTTGCGGCGAAAGGCGCCCACGTAACTTCGCCAGCGTCAGCGTCAACAGAAACAGTGCGGTGAGCTGCGTCGTGAACGCCTTGCTCGAGGCGACGCTGATTTCGGTGCCTGCGCGCGTCAGGAATGTAAGGGCCGTCTGCCGCACCATCGAACTCGTGGCCACGTTGCACACGGCGAGCGTGTGCCGGTGGCCGAGCGCTTTGGCATGCTTAAGCGCGGCAAGCGTATCTGCCGTCTCGCCCGATTGCGAAACGACGACGACCAAGGTGTCCGGATTCGGCACGCTGTCGCGATAACGATACTCGCTCGAGATTTCGGCCTGCGCGGGGATCCCTGCGACCGCCTCCAGCCAAAATCGCGCCACCATTCCTGCGTAGTAACTTGTTCCGCAGGCGAGAATGTGGACGCCGCCGATCCCTCCGAGCACTTGAGCGCCATTCGCTCCGAACAGCTCCGGCCCGATGCCGCCGACGCTCTCCAAGGTGTCGGCGATGGCCTGCGGCTGCTCGAAGATCTCCTTCTGCATGAAGTGGCGATAGGGGCCGAGTTCGACGACGCCGCCGGAAGTCTGCACGCAGACGACGGGGCGCGATACGGGCGCACCGCTGGCGTCATAAACGGTGTAAGTCTCGCGGGTGATATCCGCAAGATCGCCTTCCTCCATGTACACCACGCGCTGCGTCACCGAGCTCAATGCGCTCGCGTCCGACGCAAGGTAGTGATCGTGCTCGGCAATGCCCACCAGCAGCGGGCTGCCCGCGCGCGCACCCACGATGCGGTCGGGTTCGCGCGTGCTGATGGCAGCGATAGCATAGGCGCCGCGGAACTCCGCGACCGCTTTTCGCATCGCGTCAAGCAAGTCGCCGTCATAATTGGCATGGATAAGATGCGCGATGACCTCAGTATCGGTCTGGGTAACGAAGCGATATCCCTGTTTCTCCAGGCGCTCGCGCAGCGATTCGAAATTTTCAATGATGCCGTTGTGGACAACGGCGATCTCGTCATGGCTGACGTGCGGATGTGCGTTGATTGGTGTCGGGGCCCCATGCGTCGCCCAGCGTGTGTGCGATATGCCGGTTGTGCCGGTGATATGGGTGGCGTCGGCCTGCGCTGCCAAGTCCGCGACCCGGGCCGTGCTGACCAGTCGCTGCAGACTGCCGTTGATCACGGCGAGCCCTGAAGAATCGTAGCCACGGTATTCGAGCCTGCGGATACCCTCGATCAGGATGGGAACCACGTTGTCGCGCGCGACCGCTCCGACGATGCCGCACATTGCTAGCCTTTCTTCGGTCGTTTCCAGTCGCTCCGCGCGACCTGCGTCTTTGCGTTCAATGTCAATGCGTCAGGCGGTGCATCCTTCCACACGGTGGTGCCGGCGCCGATGGTCGCTCCGCGTCCGATGGTGACTGGCGCCACAAGCAGCGTACTGGAGCCGATGTGTACGTCGTCCTCGATAACGGTGCGATGCTTCCGTGCACCATCGTAATTGCAGGTGATCGTACCCGCACCTACGTTGACGTCGCGCCCAACCGACGCGTCACCCACATAGGTCAGGTGGTTGACCTTGCTGCGTTCGCCGATAGTACTTGCCTTGATCTCGACAAAGTTTCCGATGTGAACCTCGTCGGCAAGCACGGCGTTCGGTCGGATGCGCGCATAGGGGCCGATGCGGCACTGCGCGCCAATCTGCGCATCCTCGAGGTGCGAAAACGGCGCGATGACGCTACCGGTGGCGACACTGACATTGACGAGCACGCAGTGCGCGCCAATGGCGACATTGTCTCCAAGCGTCACCTGCCCTTCGAAAATGCAACCGACGTCGATGGTCACGTCGCGCCCACAGGCCAACGTCCCGCGAACGTCGATGCGCGTCGGATCGGCGAGCGCCACGCCGGCGTCGAGCAGGGTGTCGGCCTGAGCGCGCTGATAGCGGCGTTCCAGTTCGGCCAGATCGCGCTGGCTGTTGACGCCGAGCGCATCGGTGACACTCGCAGCCCTCGTGGTCGCCACGTCCACGCCATCCCGAACCGCTATTGCGATGATGTCCGTCAGGTAATATTCGCCACTGGCGTTGCGAACGTCCAGGGCCGCCAGCCAGCGCGTGAAGGCGGCGGTGGGCGCGGCCATGACGCCGGTGTTGACTTCGCGAATCGTCCGCTGCTCCGGCGTCGCGTCCACGTGTTCGACGATCGCGGCGACGCGGCCGTCGCCGAGGCGAACGACACGGCCGTATCCCTCCGGGTCGTCGAGATCGACTGTAAGCAAGGACAATGCCCCGCGTTGTGCCTGGGCAACGACCTCGCGCAATGTCGCGGCACGAGCGAGCGGATCGGCGCCGAAAAGTACCAGCGTGACACCGTCCCCTGGCAATGCGGCAAGCGCACAACGCAACGCATCCCCGGTCCCGCGCGGAGGATCCTGGCGTGCCCAGACGACGTCGGCATTGGCAAAGCGCGTGCGCACGGCGTCCCCGGCACCTTCGACGATGCAAATCGCCCGCGGGTTCAAGTGCTGTGCGGTCGTGAGCACGTGCGCCAACAGGGGCTTCCCGGCGAGCAGATGCAATACCTTGGGCAGCGCGGAGTGCATCCGCTTGCCCTTTCCAGCGGCGAGAATTGCGATTTGCAGGGGTTGCATGAGGCGCGAATTATCGCACTTTTGTCTTCGGGCTTCGCCGCGCGACGTTGCCGCTCCCCGTCGCGACGGGGCGTCCGCGATCCATGCGCAGAATGCCGTCCGCAGCAGCCGCTGCGCGGCCTCGAGCTCAAGCCAGAAATGGTTGCACGATCGTGTTCTCGGACATGCTGGCCCACTCCGCGCTCAATTGCGTCTACCATGGGCGCATTGGGCCACCTTGGAACTGGCGGAAGTATGCGTGCGTCCGGTACGCGACAGCCTGTAGACTAGTGGCTCCCCATGTCGGTCATCGCGGTATTCAACCAGAAGGGGGGCGTCGGCAAGACAACGACGGCCCTAAACTTGCTTGCCGGCATCGCGCAACGCGGGGAACGACCGCTGGGTATCGATCTGGACCCGCAAGCGCATCTCTCGGGCGTTTTTGGAGCTCATCCGCACCTCGCGGACGATTCCGTCTATGCGTTCTTTGTTCGCCAAAGGCCGCTGGCCGAGCTATCCCAGATCACCGCCAGCGGTGTCATCCTCTGCCCGGCTCATCTCGAACTCACCAAGCTGGACATGCTGCTTGGCAAGGGCGTCAACGTCGTGACACGCCTGCGCGTGGCGCTGCGGGCCGCCGACCCGGGCGTCGGCCCGGTCGTGATCGACTGCTGTCCCTTGCTCGGAGTCCTGTCGCTAAACGCGATCTTCGCCTGCGATCTGCTGCTCATCCCGGTATCGGCGGATTACCTGGCCTTGCAAGGAGCACAACAGGTCGAGCGAGCGCTGCACGCGCTCGAGCCTGTGTTCAAGCGCCGCCTGCCGCGGCGCTATGTACTCACGCGATTCGACGCGCGCCGCAAGATGAGCTCTGAAGTTGCCGATCTGATGGCACGCGCATTTCGACCCGACGAAATCTGCGCCACGCGGATTGCGGAAAACGTGAACTTGGCCGAGAGCCCGGCGCGGCACCTCGATATATTCCGACACGCACCGCAAAGCCGCGGCGCGCGCGATTACCGGGAACTGGTCGACGAATTAGTGCGTACCGGCTTTGTTGCGTAGCATCGAGCGCGCAACCGAAGGGATCGTGGCGGGCTCACTGCTGATAATGCCGATAACACCTTCAAGGTCGAGCGGGTCGCTGCGCCTGCTTACCGCTTCGCACTGGCAATGGATGATTTCGCAATGATGGTACATCTGGCGCAGCCGCCGCTCTGCTTCGACTTGGTTGGCGGCCATGATGCAGATGTTGTCCACGCGCTGGCCGCTGCGCGTTCGGATGTTGAAGCCGAATCGAAGCATTGCGATGCCTCCCGCCCCCAAGACTGCCGTCTAAACGAATCGCACACCGTATGCACTTTCGCGACGCATTAGGCGGTTGGCGAAAGAACTTGCGATGGTAGCTTAAGTTCCGGATGCAAATATCGTACCGGCCCGCAGTTCCGGTGCCGTGACATAGCGGGGACAACGCTTCGCACGCCCGCGATCGCGGATCAACTGACGCTTCACCCTCGAAGACAGAGGCAATTGCGGACAGTAAGTACTCACTCGATAAACTGTGCCCGCGCACGGCGGCGTCATGGGCTGCGCGCCAGGCCGGGTCCGCCAATTGCCGTTGCGCGTCTGTGTGTGTCCAGATTTGTGCGCGACAATTCGCACTCCATCCCTTGGGCAGCCTCGGGTTGAATACGCTGCGCTCCTAGCGCAGAATCGCGCGTCGGCGAGGGGGGCAGCACCATGTTCTGTGGTCAATGCGGCAAGCAGGTCGCGGAAGGAGCCCGGTTCTGCAGTTTCTGCGGCGCAACAATTGCCGCCCCGAACCAGCCGGCCTCAGCACCTGCCGATCCCATGTCTGCGGCTGCAATCGCGCCGCGCCCCGAAGCCGCCGGCCCTACGCCACCCCCGACCAAGCCCGCGCCGGGGCCGGGCGATGCCATGGCCAGCGCAGCATCGGTGCCCGCCGCGCACGACCTGCTCGCGCGCGTCAAGAACATCCTGCTGTCGCCGTCGACCGAGTGGCCGGTCATCGCCGCAGAATCAACATCCGCGAGCGCCATCTACCTCAGCTACGTCGCGCCGCTAGTCGCGATCGGCGTCCTTGCGACCTTCATCGGCCACAGCGTCACCGGCACGCCCTTCGTGGGTCTGCGGCTCGGCATGGTCGGCGGCCTTGTGCATGCTATCTTGTCTTTCCTGCTGTCCTTCGTGGGCGTATTTTTGATCGCCCTCATCGTTGACCTGCTCGCACCGAGTTTCGGCGGTCAGCGAGACTCCCTCGCCGCGCTCAAAGTCACCGCCTACAGCTTCACGCCGGGCTGGGTTGCCGCGGTGCTTAACATTTTTCCACCACTGGGCATTCTGGCGATCATCGCCGCGTTCTATGGGCTGTACCTGCTCTATCTCGGCATTCCGGTGCTCATGCGCTCGCCCCAGGAGAAGTCCATCGGCTATACGGTCGTGACGGTAATTTGCGCCATGGCGATGTGGTTTGTAATCGGCCTGCTCACGACCTGCGCCGTCACCAGCCTTGGCGTGGCGGGGATCGGCGCGCTCGGCGCAATGAGCCATTCGAGCGAGCGCGTGCGTGACACCGATGTCGCAGCGAGCCTCTTGTCGAATGTCTTCGGCGGCAAGTCCGACAGTGATAAGGCGCGCGTCAATGACGCGCTCAGGGCCCTGGAGAAGATGGGGGACCAGGCGCAACAATCCGAAACGACGGCCAAGGCTGGCAGCGCCTCGCCTGGGAGCAGCGGGCAAGTCGACGCCAGCGCCGCGCTCGGCGCCGTCGGCCAAATCATGGCCGGGGGCAAGAACGTGCAGCCGGTCGATTTCCACAAGCTCAAGGACCTGCTGCCCGATTCGCTGCCAGGAATGCAGCGCAAGGATGCGTCGGGCCAGAGTAGCGAAGCGATGGGGCTCAAGGCGTCGAGCGCGACGGCACGCTACAGCGACGGCGCCAATTCCAGCATCAGCATCGAAATCGTGGACCTGGCTTCCCTGTCCGGCATCGCCGGGTTGGCGTCGAAGTTCGACCCCAATGTGGAGAAGGAAACCGACACCGGCTATGAGCGCACAACCAAGGTCGACGGCCAACTGCTGCACGAGCGTTACGACCGGCGGGCGCGAAGCGGCGAGATGGGTATTATCGTAGCCGACCGATTCGCGGTTACCGTCCGCGGCGAGGGTATCGATTCCGCGGCGCTCACGGCCGCAATGAAGCAAGTCGATCTGGGCAAACTCGCGGCAGCGCGCTGACCCTGCTGCCGGTCAACGTCCCGCCAGCAGGAACGCGGCCAACTCGGCGAATCCTGCGCCGGACTCCCGTTCGGTGACATACATGGGCGGCGTCTCCAGGCGGGCGGCGAAGCGCCGCACGTTGGCGACTCCAATCGAGATCGGGAAGAACTCGAACATCGGCGCGTCGTTGGGCGAATCGCCGACAAAGGCGAAGCGCGTGCGCTCAGCTTCGAGATCGATCGCGAAAACCTCGCGCAGCAGGGTTCGCGTCGTGGTGAGCTTGTCGTGCGCTCCAAACCAGCCGTTGACGTGGATCGATGACACTTTGGACGTCATGCCCTCGGCGCGCATCAGCGCAGCGATACGATCAACGCTCTCGGGTGCGAGCGGCGCAACGTCCTCGCAGTAGTCAATGGCGAGGTCGGTGTCCCGATAGGGTTGGTCGGATGCCACAGCGCACCCCGGTACCTCACGCAGAATTCGGGCCGCTATGCCGGCCACGCGCTCGCGGGCAGCCCGCCGATCCGGATCGCTGTCGGCGTAACACTTTCTGAGCACCGCCGAACGCGTGTCGCGGAACATGTATAGCGCGCCGTTCTCGCCCACGACGGCATCCACCGGCCACATCCGCGCGATGTGGTCGCACCATCCCGCGGGCCTGCCGGTCACCGGGATGACGAGCAGGCCCGCCTGGCGCAGTCGCTCCATCGCCGCGTACGCCATGGCCGTGATGCGGCCGCCGGTCGAAAGGGTGTCGTCGATGTCGGTCAGCACGCCGCGGATCGCCATCCGTGCGGCATCGGGCAACTCCGCTATCGGGCGCATGAAGCCAGGCCCTCCTGGCCGAACTGCTCGTACAAATACGCCGCGAGTGCGCTTCGCTGCGCTGCTGTCAGATGCAGCCCGCATTTGGTACGCCGCCACAGCACGTCCTCGGCGTCGCGCGCCCATTCGTGCGCGACCAGGTAGTCGACCTCCGCAGCATAGAGCGTGTGACCAAAATGGGTTCCCAGATCCTGTGCCGTCCTGGCCTGTCCCAGCACCCGCGGAGTACGCGTGCCGTGGCGGTGCAGCAGCGCAGCGCGCAGCTCGGTCGGCAGATCGGGATAACGCGCGGCGAGATCGCGCGCGTACGCACTCAGGCGGCCGCGCGGCATGTCGCCGCCGGGCAGAGCCTTCGCGCGTGTCCATGCCCCCTTCATGCCTGGAAAAAAGGGCGCGAGTTCCGCCAATGCCGACTCGGCGAGGCGGCGGTAGGTGGTGATCTTGCCCCCGAAGATCGACAGCAGAGGCGTCTGTCCTTCGCTGTCGGCGTCGAGCCTGAGCACGTAGTCGCGCGTCACCGCCGAAGGATTGGCCGACCCGTCGTCATACAGCGGGCGCACACCGCTGTACGTCCACACGACGTCGGTGGCGGCAATCGGGCGTGCGAGATATGTGTTGGCGATGCGGCACAGGTAATCCAACTCGTCTTCGGCGATCGCGGGCGCCTCGAACTCATCGACGGGGATATCCGTCGTTCCGATCAGGGAGAATGCTTCCTCGTAGGGAATGATAAATACGATCCGGTGATCCGAATTCTGCAGAATGTAGGCGTGGCCCTCGGCATGCACGCGCGGTACGACGATGTGGCTGCCCTTGACGTGGCGCACTTGAGCCCTCACCGGCGCCGTGCTCACCGCCTCGAGAACGCGTTTCACCCACGGCCCGGCTGCATTGACGAGCCCTCGCGCCCGCTCTTCGCGCGTAGCCCCCGTCTCGTCGACCAGCGCAAGGCTCCAGAACCCCTTGTCGCGCCGCGCGCTGACCAGCCTCGTGCGCGTGCGTATGTCGGCGCCCAGCTCGCTTGCGGCCATGGCATTGAGCACGACGAGCCGCGCGTCGTCTACCCTGGCATCCGAGTAGACGAAGCCGCGGTCGAAGTGGCTCTTAAGGCCCGCGCCCCATTTGCTCCTCGAGAGGCGCACGCTGAAAGACGAGCGCAGCGTTTTGCGTCCCCCGAGATGATCATAGAAGAACAGCCCGACGCGGATCATCCATGCGGGGCGCAGGTGCGGTTCGTGCGGCAGGACAAATTGCAGCGGGGCGATGATATGCGGTGCCGCGCGCAAAAGCACTTCGCGTTCGGCGAGCGCTTCCGCAACGAGTCGGAATTGGTGATACTCGAGATAGCGCAGGCCGCCGTGGATGAGTTTCGTGCTCGCCGACGACGTATGCGACGCCAGATCGTCACGCTCGACGAGCAACGTCTTGAGCCCTCGTCCCGCAGCATCGCGTGCGACGCCAACCCCGTTTATCCCGCCGCCGACGATGGCGAGGTCGTAGGGTGAGGCTGCGGGGGTTGGCATGCGGGAAGGCTGGCGTGCGGCTGCGATTCTACCGCGCGAGGGTTCTGCGTTACCATCAGGCCTTCGCACGATCTGCCCTGCATCGCGCTCGCACATGAACATCCTGCCCGAGATTGCCGCGCTCGCTCCCGAAATGAGTGAATGGAGGCACCACCTTCACGCCCATCCCGAGACCGCGTTTGAGGAATCGGCGACCGCCGCGTTTGTCGCCGACAAGCTTCAATCCTTCGGGCTCGAAGTACATACCGGCCTGGCGAAGACGGGCGTGGTGGGCGTGCTGCGCAGCGGCAGCGGGGCTCACCCGGCGGCCGATGCGATCGGGCTGCGGGCCGATCTCGATGCCCTGCACATCCAGGAACGTTCCGGCGTACCGTATGCCTCGCTCCACCCGGGCCGGATGCACGCCTGCGGTCATGATGGCCACACCACCATGCTGCTCGGTGCCGCCGCGGCGATGACCCGAAGGAAAACGGTGCGCGGCACCGTCTACTTCATCTTTCAGCCCGCTGAGGAGAATGAGGGTGGCGGCCGCGTCATGGTCGAGGAGGGATTGTTCGATCGCTTCCCAATGCGCGCCGTGTACGGCATGCACAACTGGCCCGGCATGCCCGCGGGCACCTTCGCCATGCGTGCGGGGCCTTTGATGGGTGCCTACGACATCTTCGAGATCGTCGTAACCGGCAAGGGAGCGCATGCGGCGATGGCGTATACGGGCAAGGACCCGATGCTTTTTGCCGCCCAAGTGATCAATGCGCTGCAGACGATCGTTGCACGCAACCTTCATCCCCAGGACGCAGGTGTGGTGAGCGTCACGCAGGTTCACGGCGGTGACACCTGGAACGTCATCCCGCAGGAGGTCGTCTTGCGCGGCACGGTACGAACCTTCAAGCCCGCGGTGCAGGATCTGATTGAGCAGCGGATTCGCGGCATCGTGGCCGGCGTCGCGGCGACGTTCGACATGAGCGCCACGGTTCGCTACGAGCGTCGTTACCCGGCGCTGGTCAACAGCGCGGCCGAGACTCAGTACGCGATCGCGGCGGCGGCCGCAGTGGTTGGCGCGCAGCAGGTCGACACGGACCCGACGCCCGAGATGGGCAGCGAGGATTTTGCCTTCATGCTGCAGGCAATGCCAGGCTGTTACGTGTGGCTCGGCGCGGGGCGTGATAGCCACACCCCGAACATTCACAGCCCCCAATACGACTTTAACGACACCGTGTTGCCGATCGGCGCAAGCTACTGGGTCACGCTCGCGGAGCAGCAGTTAGAAGGGCGGACGTTCTAGCCGTCGCCGGACCGTCCGCGACCTACACGCGCTGCGCTTTTTCTGACGGTCACCGGGTTTGAAGCGATGTCTTTGGACATTTAGACCGCGTTAGGCATACTCGATCGCGCGGCCCCCCGGGCCGATAGCCACGCCGTCCGAAATATCCCGAGCGGGAGACTGGCGCGGCGGTGTGAGTTTTTTTGCGCCAAGTCAAAGAAGCGCGCCGGAGGTTGTGCGACATTTTCGGCCGAGATGAGAGACTTGGCTGCCAGTGTATGGTCTGTCCGCGCGGCGATTGAGGGCTTTCCGTCGCGGCCTGCAGCCACAGCGGCGCGGTGCTGTTCTTTCGACCGCGCGGGATTCGGCCCGGAGACTTGGTGGCGAGCAGGCCGGGATCGAACAAACCCAAGGACAATGGGAAGAAGGATATCGCTGTTGCCGCCCAAGCGGGTGCGAAGAGACACGGCGCGGCGGCGCTCGGAGAGAAGATGTCCGGCAAGGACTGTGAGCGCGCGATGAAGAAGCTCCATGTGCAGCTCGTCAAGATGCAGGAATGGTTCAAGCAAAAGGGGCTCAAGGTCTGCGTCATTTTCGACAAAAGGTGGGCGCGGCTCAACATCATCAGCCACCTGCTCAGCAATATTGCGTACGGGGCTCCGCCGCGTGAGAAGACCAAGTTGCCGAAGCGGCAGAAGGCCGGCGGTTACCGGGAACCAAACTATCCATGCAAAATGGTCC
>Ga0074045_10002683_pt1 | contig 16386 bp, 12 predicted proteins | sample BogForMeECP23OM2_FD_94442 | JGI IMG/M metagenome (GOLD analysis project Ga0074045, IMG submission 94442) | Bog forest soil microbial communities from Calvert Island, British Columbia, Canada - Bog Forest MetaG ECP23OM2 | ecosystem: Environmental > Terrestrial > Soil > Wetlands ...
CGATGGGACTGATGCAACTCATGCCTTCGACCGCCAAGATGTTGAAGGTAAAGAATCCGTTTGACGCGCAGCAGAACGTGGATGCCGGAGTGCGGCATCTCAAATCGCTTCTCGAAAGCTACGGCGGCGACGTGAAGTTGACCCTGGCCGCCTACAATGCAGGTGAGGGCGCAGTGGCGCGGAGCGCGGGCGTCCCGCACTTTGCCGAGACCCAGGACTACGTGCGGAGGATTACGAACCTCTACTACGGAGGTTTCGATTTTGCTCCGTCCGGGGCTTCGCGCGATCCGGTGCATGTGCAACGGGATGCGCGAGGCGTGCTTTATATCAGCAACACCGACTAAGGTTCGAGCATCTATTTTAAGCAGTCTCTCAGGTACCACAGGCAGTTCAATTGCAACGGCAGTAACGAAGCGAGCCAGGCGCGCGATTGTTGCGTCCGAAAGAACGCGACGCTGCGCGCGGTTCGCCCAGGTCCCTCGGCGGGCAAGAAGCGCCCGCCTCAGGATGACAACGAGCCGACGATTTTGAAGACACGATCAGGCCGGCGCGGCTTGCGCTGGGCAGCGCTGCTGTTGTTGGCGGCGCTTCCCGGAGTGCCGGCCCATGCCCGCACCCATCACACAGAATCCTGGGCCCGCGACCGCTTCGCCGCCGCCGAGCGCATGCTGGAAGCGCTGAACGGCCGCCCTCCGGCCGACCGCTCGCGGCACGATTATCAGCGCGTCATCAACGCCTATCGCAACGTCTATTTCGGAGCGCCAACCTCCACCAAAGCTGATCCCAGCGTGGTCGCGGTGGCCGAAACCCTGGTCGAAATGGGGCGCCGCTTTGACGACGACAAGATCCTCAACGAGGCCATCGCCCAGTACAAGTTCCTGCGCCGCGAGTATCCCGGCAGCAAATATCGCTGCGACGCGCTGTTTACCATCGGCGAGATTTACAAGGACGATCTCAACCATCCGGACGAAGCGCGCGCCACTTTTCAAGAATTTCTGCACCGCTATCCGCACAACCGGCTGGTCGACGATGCCCAGCAGGCCATCGTCGAACTGGACAAGCAAGCGGAGGACAACAAGAAGGCCGAGGCCGAGAAAAAGGCCGGCAAAGAGGCGGTCGACCAAAGCAAGGGTACTGCGGGCAAGGATTCTCAGACTACGAGTGCAGACGCTCCCGTTTCCGAGCCAGCCTCCGAACATTCGCCTGATCGCCACTCCGCAGCGGGTGCCCCACTTCTCGCCGGTTCTGCGAGAAGTGGAAATCTGCCGCGGGTGACCGGAATCCGGCACTGGTCCACGCCCGACTACACTCGCGTGGCCATTGACCTGGAAAGCGAAGTCAAGTTCGCCTCGCAGCGCATCGCCCATCCCGACCGCATCTTCTTCGATCTGCGCGACACCAAGCTGGCTTCCACCCTGGTGGGCAAGACCTTCGATGTGGATGACGGCTTCCTGAAGAAGATTCGCGTGGCGCAATTTCAGCCTGGCCGCACCCGGGTCGTGCTGGAAGTGGACGATCTCTCCGATTACGACGCGTTTCTGCTGCCCAATCCTTACCGGCTGATCGTGGACATCCACGGCAAGGATGCTCGCCAGAAAGACGCGAAGTCGGCGCAGGCGAAGGTCGAGAACGACGTGGCGACCGCCGACGTTGAGGCGGCGCCCAAGGCCGGGGTATCGAAGGCCGGGACCAAGACCGGGACCAAGGCCGAGACGAAGGCCGATGCGGCCACGTCCGGCGCGAAGGCCGATCTGCGAGCGTCCACCGCGGCGCCAGACGACCAGGATGAGGACGCCGCGAACCCGATATCGAAGAGTGAAGCGACGAAGACTGAAGCCACGGGCACCAGGCCGCGCCTGTCTGCGCCAGGGGCTGTGCATACCTCGTTAGATCCCAGGACCGGGGTGAAGAAGGTCATCGTCGAGGCCGACGGTGACGATTCCGCTCCAGTTCAAGTCGCCAAGCTCGAACCGCCGGCGAAGCGCGCTGTTTCGCCCGCTGCCCCGAACCCGACCGGCAGCCAGCCGGACTCCGATTCCACCGTTGCCGAGGAAAAATCAGCGGCCGATTCGCCGGCCGCCAGACCTGCCGCAAGCAAGTCTGCGTCCCATCTCGCCCATGGCCGGAACACGGCTGATCTCGACATTCATGAAGCGAAACCAACCTCGAGCGGCGACCGTTCGCTGATTCGCGCCCTGGGATTGAAGATTGGCAGGATCGTGATTGATCCCGGCCACGGCGGCCACGACACGGGAACCATCGGGCCCAATGGGCTGGAAGAAAAAGATCTGGTGCTCGACGTCGGCCGCCGCCTGGGCAAGCTGCTGGAGGCGCGCCTGGGCGCCGAAGTCGTCTACACCCGCAAAGACGACACGTTCATTCCGCTGGAAACGCGTACCGCGATCGCCAACCAGCAGCGCGCCGATCTGTTCATTTCCATTCACGCCAATTCCAGCGATGATCCGGAAGCGCGCGGGGTCGAGACTTACTACCTGAATTTCACCTCGTCGCCCGAGGCGCTGGAAGTGGCGGCGCGCGAGAACGCGGTTTCGGAGAAGTCGATCTACGAACTGCAGGACCTGGTGAAGAAGATCGCGCTGAAAGAAAAAATTGAAGAGTCGCGCGAATTCGCCGGCGACGTGCAGCAGTCGCTGCACAGCAGCCTGGCCGCGAAGAGCCCGGGCATCCGCAATCGCGGGGTGAAGAAGGCGCCGTTTATCGTGCTCATCGGCGCCAACATGCCGTCGATCCTGGCCGAGATTTCCTTCGTCAGCAATCCCGGCGACGAGCACCGGCTCGAGACTGGCGAATACCGCCAGCGCATTGCCGAGTCGCTCTATCGCGGCATCGCCAAGTACGTGAGCGGATTAAGCGGCGTGAAAGTGGCCAGCAAGATGGACAAGCCCACCGGCCAGTGAACCGGCAGAAAACCGCGTTTCCGCCAGGAAGCGGAGCTGTCGGGGTTTCTGGATGAGATCCGATACGAGTGGCAGCCGCCTACTGGATCGCGCTGCCCACCTGCGAGAAGATGCCGTTCGCGTTCGATCCGATCAGCCGGACTGTCCCCACCACAATGACGAGAATCACGGCCAGCATCACCGAATATTCGGCGACGTCCTGACCGCGCTCGTCCGACCAGAGATTAGAGATTAAATTGCACATAAATACTTTTCCTGTCGCTCCTAAACCGCGCCCGGGACGGGCGAAGTCGCCGCACCGGAAGTCGCCGGAACCTTGTACTCCGGAGAGCCGAGCCACAATGCGTCGGCATCCTGCATCACGGCCTGCAGTCCGACCTGAAACTCCGAAGTCCCCTTCAGCTTCTTGACCCAGACCACTCGATACTGCCCCTTGCGCTGGCGATAGAAGATGGTGACCTCGTCCAGCAGGTTCAGTTCACGCCGCACCGCGCCCAGCCGCAATCCACCCGGAGTCACGTCAAGGGTGTGGGCGAGTTCCTCGAATTGAGCGCCGGAACTGTCCTTGCCCTTGATCCTTATCGGAAGCACCGCCTTGGTCCGGCTGCCGGTGCGCTGATTGTTGTCTGCACTGCTTTTCCGCATCTGGTCACCTGCAGCTAGTGTGCCCCCACTGCTGCCGTTTGGGAATGGCTCCGAGGTGTGGGGGCACGGTGGTAACCACCCGCTGGAAAGGCTGTCAGATCAGGCATTTGCAAGCCCTCGGAAACTTTTGCCCCGGGCTTGTGGTCTAATAAACACAGGGATCTCACCGGCCCAAGAATCATTCGGCCCAGGGATTAGGGATTGAGGATGCGCGTCTCCCGTTCTGTCGGAATCGCGGTGTTTTTTGGCGTTTTCCTGGCTGTGGCGTTGGCCGCCGACACGCCGGCTACCACGCCACCGGCGCAGCTGCCTGCTCTGTTGCCGGCAGAGTTCGGGGGATGGAGGATGCAGGGCGCGGCCCAGACCAGCAACCACCCCGCCGCCGCCGATCCCGCCAATTCCGCCATTCTCGACGAATACCGCTTCACTGACTTCGCCGCTGCCACCTACACCCGCGACGATGGCCGCACTCTGAAGATCCGCGCCGCGCGTTTTGCTGACGCCTCGGGCGCATTCGGCGCCTATACGTTCTATCTGCAGCCGGAGATGGCGAAAGAGGAAATCGGCGACCAGGCCGCGACTCTGGGCCATCGCGTGCTCTTTTACCACGGACACGTGCTCGTCGACGCGCAGTTCAGCCAGGAGTCCGCCATGTCGGCGGCTCAGCTGCGTGAACTTGCAGGATTGCTGCCGCGCCCCGGCGGAAACGCGGGCAATTTGCCGAGCTTCATTCAGTACCTGCCGCCTCGCGGCTACGTTGCCAACACACAAAAGTACGTCATGGGGCCGGGAGCGCTGGCCGCTCTGGCGACGCCGGTTTCCGCCGACCTGGTGGACTTCGGCGCGAGCGCGGAAGTCACGCTGGGGCGCTACAACACGTCGAATGGGGAAGAGACCTTGATGTTGATTTCCTACCCCACGAATCAAATGGCAGCGGACCATCTGCGCCGCATCGATGCCGCGCACCAACTGGGTCAGCCGCAGGCGGGAGTTTCGACGATCGAAAGCGCAGGTTCGTTCCACGCCAAGCGAACCGGACCCATCCTCGTTGTGGCCAGCGGGCCCGCTTCCGACAGCGATGCCAAATCGCTTCTCGACATGGTCAATTACGAGGCCAGCGTCACCTGGAACCAGGCCACCGATCAGCATGAGGTCAGAGATCTCTACCTGCTGATTCTCAATGTCGTCATCCTGTGCGCAATTCTCGGCGGGCTTGCGATCGTGGCGGGCGTGGCCTTCGGCGGATTTCGCATTCTGATGAAGCGCTGGTTCCCCGACCGAGTTTTTGACCGCCCCGAGCACATGGAATTCATCTCGCTGCACCTTACCGAGATCATCGTGCAAAGTCCTTCCCCAAGTGGAGACGAAGGGGCGCAGCAGACCGGCCAGAACCCCTCTTGATGCCGGGTAAGTGGCTTTAGAAATATCGGCTTACGCACCGAATCAGGCACTTCCGTCTCAAATTGTTACACTTTTTCCCGGTATTGATTGGTTTTGTATGTTGTTGAAAACAAAGACATTTATTTAACAAAAATCGCTTGACACCCCCGTTTTTGGACTCATAAGATTTCGGCAGAAAGTTTTGACGGAATCTAAAGCCTCCGTTGGAACTATTCTCCCTTGAAGAAGAGGCCGCCCAGTTGCCGGGTGGCCTTTTCGTTTGTTCTTCTGGTCCTCCCCGCGCGGAGTAAACTTCCGCTGACAGCCTTGCTGACGAATACGGAACTGTGCGCCGTGTTCTTCGTATCATCAGTTGAGAGTATTTGGTTTGCATTCGATCGGAATCACCAAAATCCCTGGAGGATTTCATGTTCTGCGACGCATGCGGCACAGTCGTACAACCGGGGCAAGCATTTTGCAGCAAGTGCGGAAAGCAGATTGTAGGTTCCATCGCAGTCACGGGGCCGCTTCCGGGGCGGGTGCAATCGCACGCGCATTTGCTCGCCATTCTGTGGTTCGCCTATTCGGCCTTTACCGGGCTGGCGGGCCTGTTCTTGTTTATCCTCGGCACCACTCTGTTTCCGCATCTGCGTGAGATGAACAAGATCCCGCCGGACGTACCCGTCGGTTTCCTCACGGCGCTGTTCAGCACGCTCGGAATCATCATCCTGGCGAAATCAGCTTGCGGGTTCATCGCCGGCTGGGGATTGATGAAGCGTGACTCTTGGGCGCGCATTCTCGCGCTGGTGCTGGCGTTCATCTCGCTGTTCAATATTCCGTTCGGCACTGCCATCGGCGTCTACACGCTGTGGGTGCTGCTGCCCGCCCAGTCGCAGCAGGAATACGATGCGCTGGTCGCGGCGCAAGCCGCGTAAGCGCTCTCAAGATCAGGCTGCGGAAGAAGCCGCGAATGCGTGCGCCGCCGTGGAAGAGCGGCGCTTCAGCGCCGCGTTAGCGGTTTGAAATCAATGCGGGCTTTAGCCCCGGTGGCTATTCGCCGATCGACGACGAACTTTTTCCGCATCCTCTTCAGCCGGGGCGAGCGAAGCGAGGGAGCTTGCCGGCACAATCGAGACTGGTCAGCACGGTGTGAGTTTCAAACTCAGGAAGGGAAAAGAGTGGGCTGTTTCCGGTCGAGCGAAGGATTCTCGCAGGCCATCCCTGACGTCCCCGCCTGATTCTGCTCCTATTCGGCGGCATCCCTAACAGCCCATGGAAAAAAATCTATGGAATTTAAAGATCAAAGATCTGAGAATTTCGTTCTAGGGAAAGGCTAGCGCCGTGGCAGGCAGGAAAGAAGATAACCGAGGGAGTTGACCGGGAGGATGATGGGTCCTGACTCGTAGCGCAATAGCGTCCTAGACAACATTTAAGTCATTACCGCAGCGTTCCGTTGACTTCCATGCGCCGCTTTCCTAACATGGCACTCCTGAAGCCATGCTCCAACACACCAGCACGAATCGCCCCATGAATCGCCCAGGCATGAATCGAAGCTGTCACTTTCTCTGCGCACTCTTGCTGCTGGCCGCAAGCAGCAGCTCACTTGTCGCACAAGCTGCGCCCGCGCCCGTCGCGCCGTCGGTGGTTGTGAACTGGACCAGGAAAACGCCTAACCGCACCACCCCCACGTTGCAGGCGGTAGTCAATCCCATGTTGCGCCCGGGTTCGCCGATCCACGATGCCTCGCTGGCGGCTCTCGCCCGACTGGGCTGCGACTATGTTCGCTACGCTTTCTGGTTCCCCTATCCCAAGCTGGTCGTGGCCGAGTTGCGGCCTCCCGACCAGACTCAGACCTACTGGGATTTTCAGTACATCGACCCGCTGGTTGAGGATTTTCTAACCGCCGGCGGCGCCCATCCCAGCGTTTGGATGTTCAGCACGATTCCGCAGTGGATGTTCACCACTCCCCAACCGGTCGTCTATCCCGACGATCCCAATCAGGTCTTCTGGAACTACTCCCAGGGCTCGGAACTGAAAGACTTGCCGGCTTTGGCCAACTATTATGCCCGCCTGGCCAGCTGGTACACTCAGGGCGGCTTCACCGACGAGTTAGGCAAGTTCCATGCCTCCGGCCACCACTACGACATGCGCTACTGGGAGATTTTCAACGAGATCGACGGGGAGCACGAAACCACCCCGGAGCAATATGTCGAACGCTACGACGCGGTCACCGAAGCGGTCCGCAAGGTCGTGCCCGGGATGAAGTTTGTGGGCCTCGCTCTCTCCAATCCCGAGAGCGGCGCGCGCATGTTCGAGTATTTCCTCGACCCCAGGAACCACAAGCCGGGCACGCCGCTCGACTACATTTCCTTCCACGTGTATGCCACGCCGAGCGCCGATCAAACCCTCGACCACTGGCAGTTCACCTTCTTTGACCGGGCGCATGAATTTCTTGCCGCGACCCGATATATTCTGCACACGCGCGATCGTCTCTCGCCCTCCACCAAAATCATGATCAACGAAGCCGGCTCGATCCTCGCGAGCGATTCCGATCAGGGCGACCCCGCGCACGTGGAGAAGCCGATTCCTCCCGCCTATTGGAATCTGAGCGGGGCGCTGTATGCCTATCTCTACCTCGAACTGGCCAAGCTCGGCGTGGATGTCGTGGGCGAATCGCAACTGGTCGGATATCCCAGCCAGTTTCCCAGCGTCACTATGGTCGATTGGACCAACGGCAAGCCCAATGCGCGTTTTACGATCCTCGAATTGCTCAAGCACAATGTCGGCGCCGGCGACGACTTCGCCGACACCGAGGTGCACAATGGTCCGCCCGCTGACGCCGACGCCATCGAAGCCCAGGCTTTTCTCCGCGGCAGCCAGCGCAAGCTGCTGCTCGTCAACCAGCGCAATCGCAAAATCGTTGTCGAACTGCCGAAAGAGTGTGTGGGAGCGACCGTGGAAACGATCGGAGGAACTTCACCCGACGTCGTGAAGCAGTCCGTGGGAGACGCAAAGATTCGCCTGCTGCCCTTTGCCGTGTCGGTCGTCACGCTGAAGGACTAGGCAACCCAGACCAACTCCGAGCTTTGTCATTTCGAGCGAGGCAGGATTGCCCGTCTATGGGCAATCCTGCGCAGTCGAGAAACCTGCTTTTCTTCGCGGATGATTCAACCCCAGGCCTCACCCAGCGTTGTCGCGACGACTCCAAGAATCGGCTGGTTTTCGCAATGCCGTCGGGCACCGCCGTGGAAGAGCGGCCCTTAAGGGCCGCTCCCGCGATCGCCTGGGAAGAGCCGGGCTTCAGCCCTGGTGGATTCAGGGTCTAAAAGCCATTCGCTTTGGGGCGCCGGGAACGCGGCGCTGAAGCGCCGCTCTTCCAGGCTGCGCGGGCTGCGTCGCAAGACCAGCAGTTCCCAATGGCCTCGCCCAGACTTCGTTATTGCGGTTGCGATCCTGCGCGTTCCGCGCTGGGGAGCGAAGATCGAGAAGCAGCGGGCATTTGCACAGAAAACCTTGATCCCTTATTGGCTGCACTCTCTACGGTGATTGAACCCCGGTGGCATTCCACGATCCAGCGGGCAATCGCCAAACCCAATCCCGCTCCTCCGGTTGCTCGTCCACGGGCTCTATCAACGCGGTAAAAGCGGTCGAATATCTTCGACCGTTCCTCAGGGGAAATTCCGATCCCAGTGTCGTTCACACTTACAACTGCGCACCCATCACGTTCCTCGAGGAACACGTCGATGACGCCGGGGGCAGGCGTGTACTTGACGGCGTTGTCGAGCAGGATCGTCAAGACCCTCCGAAGCAACGATTCATCCGCCATTACCCAAACGGTGCCGGCATCGCGGGAATGCAAGTTGAGTATATGGCCGCCTCGGATGGCCAGAGGTTCCCAGTCCTTGATGCAGTCGCGCAGGAACTCCCCGAGTTCAAGCGGTTGCTGCTTAAGGACCTCTCGCCCAGAATCGGCGCGAGCCAGCACCAGCAAATCCTCGATCAGCCCAGACATCCGCTCGGCTTCTTTCAGAATGTGCTGTAGTGCGTCCCGGTAGGAGTCGACGTCTCGCTCTCGTCGCAAGGCTACTTCGGCCTCGGTGCGCATCAGCGAGACGGGAGTGCGCAACTCGTGCGACGCATCCGCAGTGAACTGCGTGGTCCGCAGAAATACCTTCTCGATGCGGTCCAGCATCTCATTTAAAGTATCCGACAAACGCTGCAGTTCGTCGCCAGTATCCAGTTTCTCCAATCGAATGCTGAGATTTTGGCCGCTGACATTGCGCGCGGTGCGGGTCAGCGCGTCGACCGGAGCCAGTACACGACGACTGAGCCAGTAGCCACCGGCGGACGAGATCAGGAGCACCAGAGGAGCGAATAACAAAAGATAGTTCCGGAAAGCACGCAGAGTTTCCCACACCTCTTTCGTGGGGGCGCCCATTGAGACAACAAATACAAGGTCGTGAGTATTTACACTGGATTGTAAAAAGCGAAGGTGCTTTTTCCCGAGGACTCTGTCTTCGAAAACAAACCCGGTCGTCGAGCCCCTGCCTGGCGACACTGAAGCTGCAAAGCCGTTCTTCTTGAGAAAATCCGAGATATATACCGGATCGCCAGTGGAGGTGGAAATCGCAAGGTATTCGCCGGCATGCTCCGGCGTGTAGGCTTCGGTAACTTCTTCCCGAAACTTGTTCACATCCGCCGTCTTCCTCTGCATCATCAGGAAGCTTTGCAAGTCCTCGGTTTGGTGTTGCAGATTCTCATCAACCAGGCTTACAAGATGATGGCGCAACACCAACCACATGCCCGCTCCAAAAGCGAACTGCCCCAACGCGAAGATCGTTAGATACCAGAGCGTAAGCCGCAAGCCGATGGAGAGCCTGGTCACAATTGCGATGCCTCACGGATCGCATATCCCACGCCGCGTACCGTATAAATCAGTTTGGGCTGTCCGGGCTTGTCAATCTTGCTCCGCAGCAAGTGCATGAAGGCATCGAGGGTGTTCTCTTCGATATCGCGATCGAAACCCCAGACGGCTTCGATCAATGCTCGCCGCTCAGCAACTTTACCGACCCGATACATGAGCCTTTCCAGCAGGCTGTATTCCGTGCGCGTCAGGTAGATGCTCAGGCCAGCCCTCGACACTTCACGGGTCGAGGGGTCGAGGGTGAGGTCCGAGACTCGCAGCGTCGGATTCTGCAGTCGATGAGCGCGGCGCTGCACGGCTCGAAGCCGGGCGAGCAATTCAGTGAACGAGAATGGCTTCGTGAGATAGTCATCCGCTCCCAGATCAAGCCCGCGCACAACATCGGGAACGGTATCTTTGGCGGTCAGCACCAAAACAGGCGTTGGGACCCTCGCGGAACGCATCCGCTGCAGCATTTGAAAGCCATCCAACTTCGGCATCATGACGTCGAGGATGACAACGTCAAAGGGATAGGTCCGCGCCAGCTGCAAACCTTCCTCGCCATCGGGCGCGCAAGTTACGGAGTGACCCTCTTCGCCAAGTCCCCGGCGGAGTAATTCCAGCATTCGCGCTTCGTCTTCCACAACGAGCAGGTTCATAGCGAGCGCACCCGTCTGGCGATGATCGACGTGCTCCCTGAAGATTATCTGAAAAGCAGCCGTCTCGCCGCGATTTCATGCCTGAAAAAACATTAACGCAGTATTCAAGATACCGTCACAAACAAGGCCTAGCATTTCTCTCTTAACATGCGGAGGAGCTCCATCATGAATCATCAGGTCTTTTACCGCCTTCTTTCTCCTATCTCGAAAATGGCAATTCTGCTGGCCCTCTGCGCAGGATTGAGCACGGCGGCGTTCGCCCAGGTGGACCGTGCCGTGCTCGAAGGTAGCATAGCCGATCAAAGCGGGGCGGCTGTCGTTGGGGCCGGTGTCAAAATCCAGGCCGTGGATACCGGCATCACGCTGGAACACAGATCCAACTCGAACGGCTACTACCGCTTTCCTGGCCTGGCGGTCGGCAAGTATACAGTGACGACCTCCGCCACCGGGTTCAAGACGAAGGTCGTAGAGGATGTCGTGCTCCTGGTGGGCCAAACGTACACCTTGGACGTTCAGCTTGCCGTCGGTACGACGAACGAGCGGGTCGAGGTGCGAGCGACCGAACTGGAGGACCGCACGTCGGCCGAGGCCGGGGCCGTAATACGGCCGGATCAGATTGCGGATCTTGCGGACAATGGGCGCGATTGGACCACCCTCTCGTTGCTGACTCCGTTCGCGCAGGACGATGGGGGCGGCGACCAGAGAACGATTCGTTTCGCTGGCCGCGCCCGCGACGACAACAATTTTTCGATCGACGGCGTCGATGCCGGCGGCATCCAGGAGCAAGCTCAAAAATCGCAGACCCGCCTGCAGATCTCTGAGGATGCGATCGAAGAATACCGTGTCGACAGCGCCCTGTACGACGTCGAATACGGTACCCAGTCCGGGGGCCAGATCGATGCCGAAACCAAGCATGGAACCAACGCCTTCCACGGAACCTTATACAGCTATTTCAGAAACTCGGTTTTTGATGCGCGGAATTTCAACGACTATGACGTCTTCGGGAATCCTACTGTCCTGCCGTTCCGGATGGGGCAGTATGGGATGTCGTTAGGCGGACCGATCCGGAAGAATAAGACCTTCTTTTTCCTTAACTACGAAGGAATCCGTCAGTTACAAGTCAATGGGGAGCTAATGACTGTGCCCTCCGGAGCCTGCTGCGGATATTTCTCCGGCACCGGTGAGCCTGGCGCGATCACATCAGGCTACCAGCAGTACGTTCTAGGCCAGGCGCCCAGTGGTTACGAGCAACAACTTTGCACAATCATGCAGTCGTTCCCCTGGCGCGCATCAGTAGGAACGATTAGCGGTTGCGCACCGCGCTTCGTGCTCCCCGACGCCGTCTTCCAGTGGCAGGGAAGCGCAGGCGGTACGACAGATGCTAATAACGAAGACCTGCTCGCGGTTGGGAGGCAGACGACGATACACGAGGATACCTGGCTGCTACGGGTTGACCACCAGATCAACGAGAAAACCCTGCTTTACGGCCGGGCGCAACGTGACGTCGCCTTGTGGAACGCACCAGCTAGTTACACTTCGAGCGTTCCCGGGGACAACCAGGCAATCATCAATCATCCGGCAAATTACATGATCGCTCTGCAGCATACGTTCAGGCCCACCGTGTTTAACGAAGGGAAGTTCTACGTCAATCGTTCGCCCTTCCACAACCCGGGAGGAAGCATATTGCCTTACGCTGTCTCGACCAACGATTTCATAGGCCTGAACAACACGAGTACCGATGTCGAGGTCGGCTCGACCTACGGGCTGGTTGATAACCTGACCTGGGTTCGCGGGCGGCACTCGTTCAAGGCGGGCATGGAATATCGGCGCGTTCGGCTGAATCAGGGACAGACTTCCAACAATGTTCTTACGTTCGGCGATGACTATTCCCTATCGCAGGCTTCGCTGAGCAATATCGATTACATCGCGCCCTGGTGCTGCCACCGGCTGCGCCGCAATTTCTTCATGCCGTACTTCCAGGATGAGTGGAAGGTGACCCCGACTTTTACTCTGACGGCTGGGGTGCGCTATGACTATTACGGCTTGGCCCACGAGGCGACCAACCGGACGACGGTATTCGATGTGAACGTATTTCACGGAGTATGCCTGGGAACGGGATCATTCAATGTCGCACCCAGCCCCGGACCGATCAATACGGCTCCGTGTCCCGCGCATCCAGCTTTGTACAACCAAAGCAACGTGAACTTTGATCCGCGGTTGGCGTTAGTCTGGGCGCCCAGTGCGCTCCATGGAAAGACTGTGTTTCGTACCGGTTTTGGCATCTACCACGGCGCGGCGCAGAACGACGATTTGAATGCTGGACTGGAAAGCGACACGTTTCGCGTTAAGGTCAGCAGTTTTGGAACTTGTACTGCCCCGAGCGGTTCTTGCCCGAATTTGCAGCCCCAGTTTCAGCAACAGGATCCCACTTTTACGGGCCTTGGCGGCATCGGGAAGCAAGCGAATCACCCGCGGGCCTTGCAGCGCCAGGATCGTCGCGACTTGTATGTGGAAACCTGGGGTCTCACCATCGAGCATCAACTGCCCGCGAGCTTCGTGGCCTCCGGCCAATATCTGGGCAGCCGCGGCGTTCGGCTCTTTTCTCGAGGAGCAGTAAACCTGTGCACCGAACCGGTGACGTATAACCCTGCTGATCAAGACTGCGTGCGGCCATTAGACCAGTACTATCCGGGGGGGAATCCGTTCGGTTCTGTCGATTACAAGCATGACGTAGGATCCAGCACTTACCACGGACTGAATCTGTCACTGGAGCGCCAATTTAAAGATGGTCTCTCTTTCCAGGCCCGATATACCTGGTCGCACTCGATTAACGACGGATCGGTTGGGGGAGGCGAGTCGTCAGGACCGGAAAATGTGAATTGTCTGGAATGCGATAAGGGACCCAGCATTTTCGACGTTCGGCACAATGTTGCAGTGGACGCGGTCTATGCACTGCCGTTTGGCCAGGGCAAGACCTTTCTGAATAGTTCGGGCATCCTGAACGAACTTGTGGGCGGCTGGCAATTGAGCAGTATCGGCGTTTGGCATACCGGACATCCGCTGACCGTGTCGATGGATCTGAGCGGATCGATTAACAATCCCGCTTCCCCTTTCAACACTTTTCCATACACCTACCTTCTTCCCAACGGCGATGATCAAGACGGCGAGAGGCCGGACGTGATCCCGGGCGTGCCGTTGACCCTCCCTGGCGGTGGACGCAATGGTATGCCTCTCGTCAACCCCGCGGCCTTCGAGGCGCCCCCCGTCGACCTCAACGGCAATTTCACGCGCTTTGGCGATGAGACGAATGGCATGATTCGTGCCCTCGCTAGCTGGCAGATCGATCTGGCACTCACCAAGGAAACAAAACTCACAGAGCACCTCACGATGGAATTTGCCGCGCAGGCGTTCAACATTTTCAACCACGTTCAATTGGGCGACCCTGCCGGGGACCTCACGCTCAGTTATGCTCCCGGAGCAAACGCAGCGAATCTGACAGTTCCGGGCGGTTTCGGTCTCATCAACACAACCGTCAACTTCAACGGCAACAACGATAACGCAGCCTCGCCCAACACCGGCACGGGGCTGCCGCGGCAGCTGCAGCTCATGGTGCGGTTCAGGTTCTGAGACAGGGAACTTCGCCTTCAGGAGAATTTCAGAAATCTCGGGTAGTGTTGCAGGCGAGGACAAATCAATGCTGAAGAAGAGTTTTGTCGGAGCCAGCGTCTTGATTCTGATCGCCTCCGCATTTGCCGCTCCTGCCTCGGACGGCGGCTACTCGGTCATCAAGAAGATTCCTATCCCCGGCCAGGGCAGTTGGGACTACCTCACGGTGGACGAGGCCAATCGCCGACTCTACGTCTCGCACGGCACACGGGTGGAGGTTCTGGACATCGATTCGCTGACGGTGGTGGGCAACATTCCCAACACGCCGGGCGTGCACGGGATTGCGATCGCGCCGGAACTCGGCCGCGGATTCGTCAGTAATGGCGAGTCCTCTACGGTTACGATTTTCGACCTCAAGACGCTCAAGCCAATCGCTGACGTGCCGACCGGCAAGAAGCCGGATGCCATCATCTACGATCCGGCTTCCTCAAGAGTCTTCGCCTTCAACGGCGGCAGCAATAGCGCAACCGCTATCGATGCCGCCACGGGAAGAGTCGCGGGCACCGTCGATCTCGGCGGCGGGCCCGAATTCGCCGCCGCCGATGGCAACGGCTTCATTTACGACAATCTAGAAGATGAGAGCCTCGTCCTCGAGATCGACTCCCGCAAACTCACCGTCGAGAAGCGCTGGCCTACGGCTCCCTGTGCTTCCCCCAGCAGCATGGCGATGGACCGCGCCAATCGCCGTCTGTTCCTTGGCTGCCGCAGCAAAGTGATGGCGGTCATGAACGCCGACACCGGCCAGGTCATCACCACGCTGCCGATTGGTGATCACGTGGACGCCACCGCCTTCGATCCCGAGACCAGGCTGATCTTCAACTCCAACGGCGAAGGGACCATCTCTGTGATTCGTGAGGACAGTCCCGACAAGTATTCCGTGGTCGAGACGGTAAAGACTTTGCCGCGAGCCAAGACCATGGCCCTGGACCCGAAAACGCACCAGCTCTTCCTGTCCACAGCAGAATCGGGGCAGTTCGAAGTGCTGGTGGTGGGAAAGTAGCCAGTATCTGAGTCCGGCGCGTAAACTTTCATTATGCTCTCGCAACCCAGATCTTTCGGACATTCGTTGTCGCTGCTGTGTATCACGGTGGCGCTATTTGGGCTGACCGGTTGTACCAGGAAGTCGGCCGCCCAAACCTCGGTTGACTTGCAGCTTAAGGTGAGCACTCCGTTTCGCTTCGTGGCCTACGGCGACACTCGCTTTCATGATCCTAAAGACACGGAAGCTGCTAATCCTCCAGTTCGTGTAGCCCTGGTGCAAGCCATCGCCGAGGTGAATCCCGCATTTATCTGCTTCACCGGCGACATCGTCTATAACGGCTATGACGCAAACGATTGGAAAGTCTGGGACACCGAGACCGCGATCTGGCGCGACAAGAACATCCCGGTTTATCCGGCGCTCGGCAACCACGATCTGCACGGGGACGAGAAGATTGCCTTGGGCAACTACTTCCAGCGCTTCCCCGATCTGAAGAACAGCCGCTACTATTCCGTACGCGCCGCGAACACTCTCGCGCTTGTGCTCGACAGCTCACAGGATGAAGCGTCCGGCCCGCAAAGCCAGTGGCTGACCACCAAGCTGGACAACATCCCAGCGGATGTGGACTTCGTCTTCCTGATGTTTCACCATCCTCCTTACACCAGTTCCTCAGACGAGAAAAAGTACGGCGGCGGACACTCTGCCCGGCCCCAGGAACAGGCTCTGGCAAAGATGCTGGAGGGACGCCAGTCTCGCACCCGCACGCGCTTCGTGGTTTTCTCCGGACATGTGCACAACTACGAGCGTCACGAGCACGGCGGCGTCACCTACTTTGTTTCCGGCGGAGGAGCAGCTCATGCTTATCCCATCGAGCGTGCTCCCGACGATCCCTTCCAGAGCAAGGAAGTGAACTACCACTACCTCCTCGTCGAAGTCGACCGTCAGCAGTTGAAGGTTACGATGAATCGTCTGGACTTGGGCAGTGGGAAAGCTGTCTGGACGCATCCGGATTCGGTCACGATTACGCCCGCCTCGGCGTCTGCCAAGGCCGCCACTCCCTAATCTATCCCTGGCCGAGACTGACGAAGAAGGACAGCTCCAAACTCCCGAATGGTCGCTAGCCTTGATCGGAAACGCCTCGGGGCAGACTGTTGGGGTGGAGTGGGGTGTCGAACCGAGGCGTTTTCGATAAGGAGACTAGGAGGAAGCCGCTGGTGTTTGCGGCGGACGCGGTGC
>Ga0074045_10002684_pt1 | contig 16383 bp, 13 predicted proteins | sample BogForMeECP23OM2_FD_94442 | JGI IMG/M metagenome (GOLD analysis project Ga0074045, IMG submission 94442) | Bog forest soil microbial communities from Calvert Island, British Columbia, Canada - Bog Forest MetaG ECP23OM2 | ecosystem: Environmental > Terrestrial > Soil > Wetlands ...
AGGGGTGGTCAGTAAGTACTGTCGCCTCGAACTCCCAGACATTGCGGAGTTTCTTCAGCTATGCCGCGCTTCGAGGGTGGTGTGCTCCAGGCATAGCACTGGGCATTCAAAGCCCGAAAAATCGTAGATCTGACAATCGACCAAAAGAGCCAAAGTGGACGGAGGTGAGAAGACTCATAGCTTCTGCCAGCGGATCTTCTCCTAGCGACCTCCGCGCCAAAGCCATTCTCCTTCTATTTGCGGTTTACGGTCTACGAAGCAGTGAGGTAGCGCAACTCCGATTCAGTGATTTCGACTGGTACGGTGAGACGTTTACCGTGCACCGCGCAAAGCGCGGCGGAATTCAGCAGTTCCCAATCCAGTATGAAGTCGGGGAGGCGATCATCCGTTACCTACAACACGGTCGACCGCGGTCGGCAACCGATTATGTTTTCGTTACCGCGCCAGTCCCGCACGGACGAATTCGCCCCGGCCCAATGCACCAGCTCGTCAGCACAAGAATGTCAGCATTGGGGATCAGGCCAGAGCAACTCGGCCCTCACTCCCTCCGTCATGCCTGCGCAACCCGTTTGCTGAAGAAAGGAACGTCGCTTCGAGAGATTGCCGATTTTCTCGGGCACCGGAACCTTAAGACAGTGAGTATTTACGCAAGATTAGATACCAGGAGTCTCCGGAAAGTAGCTTCGTTCAGCATGGCTGGTGTCCTATGAAATTGCTCGAAGGGGTCGACGCCTATGTTGAGGGAAGAAGAACTTATGGGGCTGTTTACCCGAATGGCATTCAAACACTGAGCGCTTTCTGCCGCTACACTGGGGATATACCGCTGGACACCATAAGGGAGGGCCAAGTGGCAGCCTTTCTCGATGGGCCGGCAACATCAGAAGCCACATGGCAAAACAAATACAAGTATCTCCGTAGCTTTTTCTTTTTTTGGTTGGCACGAAATGCAATTTCCGCCTTGCCGTTGCCATTACGAAGGCCGCCTGTCGAATCTCCATTTCTGCCGTACATCTACTCTCGCGCTGAGATCCGTCGTCTGTTGTCGATGATTCGGATCGGCCAGAAGAACTCGAATTGCAAGATCGATGTTCGCACCGTGCGGGTACTCATCCTGTTTCTCTATGGGACCGGGGCACTGTTGAGTGATGCCCTAACGTTGCGGCGTGACGATTTGGATTTCAGGAGACGGACAATAACAATCCGCAACTCGCGACCGTACCGTTCGAGAACCATTCCGATGTGCTCGGACCTATACAACGTGCTGCGCAGATACCATGCGACGAATTACCCGAAAGATTCCGCGAGAGCCCCGTTCCTGTTCCTTAACAGGAATGGGGAGGCTCTCACCGAATACGCCGTGGAGACCACATTTCGACGCCTCCGAGAAGTGTCGGGCGTCACGCGCCGGGACGGTGTAGCCAGCCGTCCTCGTTTACATGATCTCAGACATACATTTGCAGTTCACCGGATAGACGGATGGATTAAGCACGGCGCGGACCTAAACCGGATGCTCCCGGCTCTCTCTGTGTACATGGGACGACATGGACTGGGATCAAGTGATCGTTATCTCACGCTGAGCCCGGAACGCTTCCGTGCTCAGCTCAACAAATTGAGCCCGGAGCGCGGTAGCAGAAAATGGCGCCGCAATCCGGCTCTGATAAAGTTCCTGACAGAACTATGAGATCTATTGCCCGCAAAAGACTTGGTGAGCGTGCACGATAGGATTCTGCAGTTGTTCGTTCAAGAGCCTTGAGAGGGCCACAAATGACATCGGTTCCGCGCCCGAGCTTCGAATGGAGTTCATTCGCCGCGTCACCGCGCTCTGAAAACAGATTCTCCGCTCTGGCATAAATGAGGAGCTGCTGCGAGTCCGTTACTTAGCCAATAGAAGTGATCAGCGTGCGAGCGCAGCGCTTGGGGATCGGTGGACCGCTCTGGAAAGTCCAATGCGGCGCGGACCCAGGTCTAACTGAATGTCAAGTGAAACTGTCGCAGGGCAGCGGTTGCTTGCGCGCGGTCGCGCAATAGCCGACGGGCTTCGAACTTCAGCGTCGCCAAGAAGTCATCAATTGCGCGGTCGATGTCCCCGTTGTAGTTCCCTCGGTGTCCCTTGGTATATTTCGCATGAGGACCATCAACGGCAACATGCATAGTGTCCCAAGTACAGTGGCGACATTTTGGGCCGCCTCGACAACCCCGATGACGGCTAGAGTAAATGCGGTTTCTACTCATTGTCATTGAGTGTTCCTTGTCAGCTGAACCAGCGCTCCACGGAACGCACCTTCAACTCTTAACACCCGTGAAGTCACCTATCAGTTCGTTGCTATTCTCTTTGTTTGAAGCGCGGCGGTAGGGATCGCGTCTTGAGAATTTTCCAATTCGCAATATCACCAGCCGCATCGTTGCCAGACATCTCAGGTTCCAGGGCAAACGACACATCTGCGCGCAACCGGAAGCTCGCGCGCGTGTTGTCGTTGAATTCGATCACGAGTGCAGTGAAATCCGAATCGCTCTTATAACGGACCTGTTCAATAACTTTGCCCTTGAGTTCCGGGTACTCGACTGTTCCTGGCTTCTTCATCACGCTGCCCTCTACGTCGCCTAACACAATTTGGTTGGTTGGAGGCCGGGATTCAGTATCTGCGTCTTTTCTTGTTTCTTGTTTCTGTTCATTCATCAGCCCTCTTGGGGTACCGGCGAATCATCTCGAAATTCCCGGTGCTCATGTCAGATAGGTCGATGCTATCTGTAAGGATCTTGAGACTGAACTGGAATGAAAAATCGGTCTTGTCCATGAACCGGATACTCACGTACAAGCTGCCGTCCCCGAACGAGTAGCTGACCCAATCCACTATTTTTCCGTGGATCTCTCGATACCTGTTGCGCAACAGGTCATGCCGTTGTTTTATCTTCTCCGCAAGGAGTTCCCGTTCTTCCGGGCTTATCTGTGTCACCGTGACATTTCCCACTCGGACGGTCTTCGGCTTTGCCATGACTGACGCTCCTAATGTGGCCCGTCTCGATAGCCGTTTGGTTTACGCTCGATGGAGCCTACCGCGAGGTGCGCACCCAGTGGTGAAATTAAAGTATCGCGGCCCGAATACGGGCCAGCCAGCCGCATCTGTTACCTGCAAGCCAATGAAATCGTTAAGACAACAGCCCGAGATTATCAGGAAAGACACATGGCGCAACGTTTCAGGCAGTGGCCGGAATTTGGGACAAGTGGCCGTCTACACCGACGAAACGCCACCGAGGCCGCGAGCCTGCGCCTCCGACTAGCGCTGCTGCGGGTTTCCGCCGTGCTACCTTCTGTAGCTTTATAGTCCCATGGATATACTAAAATATATCACTACCTGCTATTGATATAAGATAATATATGGCGACGATGGGTTGTTGATGTCGTATATTATATCAAGCATGGAAAACAATATAACAAAGCATATCAAGCCGCTCCGACTGGGAGCCCTTCCAGAGGACATGCGTCTGGCCCTGAAGGACGCCCGCGAGAAGCGCGGCTGGACCCAGAGAGACCTGGCCAGCCGCCTCGGGCTCACCCAGACGCACGTCTCCGGCATCGAGTCCGGCAAGATCGTGCCGCGCTACGACACCCTTCTTGAGCTAGTTCGTATCCTCGACAGCGACCTCCTCATGGTTCCGCGCGCCCTTGTCCCCGTCGTGCAGTCGCTCATCCGCGATCATGCGCGGCCCGATCAGGGTGAAGGCGACGACCGCTCCCTCTACGCCGACGACACCGATGAAGAGAGCAGCAAGGAGCCACGCGATGAAGTTTGATCCGAAAAAGCTCAACGCGCTCGCCGTGCGCCTGCACGGACACCAGATCGGTGTCATTAACCGCCTCGCGGGCGACCGCCAAATCTTTGCGTTCGAGCAGGGCTACATCGACGACCCGCAGCGCCCGACTTTGAGCCTCTCGTTCAAGGGCCGCACCGGCGGGCTCGTCACGGCCCTGCGCCCGGTGCCGCGCCGCGTGCCGCCGTTCTTTTCGAACCTGCTTCCCGAAGGGCACCTGCGCGACTATCTCGCGAAGCTTGCCGATGTTAACCCTGAGCGCGAATTCTTCCTCCTCGCTGTTCTCGGCGCCGATCTTCCCGGCGCGCTCGTCATCGAGCCCCTTGAGGACGATCTAAAGGAAGATGATGCCCATCATGATGGTGGTGATGCCGATCGCCATGATGATCGCCCGCGTGAGGCCGTGCTCCGGTTCTCTCTTGCCGGCGTTCAGTTGAAGTTCTCCGCCGTCATGGAAGCTTCCGGAGGCCTGACCGTTCCGGCTGGGGGCATGGGAGGATCGTGGATCGTCAAGCTCCCCTCCGCCCGCTTCGCCGCCGTCCCCGAGAATGAATTTGCCATGCTCGAACTCGCGCGCCGCTCGGGTCTCGTAGTACCGGACAACCGTCTCGTCGAAATGTCGGAGATCAAGGGACTCCCCGAAGAGGCGCGCGCGCCGGGAAGCAAGGCTCTCGCCGTACAGCGCTTCGACCGCGCGGCAGGGGGAGAGCCCGTTCACATGGAGGATTTTGCGCAAGTATTCGGGCAGTATCCGAACGACAAGTACCACTTTCGCAGTTATGCCAACATCGCGTCCGTCCTGTGGGCAGAGGCGGGTGAGGACTCCGTCGCGGAGTTTGTCCGTCGCCTTGTGTTCTCCGTTGTAATTGGCAACGCCGATATGCATCTCAAGAACTGGTCCCTCCTCTATCCCGACCGGCACAACCCAGTTCTGTCGCCGGGATACGATTTCGTGGCAACGCTTCCTTATATTCCCAACGACACGCTCGCCCTAAGTTTCGGCGGCAGCCGCAGCCTGTCTGAAATCACGCCTGACCAGATGCGGCGCTTTGCCGACACAGCCCGGATTCCGGCAACCCCCCTGTGGAAAATCGCGGTCGAGACGGCAGAGCGTGCCGCCGCCGCGTGGAAGGGCCTCGAACAGGCGGACTTGCTGCCCAAGGATCTGCGCGCCTCCATCGACAAGCAAATTCTCGGGGTGGCTACCACGGTAAAGTGACGCGACATCGAATTCGGCGGGATAGGTCCCGACTTACGGGCCGATCACACGCTTTTCCTCCAATCATCTGATGAATCCTCGCCTCGCGGCCCAGGCGGTGTGCGCCAGAGGCACCAAAGATCAACGAAGGAGCAGGCTAGAAGGCTGGGGCCTGTCATTTCTGTTATGGCTTTGCGAGACGAGCGATGCCTTCTAGCATCGCGATGATCTGCTTGCGAACTACTTTTTCCTTACCGAGTGTCAGCAGTTGTTCGAGAAAGATCAGAAAATCCAGTAAGTATCGCTCTTCCCCGAGAACCGACGCATCTGTGGATGGAGGTATGAAGCGCACTTCCGATCCCGCGTATTGGCAGTAACGATTGAAACATGCCGAGTTTGGATGAGAGTGTTCACTTAACAGGCCATAGGTATCCTTCGCGTCCGGTTTTTTCCCAGCCTGCCGCTGATACTCTTCATAGCAGGAAACGACGTTAGCGGTGCCTAATGGATCGGGTACGCCTTCAGTCATCTCCTTTGGGGCATATTTAGGCCCGTGGGCTTTGACCCAGATGTTGCCCTCCATCGCGAGAGATTGCAGATGCCACGCTCTGGCCCATTCCTTTTTCTTGAAATAATTTGCGATGTTCCGACTCATGTAGCAGGCGTGAGCCGTCCACTCGAATACGTGACGGCACACGATGAAGGCTGTCGGTATGTTTCGCGCTTGGAGTAGCTGCAGTAAACCTGTAAAAACAGTTCGCATGTGTGCTACGAGGCAATACGAATAGTAAGTGATGCCCCAGACGTTCAATTCCTCGTTCGGATTATCAACTGATACCTTGGGCCTGACGAGCGGCGGGAGCGTGATCTGGCGTAAGCTCTGCTCGGCAATGGCGAGTATCGGTATTTGCCCCTTATGTGTCATTAGCCCCTCTAGTTTCAAACGAAGGATACAAGATCGTAACGCTTTCGCAGCCGCCGCGACGCGATGGCGCAATGTCCGCCCAACAGGGACAGCCCGGAGTCCTGCCTGGGTCGATGGGTAGTCCCCAGCTTCCACGTGGAGGGAAGCGGTTGCGAAGAGGCGCTTTGTTCGAGCGCTCACGGCGCGGGCAGAGCCTTGAGCCGGAGCGCGGCGCGGAGTAAGTTCAGCGACCGTGAACTCCGGCGTCAAATGGAAAGCGTCTGGTATGACTACCGGCTGACAGGTAAGCTCAGGGACGAGGCTCCTGCCGCGTACAAGGACATTCGTGCGGTCCTCAAGGCGCAGCCAGAACTGGTGAAGGTTATTCGCACGCTACGACCGGTGCTCAATTACAAGGGCACCTGAAAGAGAATGCAGGCGGTGAGCCTCTCCTGCATTGGCCGTCCACTTTGACCCGGCAATTGAGTGGAGAAATGGATCAAGCCGCGCAGGTCCCTGGGACCTGCGCGGCGGCTTTCTGGTTGAGGTAATCGGCTGCACGCTGGGCATGAGCGGCCGCCGCAAAGATGGCACGGTTGTCATTCTTGAGGACTTCCAGCCAAGTGGCCATATAGGCGGCGTTTTCTTCCCGCGGCTCCTCGTGCAGTTCGAGGTCGGCACACAGGAAAGCGGAACCAAGCTCTGCAACAAGCTCCTCGCGGCTGTAACCTTCATCGCCCCATTGCTTGCGGCCAAAGTCGCGGTCGAGGCGCTGCGGGTGCTTCGTCCAGTGGGTGACTTCATGAGCAAGAGTGGCGTAGTAGCTCTCAGCATCACGGAAAGCTTCAAAGGGCGGCATCTGCACGTAATCCAACTCTTGCGCGTAGTAAGCACGATTTCCGCCATGTTTGATCGTTGCACCCAGGCTCGCGAAAAACGTCTCCGCATGTTCAATACGTGCCACGGGATCACGGCTAGGAGTGGCCTTCGCGTAGTAGATTTCCGGCAGGCCCTCGATCTGTTCGACGTTGAAAACCGTATAGCCTTTCATGTAAGGGATTGCGCGCTCGACATCCTGGCCAGTCTTGTCGTCATGCTCGGTGCGCGTGATGGCATTTGCGTAGACCACAAGCGAGCCTTTCTCGCCCTTCCTGACATGGGCATTTAACTCGCTGGCCTGGCGGAAGGTCATCCAGATGGGTGCGGTAAAGTTCTGGCCCAAAGCGGACATCCAGAGGGAGAGGACATTGATTCCTGAGTAGGGCTGGCCGTTGTAACGCAGAGGGCGGGTAATCCTTCCGGCAGCGTGTTCGGCATTCCAGGGACGAATCCAAGGGCGGACACCCTTTTCCAGGTGCTCGACGATCTGCGTAGTGATACGGCTGTAAACGTCTTTTCTTTCGGTGGTGTCTTGCATCGTATTCTCCTTAAAAACAATTTTTTTCTTCGCGAAACCCGCGACGGTTCGGAGGCGTTCAGCGGCGCGGACATGTCAAGGGCGCGGCTTTCCCGCGTTCATCGCAGACCCTTGACATGGAGCACCGCTGGAATAACGCCGGTCTTGTCAGGCGCGGGTTGAGTGGGGAAAAAAATGGAGAGAAGACGACTTCGGCCAAGAACACCGAATGGGAAGGGCGTTTGGTTCAGGCTGTGTGAGAATGAAAACGAAAAGGCAGAAGAGGGAAGAAATGGGCAATGGGCGGGTTGGATCGCCGAAACCACGGCCAGAGTCCGTATACTGCTAAGTTCTTTCGTCCCAGTGTGTGATGGTGTAGTGTGGTTAGCAATCCACAATAGGGTGTCGCGACATGGCTACGGGTCTGATGCCTGAGCGCACGGGAGCAGGATTAAAGGATACCCATTATGGGTCATCAGCTGTAAAATGATGCCTGTGACTACGGCGAACGATTGGCGAAAGTCCTTTGGCATCGAAGATGCTGAACCGAGGTCTTTTTTCGCCAGCAAAGCGGAGCTGAACGCGCCCGGTATGGATGCTTCGCAGGGCCACGTCCTGCGGCGCGCGTTTGATCTGCTAAAGCTCGATGGGATTCTGTGCACGGAGAACGCCCCGCTCGTCTACTTCAAACAGGTAAAGCGAATTGACCTTGCGGAGGTCGCCAGCCTCCATCGGACCTTTTGGAACCACGGTGGCGCTCCTGTCCTTGTCCTCATCGCGCCGGATCAGGTTCAGATTTACTCCGGCCTTGTGCGACCGCTCGCTCAAACAGACGCTAACGGAACCATTCCGGCCCTGGTGGACACCCTTGAATGGACTTCCGTTGCAATCCGTGGGTTTTTGCCGACAGTCGAGTCCGGTCAGTTTTTCCAACAGCATTCGAAGTCATTCGACCCGGCACACCGTGTAGACCGGGACTTGCTGAATAATCTTCAAGCAACCAGAGAAAAGCTGATCGAAAGTCGTCACGGCAAGCTCGACGAAAGGGTACTGGACGCATTGCTCTGTCGCCTGGTTTTTGTGTGCTACCTTTTCGACCGTGATCCAGAAGTTGTGGGCAAAGACTACCTACGCAGTATCGGATTGCGAAGCGCCCACCACCTGCGAGATGTGCTCGGCTTACAGCCTCGGAGCAAAGCAAAGAGCCATCTGTACGCCTTGTTCCGAAAGTTGGGCAGAGACTTCAACGGCGACTTGTTCAGCGACGATCTCGACGCGGAAGAAAAACAAGTTCCAGTCTCGTATATCGATCCTTTAGATGAATTCCTGCGTGCGACTGACGCGCAAAGCGGGCAGAGTTCGTTTTGGCCGTACGATTTTTCAGCTATTCCAGTCGAAGCAATCAGCGCGATTTACGAACGCTTTCTGAAAAAGTCCGACAAAGCCAAAGGGGCGTTCTACACACCACGGTTCCTGGCGGAAGTTGTCCTTGACGTGGCGCTGGCCACATCGCATTCGTTGCTCGGCCTTCGCTGTCTCGATCCTTCCTGCGGGTCGGGAATTTTCTTGGTAGGGCTGTTCAACCGCATATCTGAAGAGTGGAAGCAGGCGAACCCGAACGCGACAAATGACCGACGAGCGCGGGAATTAAGGAAGGTTCTTTGCAGTCTCTACGGTGTGGATATCAATCCCACAGCGTGCAGGATCACAGCGTTTAGCCTTTACCTGGCTTACTTGGATCAACTTTCCCCAAGAGATATTCGCGAACTGCAAGAAAAAGGGCACAAATTACCAAGGCTGGTCCACGACGCGGAAGTCACTAAGGGCGGAAATATTGAAGGTAACATTTGGTGCGGTGATTTCTTCAAAGACGAGAACAAGTACCCTGTCGATGTCGATTTGGTCGTCGGAAATCCGCCCTGGGGAAGTACCGCCGTTGAGGGCACGCCTGCCGCGAAGTGGTGCCAACGTCATCAATATCCAATTCCTGACAAGCAACTGTCGTCAGCGTTCGTCTGGAAAGCCGCGCATCACGTCGGGGACAGCGGGAGAATCTGTCTTGTGCTGCCGCAAGGCACGATCTTCAACCACAGCACTACCGCTCTGGATTTCCAACGGAAGTTCTTCAAGCGCCATGCGGTAGATCATGTCCTCAATCTTGTGGATTACCAGTTCTTTTTATTCGAGGAAGCCCGTCATCCGGCGATTGTGCTCACGTATCGAAAAAATGCACCGGAAAGCCGACGACACCCTATTGAATACTGGGCACCCAAAACCGATTGGCTTGTGACGCGCGCTGAGGTTATCGCGGTCATGCCAGAGGATCGCTGTACAGTGACCACGGGTGATGTACTCGATGATTTGGAGGGAAAAGACGCACCTCAAATCTGGAAGCAACGATATTGGCCCAGCGCCAGAGATCGGCGATTGATTGACCGCCTGTCGCTTTATCCTCGATTGCGCGACCGCGTCCGGCAACTGCGTGAGAAGGGGAGCAGTAAGCCGTGGCTCATGGCGGTGGGCGTCCAGCCAGTCCGCGAGGGGGACGATCCCAAGAAGGCTGAAACGATCCAGTTGCCTTCCAGACTTCTTATCGAGGCAACTGCGTCGTCCAAAGTGAATCTCTTCTTGCTCGCAGATGAATGCACGAAACTACCTGCGGCGAAGTTTACAGTTCGGAGCGGATCGAATAAAGACACGACCGTGTTCAAATTCCCGCACGTTCTTGTAGCAAAAGGTTTCACGAGTGTCGCCTTTGCTGATTTTGATGTTGCATTTCAGGACTTTCTGCGCGGAATTCACGGACCCAAAGAAGATCGAGAATTGCTAATATTCCTGGCTGCCTATCTGCGTTCTCGACTTGCCAGGTACTACTTATTTCACACATCGTCTAACTGGGGCATAACGCGGCAACAAGTGCACGTTGACGAACTTCTGCGGCTCCCGTTGCCGCTGCCGGACGCGACTCCCACTCCCAGTCGATCATGGGAAGTCGTCAAGGAAGTCGCCCAGATCGTCACCACGGCAGCGACGGAAGCCTCAGGCGATTTCGTAGATCGTGACGATATTGTGCGGAGAGCCACGGACTCTATCGAGAGTCTAATCGAGGAATACTTCGACATCCTGCCGATAGAGAAAACTCTAATCAACGACACCGTGGAAATCATCATCCCAAGCGTTCGGCCTACCAGAGCGCGACGCGTTATTCCGACAATTAAACCAAGCAGTGAGAACCAACAGAACCGCTATATAAAGTGCCTCTGTGACACGCTTAACGGTTGGGCGAGGGGTGGTTCCTTCGTAGTCCAAGGTCATGCGACAGTTTCCGCAAAACTCGGGATTGGAGTTGCGATCTTGCAGAAAACCCGCGCCGGAGATACGACGTTCCAGAAACCGAACAACTCCGATGATCTGTTGGCCGCGTTAGAGCGCCTCCGCAAAGTCACGTCCAAGAAGCTAAATACATTCGAGTTGATTCGTGGCGCGAAGGTGTTTGACCGGGACCGACTGTATCTAGTGAAACCGACGGGACAGCGATTCTGGACAGAAACGGCGGCGTTAAATGACGCCGATGAGATTGCGGGTTCCATCCTCATGAACGCACCTCAGGGGGTGGCGTGAGCATTATTGGCGCTCCCACGGAATGGGCGGATCTGATCGACCCGATGGTGCCTGACATTCTCAGGCTGGTCGTAGCGACGTGGGAAGCAATGCCGTCGCCGGGGACGGACGATAAGGAAGACGATATTACGATTACGTTGTGTCGCGCCCTCAGACAAAACCGCGACGCCCGTAGGTTGATGTTTCAGATTCACACACAGTTGGTCGAGCTGGAACCGGCAATAGGTGAAGAACTTGGTCGACAGGACATCGTATTTGTTCCACCTATCGCGCGAGAAGACATTTATTTCTGCATGGAAAGCAAGCGCTTGAACGTCGTCAAAGACGGCAAGCGGCGGGCGTATGCGTCGGAGTATGTCACGCACGGCATGTTGAGGTTCGTCACCGGCCAATATTCCAAGGCGGTCCGACATGGCGGAATGATTGGATATGTGCTTGATGGGAATGTCTCGGAGGCCATGACCAACGTCGAAGCGAACATTCAAACGCACCATGTCGCTTTGTGCATGGCTGCGCCGGGAACACTACAAACCTCGGCTGTCCTACCTAGCGATGGTCGGGCGCGCGAGACGCATCACCAGCGGACGCATGAGACAACTCTTTTCCGCATCCATCACCTTTTCATGGCAGCGCACTGACGGCTAGGACTGTCTCACGTTCGCTTCCTTGATCGTCGCTTAGCAGGTTTAGCGGCGATGGCGATTAGAGGGGCAACGAGGTTTTCGTAGAGACCGAAAAGATGCTCTACACGGTCACGATCTCCAGTAAAGACAGCGGAGCGATAGAGCTTGTCCACCGCATCATCGAGAGCACTGTGGGCCTTCCTCAGTTGTGGCGGCATGGCATCAACATCGTAGAGGTCGGCAAGGGTTGAGTCCGGGAACTGCGAGCGGGCGTCCAGAAGAGATTGCGCGAGCGCGCGTATCTTTGCCCGCTGTTGATCGGTGGCTTGTGGCCAAGGGAAGGGGTTGTAGACAATTCCGATTGAGTATCGATACCGGCTCTCAAGCCGTCCCCCGATCTGGCGCAGCCACGCCATGTGCATGGCTGATGTCACGATGCCAAAATGCCAAAGGTCGGCGTCGAGTAGAACACGGACGAGATTGCTGGGAATAGTCGGCGGTTTGAGCCAGCCGATTGGCACGTAGTCACGCTTCTCAGAACTAACCTCTGGTATGACAAGGAATGGCCTATCGGGGACGACCGTTACATGGAACCGAGTGGGTGTTTCAGCGAGCTTCTGGGTGCCTGGGCTTTTGCTTTTCTTGCGAGATTCCCGGACAGCTGAAATACGTTCTTTGACTGCTGGCATCGAGCGGATGTCTGCGGGCGCGACTCCGTCCAGATACAGAATCCAACGTTCAAGTCCATAAAGGAATTCGTCCGTGCCGATGAAGGGATGCATGAGCTTCTTTGCGCCTGGTTCTTTGCGGAGAAACTCCGCGCGCTCGTCGGCAGAAAAAATATAGTGCCCTTCATCAATGGGCTTGGAACCGATGACAAGTTGAGGGACATCACATAGCGGGCGGCTAGTCTCCTCAACGACGAGATGCCGGTTGACGACGCTGCCAGCGTCAAACAAGTAAGGCGTGAGCGCCTGATGTTTGCTCTCGGTGGGGTCGCCGTGAATATCACTGTAGCTGAACAATCTCTTAATCGGTGGTTCCTGATCGCGGCGAGTCAGGCCAATTATCACTACGTGAACATGCGCCATACCGCGCGCATCGCTACCCCATGCGAATGTGCGATGAGCGAAGCTGATTTCGAGTCCGTACCGCTCAAAAAGAACCGGCCAAAGCTGGGCAACCTGCTCCCCCTGAGTAATCGAACTGGTCGCCACAAACCCTATACGCGCTTTTGATTGTGCCAGATAGGCTCCAGCAGTGATAAACCAAGCCGTTACATAGTCGAGCGTTCCGCCACTGCCGCCGAGCTGAGCTATCCGCTTCACTTGTTCCCGCTGTGCTGGACTTTGGTATTTCGCGCCTCCGAATGGCGGATTGCCGAGCACGTAGGAGCAATCAGCGGGGGCGATTAATTCTCTCCACTCAAATTCGAGGGCGTCAGCGTGCCGGATATAAGGCGACTTCTTCAAAGGAATGCGGACATAGCTTTCGCCAAACTCAAGTGAGAGTTTGTTATTCATGATGTGGTCCATCATCCACAATGCGACTTCGGCTATGCGCGCGGGGAACTCGCCAAGCTCGATGCCGTAAAACTGGTCCACATCGATCTGGGACATCTGGGAAACGTCTAGGAATAATTGTCCGTCTTTGCGAAGGGCTTTCAGGAGCTCGATTTCAAGAAGCCGCAACTCACGGTAGGAGATGATGAGGAAGTTTCCGCAACCGCAGGCGGGATCGAAAAAGCGGAGCGAGGCAAGTTTTCTGTGAAATGCTTCGATCGCGTTACGCCGTCCGCTGTCGCGACGCTCCGTCAAATGTTTGAACTCGGCTCGCAAGCCGTCGAGGAAGAGGGGTTCAATCACCTTGAGAATATTTTGTTCTGTCGTGTAGTGTGCGCCCTGCGCCCGCCGCTCCTTCGGGTTCATCACTGATTGAAAGAGCGATCCGAAGATGGCGGGCGAAACCGCGTCCCAACCGAAATCAAGCGCGTCGATGAGTAGGGAGCGCATTACGGTGTTAAATGATGGAAAGGGCAACCGTTCGTTGAAAAGATCGCCGTTAACATAGGGAAATTGTGCGAGGTCCTGGTCGAGATTCTGTTGTCGCTGCTTAACAGGTGTATTCAGAACCTCGAACAACTGACTTAGCCACAGTCCGGTGTCGCTCCCGTCCGGGTTCGTGCGCTGATTGATCAAGGTTGAGAAAATGTCCCTCGGCTCGAAGATGCCGGTATCGTCGGCGAACAGGCAAAAAACTAAGCGAACGAGAAACCTTTCCAGATTGTGCCCGACATAGCCTGACGCTTTCAGCGCATCGTGCAGCTTGCCCATCATCTCGGATGCTTCGATATTGACCGGGTCTTGATCGCGGAACGTCCGCTTTTGCACACCGAGAATGAAACCGAAATCTTCTACATGCTCTGGAAACTGGCGGAGCAGGAACTTAATCCGCGTGTTGTCGTCGAGGTCGTACAGCTCGAAGTTTTGAAAATCGCATACGAGAATGTAACGCGGAAGTTCATGTTCCTTGAGACCTGGAAAATAATCGAGGGCTTGCTGTTTAGCGCGCGTCAGATCCCGCCCGGCACTCTTCTGTTCAACGAGAAGGACGCCCTTCCAAAACAAATCAATAAAGCCGCGTTCATCGCCCAGTTTCTTGACCGGTTCCTCAAAGGTTGCCACGCGACGGCGGGTAATTCCAAAGACGGAAAACAACTCGTTATAAAAGGTCTGTGACTCTCCTCGTTCGTAGTGAGCGTCCTTCCACTCATCCGCGAAACGTGCCGCACGCGCTCTGATTTCATTCCAGCTGAGTCGCATTTAACGGCCTCTCCTTTTGAAGCAATCTGTAGCCTAGCAGGGCGTCGCGCTCGGAAAACGGATTATAAAGGGTGCGAAGCGAAGGGCAACTGTAGCAATGGCCTAAGCTGCGAATTGCTAGGATGGCCGGGGGGTGGGTTTTTATCGGTAAGGGCTGACGCTCTACGGACTCCGCGGCTCCGGTTGCTGTGAGGGTTGCATAACGCTCCCCGTTCTCCTTCGCCTTTGCGCTCAATTCAAGCAAACGGCTGGCGGTCGCCTCTACGCTCCATCCCCACTCGATAGTCGTCCGGCACCATGTGAAATCAGCGCGGCCAAAACTTGTAGCTCGGCCATTTTTTCGGCGTGGACTCGTGGACTGCCCGTCCCGGCTGGAGTATAGGCCGAGATTGGCTCGGGATTGCCCGGATGACACTCGATGCGTTCTTACTCATGATAGGGCACGTTGCCCGATTTTACACATCCGTTTCCTCATCTGGACGTTGCGGTGAGGGTTGAGTGTTCTGGATTGCTTTCTTGCTTTTCTTGTTTTTCTTGGGCCGCATGACATTGATTGCTGCGGCGTCGAGCGAAGTCTTGATGTGCGCCGCGTAATACTTTTCGATCATTTCGACGCTAGTGCGGCAGTTCTTGGCAATTTGGTAGATGTCAGCACCTTCCATAAGGCGCAGGCAGATGTACGTATGCCGCAGGCTGTAGGCCGTACGGGGTCGTCCTTCGCGGTCAAAGCGAAGATTTTGTTCGTCGAGGATGGTTTTGAAAAGCTCGCGCTGCCACTTCGGGAAAATAAGGTCCGTCGGTCCGGGAATGCGCCATTGATCCCCAAGGACATTGGAGTTCACGGAAGTTTCTGTGGGCGTGTTCACGCCATAAATGCGCGCCGGGCGGAGCCGGCTTCGAAGTCGCTCAAAAGGCCTCACTGCACCGGGCATACTCTTGCAGTATCCGACGCCGCGCTTTCCGCGCACTTCAATCTCCAGGATCGTCTTACCCAAATCCTCGTCATCAACGATCGTGACATCCCTAAACTCAAGTCGCCATGCCTCGTCGGGCCGCAGTCCGGTATTGACGGCGAATAGCACAAAGTCGTGCAGTTGTTCCGCCTCCCAGTTGAAGCCCTTCTTCTTTGGCTCCTGCGCACGCTTTCGTGTCGCTTCGTAGAGCCTTTTGTATTCCTCTGGTGAGAACCACGCCCTGTGCGAGATTTTTGGAGATGACCGGTACGGCTCGGAGAAATCAGGGAGTCGGTCGAGCCAACCGTGGCGCAGCGCTGTCTTCAGGGTCTGGCGCAGCGTCACGATTTCCTGATGGAGGGTACTGTGGCCGGGTGGCTTGCCCCGTTTCGTAATTGCTTCTTGGTGCCTGTGAACTCGGTATTCTTGGATCTTTCCTGCGGTGATCTCTGAGATGCCTAGGTTCCCGAAGAATGGGACCAAGTGAACGCTCGACCGCCAGTGCTGGCCGTCCACATATCGTTTGTTGCGTTGTCCCTGGGTGATGATGTCGTACTCGTGCAGGTAGCGTTCAGATACGTCGCGAAATGTCTTTTCGCTCTTGATCTCGCCACCGCGGAGTTTCCCGCGAAGCTGTAGATACCAGTCCTCGGCTATTTCCTTGGCCTTGGAGAGGCTCTCTTCCTTCGTGCTGGTCCGGCGATTTTTGCCCGCGAAATAGCTTGAGCACTGCCAAAGGCTGCTGTTTGGACGCTTGTAGACGTAAACCTTGCCGCCAAGGATGGTGTGTTGTTCCGGCATCTTCGTTCCCCGTTTGAAGCGGCGCAAGAACGCGAAAATGTGTAATAGATGTGTAAGCTATGCCCACTTTGGAAAGTTGTCAATAAGTTTATTTATTTCAGCTGGATAGACTATTAATCTGATTTATTTGTAGGATTTTGAGTCCGCTGCGTCTGCCAGTTCCGCCATCCCGGCCGAGGAGGCAAGCTCGGGTTCGGGTCCTAGTATCGCATAGTCATTGCACCACCGCCAATTGATGTTTGCGGAGTAGTTATG
>Ga0074045_10002686_pt1 | contig 16376 bp, 14 predicted proteins | sample BogForMeECP23OM2_FD_94442 | JGI IMG/M metagenome (GOLD analysis project Ga0074045, IMG submission 94442) | Bog forest soil microbial communities from Calvert Island, British Columbia, Canada - Bog Forest MetaG ECP23OM2 | ecosystem: Environmental > Terrestrial > Soil > Wetlands ...
CAAGCATCTCGCGCGCTTTCTCTCGGAACAAGTTCGCAACAGTCCCGAGGCAGCGGGTATCCGCCGCGGGGGCAGCGGACTTGCCTGTCCCACGCACATCCTGTTCAACGGCGGAGTGATGAAAGCGGCGGTGCTGCGTGACCGCGTGGTCGAAGTGCTGAACAGCTGGTTGCGACAAGAGGGATTCGAAGCGCTCGGGACGGAGCAGATCCTGGAAGCTCCCGACTTGGAGCACGCCGTTGCGCGCGGCGCGGCCTATTACGGGAAGGCGCGGCGTGGTCGCGGCGTGCGTATCCGCAGTGGCGTCTCGCACACCTATTACATCGGAATTGAAAGCTCAATGCCAGCAGTGCCCGGCATGGAAGCCCCTCTCAAGGCGCTCTGTGTCGTTCCCTTTGGCATGGAGGAGGGCACGGAAGCCAAGATTCCCGACAGAGAGTTTGGACTTGTGGTTGGCGAACCCGCCGAGTTTCGTTTCCTGAGTTCCAGCGTCCGTAAGCAGGACCAAGTTGGCAGCCTGCTCGAAGACTGGGGTGACGATATCGAGGAACGCAGCCCCCTGCAGGTCACTCTCAAACTCGATGGCCAGCTGGGAAAGATTGTACCGGTGCGGCTGGAGACTCGCGTCACCGAACTCGGCACCCTCGAAGTCTGGTGCGTATCCCGCGACGGCCAACGCTGGAAGCTCGAGCTGAATACGCGCGAACAGACCAAGCGGTGACTCGTCAGTGTTTTCTCGTTATCTGATTGGAATCGATCTGGGCACGACAAATTCTGTCGTGGCATACCTCGATACTCAGAACACCGCTGATGCGGCTTCGCTTATTCGTGTGTTCCCCGTGCCGCAGTTGGTGGGACCGGGCGAAATCGGCACGCTTCCCGCACTTCCTTCGTTTCTTTACTTCCCCACCGAGGATGAGTTGTCTACCGGCGGCGTGAGTGCTACCTGGAATGAGCATCCGCCAATGGTCACCGGTTTGCTCGCGCGCGAACAGGGAGCGCTAGTGCCAAGCCGCCAGGTGTCATCAGCGAAGTCGTGGCTTTCCTATCCTGGCGTGCATCGTCGCGCCAAGATCCTGCCGCCGCAAGCGAAACCGCCGCAACCGATGATTTCCCCTGTCGAAGCATCCGCGCGCTACCTCATGCATCTGCGCGACGCCTGGAACGGCGCAATTGGGACTGATGAACAAACGCGTTTTGAGCATCAGGAAATCGTCCTCACCGTTCCAGGTTCCTTCGATGAGGAAGCGCGTGAGCTGACGGTCGAAGCCGCCCGCAGTGCCGGGATCGAGAAGTTCACTCTGCTCGAAGAACCATTGGCTGCGTTTTATGCGTGGATCGCGGCAAATCAACACGTGCAGGCTGGGAGTAATGAACAACTCCGCGATGGTGAACTGGTTTTGATCTGCGACATCGGCGGTGGCACGACTGATTTCAGCCTGATTCACGCTCGCCTCGTCGGTGGCGAGTGGCAGTTTGAGCGAACAGCCATCGGCGAGCACCTTTTACTGGGCGGCGACAATCTCGATTTTGCGCTGGCCCGCTACGTGGAAAAGAAGCTCAAAGACGTCAGACTCACGACGCAACAGCGTTATGCATTACGCCGGACCTGTTGTGCGTCGAAAGAGCGGCTGCTGAATGACTCGTCCTTGGAGCGCGTGCCAGTCACGATCTTGGGTAGCGGCGGTGCCGTCATCGGAGACGCCCTCAGCACTGACCTGACCCGTAAGGAAGTCCTGCAGGTTCTGACGGACGGCTTCTTGCCAATCACGGCACCTCATGAGATGCCGGCAACTGGCACGCCAACAGGATTGCGCGAACTCGGCCTACCCTACGCCAGCGATGCTGCCATTACCAAGCACCTTGCTGCATTCTTGACCCAAGCCACTGACGCCATTGATGGCGCGTCTGCAAACCAGCGAATGGCTCGACCCGATGCCGTGCTCTTTAATGGCGGCTTCTGTGCCCCAGCTGTGACTCGCGACAGGATTGTCGAGGCCATTTCCGCCTGGTTGGGCGGAACGGAAAGCGGTTGGTCGCCCAAGCTCCTCAACAACGACCAGGTAGATAGTGCCGTTGCTCGAGGTGCTGCTTACTACGGCCGTGTACGACGCGGCACCGGTTTGCGCATCAGAGCCGGCAACGCTCGCACCTATTACATCGGGTTGGGCTCGGACCACGGTCTCCAAGGCATCTGTGTTTTGCCTGCCGGGGTGGAAGAGGGCACCACCCTTCCTCTGCTCGATCGCGAATTCTCTGTCCTGGCTAACCGCCCGGTGTCGTTCACGCTTTACAGTTCGCGGACACGGCACGATGCACACGGCGAAGTTGCGGTACTGGACGAAGCGAGCGTACATCGTCATCCTCCGCTAGTGACCTTGTTGCGGTACGGAAAGAGGCGTGATGTGCAGGTGACAATACGCATCAGAGCCAGTTTCACCGAGGTTGGTACGCTCGAACTCTGGTGTGAGTCGCGGCAGACGCCGCATCGCTGGCGCTTGCAATTCGAACTGCGCGGCGAAGAGGCACAACCGCAGCAAGTCGATACGGTTAAACCGCAGCCCGTACTGTCACCTTCTTCGGGTCTCACGACTTCCGATGCAAATTTCGAATCTGCTACGCAATTGATCAAAGATGTTTTTGGCGGCTCGACGCACGACGCTTCCCTCGCACCCGAGGCCCTTGTCGGTCAGATGGAAGCTATGCTCGGCGCAAAAAGAGACTCGTGGCCTCTCTCGGCCATTCGCCGGTTCTGTGATGCGCTCATCGAGGTTGCCGCTGGTCGCAAAAAGTCCCCCCGCCACGAGATGCGTTGGCTTAATCTATCCGGCTTCTGTTTGCGTCCGGGCTTCGGCGCGCCAGGTGATGATGCGCGCGTCAACCGCCTGCGAACCATCGCCGCGAACAACCTTGCCTTTGTAGACGATCTGCAATGCCAGGTCGGAGTGCTGGTGCTATTGCGTCGGATCGCCGGCGGCATCAATGCCAGCGAGCAGCTTGCGCTGTATCGGAACCATACTAGCCCTCCTGGGAGCAAGAAGAAGCGCATCAACCGTCAACTCGAGTACGAGAAGTGGCGCCTCCTCGCGAACCTTGAGCACCTGCAAGCCAGCATCCGTGTGACTCTAGGGCGTGAGTTGATGGCGAAGATCAGAAAGAAACCTGGAGATGCAATTTGGCTATGGTCGCTGGGCCGGCTGGGTGCCCGCATTCCCCTGTATGGGCCATTGCACTCAGTGGTGGAACCTGAAATTGCCAGCGAGTGGCTGAAAGCTCTGCTGGACTTATCCACGCTCACGGCCGTGACGGGTTCCACCATCGTGCTGATCGCGCGGCGCACCGACGATCGCTCGCGTGACGTCGATGAGGCAATGTGCGAACAAGTAATGTCCCGCTTTGTGGCGTTTGGGATCGCCGAAGAAACCATCCGGCTTGTATCAAGGTACGTCCCGCCCGAACGGGCGGACGCCGTTCGCAGCTTTGGAGAATCGCTGCCGCCTGGCTTGCAAGCTGTCAGCTCTTCCAACTGCTTGTTGTCAGTACCCGCGTTGCATATCTCCGGCCCGAGTCTTTCGAAACCGGCGTGAACTGCAGGTAACCATCGGCTCGCGAACCACGCGTGCGAAGACTTCCTCCACTTGTCTTTCCCCGGTGTGATCGACGCGAAGCGCGCTGGCGAAACCACCGGCGGAACTTATCATCTCGGCGGTCTCGTCTACGGTTTCAGGAAGCGTTGCCGTCCATACACCCGGAATATGCCGGGCGGCTCGTTCAAACACGCTTCATGGAAACTGAGTTGAAGTATTTTCAATAGCCACAGGCGTTATCAGACGGCTGATCCAGGCCTATTGCGTCTTCGCCGTCGCCGCATCCAAGAGTTAGAGCCTTAGCGAGCCACGGAACGCCCTAGCGGCATAGTAAGATTCCGCACCGTTGTGATATAGGAAAACAGTGTCGTAGCGGCGATCACAAAAGAGCGCGCCGCCGAGTTTTCTGATATCAGAAGGTGTTTTCACCCAGCTCGACGTTTTGGTATCGAAATTTCCAAGTTTCTGCAACTCTCGATATTGCTCTTCGGTTAAGAGCTCAATGCCCATGGCAGCTGCCATATCAATGGCGTTGTCGTCTGGTTTATGTTCTTTCCTTGACTCCAGCGCTTCACGATCGTAGCAAGCGCTTCTGCGGCCTTTAGGACTTTCCGCTGAGCAATCACAAAAAATGTATTCACCCGTTTTTTTATCATGACCAACAACGTCCGGTTCACCGCCAGTTCTTTCCATTTCATTAAGTGACCACAGTTTTTCAGCATTCGCTTCCAGCTTAGCTTGTAATTTAGCCCATTCAAGACCTTTATGGCGGTTCATGTTTTTCTGAAAACGGGCTTGCAATGCTCTGAGTAGCTCTTCACGTTGTTCTGGTGACAAGTCTTTTTTATTATTATTAATGTCCCGCGTTTTTAATGCTCTCATCGTCGTCGCTTCCCGCGTCTCTCATCTGTTACTCCCCGCGCTCCGGCACATGTTTTTTTCGGCTTATCTTTGCGTTCTTATCGTTGCGCATTTTCCACGCTGTTCGGAGGGCACCCGTCAGTACATCCTCGCGCGCCGCCGCCAGGCGAATATGCGTGTGTCCCATCTTTCCCCAGCCGCCAGGAATCGGCAGGAAAATCTCGGGCGCCTCCTGCACAAACGCCGCCTGCTGCTCCAGCGTGAGCATCAGATTTCCGTACCCCCCTGCTTGCGAGGCTAGCGATGCAAATTTCCTGCCTCCTACACGAAAGGCCGGCAATCCTGCGTGGGAGTACTCTTCCACCCCCTCCAGGCTCAGTGCAATTCTGCGAAAGTCTGCTGCGGTCATCGGGTGACTCCGTAGATTGCGCAGTATCTGATCATCATCGGACGGTATATGTCTACTGCTCCGGGCCGAATCATGGGCAAAGCTTCCGTTAAGACTTTGAGGAAGAGGCTTTCGGGAACAGTTGCCGATTAACCGGGATTGATCGGAGTTTGTGCTGAAGGATCGCGATGGCCAACTCCTTGCCTTCGGCGCGAACTTGTAATCTTCTCTCGGATATTGCGCCCCAAACGCTACTCTGGATGGTGCACGACAAAAGTGAGTGTCCATAAGTGGCCTCGGAAAAGGTCGCGCCCGAGTGCCGGGCAAAGCGGAGAGCGCCGGGATAAACCGGCATCATGTTGTAGGGGATGCAGGAGCCCCACTGGAAAGGAAGGAGCGAATCCACCCTGACCTCGAGTCTTGGTCGGGACATCGCGAGGTGTCTCTCTCCCTCACAATGCGGTGCGCCGGCTTCAGGATGTAGGGCACTGTGCGTAGAAGATTCCCTCGTCACTCAAGACTCGGTCTCGGTCACTTTTTCGCTGAAGTAATCAATCATCAATTTTGGGACGATGAGCCCGAAGCTCATCGCGAAAATAATGAGGATGGTAACGGAGCCGTCAACGACTGTCGCATCCATGAGCTCCGACGTTCTCAAACCGTGAATAAGATGCACGAGGCCACTGGCCACCCTGAACATGAAGACACCCGGCATCATGGAGACCACAGAGGCGAAGCCGATGGCTGTGAAGGGCATGTGCCACCGGCGCGATACCGGAGCCAGAATTACTCCAACGATGAGGCACGCTACAAATGCGCCAGTCGCCGCGCTGGCCCCAAACACAATGAGCCCGACCCACCTTAGAGCATGGGCTACCGTGCCGACCACTACTGGCCAAGGCAGCATACGCAGAGGGGTGGAAAAGAACACGCTGTAGCAAGCGACTGCGAGACCGGCGGCAATCACGTCATGCCACAAAGGCACCGTCCTGCCGACCGGGTCCACGGGCAAGGAAACGCCAAGAAGAGCGAGTCCAAGTAGCAGTCCCACAGAGATGGCCACAACCACGAGCACGGCATAGATCAGCCGGGTTGCTCCGAGATTTATGCGGCCTCTGATCAAGTCCAACATGCCATTGAGGAAATGCGGGCCCGGCACGAGTACCATGCACGGACAGACCGCGACAAGGCGCAGAGACGAACTCAGTTCATACCGCGCAGCCAAAGCACCGACCACGCCGGCGATCAACGCTGCGCCGAATGGTTGGAGAAAGATGTTTGTGCTGTGATGGGCCAAAGCGCGACGTGCGATGGCGCCTGCCGCAGCACCGATGAAAATGAGCACCGCAGCGTGCAGGTGCTGAACACCGAAAAGAACTGCTAACGCCACGGCACCCACAACGGCAGCAAGCGCGAACAGCCATGTCGGACCGGGTGGCGCTTTTGCGATTGTGTCGATTGCCGCCATTGCGCTGGCCCATTCGCGCCGACCGTCGAACAGTTCCTCGACGGTTCGCCAAGTCGAAGCTACACGATGACGTACAAAACTCGAGCAACAGCGAGGACAAGGTTGGAGCGCTCTTCCAGCGTCATATCCGCTCCTGACAATCGGATTCCAAAACGGTAAGCGCCTGACACAAAAGCCAAACGGAAACCTGGACCCGGCTTGAAAATACTCAAGCCGGTTCCAGTCCGGGAAATTCGAGACTTCGCGCCGCTAAGCGCTGGCGGCCGCTACGTACGGTCGGACCATTTTCTTCGGATCAACAACGCGATCGAATTCCACTTCCGTGACGAAACCGAGCTTCAGCGCCGCAGCCTTGAGCGTGAGGTCGTTGTCCATCGCGTAATGGGCGATCTTGGAAGCTTTGTCATAGCCGATTACGGGCGCGAGCGCTGTGACCAACATGAGCGACTCTTCGACATATTGGTTGATCTTCTTCTGATTAGGCGTGGTTCCTTCCACGAGGAATTTCCGGAAGTTCGTGCACGAATCGGCCATTAGGGTGATCGAGTGGGTGACATTGTAGATGATCAGCGGCTTGTAAACGTTCATCTCCAGGTAGCCGCCGGCCCCGCCAAAGCCTACCGCCGTATCGTTCGCCATCACTTGGACCGCGACCATCGTAAGAGCCTCGGCCTGGGTTGGATTGACTTTGCCGGGCATAATCGACGAGCCCGGTTCGTTCTCGGGAATTTTCAGTTCGGCGAAGCCTGCTCGAGGACCGCAGGACATCAGCCGGATGTCGTTGGCAATCTTATAGAGCGACACAGCCAGCGTCCGCAAAGTGCCGGAAAGTTGTACGAGAGCATCGTGAGCGCCCTGCACCGCAAATTTGTTCGGCGCGGTGATGAACGGCAGGTTTGTAAGCTTTGCGATCTCGGATGCAACAGCTTCGGCAAAACCGGGAGCTGAGTTGATTCCGGTGCCGACCGCCGTACCCCCGAGCGCGAGGCGGTAAACACCTTTCAGCGCATCTTCGATGCGATCGAGATCGTCGGCGAGGACACCTCCATAACCCGACCACTCCTGCCCGAGGGTGAGAGGCGTGGCGTCTTGCATATGCGTACGGCCAATCTTGACAATGTCTTCCCATTCTTTAGCTTTCGAAGCAATTGCATCGTGTAGCTGCTTTACCGCCGGGATAAGTCGCTTCTTCACGTTGACCGCAGCCGCAATATTCATGGCCGACGGAAATGAGTCGTTCGACGACTCGCACGCCGCGTTCCAACAAGCGCATTCTTTCGCCACCCCATTCGCCGAACAGGTGACCGTGCGGGCCCTGACCGGTCTCGTGACTGTCCGGGCCCCCGAGCGTTTCCTCTTGTTCGCTCTGCGCAGCCACCCGAACCGCACCCACGCAGACGCCGTAGAACGCCACGAACACCGGAATCAGAATGTGCATCATTCGCGCGTACATGGGTCCCGCGTCCTATGTGGTCGCTAAGACGCTTTCACGACTTCATGGACCTTCATCAAAAGAGGTGAAGCGGCATACTTTTCGGTTATGACCTCGATGTGAGCGCCAACACCACGAATGCGCACATAACCGTCAACAACATCCGCCGCACTCAGCTCATTGCAACATTCGAGGTTATGTATTCCCGCTATCGGTGGGAGTGCTACGGGCGGCCACGTTTTCCCTCCGATCCTCAATACGCGAACCTACATTTTGCTCACTAACCAGCTCGGCCAGGTGCAAATTGGAAACCAATCGTAAATACCTGAAAAACAACGGCAGGAAGTTCGAGCGGAACTGAGCATTTCGTGAAATTCATAGCAATCGTAAATTCAAGGGAAGTTCAACAGATAGTTCTACCTGCCGGCTGCCGCTGTTGCGTCCGGTATGAAATGGGTATCGGCGCCTTCCTTGAAGACCACGTACGCCCGCCTCCACGGCTCGTCATTGATCAAGCGCCACTTATGCCCTGAGCCCGTGTGATCCACTGCAAGCAGCACGTCACCCGGATGGATCGTGAACGTCTCGCCGCCTACGGTCGTAAATTCGAGCATGCCGGCCAAGGTGAGTACATATTGAGGAATTGGATCGTTGTGCCAGTCGAACGAGGAATGAGGCGGCGATTCCTTGAATAGGATGGACTGTGCTTCGACTAGATTGTTTTCACCTATGCTGCCACGTACCACATGTGAGTTCCCGTCAGGACCGGTGTACAGCCGATACGCTCGGATCATCGTCCGACCTCCTTGATTTGGCCAATCTCCTTGACATCGTTGATGTGCAAGATTGCCGCCGTGTCGGCCCGCACCTGCCGGCACAACGCCGGATTCTCGGCCAGAGATGGGCCGTAGGAAGGGATGATTTCCTGTAGCTTGGCGGTCCATCCTCCGGCCTTCAATTTTTCCGCGAAACACAGCTCCAGGACATGAACCATGATCCACACGGCCGTGGAAGCACCAGGCGAGGCCCCTAGCATCGCAATAATGGAACCGTCGGCTGCGCTGACAAGCTCGGTGCCAAATTCCAGGATACCGCCATGAGTAGGGTCTTTCTTGATGATCTGCACGCGTTGTCCGGCCACTTCGACCCCCAATCCTCCTCCTGCGCATTTGGAAAGAACTCACGGAGTGCGGCGAACCGTTCTTTCGAGGACTCGAGGAGCTGGCCTACCAGATACTTTTCAAGAGCCAGGTTATCCATTCCGACGGCCAGCAGCGGCAGCAAGTTTTCGGGATCGATTGAGCCGAAGAGGTCGAGATAGGACCCATGCTTGAGAAACTTCGTTGAAAAGCCCGCGTAAGGGCCGAAAAGCAAAGACACTTTGCCGTCGATGTGGCGCGTGTCGAGGTGGGGCACGGACATCGGAGGTGATCCCTCCCCGGCCTTACCGTACACCTTGGCATGGTGACGCGAACAAATTTCGGGCCGGTCGCAACGAAGCCAAATTCCACTTACTGGAAACCCCGCGTAGCCGCGTCCCTCGGGAATCCCGGATTTTTGCAACAGAGGGAGTGTTCCCCCGCCGGCGCCGAGGAAAACGAATTTGGTTTGGACATCCCGTTGCTGTCCGGTTTTTTCGTCCCTAATCTGCACGCTCCATAGGTCGCCGTCCCGGCGCAGGCTTTGCACGCGACTGAAAAAGTGGATTGCGAATCCTTCCTTACCTGTTAGGGAATCCAGCAGGTCCTTGGTGAGGGCGCCATAATCGACGTCGGTTCCGGTCACCATCCGCGTCGCCGTAACCACATCGCTTGAATCGCGCCCTTCCATCACCAGCGGTATCCATTCCGCAAGCTGCTTCGCGTCGTCGGAATATTCCATTCCGTAATAGAGAGGGTGGGCAGTTAGCGCCTCGAAGCGTTTCTTGAGGAAGACGCGGTTCTCCGGACCGCGCACGAAGCTGAAGTGAGGCACGGGATGAATGAAGGATTGCGGGTCCTTGATGGCCCCTCTTTTCACCAAATAGGCCCAGAACTGGCGGGAGAGATCGAACTCGGTGTTCACCTGCAGAGCCTTTGAAATGTCGATGCTGCCGTTGCTTTCCTCCGGGGTGTAGTTCAACTCGCAAAGCGCTGCATGCCCCGTGCCCGCATTGTTCCATGCGTTCGAGCTCTCCTGTGCCGCGCTGCCTAGAACTTCGTAGAGCTCTATTTTCAGGCTCGGATCAAGTTCTTTTAAGAACACAGCCAGCGTAGCGCTCATAATGCCTGCACCGACGAGAATGACATCAGAATGATTCGCGGAGGGGAGAGGCGTTGCCATCGATTTTCTCCTTTTCTTCATCCAGCTGTTGCGGGTCGTTCGAGGACTGTGCCATGTTGACGTGGTCGTTGGGGTGACCGGCGTCTTGCTCCCAACCGGTGTTCCCGCCTTCTGGCAGCAGCGGTTGGAGATCACCTCGGTTACGTTCATGCATGCCTCTGCCCGTCATCCACACATGCAGGGGGAGCATGTCCTGTTGCTGCCCCCCGAGGATCTCGTTGCAGACTTGAACGATCGTGTGGCGCCGGTCATCGAGCCGCTTGCCAGCATGGTGGGCATTGGCAGCGGCTTTCTTCAGGATGGCGTATGCGATCATCTCCCGCGAAATTAACTCCTTGCCGATGTTGACGTGTTCAGGCGCGCTAAGTCTGTGCACCCCAAAGCTTGTCGGCCGGAACGTCGACTTCGCCGAGGCTATGGGTTTCCTTGCCAACGCCCGACATCTTGCTTCTCCTCCTTTCGCACAAACGTAACCTATTGTGATTCTGTCTTTTGGCCTCCCAAAAGTACTCAGATACCCCCAGCTCCCGCAAAGGGACGAATGGACCGAACCGCTACCATCCAACACTCCTCGGCGATCCTGAGACTCAGTCATGCATTGGCTTAGAGTGTCTTGGAGCGCCGGTGGATACAATGGTTTTCTTTCCGATCGATGGCCGCCCGATTCATGGTTCCAACCATGAAGGAGGCCGAGCCCACCAAGGGTCCACCGCTAATGCCGCAGTCTTTAGACGCCAGGCCAGCGCAAGTCGGCCTCTTTAGCATTCACTGTAGGTATCGAGAAGGCAAACCATTCTGGGTCGAGCTGATTAGGGGCAGGCCTCTGGTTTCGATCACCACGTCGGGAAACCCATCGCACTTCAAGAAGCTTCAGGTGCGTTTGGGCTCTAGGGTGCGAACGCGGTATTTTCCTCCGCATCCATTCAAGCCAACAAACTATTGCGGCGGGAACGAGCAGATACTGGCCCTGTCACACTGTCATTTGAAACGGTTCGTGCCCTAGTGTCCCTTAATCCTACAAGCCGCGAGAGAGGCATCGCTAAGCGCGTTGTATTCGCTTCAGGATTTGGTACGAGATTGCATCGCCATGGCCACCAGCGCACCGATCAGGATCGCGGGGAAGAGCTGACCGACCATAGACTCGGCAACGGTAAGTGAACGGGAGATAGGAGAGACCGGAGTAACCTCGCCGCCGACAGTCGTGAGAGTGCAAAAACTGAAGTAAGTCAGCTTCGAGATGAGTTGATCAAAATTCATGGGAGCACTGACGAAGCGAAAAGAGCCGGGACGGAATTGTTCGACCACCTGAAATGCGGAAGCCCAGGCCATCCCAAGGAGCAGGTACGCACACACTCCACCCTGGATGCGGCTCCAGGTCACCGGGCCGCCCCGAAACATCACGATGAGCACAATGCGAACATAAAGAAGCAAAGTAATTGTGGAGAGAATACTACCGAGTTGGTGCATGAGCGGCGTGGGATGGAAGCGCGCCACAGCCAAGAAGGCCGCGGTCATCAGAACGAAAGCGATCACCGAGAGTTTTGCAATGCGGCGCTGCTCGACGGCAAGGGCCCCGAAAACCATTAGAGATACCATGATTAGATCGAAGACGAAGCGCCCGGGAAGACCCTCTTCGCGGAGCGGCGTGATTACGAAGACGAGTACGACTAGCGAAATCGTGACTAGAGTAAGTCCGAGGTCGCCAGACCAGAACTCGCTCATTTGCAAATGAAGAAATGGCTGTCGGGGCCGGGTTGTAATTGTTGCCATCAAGACTCCCTCCACTCGGAATAAGCTCACCAAAGATACACCGCAGCCTGGAACATCGAAACGGGAAGCGCATTCCGTCCGCGTCTCCCGTTCCGCGACTTGCAGCAACGACTACTCGACCGGCCACCAATACTCGTCGGGGTTGTATTCCTGTATGGAGGCCGCGAGCTTGACCGTGTCTGGGCCCAGGTCCTGTTCGTAAACGAGGCCTTCACGGCCGATCATGAAGGTCATGATTCCGGTCTCACCGTACTTGACGGGTATTGCGAGAATGGCAAAACCGCCGGTCATCTTTCCATTTTCGATATAACTCTTTGCACCGCCTGGAGCGTCGTCGCCCTGGGCGGTGAGTACCCGCAGCGTGTACCCATCGATGACCAGAGGTTCGTCCTCAGGAGCCGAAGGAAGCGAATACTTCGGGAACTGGCTAAGGTGGCCGAGGGGGCTAGAAGATTGGGATTGGGGTGCCGGCCGATACAACCCGCCTCGCTTACCCGGAGTACTGATGACGCGTTGTGCGTACTCTCGCGCGGTGCCACTGCTTAAGTAGATCTCTTGTGCGTTGGCGAGAGCGAAGCAGGCATCGATAGCCAACAGTTCGTTTCTGCCGATGTCGCGAGCCCTGACTTCCTGGGCTCCGGCCACCACGTCGAAGTACCACTGGCCGGAAGGGTTCTTTGCCAGAGGCACGGGGAATGCGAAGTTATCCGCCCCGATGTAAAGAACACGGCTGCCATCGGTCATGTCGACCCAACGATTCATCTGCCGGTACTTCGAGGCGAAGCTGTCCGCTGCGGATTTGTCGGTCTCCGAGTCACCGGTCGTCAGCAGGGCCTTTGCCTCGACGCCCAGAATCTTTGAGAGGGCGGTTTGATCGCCTGTCTTCGCGGCGTTGGCGAGCGCATTGCCCGCCTCCGCCGGTGTTTGAAATGTCTCTTGTGCGAAGGTCTCAGCTGCCGCGATCGCATTGCTCGATTCAACGCTCCGCACCACCACGGCGATGCCAGCGAGAACCAGCAGTCCGACTAGAATTGCTTCTTTCCACTTTCCCGTGTTCGTATTCGATGTCATTTCCAATCTCCTTCTAGAGTTCTGATCTGCCTTTCTGTTGTATTTGTTCTTTCGGTTCAGATTTTGCGATTTTAGCGACGGCGTCCGCCGCCCAAAGAGTGGTGCTGAACGGGTGCGTGTTGCATATGTTCCCGGGCTACGTGCTGTTGAGGGCGACGCCCACCCATGCTGGCGCGACCGCGATTGCTTTCGGCACGGTTGGCCGCACCATCTCCGCTCATGCGCGAGCGGTTCAGGTTGCCGATGTTCGAGTGATCGGCGTTCCTGGCTTCCTGGTTGCGGACGGCGCTACTACCGGCAATGAGTCCGTTGTTGCCACCGTAACCGCCATTTGGTGCGACGCCCGGACCGTTGCGCCCAGCATAGGGATTCTGGACGCCACCATTGCCACCGATCAGGCCGTGATCACCATTGCGACCACCATCGGGACCGTGGTCAACACCTCCGTTTCCACCGATGAGTCCGTGGTCGCCATTATGACCGCCATTCGGCTGATCGTTCGGATTGGTGCCCGGGACACGCCTGCGCCAGCGCTGTGCCCGTCAAACTTTTGTTCTGCGCGAGCCAGTCGTCCGCATATGCGACCTGGTCTGGATTAGCACAGGCGGCGAGCACCTGCGCCACTAACGCATCGGGATACAACGCGATGGGCGCAACGAGAGGGTCCAGTTGATCCGCAGACAAAGGTGCGGGGGTTGGCGCGGAACTGGCTTGCGTGGTCGTCGATGTTGGCGGCTGCGGGGCAGGTTGCGCTGCGGTTACGGGCATGAGCGCAGGCGCCGGGGTTGGCGGAATCAGTACGGGTTGCGAGTAACTGACCGCTGGAGGAGGAACTGCCTGCCCTCCGCCGGAAGTGCGAACGGCTTGCCAAGGAGCGTGCTTGCCGTGAAGCCCGTAAAGACCGGACATGTTATCGCCATAGATCTGCCCGCGAAACGTAAGGACGTTGCGCGTTACGGTGCTGAAGACGATGTGATGGACGTTGATGCGTCCTTGAATAGGGCCCGATTGGATAGGACCTTCGAAATATCCGGTGATTCGGTCGCCGTATTGCGCGATCTGGACGTGTTTCACGACCGTTTCGCCGTTCTCAATGTTTGTGGAGTAAATCGTCCAGTTACCCTCGATGTTGTCCGGTGGTTGCTGGGCCAACATGGTTTTGCAAAAGATCAGCGACGTGAGCACCAAGCCAGTGAGTCTCAGCGCCGCGTTCATACCCTTCATGACATTCTCCTCTTTGCTTGCGACCTGTTTGCTGCCTGCGTCGCGTGCGAGAAAAGTACGGCAAACCGCTAGAGGAAAAAATAGAGGTAGCTACACAAACACCCATGTGGTCCCACACGGATGCGAATAAGCGCGCCGGATTACAGGGATTAGGGACGAGAGATCTTGTGGTCCGTGGGGCTTTCGACGGAGGAGATTTGGAATGTGAGGGACTACCAGAGGTCTTTGTTCTGCAGAGCGAAGCGGAGAAGAGCGTTTGCGCCTTCCCCTTCAATGGCAAATTTGCGGCAGATGTTCGTGCGGTGATTTTCGACGGTGCGATAATGGATCGAAAGCTCCGCGCCGATGTCTTTGCTGGACTTGCCCTGCGCGATGAGCTGCATTACGCGGCGCTCTGTGGGTGTGAGGCGAGCCGTAAGTTCTTCGCCAGGTTTTTTGGGCGGCGCTGCTTTCTTCTTCAGCATTTGCGCCGTGATCGCAGAACTGAGATAGGGGCGACCGGTGGCAACTGCGCGCACTCCCGCGACAATTTCTTGCGACGCGCTGTCTTTCAGGATATAGCCTTTGCTGCCGATTTCCACTGCCGCACGCAATAAGTCTTCGTCCGAATGAAATGTCAGAAAAATGATTTCTGTTTTGAGTTTTTGTTTGGCGAGTTCACGGCCGACAGCGAGGCCATCCATCTTCGGCATATCGATGTCAAGAACCGCGACGTCCGGTTTGAGCTTCTTGATCATCGCGAGCGCCGTTTCGCCATCTGAGGCTTCGCCGACCACGGTAAGGCCGGGATCTTCTTCGATGCTGAGGCGGAGTCCTTTTCGGACGACAGGGTGGTCGTCGGCGATCAAGATCCGAATTTCGTCATCCATGATGCTTCTCTTCCAACGTGATTTCGACTGTAAGCATGGTGCCACGATCCGTCCCGGAACGTACCTTAAATTCGCCACCGAGCAGGCTGGCGCGCTCCGCCATGCCGGTCAGGCCGAAGCCACCGTAACTGGTCGAAGAACTCTTTAGCGGAGAAGCCATGCCGCGGCCATTGTCGCTTATGGTCAGGACTATCCTTTCCGCGTTGCGCTTAACGGTGACTTCCGCTTCGGTCGCTTTCGAGTGTTTCATGATGTTGTTCAGTGATTCCTGAACGATTCGGTAAAAGTTGATGCGGAGATCTTCGGGGAAGGCATCGTCTATATTGTCGAGTTTCGTGGCAATCAGAACGCCGGAGCCAGCCGAGACCTTACGCGCCATGGCTTCGATTGCTTTGGTCAGACCGAGGCGATCAAGCTGAAACGGCCGCAGATTGTAGGAAATTTCGCGCGTTTCGCTGATGGCGGAGCTTGCTTCTTCGTTGATTTCCAGAAGGGTTTGCGTTTCGTTTTCTGTTGTTGGAGTGCCGTTCTTTGCCCGCATGGCGAAAAGGGCGAGATTTTTGATGACCACCAAACGCTGACCGAGGCTATCGTGCAATTCCGCCGCAATGCGCTTACGTTCGTTTTCTTGTGATGCGATGAGTTGCCGGGAAAAAGCTTGTTCGGCGGCGTGGGCGCGTTGCAGCTGCAGGATGCGGATTCGCCAAGCGGCAAAGATGATCGCGGTAGCAGCGAACACCATCAGGGCTTCGAACCACCAGGTCTGATAAAACGGGGCTGCCACTGCAAACTCCAGCGATTTACCTTCCTGATTCCATACGCCATCGCTGTTTTCGGCAATCACGCGGAACCTGTACGAACCGGGCGGAACGTGCGAATAGTAAGCCGTGCGGCGCACGCCTGCGTCGGTCCATTCCGAATCGAGCCCCTCCAACCGGTATTTGAAATGAATTTGTTCGGACTTGATGAAACTGAGTGCCGTGTATTGAACCTCGAGGTTGTGTTTGCCGGGTTTCACTTTGATTGGCTGATCGAGGGGAACGGGAGCCTGGTCGACCGCGAATCCTTCAATTTCGAGCGGTGGCGGTTCCGGATTTATGGATAGCGCTTCCGGATCCACAACCGCCACGCCGTCTTGTGTGGGAAACCAGAGTTTGCCGTCCCCGGCTCTGATACCCGAGGGGGAAATGCCGCCGTTGCATTCCACGTTGAGCATTCCGTCGATTTTTCCGTATGGCACGCAGGTAACATAGTTTTGCTTGCCCTCCGCGAATTGGTTCAGTTCGTGTTTGCTGACGCGGTAAATACCCCGATTGCAGCCCATCCAGAAATTGCCGCGCCCGTCTTCAAGAATCTGGAAGACGCCGTTATTGAACATTCCCTG
>Ga0074045_10002687_pt1 | contig 16373 bp, 15 predicted proteins | sample BogForMeECP23OM2_FD_94442 | JGI IMG/M metagenome (GOLD analysis project Ga0074045, IMG submission 94442) | Bog forest soil microbial communities from Calvert Island, British Columbia, Canada - Bog Forest MetaG ECP23OM2 | ecosystem: Environmental > Terrestrial > Soil > Wetlands ...
AGGGCGAGGAAGAAGACCAGGATGGGCATCTCGAAGATCGCACCCATACCGACAACAATGGTCACAAACAACTGCGTGTATTCCTCAATGGTAATCATCGGCTGGAACTGTTTGCCGAAGTCGATCAGGAAGGTGAGCGCCTGGGGATAGACCACGCGGTAGCCAAAATATCCACCCGCCAAAAACAGGCTCACGCTGGAAACCATGAAGGGAAGGACGAAGCGCTTCTCATTCCGGTAAAGGCCGGGTGCGATGAACAGCCACAGTTGGTAAAGGACAAACGGCGAGGTCAGGAAGAGACCCGCCACCCCGGCGACCTTGAGATACAGATTGAAAGGGTCTACGGGATTGAGATAGACCAGTTTTTCCGGCAGACCGTACTTGTGCAACACGTCGATGATCGGACGTTGCATGATGCCGACAAGGCGCGACGCGGAGAACCAGCAGATGAAGAAGCCGGCAATAACGGCCACGAGGGAATAGACGATTCTCTTGCGGAGTTCCTCGAGATGGTCGAGGAAACCCATGGTGGGCATTTTCTCCTTGCTGGATTCGTCCACAGGTGAGGAGACGGCCGATTCAGGCATCGGGCGCAACCTTCGGAGCTTCAACTCTGGGAGCGGGAGCGGGAGACGGGGCAAGCCCCGTCTCTACGGTATTTTCGGTCGCGGTGCGTTCGGTGGCAACTTCCGCGGCTTCCAGCTTTTCAGCCGCCGGGGAGTTGAAGATGCGATTGGCTAGCGATCCGAGCGGGGCCTGGAGGGGCGGCAGGATCTGCTGCCGGGGGCTGCTGGCATTATCGAGCGAATTGATTTCGGACTCGATCTGCGAGCGAAATTCATTGGAAGCGCGCCGGAACTCGTTGAGGAAGCGAGCAACCTGGCGGCCGATCTCCGGCATTTTCTTGGGGCCGAATAGAATCAGCGCCAGAAAAAAAATGAAGATCATCTCGCCGGAGAAGCCGAAATTCATGGCTCTATCATAATGCGGGATGGGTGAAGCGGGCCACTGGCAAGTTGACAGAAGAGAAATTCACAAGGTGGAAGCGTCACGCGAGGGACTTGCCTGTTGCCAAATTCGGCAAGCAGAGGTCCTTCGCTTCACTCAGGATGAAAAATCTAAAACAGTGGCTATCGTCCACCGAAGGTGTAGCCGATGGAGGCGCCGACGCGGGTGGCGTATGAGGAACTGTAGACCGCGGAGCTGTAGTCCGAGGTGTTGTTGTTGATCAGGTAAAGACGCGCCTCGGGGCGGATGAAGAAACCGCCCTTGGGATAAAACTTGATGCCGGCGCCGAAGTCTCCCATGAAGTGGTTGGCGGACTGGTAATTGGTGCAGCTATACGGCCCGCAAATGGTTCCGGTATAAAAGCGGGTGCTCAGCGCGCCGATGCCGGTGGACAGTTCCAGGTAGGTGTGGCTGGCGAGCTTGGGCGAGTAAACGGCGTTGAAGTCGTAGAGGAGCGGACGATAATTGTAACCGGAGCCGAGGTAATCGCTGCTTTGGGATGCTCTCCAATAGACTTCGGTTCCGATACCCACATGGTGCCAGAAGAGAAAATCGCCGCTAAAGCCAGGATAGGCGCCGCCGCTAAGCGACGGGGCGGTTTCAGCGCCTCCCGAAAAAATGGCCGAGGGCGCTGTCAATGTGCTGACGCCGAAAGCAACGTCGATTTTCTGGGCCTGCGCGAAATTCGAGAACGCTGCCACGGAACCGCAGACAAGAGATAAGAGGATGCCAAGACGCAATGTCCGTTTCAATTAAAAACCTCCGGTGAATCAGTTTGATTTTAACAGATTGGATGCAGACTGAAGGCGCCGTGCTGCTGGGGCTGAGGAAGATTTACAAGAATTTACGGCGACTGTAAATCCATGACACGTAAGGTGTTAGCACATGTCGACATGGGGGTCGCGGAAGCGCATCGCCTTGTGTAATAGCGAATGTTTGGCGAATCTTCTTGCCTGACGAGAGATGGTGGCGAGCGGACTAGTAAGCCAGCAGGATGCGCAGGTCACGAAGATTATTTCCGGTGGGTCCGGTCATGACGGTGTCGCCTAATGCGTCGAAAAGAGGGTAGGCGTTAAAGGTGGAAAGCGCGTGGCGCGTGGCTTCGGCGCCGGCTTGATCGCCAGCCCGGGCGTCGGCGCGATTGAGGGTGCTGCCATCGACTAGGGCGCCGGCGGCGGGACTGTTGCCATCGATGCCGTCGGTTCCGGCGCTAAGCACGGTGATGTCGTGTCCTGAAATTTGTTCGGCGCAGGCGAGGGCGAACTGCTGGTTGCGTCCTCCGATGCCGCCATTGCGGACGGCCACGGTCACTTCGCCGCCGGAGATCAGGCAGACGCGCGACACCGCGCGGCGCAGTTCCTGCAGACGGTTGACCAGGTACGCGGCGGCTTGGTCGTAGGGCCAGTCGTCGCAGGAGTTGTCGACTTCGACCGCGAAACCGGCGCGGGTGGCGGCGATGGCGGCTTCATCGATGGCCACTTTATTCGAGAGCACGGTCCACCAGCGGGCGCGGACGAAGGCGGGGTCGTCGGATTTAGGCGTCTCGTCGAGGGCGTGCTGACGGAAGAGATCCCCAACGGATTTGGGAAGCTGATCGACGAGATTGTATTTGGCGGCAATGCGCTCGCAATCATGAATGGAAGTGGAATCGGGCATGGTGGGGCCGGAGGCGAGCGCGTCGGGTGTATCGTCAGGCACGTCAGAGACAAGAATCGAAACCTGCTGGGCAGGATAGGCGGCCTGGGCGAGTCGTCCTCCTTTGACGGCGGAGAGATGTTTGCGGATGGCGTTGATCTCGGCAATGGGGGCTCCGGAATGGACGAGCGTGCGATAAGTGGCGGCGAGGTCGGGCAGGGAGATGTCGTCGTCTTTCAAGGTTCCGACTGGCTTTTCGACGATCGACGAGCCGCCGCCGGAAATCATGAAGATGGCCAGCGAAGTGGAGTCGAGAGCATTCAGCGATTTGAGAATGGCGCTGGCGGCGCTGATGGATTCGGCGGTGGGGGTGGGATGTCCTCCGCGAAAATAGCGAAAACCGCGGACTTGACTCGCGGGCTCGACCGAGGATGCTACGATGCCTGCTTCGAAACTGCTGCCGACTTGGGCTTCGAGAGCGGCGGCCGTGGTGTGCGCGGCCTTTCCGATGGAGACGACGAAGACGCGGGGGTAGGCGTCGAGATCGTGTAGATCGTCGCCGATGCGCAGGACGCGGCGCTCGCAGTGGATGTTGCGGGCGAAGGCGCGTTCTATAGAGGCATTCTTCAGCGCCGAGGTGAAGATCTCGCGGGCGACTTCGCGCATGCGGCGGAATTGCTGGTTGCGCTCGGGAGATAGATCGGACATGGACGGGATTATAGAGACAGTTGCTGGTTGCCAAAAGTCGTGTTGGAAAACGCGATGGGCCGCGGTCGATAGTGACACGAGGGTTTTGCAACATCAGTTATCTGGCTCTGCTCGTGGGAGGTTCGGTCGAAGAGTATTTGAACTGCTCGTTTCCGCGAGTCGCTGGAGTTCGAGGTAGCGACGCCAACTCCTTCGTGCAAGCAGAGGGACCACCACCCACCCAGCGGGTATGAAAAGTAGTCCTATCCACCAATCAGATTGGTGCTGGCGGCCACGGTCTAATGCAAAGAAGATGCCAAAGACAATGATAAGCACACCGGGAATGCAGCGCTGAAGAGTTGAGCGAAACTGGAGAATAGCGGCGAAACGCGCTCGGACCTGCTCTGGAGTTTTCCCTTGGGATTTGGCGATGCTGTCCCGCCAACTCAACAGGAGTGCTGCAAGACCGATCACTGCGGCCAGTGCCCCAATCAATACCACCAGCCATGAAGCCATCGCTGAATCATACATAGGGTCATGCGCCGCCTCAGCCGATTATGCTACAAGGCGCCGCTCTTCGGCGGACTAATCTTGTAAACCGGCGATTTCGCTACCTATTTTCTGGGCGCACTCCACTGAGCCTTCTTCGGATAGCCCGTAGTTGGGATACGGATTGGCGGTGCATTCGCTATCCGACGGCCAATGTCTCCCGGGTCCACTCTTCGATGGCTACTCGCATCTCCTTGAGCCTTCCCTCGAAGAAGTGATTTCCGGCTTCGATGCGGACTAGCTTCTTGGGGTCGGCGAAGGTTTCGGCGAGCGCTTCGAGTTTGCCTGGTGGAGCGAATTGATCGCGTGATCCGCTGACGAAGAGTTTTGGTTTCGTGCACTCGCGCAGAAATTCGAAATCGTAGACGCGATCTTCGACGGCGACAGCGGGCAAGCCGAGGGCTATGAGCGCGCTTACACGGGGGTCGGCATAGGCGGCGCGCAGTCCGACGGCGGCGCCGAAAGAAAAGCCGGCGAAGATTACGGGCAGCGTGAATTCGCGTTCGAGCCAGTCGAGGGCAACGCGCACGTCTTCGACTTCTCCGATGCCGTTGGCGTGCTCGCCTTCGCTCAGGCCGGTGCCGCGGAAGTTGAAGCGCAGTACGGGGAATCCGAAGTGGTTGAGCGCCTTCATGGCGTGGAAGACGACTTTGTTGTGGAGCGTTCCTCCATAGAGCGGATGCGGATGGCAGACCACGGCGGCATGCGTCGCGTTGGGCAATCCGGCGTTGAGCAGGGCTTCCAGGCGTCCGGCGGGGCCGGCGAGGAATAGGGAGCGGATGGTGGAAGCTTCGGGCGGCACGGGGCGGTCGTTAGTCGTTAGTCGTTAGTCGTTGGTCGTTAGTCGTTTGCCAGGCGTTCGTCGCTAAGTATTGTAGAGAATCTGCTTGCCAGCGACTAGCGACCAGCGACCAACGACTGTTACGCTCTCCTGCATGGACCTGTTTGTTCTTACCCGGCAGCTGATCGATATTGAATCCACTACTCCGAATGAAGGCGCGGTGGGGGATTTTCTTTGCGACGAGCTGCGGCGGCGCGGGCTGGACGCTCGGAAGATGCCGGTCGCGGGTGTGCGCGCGAACGTGCTGGCTACGTGGCCGGGACATGGCCGTCCAGAGGTTGTTTTCTCCACACATATGGATACGGTGCCGCCGTTCATCATTTCCTCCCAAGACGCCGGGCGCATTTACGGGCGCGGCTCCTGCGATGCCAAGGGAATTATTGCTACGCAGATTCTGGCGGCGGAGAAACTGCGCGGGGCAGGCGTTTTCGTCGGGTTGCTGTTTCTGGTTGGCGAAGAGCGGGACTCGATCGGCGCGAAGTTGGCCAACCAGCATCCGATCGGCGCGCGCTTCATGATTAACGGCGAACCGACCGAAAATAAGCTGGCTCTGGCCAGTAAGGGTGCGCTGCACGTGGAACTGGTGGCGCGCGGAAAGATGGCGCACTCGGCGTATCCGGAACTGGGCGAGTCGGCGATCGACAAACTGGTGGAAGCGCTGCACCGGTTGCACGCGATGAGACTTCCCGAAGACGCCGAGGTTGGACCTTGCACGAAGAACGTGGGTTCGATTCAGGGCGGGCGCGCTCCGAATGTGATTTCTGATTTTGCCAAGGCTGATCTCTTCTATCGGCTGGTGGGTCCGGCGGACGCGTTGCGCCGTGAGATTACGGAGGCCGTCGATGGGCTTGCCGAGGTTCACTTCACCCGCGAGACTCCGTTCCTGCGGCTGCGAACGCTGGACGGGTTGCCGACCATGGTCGCGGCTTTCACCACCGACGTTCCGTCGCTGACCAACTGGGGCGAACCGCTGCTGCTGGGGCCGGGCTCGATTCACGTGGCCCACACGGAGGGCGAGTTTGTGGAGAAAGCGCAACTGGTGGAGGCGGTCGAGATTTATTGCTCGATGGCGAAGAAGTTGAGGGCGTAGCTGTCGCGACCGAAAGAAATCCCCGCCCAAGCAAAGCTGGGACGGGGCACCCTCACACTCAAACAAATCAGCGTCGTTCTAGTCGTTCTTAGTCGCCGGAAGCCTGCTCGATCAGGTGTTCGACGATGTGGTGCGCTTCGTCGATGTGGCGGAGGGCGCGATCGCGAAGTCCACGCACGGAGGGATCATCTTCTTCGCGGGCGATATCATTGTGCGCCTTGTCCAGCAATTCCAGGGCACGGTGATAGCGTCCTCTGCGCTCTACGTGCGCATCAACCGGCGGATGGTCATTCAAATTCTTGCCGTCATCAATTGAAGCGCGCTTGATCTCTCCGATGGCTTTGTCGATCTCTTCGATGGCGTGATCTTCTTCTCGATCCATGCGGCCGGACCATGTTCCGCGCTCCAGGTGAGCGCGGGCGTGGCGCAGGTCGGTGAGCGAATGCAGGTATGCGGGATGCCTTCCCGGTTCATCGGCGAAGGTCAGCGCGGCGCAGGCAGCAACAACAAACAACAGTACGGCACAATAACGTGCAGTTTTCATGATCTCCTCTAGATAAGCCTTTCGGCAGAATGAAACTTCTGTAGGGTAAACCCGGGATTGCGGTCTTTGTCTCGCTGTATTTCGCTTAATTCCAGGCAGCGGCGCCGGAATTCGGAAGGTAACTTCGGGGCATGAACCCGGTGTTCGTCTTTTGCCTGCTATTTCACTTGACAGGCTGCGGCGCCGGCAATCGGTACATGCTTCGGTCGCAGAGGCCCAATCTTGCCCGCTCTCGCGATAGACTTTCCTGATGACTACCGGTTCCCACAATTCGCTCGCGCGCGCGTCTTCTTCTTATTTGCGGTCGGCGATGAATCAACCGATCCAGTGGCATGAGTTTGGGGAGGAGGCTTTTGCGGCGGCACGTGCGGCAAACAAGCCGATGCTCTTGGATATTGGGGCGGTCTGGTGCCATTGGTGTCATGTGATGGACCGCGAGTCGTATGACGATGCCGAGGTGGCGGCGATCATTAACGAGCATTACATCGCGGTAAAGGTGGATCGGGACGAGCGTCCGGATATTGACAGCCGGTACCAGGTGGCCGTGGCCTCGCTCACGGGACAGGGAGGGTGGCCGCTTACGGCGTTTCTTACTCCCGACGGCAAACCATTCTATGGAGGAACTTACTTTCCTCCGGCGGATTCGTACGGGCGGCCTAGTTTCAAGCGCGTATTGCTTTCGATTGCTCAGGCTTATCGCGACAAGCACGGCGATGTGATGGAGCAGGCGCAGATGGTCGAAAGCGCGATCTCGCGGGCGGAGTCCTTTTCGGGCGGTGGGAAGGTTTCCGCTACCGTGATTGACGCGATCTTGGAATCGGCTCGCGGGATGTTTGATCCGGTTAACGGCGGATTTGGAAGCGCGCCCAAGTTTCCGCATCCGGCGGCACTCGATCTGGTGATGGATCAGTATGTTCGCACGGGGTCGGGCGATAGCGCAGGACATGACGGTACGAGACATGAAGAGCTGCGCAATATTTTCGTCTACACGCTGGAGAAAATGGCGCGCGGCGGCGTCTATGACCAGTTAGCAGGCGGCTTCCATCGCTACTCGGTGGACGAGCGTTGGATCGTGCCGCACTTCGAGAAGATGTGTTACGACAACTCGGAGCTGCTGAAAAATTACGTGCACGCTTATCAGACGACTGGGGATGGCTTCTTCGCCGGGGTGGCGCGCGACATCATTCGCTGGATGGACGAATGGCTCAGTGACCGCGCGCATGGCGGCTTTTACGCTTCGCAGGATGCCGACTATTCAATGGACGATGACGGCGATTATTTCACCTGGACGCTGGAGGAAGCGCGGGCGGCTCTGAACGAAGATGAATTTGCGGTGGCAAGGATTTATTACGACATTCAGGAAGCCGGGGACATGCATCACAATCCGGCGAAGAATGTGCTCTCGATTCGGGCCTCGGTTCAAGAAATTGCCGGGCGGCTGAACATTCCAAAAGAGCGGGCCGACGCATTGCTGGATGCGGCTAAGAAGAAGATGTACGCGGCGCGGCTGTTGCGTCCTACGCCTTATGTGGACAAGACGGTTTACGCTGGCTGGAACGCTATGTGTGTTTCGGCGTATCTGGAGACGGCCAAGGTGCTTAATCTGGCGGAAGCGCGGCACTTTGCGTTGCGCTCGCTCGATCGGCTGCTTTCCGAGGGATGGAATGCGGAGCGCGGGATGCGGCATGTGATTGCCTACTCCGAAGCTTTCCCGGATACTCGGGCGGAGCAACGCGAAATTTCCGGCGTGCTGGATGATTATGCTTTTGCGGTGATTGCTTGTCTCGATGGTTATGAGTCGACGGCGGACTTGAGCTATTTTCGTATTGCGCGGTCGATCGGAGAGGCGATGGTGGCGCGGTTCTTCGATCCGGTGGCTGGGGGATTCTTTGATACGCGCGCAGCTTCGGAAGAAAAGAGCGCGCTGGGCATTCTGGGGACGCGGCGGAAACCGTTTCAGGATTCACCGACTCCGGCGGGAAATTCGGCGGCGGCGATTGCGCTGCTCCGTCTGGATGGTTACGCCAACGCGTCGTATCGCGACAAAGTCGAGCAAACGCTGGAAGTCTACGCGGGAGTGGCTGGGCAGCACGGGATTTTTGCGGCGACTTACGGCCTGGCGGTGGTTCGATTCCTCCAGTCGCACAGGCAGGTGGTGGTCGTCGGGAAGGATGCCGTGGCGGCGGAACTTTATCGGGCTGCGGTGCGGCCGCTGGGCTTGAGTACGGCGGTGCTGCGGTTGGACGCCGATAAGGCGGTCGCGCAGAACCTGCCGCCGGCTTTGGCGGAAACGATCCCGAGTCTTCCGGCGCTCGCCGGGGGACGATCGCCTGACGGACGACCGTTTGCCGGACGATCGTTTGCCGTGGTGTGCTCTGGGTTCACGTGCCAGCCTCCGATTTTCGATGCGGCAGAACTGGCGCGCGCGTTGGGGTCGCGGTAGTTTTCGAGTAGCCGACCAACCGGCAGTCCAGCATCTCCCTTTTAAGAATCGGACGAATCGGAAGTCTTGAACATCCCGATCCATGCACCATTAGCGTGGGATCATGCCCGCCCCGCGAACTCCCGCGTCTCTGTGGATACTTTGATTGTTTCTCCTTCTTTAATGAAGAGGGGAACCCGGATCTCGATGCCAGTCTCCAGCTTCGCCGGCTTGGTCACGTTGCTGCTTCCTGTGTCACCGCGCGCACCGGGTTCGGTATAAGTGACATTCAGCTCCACGTGGGCCGGTAGCTGCAGCCCGATGGGGTTGCCGTTGTACTTATGCAACTGAATGATGGCTCCTTCCACGATAAAGTCCAGAGCGTCCCCAACCATCTCACCGGAAAGGGTGAGGGTCTCGAAGCTTTCCTGGTCCATGAAGTGGAAACCATCTCCGTCGCTGTACAGGTAGGACGCCTCCACCATCTGGAGGTCCGGTTCCTTGAACCTGTCACTGGCCTTGAATGTCTTATCAAAGACCGCGCGCGTGAGAAGGTTGCGCATCTTCAGGCGGACCAGGGTCTGGGCGCCCCTGGCGGTAGGGGTGGAAACCTCCGCTTCCAGGCACACGAATGGGGTATTTTCGACCTCGAAAAACATTTTGCGCTTTACGTCGATGGCATCGATCAGTGCGGCCATGATTTCCTCAGGGACTGGGTCCGAAGCGGAAGATCCCAGCGGTGTCTGACTTGGCTCCCCGCCAGGTAACTGGTGAACGCCCATTAGGATAACAGGTAGGCATCGCCACATTGATTCGTAACGATTCGCTCGTCGGCGAATATTCACCGTAATTTCCGCTGGGCGCGCACGGCACAGTTCGCTTCCCTGCTGGTCTTCTGCCTCCTGAAGTTCCCTGCTCGACTGCCGATGAACCTTGAAGGCAGCGTGTCTCGTCATGTTTTCCAACCTTCTCGACGAGCCGAAGCTGTTCCGGCATTTGGTGGAAGACTTGCCGATGGGGATTTACATCGTGGACCTGAACCGCGGATCCGTTCTTGGAACCATGGCGCGGAACACATCACCGGGTATCTGGCGCACGAAGTGGTGGGACATGTCCTGGAAGCGGTGGTGCAGGCCTGCGACCGGCAGGACAATAGCTTTAGTGGCGAGCAACGTCCGGTAACGGTGACTCTCACCGAGCGGCGGCCGCAGTCGTGCACCGCTTTTTTTCTGCACAAGAGTGGACACCGTGTGCCGGTGAATGTCCGCACGCTGCCGATCGCGGAACGGAGTGGCGCGATCGGAGGTGCGACGGTTTTGTTCGAAGAAGAGTTTGCAAACGACGAGGAGTCGTCCGGGCCGGCGATGTATGGCTGTCTGGACACGACCACCGGAATTCCTTCGCGGCGGCCGACGCAATCCGTGCTGAACGAATGCATGGCAACCTTGGAAAAATCGCGCCTCGGCTTCGGGTTGCTGAGAATTCGGGTATTGGGGCTAGAAGAGTTTCGTGCAAAACACGGGCCGCAGTCGGTCGTGCCTTTTCTGCGCACAGCGGCGCACACGTTGCGACACAGCATGGACGGGGAAAGCTTTTTGGGATGCTGGGGAGAGAACGAGTTTCTGGCGATCTTGACCTCGGCTAGTCCGGTGACCGTGGCGACGATGGCTGAAACCGTATGGAACCTGCTAATCCATTCGAAAGTTTCATGGTGGGGCGACTGTTTCCAGATTGAGGCAGAGGTGGCCTACACGGTGGCCACAGCCGGCCACGACCTGGAATCGCTTCTCGGAGAGATGAAGACGTCGCATTCGAGTTGCGCGGCGAAAGCGGCAGCGGCGGGCGCTGCGAACGACGGTCGAAGCTCGCGAGGATGATGTTCCATGTTTTCGATTATTGGCATCGTAGTTGTTTTCGGCTGCATCGCGGCGGACTATCTGATGGAGCACCTGGTTCGGCTTGCTGCTGTTCATCAGACACAACACGCGAAGAACCACCATGCCGTGGCGTTCGTCTGCGACACGATGCGAATGGCGGTGAGCGGCGGCGTGGAAGTATATTCGATCTGGATCAGATGCTGGAGGCGGATATGGAAGTCCATGATCACGACGCCAACGAGCCGGTGTCCGGGTTGATGACGATGGCGGACTCGCTGCCCGGACTGGGTATTGTGGCGGCGGTGCTCGGACGAACGTGCCCGGGCACCATCCGCCGCCCCATCTCAACCGCCATGATCGGGGCTACACCTTTCAGAAAAGCAATTATGGTTACGCGCAACACCTGCATGAACGCGTGTTCCTCGTCCGCCATCTTGCCCATGCGCGCCGCCAGCGGCCCGACCAGCCCGTAACACAACAGAATGCCCTTCAAAGATCCCAGCGGCACCGGGAAGCAGACTGGAAGCAGTCTGACCGGGCACGGGCGAGACTCTGCAAGTGCCCACGGAAGACATGAAGGAGCTCAAGGAGCAGTTGCAAAAAAGCATTCAGAGCATCAACGACCTCGATAAGCTGAAAAACAATATCGAGATCACGGTGACCGCGGAAGGTCTGCGCATCGAGTTGCTGGAATCGGCGGGAGGAACGTTCTTCGACAGCGGAAATTCCGCGCTCAACCAGAGCGGGCGGGAGATCGCGGGGCTGCTGGCGGCGAAATTGGGAAAAGTTCCCAACCGTATTTCGGTCGAGGGACATACTGACGCTAAACCTTTCACCGGCAAAAGCAGTTACAGCAACTGGGAACTCTCAGCCGACCGGGCGAACGCGGCGCGGCGACTGATGCAGCAATCGGGATTGCGCTGCGATCAGATCTCGCAAGTGCGGGGTTTTGCGGACCAGCGTCTGCGCAACCCGAAGGATTCACTGGACCCATCGAACCGGCGAATCTCGATCATCGTGCAGTACATCAGCAACAACACCGACGAGGCGACCGTCCTGCGGGAAGATGCGAAAGGACTGGGAGAGGAAAAACCGTCCGCCGTCATTAAGGTGGAAACTGGAACCAAGGATAAAGATAAGAAAGATGCGAAATGAAAAAAAAGGCCGACCACTGAAGGCCGGCCCGGAAAATTGCATTTTTGTAATGCGAATAGCAACGTCAGCTTTTTAAGTGACTGGTTATAGCGACGTCATCTTCGCATTTCGGACCTCTGTTCGGACACGGAAACGGTCCGTCCTGAGTTGGAACTCTTGGGATCGCAGCAAACGCAAACGTCCCTACCAGACCTACCAACAGCAGTAACGCTCTGAGCGAACGTTTCATGGTTTTTACTTTCTCCTTAGGGTCTGCCGAGAAGTGGCACGAAACCGCTAACCTCCGGCGGGACGCATTATACACAACTCTGCAACTTTCTGATTCATTGGAGGTTAGTCATGCGCACCGAACAATGTGACAAACTGCCGGACACGCCGAATGTTGACTGAACCGTTCGGCAGTCATTTTGAAAGGTGTTTACGCCGGTTTCTTAAAGTAATGGTTTGAACAGAATCGCTTCGCTGCAGGCTCTAGGGGAGTAGTTGGGAAGTGCCACAAAATCCTCTTGACAAGGTTTTTGCACTGAGCGGTTTTGAGCGATTGCTGGGGCTACGCTCAGCTGCTGGAACCGACCACGGCGGAGCTGGCTTTGGGCGGATTACCGGGGTGGTGAAGCGGGATATGATCCTCGGCGGATTCCAGATTCGAACTACGCGAAAATGCGCGCTCCACCATGCCTTCAAACATCGGGATCAGCGAACCGGAAGACGCCGGGTGTTGAAGATCCGCCAAGCCCTGTTCCCATCGCTCGGTCTGCAGGTGGTTGGCGGCGGGCACGCGAACGGTTTGGCGCGAGAGCGCGTAGCTGCACCAAACAAGAATGGCGAGAATACAAGCGGCCATGTTGATCAAGTTGAGATTTCCGAGCTTGACAAGTCCTCCCGCATGCAACGCCATCAGCATCAACTCAACCCCGGCAAGGATCCCGAAGCCGCAAGAGATCCCAAAACTGACCTGCTTCCGGGACACTCCCAGAAAACGCGCAAACAGGATCAAGAAGAGGATGAGGCCAACCTGCACGATGCGGACCGAGCGTTGCAGCGTGGTGAGGATGTGCCAGAGTAGATGCCGGTCGAGAGAATTCGAAAAGGCGACGACCACCGAAACCAGCAGCATCACCACGCCCGCCCACTTGAACACCAGAGTGCCCAGGTCTTTCAGTGTGTGATAGGGGCGGAACACGTCGAGGAAAATCTCATGAATAACCTTGAAGCCGAGAAACGCGTTGATCGCCTCGCCCAGCCAGAAAGGTCCGAAATATAGTGAGTAATTGCCGGAGAGCCAAAGGGGAAAGATTACGGAAAAAATAACAACCTGCACCAGGAGGAACAAGAAAAATACTGGAAACTGCTTGTGCAACTTACGGCGCCAAAAAATCGCAGCCACCACCGATTGCAGTATCGGTTGCGAGCACCACAAGCAAAGGGCGACGGTATGGCTGTCAAAAGTCATCTTCGTGCGGGGGAAGGACGCGACCAACGACCGACGCGTCTTGCCCTCCTCAACATCCTGAGGCCGGTTGCCCTTCCGGGTCAACCTACTTAGGTAACCTTGGTAACCATTACCCTCTGGCGAGCTAGCCTCAAGCCAACCGCGGGGGAGGGGCAGGCGAGCCTTATCCGGCCTCGGGCGTGGAATGCAGATAAGCGCGCATCATGCGCACTTCATCGTCTTTTTCGTCGAGGTTGTGGAGAAGGATGTCGCGCAAAGAGATGACGCCCTTCAGTTCCCGACCCGCACAGACCGGCAGATGGCGAAACCCATGCCGCCTCATCAGGGTCATGCAGGTCTCCAGCGGATCGTTCGGAGCAACCGTCAGCGGATCTTCGGTCATGACCTGGCTGACCAGGGTACGGGCGGGGTCCTTGCCGTCGACCACCACCCGGATCATCAAGTCGCGTTCGGAAAAAATGCCGGTCAGTCGGCCATCTTGCAGAACCGGTACGGCGCCGATGTTGTGCTCCACCATCATGCGGGCGACGTCGAGAACGGTTTGCTGGGCCTCAGCGGATATCGTGACTTGATTCCGGAGCAGATCACAGATCAACATTTGCACCTCCGTAGGCATGTGCCGGAAAAGCGATGCATCCGGTGAACAGCTTCAAATTCGTCTTGAACGAATGAAGGAAGCAAAATCGTATTATGTCTGGACCTGCAGCGGAGTAGGAGTATATGTCGAAAATCGCCGGGGGAAAAGCCAAAAAAAAGGCGCGCGCCGGCGGATTCGGTTGTGATTCGAGAGTGAGTTGTTCCCCGAACTGGCTAGGCGTTGCGGCTGGCCGCCAGCGAAATGACGTAGGATCTGGCGGCCAAAGCGGCGGGCATCTCGGTGGCATCGCGAGCGGTGACGATCAAGTTGTAATCTTCACTGGCCCGAAGACGACTGAAGACCGGAGTCACCTCCTGCGGTTCGACCAGCGCCAGGTAGCGCAGGAAAATGAAGACGTCTTCGGTGGGCTCCAGCCCCGGGGCGACGAAGGAAACTTCGACATCCTCGTGATGGAAGTGCCATCCGAGAGAAGCGGCCAGACGCACCGCTCGCTCATATACGACAGGCGGAAGGACTCCGGGGGCGGGGTTGTCGAATACGATGCGAAGTTTCCGTTCATCTTCGCGGCTGAACTCGCGCACCTTGAGCGCACCGGTGCGGGCCGTGGCTTTCCAGTCGACATGGCGGGCGGAGTCATCGGGCATGTACTCGCGGATGAGGTAGAGATCGTTGCCGCGACCGCGCACAAAGGTTTCGAACTCGCCGGTGACCATGGGAAGAGCTTCGCGGAACTGTTCGGTGGGCTCGACGACGGGATACACGATCACTTCGCGGGCCAGGTTAATGCGGCGCGTTTTCATCAGGAAAGAAAAGGGGAAACGTGTGGCCAGACCGAGGCTTTTTTCCGAGTAGCGCCCGCGGGAGGGGAAATTTATTTCCAGGTCGGCGCGGAGTTCCTGTCCGGGAGCAAGGAAAGGGAAATAGACGGATTCTTGCAGGATCGGCCTTTCCTCCTCCTCGCGCACGCGGCGCAGGCGGCGGTCGGGCAGGTGGAACCACTGGTTCTGCGGCGCACGATTGCGAGGCCAGCCGAAGGTCGAGGATTCCCACTGCCACCGCTCTTTATTTTTATTCTTGCGCTTGGCCGGAACCACGCGCACGGAAAACGAGGGCAGCCACGAACTGGTATTGCTCAAGAGGAGGCGCGCCACCATGGGACGCGCGGCAAAAACGTGTTCGGGCAAGTGAACATCGAGCGTGAGACTGCGGAGCACCAGCGCCGAGGCGACGCCGGAAACGAGAATGGCAGAGAGCAGAGCGGCGACGATCACGTAAAGCAGGTTGTTGCCGGTGTTGATGGCGGCGATTCCAATCACCACGCTGATCAGGATGTAAATCAGGCCGGCGCGCGTGACGTCGTAATCCATCGCTTCGCGGACCCGCGACGCAACCACGCGACGCGCCAGGTAGGGCACAGTGGTCAGGCCGACGAAGGTGGCCAGCAACAGCGCCGCCGATGCCAGAATGACAGTTTCCCAAATGTTGCCTGCGTCACGCGATACCGTGGAAAACAGTGCCGCGCCGAAAGCCAGCATCAGGCCCACGATGGCCAGCAGGAATCGCACCCAGACCCGCGAAAGTCCCAGCCGTGGGAAGCGGGATGCGGATGAGGACGGCGGGTTGGTTGGCGTGCTTTCGGAAATCACGTTGTCAGTCGCGACGTTAATCAGGCGCTTCTCCGGTGCCGGGTGATGCTTCTGTCAGCATATGACGGCGGAGCGACGAGTGGAAGTGACCGAAGACACTTTTGCCGGAGAGGCAAAGAAAGGGCACCCAGAGAAGACTCAGGATGCCCGGTACTAATCACGTCCGACGATTTGGAAGCGAGCCTCTAGTCACCCGGAGGCTTCTGCTGCTCCCGCTTTTGTCGTTCCTCTTCCTGTTTTTTCTCCTCCGGCGTTTGCGGCTTTGCTTGCTGCTTCTGCGGCGGAGGCGCCGGTTTCGCCGCTGCCGGCGGAGGCGTGCGCTGCTCCGGACGTTCGGCCGGCGGAGGAGTCTGCGGATGCGGAGCCGGTTGGTTCCGGTTCGGCGGGGGCTGATTATTTTCCGGACGAGCAGGTTCGGGACGATTGTTCGGCTGGGCCGCAGGCGGACGATTCACCTCAGGCTGGTTGGGCTGAGGACGGTTCGGCTGCGCTGCAGGAGGACGATTTGTTTCCGGTCGATTGCTCGGCTCTGTTGTTTCCGGTCGACCATTTGGCTGATTCATTGCCGGACGATTGTTCGGTTGTGCCGGCGCGGGCTGATTCGACTGTGGGGATGGACGATTCGGCTGAACCGGATTCGCCGCAGCGGGCCGCTCGGTCGGAGCAGGCGGATTGCCTGGCCGATTCATCGGCTGGTTTGCGGGCGCTGCGGTTTGACCCGGCCGCGCAGCGTTCGGCGGGTTGCCAGGCCGACCCACATTCGGTGTAGCCGGTTTTCCTGGAGGCGCCTGCTTCACCATTGGGCGCGCCGCCGCCGTATTGGCCGGACGAAGCGTCTGCACTTCGCTTCTCGCCAGCGGTTGTCCGG
>Ga0074045_10002688_pt1 | contig 16373 bp, 19 predicted proteins | sample BogForMeECP23OM2_FD_94442 | JGI IMG/M metagenome (GOLD analysis project Ga0074045, IMG submission 94442) | Bog forest soil microbial communities from Calvert Island, British Columbia, Canada - Bog Forest MetaG ECP23OM2 | ecosystem: Environmental > Terrestrial > Soil > Wetlands ...
AAGGCCAACGTGATTCACATGGGCGATACTTTTTTTAACGGCTTTTACCCGGTCATCGACGCCAGCACCGGCGGAAAAATCGACGGGATGATTGTCGCCGCCGACAAAGTTCTGACCTTGGCCGACAACAACACCAAGATCGTTCCTGGACATGGCCCGCTGGGCAACAAAGCCGATCTGACCAAGTTTCGGGACATGCTGATTGTGGCGCGCGATCGCGTGCAAAAACTGAAGGCCGCCGGCAAATCGGCCGGCGAAATAGCGGCGACCAAACCGTTTGCGGACCTGGACGCCACTTGGGGCAAGGGCTTTTTCAACGGCGATGTTTTTGTGCGGGTGGTGTATTCGGCGCTTTGAGTCGCAGGGCGCTTAATCTCCGAAACGCCAAAGGTTAGCGCGCGGCACCGCGTTTTGTACGAACTACCGTTGCTGGCAATCTCACCCGACGCTGAATGAACATCGTCGATTCCGTTGGCCGTTTGTTCGGGGGCGACGGCGACATCGCGAAAGAGCGGAACCCAATCTTCTTTTTGCGGGAAAAACGGGGGACCAGACGAGGCGTTCACCAGTTTCCATTCGTCGAAAAATTGAGGAGCGCTCCTCGGTTTCCAGAAAATCTACAGCTACTCCACTTTTTTATTTCAACTGCCGAATCCGCTCTTGCAGGAATTGCCGCTCGGGTTCCTGCTGGGTCAGCGCCAGAGCTTGCTCATAAGAGGACCGAGCCTCGGCCGTCCTGCCGAGCCTGCGGCACATATCCGCGCGGGCGGAATGCGCCAGGTAATAATTTGCCAATTCGCCATGCTCCAACACCGCGTCGATAAGCGCCAGGCCGGCTTCTGGGCCATCGCGCATGGCAATTGCTACAGCACGATTCAGCTGTACCACTGTCGAAGGGTAAATTCGTAGCAATTGGTCGTAAAGCGCAACAATCTGCCGCCAGTCGGTCACAGCCATCGATTCCGCCTCCGCATGAACGGCCGCAATCGCAGCTTGCAGGGTGTAGGACCCGAAGCGGCGGGACTTCAGCGCTTTCTCCAGCAATGCCACTCCCTCCGCGATCTGCTCCCGGTTCCAGAGCGAGCGATCCTGGTTCTCCAGCAAAATCAGCTCTCCGGTCGGCGAGGTTCTCGCGGCGCGGCGGGATTCCTGTAGCAACATCAGGGCAAGCAGCCCAATCACTTCCGGCTCTGGCCGGAGCTCGACCAGCAAGCGGCCCAGTCGAATCGCCTCGCCGGTTAGCTCGGCCCGTGTTACCTCCGCTCCCGCCGCAGCCGAATAACCCTCATTAAAGACCAGATAGACCACCTGAAGCACCGCACCCAGCCGCTCCGGCAATTCCTGCGGCGTCGGCACCTCATACGGAATCGACGTCTCTCGAATCTTTGCCTTTGCGCGCACAATGCGCTGCGCTAGCGTACGCGGTGTGGTCAGGAAGGCCTTTGCTATCTCCTCGGTGGTCAGCCCGCACACCTCACGCAAGGTGAGCGCAACGCGCGCTTCCGGCGCGAGCGATGGATGACAGCAGGTAAAAATCAGACGCAGCCTATCATCTTCAAGGCTATCCTCTTCATTGGACGTTTCCGCCGAACTCCCTTGCGCTTCGAGATATCGCACCAGCTCGGCTTGAGACGCATCAAATCGTGCCCTTCGACGCAGAGTATCAATGGCTTTGAATCGGGCCGTCGAGATCAACCATGGCCGCGGGCTGCCGGGTACTCCACTCTTCGGCCACACGCTCAGTGCAGCCGCAAAGGCTTCGTGCATCGCCTCCTCGGCAAGATCAAAATCACCGAGCAAGCGGATCAGAGTTGCCAGGATTCGCCCCGAATCCACGCGATAAAGGGAGTCGAGCAATTCGCGTATCTGCTCGGTGGAACGCTCGGACATGCCGACGACCTTAGCAAACCAGCTACCCCGGATCAATTTGGCAAACCGCGGATCGCTGCCAAGCGCCCAGGTCGTGACTCTGAAATCTGGGCAACAGAGCGCTCCCTCGGTTGACGCAAAATCGCCAATGCTCTCATTTGAGCCTCGTACCAGCTCAACACCACCGCGTTGCTCTCGAGTCACGCGCTAACCGGGAATTATTGCCGGCCAGAAGTCCGGTTGTGGGAAGTTTGGGATTCGTCGGATTCGCGGCAAACAAATCCTGCCCAAAGTTGCTGCGTTTCCTGATTTGCAGGAAACTAGATTCTCATTGGCTCGGTGAAAGGCCAAAGGATCGGCGTTCTGAATTAGTTTTTTGGAAGCATTCGGCCGTCTGCCGAATGCTTTGCCGTTATCCAAATCACTGAGAAATTTGAGGTTGACTCTCACATGGATACCTGCCCACAGTCTCTATTTTGACCAGTCAAATTTGGCGATTTCTAATCACAGTGTTTCATATTGTTTACGAGAGCATCGAATTTGGAATTCCGGTCACAAGAATCGGAGTTGCACTCAACTGCACCCAAAGTGAGTTGTTATCAGCTTCAGTGTAAGGAACTGAAATTAAAGAGGAGAATTGGCTCCCCGGGCTAGATTCGAACTAACAACCCTTCGGTTAACAGCCGAACCACCAATTTAATCAGAACTTGCCGGAGTTGGTGCTAATTGAAGGAATTCAGCAAGTTGCGATGAAACGGGACGAATCACTTTCTCCTTCTTTATTCACCTTTCGTTCGCATTTAACCGCCGTTCACCACCAGTAGTATTACGTTTTTATGACGGCGCAAGTGGTTCGCAAGTTTCCCAGATCGCCGTATCTCGCCAGTGACCGACACTCTTCCGAGTGCGCGACGCAGAAGTTGACATCGTCTCATGATGTCTTGTGCCCATATCCAGTAAGAATCGCCATCCATGAACGAAAGTTGGATTCGACCGACGTCCCATTCGACGAGGGATGCGGACATCATGTCCGCATCCCTCGCTGCCTCTCGTAATATCGCGTAGCCGTGGTTGAAGACGTAGTTGATGAACGGGCTGCTATCCCGGCACGCACGAGCCCGGCCTGGCTTAGCTTCCCGGACTTGGACTGACCGCGAGGCGGCCCGCCTGGTTCACAAGTGAATCGCGAAGGCGGACAAGCCTAGCAATCACGTCGTCCAGGCGCGTCAGGTCCGAGGATCCCAATAGTCCGACGGTGCGTAGATGTGCGAAGACGGTGCGGAACCGGGTATCAATAAAACTTTCACCGATTAACAACGCAGGAACGGCAATGAGCATCCGGGAATGGACACGATAGTCCTTTAGCAGGGAGAACAGGCCCTCAGGATTCGAAATTGCGGTGATGAAAAACAGTGGCAGCCACCCAATGGCGAGCAGTAGGGCGATACGGCGGCCGAGATTCCATTGATTCGGACGTATCAGCCCGATCGCATGCTGCGCTCGATAAAACGGACCTCCTCGCACGAGGGAATCGTCTACAGAAGCAGAGTTGATCGGCGAATCGTTATCGGGGTTCATTCTAACAATCTCGATTTTCTGAAATTCACGCTCATCAGTGCGCGGCCGTGGAAACGCAGGAGGCGAAGGTCTTTTCCAGAAGATTCGCGTTGATGCTGCCGGCAGCACCAATGGCTACGATTTGCGTGCGCCGTGCGCGCTGGCCCCATTCTTCTTGAATGGAAATGTCCACGCGCCTGCCGACTACTTGAAGCACGGCTCGGCGATGAGGAGCGTCGCTGCTGTAGATCACACCTTTGGCCCGGTACACACTCCCCGGCAACTTGCGCAGTGTTTCCCGCAACGCTTCCAGCGCTAGCGGCTGGTCTGTCTCGTAGCTCCAGGTGCTGAACAGCTTCGAGTGGTCCTGCCCGTGATGGTTGTGCCCATGCTCCTCATCGTTACAGTTCGTGTTGCCGCAGCTATGCTCAACAGCCTGCGAATGGAGACCTGCACGCGCCGGATCGAAGCGCCCGACACCCAGCAGAATTTCGTAGGGCACCTCGCAGTAGTCGGTTTCGACGATGCGCAGGCGGTTGAAATGTTCGTCGAGCCAGGCCCGGACTTTAGCAACTTGTTCGGGACCGGCGAGGTCCGCCTTGTTCAGGATTAGCATGTCCGCAAAGCCGACCTGGTGAAGCTTGAGCTGCATCAGCGGAGGATACTCGGGGTGCGCGAACACCTGGTCGGCGTCCACCACGCAGATGACGCTGTCCAGCCGGATGCGGTCCCGCAGATTGGCATCGCTGAAAGTCGCGAAAATTCCACTAGGATCGGCGACCCCACTCGCTTCGAGCAGAATGTATTCGATGCCTTCTGGGCGTGCGAGCAAGGCCTCGACCGATTCGATGAGATCATCGCGAATCTGGCAGCAGACGCACCCGTTGGCCAGGCTGATCATGTTATCGTCCACGCCAACGACGAGTTCCGCATCAATGTTGATGGAGCCAAAGTCATTGACGAGGACACCAACGCGCAGACCGTGATTCCCGGTCAGGATGCGATTGAGCAAAGTTGTCTTTCCCGCCCCGAGAAAGCCGGTCAGGATCGTTATCGGGACAGTCTTGCCATTGTCGTTTATGATTTCCATGCTCGAGGCTCCTTTAGAAAAACATGGGACCAAAGAATCTCCGCGCCCCGAAAACAAAGCGTCCCGCCGTGACGGGTGCGGCGGGACGCCCGGAACCACAGCTCTATTTCTTGAATTTGCTAATGTCGATTCCCATCACCTTCGCCATCTCCATCAAATCAACCAACTGCGGATTTGGCAGCTTCGTCAGCGGCTGGCGGTACACGTTGGGTGGATAGTACTTGTGCGGATCAATTTCCAGATCTCGCGTCAGTTGCTCCTGCTGCTGCTCGCGCGGCAACCGCGGCTGTGGCACGACGCCTTGGCCGGTGTTGAGGGGCAGCGGGTCACCGAAGAGTAGAGTCGGAGGCGGTAAGGGCTGGCCGGCAAATCCTGGCAGGACCGCATCGCGTTGCCAGATGGCGTCTTTCGTTACGTTGACGGTGACGACGTCTGGCGCGCCATAGAGGAAGAGTCCCTTCCAGTGTGCGCGGATGTCGGCGCTTTGTTCGTTCAGCGTGTCATCGTCAAACGCCAGGTGCGTGGCCATACCGACCCGAGGGTTGACCTGGTTGATGAGATAGCCCGTGGCGTAAGCCACCGTATGGTGGATGTCAACCGTGTAGTTGTACAGGAATTCGGGCAGACCGTACTTGAGCATGTTGAGGCGCGACAGATCGGGCTGCAACTCGGTCACAAATACGTCCACTCCTTTGGCGTACTTGGCCGTCAGATCGTCAGGCCGGCCGTCGCCGGTCCACACAAAGGAGAGTCCGTTCCAGTCCAGACGGTAGGCCGAGGCACCATCCTTGACGTGCGAGCGCCGCCAATGACGGACCGTGACGCCGTTCTTTTCGTAGCAAATACCGTTCTCGTCCTTCCAGTCGAACTCGTTGACCTCGATCTCATAGCCATCGCCAATCGGGCAAGCATCGAAGGCTTCCAGGTGCCACTTGAGCATCTGCTTCATGCCCGTGACCATACCCTTGGTGCCGAGTTCAGGTGTGCGCCCGGAAGGTCCGGTGACACGCAAGGGCATTCTCCACCGTCCTGACCAGGCGGAAAATGGCAAGAGATAAGACAGATCGTGGTAGTGGTCCACATGCAGGTGGGTGATGAAGATGTCGTTGATGCTCGCGACCGGCACGCCCATGGCGAGGATGTTCTTGACGCAACCGGGACCAAAGTCGAAGAAGAAGCGGTCGCCGTTGCCAAGTTCGACCATGATGCACGTTCCAGCTTGGTCGCGCCGAGGCGGGAAGGGGCAACTGCCAACGAACGAGATACGCATCTCATCCTTACCAAGAGGCTCACTGCCGGGGAAATAGTTCATACGGCTGCGGACGGATGCCGTCGGCTGGTAGTACGGCGGGAACTGTAAGCCGGTGCTCGGTCCACCGCCATATGGATTCACGGGCTGGGGCTGGTCATTCTTTGCTTGCGCCCCTGCGGAACTGGAGTCAACAGCGGATAGACCCACCGCTGCCGCACCGGCAATTGCTCCCTTAATCATGTTGCGTCTGCTGACATCGCCTTGGGGCGGCCGCTCCTTCATGTTGTCATCGTTTTCCATCACTGTTCTCCTTTGCTCATCTTGTCTTTAGTGGTGTGCTAGAACTTGTTCGTACATAGTAGGTGATACGAGATATCTGTGAGCGGCTCCCCTACGATTTCGGCGCCGCTGGCGCAGGTTTGGGAATGCGCAACGTCCACGAAAAACCGAATACAAAAGTGCGGCCTTCCGGACGAGCCAGAGCGCGGTACTCATCGTAGTATTTGAAAAAGGCGGCGAAATTCTTTGCTGGCAGAATGAAATTGGCTTGAACACCAATCGCATGAACTGAGTAGTACGGCAGCCTGCTCGCCGCGACGGGTAACCCGTCCACCAAGTAACTTCCGCCGTTGGCCGAGACTTGCCATTGGTCGTATCCAACCAAGCCAAGCTGCGCCAGCATGCTCATATCTTTCTTCAGCGGAAGCACCTGCCCAATTCCCCATTCATCCGTGAAGGCTTGGCCGGGCGTTATTTTGCTGGTTTGACCCGCCGGCACGCTGGCTACCGTTCTTTGCCCATGGATTTCCCAACTGGTGGAAAAATTTGCCGTGGTCCCCTGGTTCTTGGTGATATAGAGGGTGGTGCCTGACGTGATGTTGTTTCCCCAATATCCGGAACCGACATTGTTGCTCGCTCCCGCAGTGTACCGGCCAGTTGGGGCTGTAAAGGAATATCCGGCGTTGAAGTCCACTCGCTTTCCAAAGTGCCAACCAATATTCAATGGCTGGACATACGTGTCGGCAAAACCCGATCCACCTCCGGCACCACCAAGGTTCGTTGCTCCCTGGGTAATGTCAGCCACCAATTCACCGCTGGCCCAGTTGAGTGCAATATAAGGCATGAAGTACCCACCGAGGATCTTGTGCTTCGGGACGTAATAGAGAATGTTTTCATCCACCCAGAACGAATAAGTCCCAGTGATGCCAGGAATGCTGTTCCCGTTGGAGTTATTCAATTGGCTGGCGGAGTAATTGAGGGCCAGGTTGGCATAGGTGACTCCAGGATCGGGAATCACTCCGGCATTCAGGCCAAACTGCCCGGGAACCCATTGCCCCTTCTGTTGCGCCCGCACAGATGAAGTGCCGGTCAACAAAAGGAACACAACAAAACCAATTACAAATTTGATTCGGAGATTCATTGGGGTTTCTCTCTCGCCTGCATCCTTCGACGAGTATTTCGCTCGATCATTTCGTCTTTGCATAACCGGCAAACTCCTGACCTGGTTTTATGTTCGGGTATTGGGCAACGCTTCTTTCGTAAGCAGCGACGTAGGGGAAGATGATTTCCATCATCCAGCCAATATCCATCTTGTCGCTGAAAAGGCTGTTTTTCTCGCCGGGATCGCTACCGAGGTCGAAGACCATCGGAAACTGTGGCGTTACGATCGGCTTGTCGAAGCCTTCGCTGTACCGAAACCACACCTTGATGTTGTGAGACTTGACCGACATCAGCGACCCGTCAGGTCCGAAGAACAGCAGACCATCACGGCCGGTGGTTTTGCTTTGGCCGACCAAGAACTTGGAGGCGTCGATGCCGTCCATGGGGCGGTCGGTTGGGACCTTGTCCGAGGCACCCGCGAGGGCTGCGAATGTTTTGTACCAGTCATGGGCGGAAAGCATTTCATCGGTGACTATCCCCGCCGGCACTTTCCCGGGCCAGTCCACCATCGCCAAGGTCCGCATCGATCCCTCCGTGGGCGGCGTGGTAAAGTCTCCGCGCCAGGGTCCGTTCGAACCGCCGAATGCCAGGGCGGGGACAAAGATGGCCGCGTTGTCGCTAGAGAGCACGATGAGTGTGTTGCTGGCGATCCCGGCTTCCTTCACGCTGTCGATGACCTGTCCGACCCGGTAGTCCAACTCTGCGATCAGGTCTGCGTACATTCCCAACCGTGTTGGATCGGTCTGGGCGAAGGCTGGGTGCGCTTTCTCCGGTGGATGCAAGTGAGAAAAGGCGATGTAGGTGAAGAATGGCTTGTTGCCCTTGGCGGCACGCTTGATGTAGTCGGTGGCCTTGGCCGCGATCATCTCGTCAAGTAAGGGACGCACTTTCATGTCGAGTTCGCCGACTGCAGTGGACTTTTGACCCTTTTTGCCCTCCCAGAGCTTGGGCGTCTCTAGCCCGTGGGCCTTGGCCATCGCCCTGTACGCGGCGTACGCCGTATAGCCAGCCTCGTCGGCAGTGTTCTTATAGCCCCACCACTCGTCGAAGCCCTGGTCATTCGGCAACCGACCCTCTTCTTCACCGAGATGCCATTTGCCCCACAACGACGTCGCGTAACCAGAGTCCGAAAGCAGCTCGGCAATCGTATACTCCCAGGGCGTCAATCCGCTCTTGCCCGACCCGGGGATGGGAACCGTGAACGTGCCGCTGCGAACGGACTGTCGACCAGTCAAGATCGCGGAACGCGACGGAGTGCACTGGGACTCAACGGTATAATTGGTGAAGCGAATGCCATCGTTGGCGAGTTTGTCGATCCGTGGGGTCGGCGTGCTTCCCCCGTAGACCGAGAAGTCACCCCAACCGACATTGTCGACCAGGATGAAAACGATATTGGGTCTTTTCGGTTGAGCCTCTTGCGCTTGGGCGATCCCGGATAGCGCTGCTACAGCCAACAAGCCCTTCGCGCATGTTCGGGTCCAGTCAAATCCGTTCATTTCTCCACCCTTCTTCAGCCTCTTCGCGACGAATTGCGTTTGAGCTTCTCCAGTGAGGTGAGCAATCTCTGGTATGCGGAAGCAGTTTGCACAACCACTTCAGCTTTCCCGTTGACCGTCAGCAGTTCGGGGCGACCTGTCCGCCTGAGCCTCTTCAGATGCGCCTTGGTATTGCGGTTGAAATCTGTAAGCGACCCAATGTCCTCTGGTCTGATCATGACTGTCATCTAAATCCGTCCGTTCAACAGCGATTCAGCTGCAAATTAAATGTGAACTGACCTGTGTGCGGAGGGTACGAGATCGCTTTCTCGCTGGCTATCCAATTTCGGCAAAATTGAAATAATTCGTGTCTATTTCAAGGGGTCGTTGCAAGACTGCTCTTACGCATCGAATTTCCTGCTCAACGCGTGCGTCCGTTGCCACCCTCATTACAGTGCTACCTAATGCCGGTAGCGCAAAGTATCGGAGGGGAGTTCACCGAAGAGAAGGTGATAATCCCGGGCCATGCGGCCGAAATGCCAGACACCGAATTGGGTGGCAATTTCGGTGACTGTTGCCACTGACGGATCAGCGGCTAAAAGCGCTTTCCGAATTTGGTGCAGTGATCTCCGATTTAGATATTGCACCGGCGGCACCCCGAAGTACCTGAGAAATGCATCACGGAGTGTTCGCTCAGACACATCTGCCGCGGCAGCGATTTGTTCCACGGACAGGCAATCGCGGTCATGTTGTTCGACGAACTCCATGGCCATGCGAATGATCTGTCTTCGCGGTACCGCGTGGCGGCCAGGCGCGCGTTCGACTGGGTTCGGTGCAGCGAGCAAGTTGCGGACCTCTCGAAGCAATTTCTGGCCCACTGCCCTCTGCCCAACAGCTGATTCCAAGACCTTAGACTCTTCCCGAGCTATCGCTTCGAGCTGCCCAACGACCGATCGAAACCTCATGATCCGCTGACGTGACACTTGAAAAAAACCACGCTTGGAACCGACAGCCGCTGTCACACCTCCGCTTGCGTCCGCAAGCACATGATTTGGAATAAAGAGACCACACCAACTCCTTGGAGCCGCGGCGGTGGCTAAGCAGAAATCGGCGCCCGGCGCATCGACCATCAGAGAAAGTTCGTCACACTGACGCCCATTGCACCACCATGCCTCAGGCGTCCGGGTCGGAAGGAAGATCGAGATGCCGGCCGCCCTCGGCGCTCCCTCAACGACCGCTTTGGCCTCTGCCTGTCCCCATTGAATGCTCAAATTGTTGAGAACCAGGGTGGAGAGCATCCAATTCTCACCCGCGGGCCCGAGAACCATCGGGCGCATATTCGCGAACCGGAATGCGTCGAAAAAAGCCTCGAACGAAGAAAAGGTCTGTCTAGGCATTTGGTCGCCACTGGCTGAGAATGTCTTGGAAACGAACTGTCGGACAGGGTAGGCCTAGTTACAGCTTATTGTCAAAATAACAATCGGCGGCGCGCCCTGCCGATCTGCCACTAGGTTCGCAAGTCCTGGCAAACGCGGATCCCGTCAATGTGTGAATTTGGCGAAACGAGCCAGAAGCCCGGTTCTAGGAAGTTCCGGGTAATCGAAAACTGGCGCACTACCGTCTGTTGCGTCTCCGGGGTGTCACCTTTGCGGGCGGGGACCCTCGAAGGTGAATCTAATGAGAAAACGCGGCCGGATTGGCGGTCAACAGTCCCGTCAGGCTGGCGGCAATCTGCGCGCAGATCTTTCGCACATCCTCGTCGCTTGGATTCTTGTCCACCTCGTACTTTGCCAGCGGGATGTAATTGTTCAGGGTGATCACCGGCCCGTAGTCGCTGCTGGGCGACTGCACCGGAGCAAGCTGGTAAAGCGGCTGGTCAGGCCGCTCTAGATTGAAAATGCCCACGTACAGGAGGAATCTCGGGTTGGTGGAGGTACCTCCAAGAAGAGCGCGGCGAATGCGGTTGCTGGCATCAGGCTCCGCAAAGACGCCCCGGAGCAGCGCGCCTGCGGGCGGATTTTGGCCGCGCTTGCGAGTGGCGTTGTAACCATTTTTCTGCAGGGTTTCGATCAGGGTTGCCGCGAAAAAATCCATCATGCGCCGTGCCTGCACTGCGGGGCCCAGCGGTTCGTCGGAAACACCCTTTTCTGGCGGCTTTTGCTGGTTCGCGGAGGTCGCGGAACCCGGCCGCGGCTTTGGCGTGACGGGCACGGCCGGCAATTCGAAATCGCCCACGAAGACGGGCACGGCAGCCGCGGAAGGCTCCGCAGTTTGCGGCCTCGCCGGGGTTCGCTGACCGGCTGTGAAAAACAGAAAACTGAATGCGTAGAGTGTGCGTACCGTTCGATTGATTTTTCCGGGCTGCACCCGCGGGGAAAACATGAGAGACTCCCTCGGCTCGGCATATTCAAGATACGCGAGGCTCCGGGAGAAAACGAATGAAATTCATCTTCCTTCCATTGATCCTGTTTGGCTGCGTGGCTTTGCTCGGCACGCAAGCGGCGCAGAACGCCGACCGCGATCCCTACGAACCGCTGAAACTCTATGACGGCGGCTGGCAGGTGAAAATAACCTCGCCCGAAAAGAAACCCGACCATCTGGTCAATCATTGCGCACGCACCGGGACCTTCTTCTTGTGCGAGCAGGAGTTGAATGGCAAGACGGCGGCGCTGGTGATTTTTCTGCCGGCGGGGAAAAGCGGCCCGGGAGGACTGGAATATCGCACGCTGGTGGCGCTGCCGGATGCCAGCAAGCCCGCCGACTGGGGTCACCTGCTGATCGAAGGAGATACCTGGACGTATTCGTGGACCCAAAAGGAGGGCGAGAAGGTGGTACAGATGCGCAATGTCAACCGCTTCAAGGATAAAGACCACATTCATTTTGAGTTGCAGCACATGGAAGACGCCACGAACTGGAAAACGCAAATGGCCGGCGACGAGGAGCGCGTGAAATGAACTGGCGGGCAGGATCGAATGCAGATAGAAAAGCGCCCAGTCCGGGGAAAACCGGGCCGGGCGCTTTTCTTGACTCCTACAAAGAATCGTTGATGCTTATTTGTGGTTTGCGACTTCCGCAGCCAGCTTGAGTTCGTTGTTGACCTGGTCGAGGAGTTCCTTGGCTTTCGCTGCGTGGCCGTTCATATCCCACTCGTTGGCCTGCTGCGCTGCCGAGACTTTTTCCCACGCTTCCCGCGAGAGGCGCTGCGCCGCGGCCAGATTGGGGTGCTTATGCGCGCTAACGTTATCTTTGGGCATTTGCGCCACCGCCACGCTACCACAAACCATCGCGAAAGCGAGTAGGCCGCCAAGCGCCAGTTTTGTCTTTGTCATGAATCCGAGTCTCCTTTTAGTTTGATTGAGCCGCCACCGGCATATCCATAACCCGCAACCGATGGGAAAGGTTGTGCTCTTAGGATGGGTCCGGGGAGGGTGCGAAACAACTAGAATGGCGGGGAAGGATACCAATCAGTTAAAGGTCTGGGGATGTTGCTGACGGAACTCTTGTGGAAGATCAGCCCGCCGAAACCGCCAGCATTTCATAGCGCACGGGCAGGGCAATGCCGAACTGCTCGAGCAGCCCCAGGCCGTCCCAGATGACCGTGGATTCGATGATTTTGCCCTCGCGGATCTGGTTGATGGTGATCCCGCTGAAGGAAACCCTTTTGTTAGTGGGGGGCACGCCGAGGAATTCGCCGCGATGCGTCCCGGTGACCGTCCAGGAAACCACCAGTTTGTCGCCTTCGCTGATGGTCTCGTCCACATCGAACCGCAGATCGGGCAAGCCGGTCACAAAGCGCTCAACCTGTCGCTGGTACGCGGCAGGCCCGACCGCTCCGCCCGCCACCGTGGGATCGCCCAGGGCATGCGTTTCCGCTATCACCAGGGGGATGTATTCCATGCGCCGTTCATTCCAGATGGAGTGGTACAGTCGTCCGAAGAGTTCCTTGTGCGCAGCGGATACGGACATGGCCTTCCCTCCCACGGAACGCAAATGTTCCGGACTTCGAGGAGCCGTTGCCGCTAGTGCCGTGTCTTCGGGCGGAGCTGGGGGTGGCAACGCTTGCCGGAGAGCCTACTCCCAATTGGTGCGCCTTGCAATGACCGAACCCCGAGCCGTGAGGTGTAACTTGCTCGCGCCGCCGGATGCTAGCGCGGCCAGAGCCAGCCAAAAACGCCTGCGGTCAGCAAGCCGTAGATGAGCCCATCGATAACTTCTTTGATGGTCATGCCCCACGGCTGGCCCTTCCAAATGCTATTGGCCAGGTTTCCCAAGCCATAGGCCATAAATCCCGCCGTGCCGGCGACACGGAAGACCACGGGGTAGCTGGCCCCGTGCGCAACCGTGTGCCCGGTGAGATAGGCAACGAAGAGGCTGATGATCAGGCAATAGCCGAACCACAGGGCCATGAACTTTGGGATGGCGGGCAAGCCGGTGGGAAACACGGTGATCGTCCCCACAGGCCCCTGCTTGTATTTTTCCAGCATCGCGGGCGACTTCATGTTCTTTGGCAGACAGTAGGGGAACATGTAAAAGCCCCTCTGCAACCCGGCGCTATGCATTGCGGCAATCAGCTTGTCCTCCTCTGGCAGTTGGTGGCAATCGCTCTTGTGATAAGTAAGCACCGTATGCATGATGGAGCTGGCGATAAACACAATCACCGCCGACAGTAAAATAGGGAGCCAAAGTGCGCTGAGAAAGTCCATGCCCAGCCTCCTGAAAGTGAACGTGGATGGCCGAAATTGCTGCGAGGCTATCCTGTTCCAAGGAGGCGGTCAAGCGCGCCGCACTCCGCAAGGATGGCTTGCCTCGCGGCCTCTCACAGCAATCCATTACTTCAAAGAATCGTTCTGGAAACCTGGTTGGCGAAAAGTTTTGACAATGGGACATGCCTGACTTAAGTTCGCCACAAGCTTGCTGTACTCTCCGATTTCCCCAGGAGGAACCTCTCATGAACCTCTCGATGAAATTACCTTCTCTCGCGAAATGGGCCGCGCTCCCGGCGGTCACACTGTTGTCCGCCAGCGGAGCATTTGCCCAGCAGGATCGCTCCCCCGCTGCCACGGCCATGGCCGGCGGGATGCTGGTCTTCGTGCTGTTAATCGGCTTGGCTGTGTATGTCTATATAGCGCTTGCAGTGCAGACCATCGCGCAAAAAACCAATACCGAAAATCCCTGGATGGCCTGGATTCCCATCGTCAATATCGTCTTGTTGCTGAATATCGCCAAGAAGCCCGTCTGGTGGATCATTCTGTTCCTGATCCCCCTGGTGAACATCGTCATCGCTATTCTTGTCTGGATGGGCGTGGCCGAGGCCCGCAACAAGCCCAATTGGTGGGGCATCCTGATGATCATCCCCGTGGCCAACCTCATCGTGCCCGGCTATCTGGCCTGGAGCGATTAGTCCCGGCGTCCTCGCTCTCTTCACGCACTCGCAATCCGCGAAAGAATATCCGCCAGCTGCTCTGGCATGGACAAGAATGGCGAATGATCCGTGTCAATCGAAAATGTCTGCGTGCACGGTGAGTGCTTCTGCATCTCCCGCTGCAGCAGAAGCGTTATCGCGCAGTCTCGCGCGCATTCAATGTAATAGCGCGGAATTCGCCCCCAACGCTCGGCCGTTGTTTTTACCGGGGTTCCAAATGGGGCGCCCGACTGTGCCACAAGGTGCGACTGGCCAAACGCAACGTCCGCCTCCGAACAATTCCCGTAAAACGCCTCGCGAGTATATTCCATTTTGAAGTCCACGATGCCATCTGGTCGCGGACTCGTAGTCGTCGGATTGACCATGCTCTCCGAATCCTGCGATGCCCAACTCATCAGCGAGTCGCCATTCCGCGGCAAAAACGCGCACAGATACGCCAGAGCCGCTATTTGTTTCGGACAATTCTCCGCCGCCTGGGTAATCGCGATGCCGCCCATACTGTGCCCGGCCAAAATCACCGGCTCCGCCTGCGCCCCCGCAATTTCGCAGATGCGCTCGGTATAACTCTTCAGCGTGACGCTCACCGCAGCCGTTTTGTCGTCACCATGTCCCGGCAAATCCGGCGCCAGCACCCGATGCCCCCTCGCCTCCAGCAGCGGCACAACCTTCCGCCAGCACCACCCCCCGTGCCAAGCCCCATGAATCAACAAATAAGTAGCCATAGCGCCGCCGAGTCTACCAGAAAACGGGAGCCCCGCAACTTTCGCGCGGATGTAAGGGAAAGGCAGGTATCCGATGAGTGCAAATGGCTGCTGTGCTCGCCCTGCAACGGGATCTCTAGCAATTATGCGGGCGTAAGGAGAATTACGTCGCTAGCCTTTCTGCCAATTGCTTTGTCAAATGTGACGAGGTGAAATCCGGCAGAACGCGCGAAAGCGATCAAATAGGAATCCGCCCAGTCTTTCGGAGCCGCACGTCGCAATTGACTGGCCGCCCGGAAAGTGCTCTCCAAGGCAGCCGGCTCGTCAATGAATAAGATGCGATCATCCTCCAGCAACCGGTCGTAGACCTGCCATGCTTGCCGCTGCGTGAGGACTTCTTCTGCGGTCATGATCTGCTCTGTGGTGAGCAATCGGAGAAGGCCGATCTGGGTTAAACGACAAAAGCAAAGTCTGGTGGAATCTTGCAGCGAGTCAAACCAAGCAGCGGCAATTCGATGGTGATTGTGAGATTCGTACGAGAGCGCCAGCCAAACATTCAAATCAGGGAAAAGAAATGAGGTCGTAGATTCTTTCATTATCCACCTCAAGCTTTCCAGGCCACTTTGAACGAATCAGAGGTAGAGTGATGCGCCGCCCCTTCTTCGACTTGCGGGGGCGAAGTTCGGCCTCCACACTTCGAAGAACCAATTCCTTGACCGATCGCTTCTCCCGAGCTGCCTTGCTCTTCAACTCCTGATACAGAGCGTCCGGAATGTCGACTGTCGTGCGCATCTCTTAATTCTACCATATTTATGGTAGGCAGTGAATTGACTGATACTTCGGAAATCGAGGCCCCAAGATCCAGCATGGAAAGTCTCCTCCGACGAGAAACCGGAAAACGGGGAGTTCCCGGCTCCAAGCATCCTCCTGAGTTCCAGCGTGGGACACTCAAGCATGAGAGGTTCCACATTCTGACTTCAATCCGTTTCAAAATGGGAATGCGGAACTCCCTTTCCTTCAATGACTTGGAACTTTGTCGCGGGCTTCTGTTCGCTTTTTCTTTGCGGTAAGGCGATTCTCGAAATTCCTTTCTCGAAAATTGGTTCCATAATGGTTATATGCTGGATAAATAATCAATGCCGAAGGCAGGTGCGGGTACCGCGAAAACACAGGAATGGCTATCGCCTGGCGAGAAGCTAGAAGGACAACAAAAAGGCCGTTCGCATTAGCGAACGGCCTTTGGCTCCTAGGAATTCTAGACTTTTTGACGGCCCGGCGCGCAAAGCGCCGAATCCCCTGATCGATCTGCCAGAATCTGTCCGCCCCGACAGCCGAAGCCGTCAGGGATGAGTAGCTTGAGTCTAGCGAACGCACAAGCCCGTGAGGACTGTGCTTCGCACTGGAAACCATCTCCCGCACACCAGAGCGGGATAGATCTCTCTTATTTAGAAAGGAGGTGATCCAGCCGCAGGTTCTCCTACGGCTACCTTGTTACGACTTCACCCCAATCATGAGTCATACCTTGGGCGCTTGCCTCCTTGCGGTCGGCGCGGCGACTTCTAGTACA
>Ga0074045_10002689_pt1 | contig 16373 bp, 11 predicted proteins | sample BogForMeECP23OM2_FD_94442 | JGI IMG/M metagenome (GOLD analysis project Ga0074045, IMG submission 94442) | Bog forest soil microbial communities from Calvert Island, British Columbia, Canada - Bog Forest MetaG ECP23OM2 | ecosystem: Environmental > Terrestrial > Soil > Wetlands ...
GCCTTGTTGGGGCCGTTGCCGGTAAAGCTGAAACCGATGACGCTGAAGGCGCCGATGATGTCCTTGTTGGTACTGGCAATGGCCTCGACTTCACGCACTGCATTGGAGGTGTACTCGATCGAGGCACCCTGCGGCGCCTGCACCGTAATCATGAACCATCCCTGGTCTTCGTCGGGAACAAACCCGCTGGGCACGATCTTGTACACAGCGTAGGTGGCGGCCAGGCCGGCGAAGAAAACCAGCAGCACCACGTATTTCATCTTGATGGACTTCTTTGCGCCCACAACGTAATAGGCCGTGCCGCGATGGATGAGGTGCTGCACGCCGCGGAAGAAAACATTCTTGCGTCCAGTTTCCGGCCGCAGCAGCAGTGCGGAAAGCGACGGCGTGAAAGTCAGCGAGTTGAAGGCCGAGATCACGATGGAAAATGCAATCGTCAGCGAAAACTGTTTGTACAGCAGGCCGGTCGTCCCGGGGAAGAACGCGACCGGAACGAACACGGCTACCAGCACCAGCGAGGTCGCAACCACCGCGCCGGTCACCTCACTCATGGCCACCGATGCGGCGGCGTGCGAGTCGCTGTGCTCCTGGCTCATGTGGCGCTGAATGTTCTCGATGACGACGATGGCGTCGTCCACTACCAGTCCGGTGGCCAGCACAATTCCGAAGAGCGTGAGCGTGTTGATGGAGAAGTTCAGCAGCTTGATGAAAGCAAACGCGCCGATCAGCGAAACCGGAATGGCGATGCCGGGAATCAGCGTACTGCGCCAGTCCTGCAGAAAAACCAGCATCACCACCATGACGAAGAAGATGGCTTCCGCCAGCGTGATCAGCACTTCGCGGATGGAGTCGCCGACGAACGTTGTGGTGTCAAACGCCACCTTGTACTCCAGGCCGGGTGGAAACCGTTTGGACAGCCTGTCAAGTTCCGCCTTGACGGCCTTGTCCACGTCGAGGGCGTTGGCCGTGGGCAACTGACTTACGCCAATGCCCACGCCGTCGAAGCCGTTGAAGCGAAGCCGCGCGCTGTAATCCTCGGCGCCCAGCTCCGAGTAGCCGACGTCGATAAGACGCACCAGCGCGCCATTGCCGCCCTGCTTTAGGACGATGTTGTCGAATTGATGGGAATCGGTGAGCCGCCCGACGGCGCGCACGCTGATCTGAAACATCTGGTCGGTGGCGGCAGGCTGTGCGCCCACCTGCCCGGAAGCGATCTGAACATTCTGTTGCGACAACGCGGAGACGACGTCGGTAGCAGTGAGCCCGCGGGCCGCTAGCCGCGACGGATCGAGCCACAGGCGCATGGAATACTTGCGCTCGCCGAAGATCTGCACGTCGGCGACACCCGGCACGCGCTTCAGCGCATCCTTGACGTAGATGTCGATGTAGTTGCTGACAAACTCGTTATCGAAGCGATTATTGAGGCTGTAGAAGCCGGCCGCCATGATGAACGATGTGGCAACTTTGTTGATGGTGACGCCGGTGCTCTTGACTTCATTGGGCAGGCGGCCTTGCACTCCGGAGACGCGGTTTTGCACATCCACGGCGGCGATGTCCAGCGGGCGGGTCAGCTCGAAGACGATGGTGATGACACTGCTGCCGTCGTTGCCGCTGGTGGAGGTCATATAGCGCATGCCTTCCACGCCGTTGATGGCCTCTTCCAGGATGATGGTCACCGAGGACTCGACCGCTTGCGCGTTGGCGCCGGTGTAGATGCTCACCACTTGGATTTGTGGCGGCGCCAGCTCGGGAAATTGCGCAATCGGCAGGAACGGTATGCAAACCGCGCCAGCGATGACGATGAACAGCGAAGTTACGGTCGAGAAGACTGGACGCTTGATGAAGAAATCAGCAAACAAACAGAGTGCCCCTTTTTAGGCAGAGCAGTTCCCCCTTATTGTAGAGCGGTTGCCGCGGCCCGGGGAGAGCGGGCCTTCAGAGACTGTGTCGCAACGGGAATGATACTTGATTATCACAGCCCAGGTAAGGCATAAGAAGCTATGCCGAACTACAAACCCTATCACCCTGAGCAAGCCGATCTGCTGCCCGCGCACGTGCGGGATGTGTTGGGCAAGAATCATCTGTGCTTTCTGGTCCACGAAGTGATGGAAAAGCTGGACCTGGGCGGCTTTGAGGCCGCCTATGGCGAGGCCGGCGGGGAGTCGCCGTATCATCCCCGGCTGATGGTGAAGGTGTGGCTGTATGCCTTTGCCTTGCAGGTGAAGAGCACGCGCAAGCTGGTGCAGCGCATCTTGGTCAGGCGCGCTGCTGCCGCCAGAAAGCGGAAGCCCCGGAAGCGCGCTTCCTGCGCACGCGACAGGGTTTCGAGTTGGGCTACACCGGGGAAATCGCGGTCAGCGAGGACCACTTGCATCGGGTGCGGCAAGGCTAAGCCTCCAAGCGTGCACCCCAGCCACGCCGGCACGAAAGGGCAAGCAGCGGCGAACGAGTGGGAAGACGATCGCTGTGCTCTCGTAAAGCAACTTTTGCGCGGTTGCGACACAGTCTCTTTTAGGCCCGCATCCAGCAGATGTTTTTGAGAATCGAGGGCTTCAGCCCGGCACGGACTAAAGTGCCGCCGGCTGAAGCCCGGCTTGAATGAAAAAATAAATGACCGTTGGAGGCGCACCTAAAGGTGCGCCCTTTCATCCATTGCTATTTCGTGCGTCCGCCTTCCATTTTCAGCTCCGCGCTGGCGCCTGCCTGTGCTGCCGCCAGCCGCGCCGTGAGCACGCGGAAGGGCGAACACGATACGTAGTTGAAGCCGAGGTGGGCACAGAACTCGACCGAGGACGGCTCGCCGCCGTGTTCGCCGCAGATCCCGATCTTGATGGTCGGACGAGTCGCCCGGCCCTTCTCGACCGCAATCTTGATGAGTTGTCCGACGCCTTCGCGATCAAGCACGGCGAACGGGTCCTGCTTCAGGATGCCTTCGGCAAGATACGTCGGCAGGAACTTGTTGATGTCGTCGCGTGAAAAACCGAACGTTGTCTGGGTGAGATCGTTGGTGCCGAAGCTGAAGAACTGAGCCTCTTTCGCGATCTCATCGGCCACCAGGGCGGCGCGCGGCAGCTCAATCATGGTTCCTACCAGGTAATCGACCTTCTGCTCCTTTTCGGCGAAGACCTCCTCGGCCACGCGGCGCACGATGGCCGCCTGGTTGGCCATCTCCTTCAGCGTGCCGGTGAGAGGAATCATGACCTCCGGCTTCACCTTGACGCCTTCTTTCGCGACCTTGACTGCAGCCTCGAAGATGGCGCGAGCCTGCATCTCCGTGATTTCGGGATAGGTGATGCCGAGACGGCAGCCGCGATGACCGAGCATGGGATTCACTTCGTGCAACTGCTCGACGCGATTCAACAGCTTGCGAAGGTCCTTCAACTTGGGCGATTTCGGCTTGGTCACTTCCAGCTTGCCGATCTCCACCATCAGGTCCTCGCGGCGCGGCAGGAACTCGTGCAGCGGCGGATCGATGGTCCGGATGGTGACCGGGAGGCCGTCCATGGCGCGGAAGACGCCGATGAAATCGTTGCGCTGCATGGGAAGCAGCTTACGCAATGCGGTACGGCGGTCCTTCTCGTTGTTGGCGAGAATCATGGTGCGCATGTGCGGCAGGCGGTCTTCGGCGAAGAACATGTGCTCGGTGCGGCACAGGCCGATACCCTCTGCGCCGAAAGCCCGCGCCTGTAGAGCATCGCGCGGAATGTCGGCGTTAGCGCGGACACCCATGCGACGGAAGGGCTCGGCCCAGCCCATGATCTTCACCAGCTCGGGATCGTCCGGACGCGCGGCGATTGTATTGAGCTTACCGTTGATCACGCGGCCGGTGCTGCCATCCAGCGAGATCCAGTCGCCGTCCTTTAGGGTCTTGCCTTTCGCGCGGATCACGCGCGCCCTCTCGTCAACCTCGATATCGCCGGCGCCGGCCACACAGCACTTGCCCATGCCGCGAGTGACCACCGCGGCGTGGCTGGTCATGCCTCCACGCGAGGTCAGAATGCCGGCCGCAACTTCCATGCCGCCGATATCTTCCGGAGTGGTTTCGCCGCGAACCAGAATGAGCTTCGCGCTTGAGTCCTTGTTGAATTTTTCCACCGCTTCCTCAGCGGTAAAGACAATCTGCCCGACGGCAGCACCTGGCGATGCGGGCAGGCCAGTCGCAAGCACTTCGACATCCTTGCCCTTCTCGTCCAGACTCGGGACCAGGAAGTCGTAGAGCTGGTTGGGCTCGACACGGAAAATGGCCTCTTCCTTCGTGATCAATCCCTCTTCCACCATGTGAATGGCGACACGAACGGCCGCGCGGCCGGTGCGCTTGCCATTGCGCGTTTGCAACATGTACAAACGTCCGTCCTGGATAGTGAACTCGAAGTCCTGCATGTCGCGGTAGTGTTTTTCCAGCCGGGATGTAATTTCCCGCAGCTGGTTGTAGGTATCGGGCTGGATCTTTTCCAGTTCAGAGATATGCACCGGTGTCCGAATACCGGCGACCACATCCTCGCCCTGCGCGTTCATCAGGAACTCGCCGTAAAACTCCTTCGCGCCTGTAGCCGGATTGCGGGTGAAGCCGACGCCGGTGCCGCTGGTCTCGCCGAGATTTCCGAATACCATGGCCTGTACGTTGACGGCGGTCCCGAGCATGTCGTCAATGTTGTTGATGCGGCGATAGGTCTTGGCGCGATCATTCAGCCAGGAGCGAAATACGGCATCGCGTGACATCACGAGTTGCTCGTGCGGGTCCTGCGGAAACTCGCGCTTGCCGTGCTTCACCACGACTTTCTTGTAGTCGGCGATGACTTCCTGTAGCGCCTTGGCGTCGAGGTCGGTGTCGAGCTTGGCCTTCCTCTGCTTCTTCTTGCCGTCGAAAACTTCTTCGAAGGCGTGCTTGGGAATGTCGAGGACCACCGAACCGAACATCTGAATCAGTCGGCGGTAGGAATCGTAGGCAAAACGCGGATTGTCGCTGCGCTTGGCCAGACCTTCGACTGATTTGTCGTTCAGCCCGAGGTTGAGGATGGTATCCATCATGCCCGGCATGGAGAACTTCGCGCCCGAGCGCACGCTCACCAGCAGGGGATTGTCAGCGGCACCCAGTTTCTGACCCTGCAACCGTTCGAGCTGTCGTAGCGCTTCGTCCATTTGGTGGTTGACGTCAGCCGAGGTCGTGCCGGTGCGCATGTACTCACGGCAGGCCTCGGTCTGGATAGTGAAACCTGGAGGTACAGGCAGGCCCGCGTTGGTCATCTCGGCGAGACCCGCGCCCTTGCCGCCCAACTCTTCTTTCATCTTGCCGTGGCCTTCGGCATGTCCCCCGCCGAAGAAGTAAACGTATTTAACGGTTGTGGCGTTGGCTGCCGCCGTGGGTTCAATCTCAGTTGCGTGAGTGCTCATGATGACGTCCTTTGCTCGTTGCTATTGAGTATTAAGATTTATCTTACGGCGGAGCCGTTTCTTTTGCATGAATTGTCATTACGAGCGCCCCGTTTTCGGGGCCCCCAGCGAGCACCGGGTTTGTGCTCGTTGGGGTGATTGGGCGCGAAGAATCTGATTTCACTCCAACGGCTGAAAAGCAGATCCCTCGCTACGCTCGTGATGACAACTCTCGTCAACTGTCCCTCTATTGCTCGCCAGTCACACCAACTTATTTTCGGTAACGATCTCGCTGAAGTCGGCGATGGTGGAAAAGTCTTCGTAGAGTTTTTTCAATAGCGCTAGTCGATTCGCGCGAATGCTCGCGTTGTCCGTCATGACCATCACCTCATCAAAAAACCTGTCCAGCATTGGGCGCAGGGATGCGGTATGGGAAATAGCCAAATCATAGGCTCGAGATTCGCGCCAAACCTCATACTGGGCCCAAAGATTCACCACACCATTCATCCAAAGATCTGTTTCAGCAGTACCGATCCTGCCGAAAAGAGACTCGTTTGGACGATCCGGAATGGAGATTTTCTTTTCTTCGGCTTGTTTCAATATGTTCTTGATTCTCTTGAAAGAAATACAAACGGCTTCTAGATCCTTTGCCCGATTCGACGTTCTGGCATTGCTGAGAGCCTCCGCTCGCGCGATGGCGTCCACCACGTCATCACCGCCCACAGCAAGCACTGCGTTCACCACATCGTACGCAAAGCCGCGCGCCTCGCGCAGATAAAACTCCAGCCGCTCGCGCATGAAGGTCGCAACCGATTCGTCAAACCTCACGTCTTTGGCGAATCGGGCCTCTGCCTCAGACCCAGCGTATTCCGCGCGCGCGTCGGAGAATAATTTCATAATTGGCAACGGCAGCTTGTGTTCGGCAATGATCTTGACGGTCCCGTTGGCTGCGCGGCGCAGCGCAAACGGGTCTTTAGAGCCGGTCGGCTGAAGGCCGAGTGCGAACATCCCCGCGATGCTGTCGGCCTTTTCGGCAATCGCTAGAATCGCCCCTTCCAGCGTGCGCGGCACGCTGTCTTCCATCGACTCCGGCTTGTACTGATCGTAGATGGCATCACCGATCGCCTCGGCGGTGGTTGCCGGGAGTATGGGATCGAGTTGCTGGACCTTAGCGTACAGCCCGCCGACAATGCCCTGCAGCTCCGTGAACTCCTTCACGAGTTCGGTCGTGAGATCGGTCTTCGCCAGCAGCGCAGCCTTGTGAACAACGCCTGACCGGACCGATATGCCTGCGCTCTTAAGCGTCTCTGAGATGAGACTGGCCAGTTTCTGCACGCGTCGCGTCTTATCGAAATAGCTGCCGAGATCCTTCTGAAAGGTGACGGACCTCAGCATGTCCACGCGCTGGCGCAGGGGGATTTTCTGGTCGGTCTCCCAGAAGAAGCGCGCATCGTTGAAGCGGGCGCGTAATACTCGTTCGTTGCCATGGCGAATCAGGCCGTCAGGATCACCGCTCGTATTGAGCACCGCGAGAAAGTGGGGCAACAGTTTGTCGCTTTCATCTTCGAGCGCGAAATACTTTTGATGGTCGCGCATGACGGTGACCAGCACCTCGTCCGGCAGCGTGAGGAACTCGGGGTCGAAGCTGCCGAGAACGACCGACGGAAACTCAGTGAGATTCACAACCGTGCTGAGGAGAGCGTCGTCGTCGCGCCAGTGCGCGCCAGGTATGGTTCGCGTCGCAGTGTCGAGAGCCTTGCGGATGCGCTGCTCGCGTTCGGCGGCGCTGACCACAACCGAGCCGCCTGCCAGCTTTTCGGAGTATTCAGACGGCCGGCCGATCTCCAGCGTCCCCGAAGAAAGAATGCGATGACCGTCGCTGGTATGCCCGGCGCGAATGCCGGCGAACTCCAGCGGTACCACTTCGCCATCGAGCAGCGAAACCAGCCAGCGCACCGGACGCACAAAGCGCTCTGCGGATTTGCCTCGCCAGTACATGCTCTTGGCCCAGTAAATTCCGGCAATCTCTTTGGGCAGCGACTCGGCAAGGATCTCCGCCGCCGGCCGGCCTTTCTTCTGCGCGGTCGCAGCCATGTACTCGCCCTTCGGGGTCGTGATCTTCTCCAGAGCATCGACCGGCATATTCAACTTGCGCGCAAAGGCCTCGGCGGCTGCAGTGGGAGCGCCATCTTTGTAGGCGACCTTCAGCGAGGGCCCGGTGACTTGCTCGCTAACGTCGGGCTGCGCGGGCGAAACTCCCGTGGTGAGGACCGCGAGACGCCGGGGCGTGGAAAATGACTGCACGGCCGGATTCTCGGCCAATCTTTCGCGCTGCAGAAGATCGCCCACGCGACGAGCGAGCTCCTCCCGTGCCTCGTCAATCATTCGCGCGGGAATTTCTTCGCAGCCGATTTCGAGAAGGAAGTCAGGCATAAGGAGCGACTAGCAATTAGCAACTAGCAATTAGCAAAAGCCAGAACATCTATTATTGTGGCGCAGTGGCGAATACTCCGATGTGACCCGAGTCACATGTCAGTAGGAGCCGCCACCGGATTAATTCCTGCCCGCCGCTAAGGGCTGTGCTTCTAATTCGTCTGCGTCTATCGTGGCGCTCGCTTTATCCATCCTTTGCTGATCGACGTAAGCCTTTGCCACACCGACCGCGAGCGCTCGTATGCGAGCAATCACACCGACCCTTTCTGTGACGGAGATCGCTCCCCGGGCGTCGAGTATGTTGAACAGGTGTGAGCACTTCAGGCACAGGTCGAAAGCTGCCAGCACGGGAAAACGCTTGCGTTGGATTCGCCTTTCGCTATTCGCTTTTCGCTCTTCGCCAGAATCAATTACCTCAGCATCCTTGCGTGCAGTGCCCCGAAGTTCCACATACTCGTCTAACAGAGCCTGACACTCGGCCTCGTACAACTCAAGATGCTTCCACGCTTTCTCCACGTCGGCGAGCTCAAAGTTATAGACGGAGAATTGCAACTCGTCCTGCAGCCGGATTTCGCCGTATTTCACAGGCCTGCCGTCAGGACCGACCACCCAAGTGATGTCGTAAATGCTGTCCACGTCCTGAAGGAACGCCGCGATGCGCTCCAGTCCATAGGTCAACTCGGCAGAAATCGGATCGAGGTCAATCCCGCCACACTGCTGGAAGTAAGTGAACTGCGTGATCTCGAGGCCGTCGAGCATCACTTGCCAGCCGATGCCCCACGCGCCCAGCGTCGGCGACTCCCAGTTGTCTTCCTCGAACTTGATGTCGTGTTTGCGCAGGTCAATGCCAATCGCGGTCAGTGAGTCCAGGTACAACTCCTGCACATTTTGCGGCGGAGGCTTCAAGATCACCTGATACTGCATGTGCTTGAACAGGCGATTGGGGTTCTCGCCGTAACGTCCGTCGGCAGGACGCCGCGAAGGCTGCACATAGCCGACGTTGTAAGGCTTGGGACCAAGCACGCGTAGGAAGGTTTCCGGCGCCATGGTTCCGGCGCCGACCTCGACGTCATAGGGTTGCTGCAGGACGCAACCATGCTCGGCCCAGAAAGTTTGCAGGCGAAGCACCAGTTCCTGGAAGGTCAGCGGATTTTGCGAGGATGCCAAATGGTTTTCCTGTTGAGGAGGGACTGAAGCCCTTTCAAATAAGTAACGCGATATGGACGCGGGCCTAAAGGCCCGCTCTACCTTTCACAATTTCGCCAGCATCGCAGCCGTCACCAGCTTCCGGTCGAGGTGGCGCTCCAAAATCTGCACTAGATACTTTCGCAGGTCCAAGTACTGACTCGCAGTCCATGGGTCGGCGGCGAAGCTCTCTACCGGAGAGCGAAACATCTGCGCCGCCAAGTCCCGCGACGCGGCCGACAACTCTGATGAAGCCAGCCGTTTGTGCTGCTGACATCTCAAACCATCGGCCAGTACATGATAGTACGCCCGGCTGCCGTTGAGCGCCGCCCCGCAAGTAAGACATTCGCTCAACTCGGGAAGAAATCCCACCAGCCGCACCAGCCAAAGCTGAAAATACGTCAGCGGCATCCAGATCGCACCCGAACGTAACTGATGCAGCACCGAAGTCGCCAAACGGAAGATCGCATCGTTGGCTTCCCGGTCCGGCAGCAACTCGTCCAGCGTTTCCGCCACGTGCTCCAGAGCGACGACTCGCGGATAATCCACCGTTGAGGACAGCGGCGACTCCAGGATGTCGCAGGAATCGAGTCGCGCCAGGTCCTGCCCCTCGCGGTCGTCGTAGTAAGCGCGCACCCAGGTCAGCGGCTCCAGCGCACCGCCGAAGCGCCGCTTCGACCTTTTCGCCGAACGCGCGACGCCCCTAACCTTGCCTTCCGCGCGCGTAAACAACGTCACCAGCAGGTCAGCCTCGCGCAGCGGATAGGTTCGCAACACGATCGCTTCCGACTGCTTTAGTGACATGGAGTTTCAAACGACGGGCCGTCAAAAGTTGATTCTACCGTATCCCGGTGTGCAAAGATGTTTCTGGCGCTTTTGAGCAGCAATTGTCGGGCTGGCCCGTGGACACTCCTTTAGTGAGCTTAAAGATGGAATGTACTATGTGCGTTTCTCGAGGCATGCGATAGAAGGCATGTTTCCACGTAGCATTTCCCCCGATGAAATTGTTGAGTGCATTCGATCCGGCGAGGTCATCGCGAATTATCCTGATGACTCGCCCTATCCGAGCGTACTACTATTGGGATTCAAGCACAGCAACCCGCTTCACGTACTCGTTGGGCGGCAACATGAAATGGGAAACTGTTATGTCGTAACGGTGTATCGCCCCGACCCCGAGCTTTGGGGCAGTGACTTCAAAACGAGGAGGGAACCGTGACGTGTGTTCTTTGCAAGAATGGCGAGACCCGTCCGGGCACGGTGACGGTTACGTTGGAGCGCGGAAAGACGGTAGTAGTTGTACGCGACGTGCCGGCCGAGGTCTGCGAAAACTGCGGTGAATACTACCTCGACAGCTCCGTCGCCCAAGAAGTGTACCAGCGGGCAGAGGCCGCCGTTGCACGCAACGCCGAGGTGGAAATCCTGCACTACGCGGCGTAGGAGCATGCCCCAGCGAAGCTGCCTTCCCCTCGCAAAAGATGCGAATGGTGGCGCACCCGACACGTAGGCCTGAGATTCTGGGTAAAGCCGGTCATCCGCGAAGTCCACTCCCAGCTGCCGCGCCGTGAGGGTCTCGCTGGAGCGACGCAGGAGTTTCAAAATGCCGCTAGTTTCTCGCTCCTTACAACGCGCTCATGCTCGACAGGAATTCGTTGTTCGAGCGGGTCTTGGCCAGCTTTTCAATCAGTAGCTCCATGGCTTCCACCGGCGAGAGCGGGTTCAGCACCTTGCGGAGCACCCAGATGCGCGCCAGGTCTTCCTTGGGAATCAGCAGCTCTTCCTTACGCGTGCCGGAGCGCTGAATGTCGATGGCCGGGAAGGTACGCTTGTCGACCAGCTTGCGGTCGAGAATGATTTCCATGTTGCCGGTGCCTTTGAATTCCTCGAAGATGACGTCGTCCATGCGCGAACCGGTCTCGATAAGCGCGGTCGCGATGATGGTGAGCGAGCCGCCTTCCTCGATGTTGCGGGCCGCGCCGAAGAAGCGCTTCGGGCGCTGTAACGCGTTGGAATCGACGCCGCCGGAGAGCACCTTGCCCGAGGGCGGAACAATCGTGTTGTAGGCCCGCGCCAACCGGGTAATGGAGTCGAGCAGGATCACGACGTCGCGCTTGTGCTCGACTAGGCGCTTGGCCTTCTCGATGACCATCTCGGCCACCTGCACGTGGCGCGCTGCCGGCTCGTCGAACGTAGACGAGATGACCTCGCCCTTCACCGAGCGCTGCATGTCCGTCACTTCTTCCGGGCGCTCGTCGATCAGCAGAACAATCAAGACAACTTCTGGATGATTGGTGGTGACGGAATTGGCCAGACTCTGCAACAGCATGGTTTTGCCGGTCCGAGGAGGCGCCACGATCAAGCCGCGCTGCCCTTTGCCAACCGGCGTCAGCAGGTCCATGACACGGGCGCTGATGTTCTCGCGGACCGTCTCCAGCTTGATGCGCTCCTGCGGATACAGTGGCGTGAGGTTGTCAAAGAGGATCTTGTTGCGGGCTTCTTCCGGCGACTCGAAGTTGACCGCCTCGATTTTGACCAGCGCGAAGTACTTCTCGCCTTCATGCGGAGGCCGCACCTGCCCGCTGATGGTGTCGCCGGTCTTCAGGTCGAACTTGCGGATCTGCGACGGCGAAACATAGATGTCGTCAGGACCGGGGAGATAGTTGTAATCAGGTGAGCGCAGGAAGCCGTAACCGTCAGGCAGGATTTCCAGCACGCCCTCAGCGAAGATATGGCCTTCTTTTTCGCTCTGGGCCTGAAGGATCTTGAAGATGAGGTCCTGCTTGCGCAGGCCGCTGGCGCCGGGCAGCTCGAGGGTCCGAGCTATGCGGGTCAACTCGGTGATGTTTTTTTCTTTTAACTCTGAGATTGTCATGTTTACCTACGGGGAATTTCTGCAGAAGGAAGGGCCGGAGGATCCTGCGGGAAACGCGCCAAAGGCGCGGCGCGCTTAAGCTGCGCGCCGCTGCGCTTCGGAAGCGGTTTCCGGTTCGACGATTACATCCTGCCGTTCGGAATCGGCAATACGATTCAACACTTCGTTGGTGGTGTCCTGAATGCGCGTGTTGGGCTTGTGGAACTCGCGGGTTGCCTTGGAAGCAAGCTGGCACAGCGTGTAACGGTTGCGCAGTGTGGTTACCGCCTCGAAAACTAGTTCAGAACGCATCATTAATCTCTCCTTAGTGTCTATGAATGAATGTTCCAGAGCCCGGTCCGAAGGGACCTCTTGCTCCTGACGTATGAAATCTTGCGGTGGGAACCGACAGCCATGAACGCGGCAGGAGACAACAACTTAGATGCCACGCGGGTTGTTTAGGTTCGACTTTTTTCCGCTGTTTTCTCTGACCCTTGTAAATCTCAAAAGTTGCTGCCCTGCAATAACTTGCAGGCGCCGTCTATGCCGCCCCGAAATTCAAAGCACCGGGTAATGCCTTCCTCGTTCCTGAATGATGGCGTTCGTGTGTGACCGGCTCTGGGCGGGATGCCTTGGACTTGGTACCGCAGGACTACGCCTTGAAAGAGAACACCGTAGCGTAGCTGCCCTAGGCTGACAAGTCAAGCTAAATCTTCTTCGACGCCATCAAATACGCAACAATCAGGAAATCGTCCCTTTCCTGCGGTTAGACGAAGCGTACCTGCAAAGGTCGCCTATTATTTCTAACCCATTGTTGAGCAAAAGGTTGCGCGACACTCGACCCATAGCCGTGCGCGAATCCTCGCCGGAAGACCGCAAACTTAGGTATCTACCTGATTAGGCAATGCCTTATCTCTCAGAGATGCAAGTTTCCCTCAAAATTTCCCCCTTACGTCTTTGCCTATGCCCAAAATGTCCGATCCAGAGTTCGGTATTGGATGGCCTCCGCGATATGCCCTGGCTCGATCATTTCCGCTCCGCTGAGGTCGGCTATCGTCCGCGCGACTTTCAGGATGCGATCGTGGGCCCGAGCGCTGAGTCCCTGCTTGACCATGGCGCGCTCCAGCAGGTGCTCCGAATCGGTACTCAGCTCGCAGTATTTCCTGATCTCACGTGAACCCATCTGGGCATTGGCATAGATGTGCTCGCCGCCGGCGCCGAAGCGGTCCAGTTGGATGTCACGAGCGCGGACCACCCGCTGGCGGATATCGCCCGAGCTCTCAGGCAGGACGCCGCTGCGCAGCTCGCGATAGTTCACCGAGGGCACATCGATGTGGATGTCAATCCGGTCGAGCAACGGGCCGGAAATCTTCGAGACGTAGCGCTGGATGATCATCGGCGTGCAATGGCAATCGCGCGAGCGGTCATTGAAATAGCCGCAGGGGCAGGGATTCATTGCCGCCACCAGCATGAATCGCGCCGGGAAGCTCAGAGACATCGCGGCGCGCGCGATGGTTACGGTACCATCCTCCAGCGGCTGCCGCATCACCTCCAGCACGTTGCGCGGGAACTCCGGCAGCTCGTCCAGGAAAAGCACTCCGTTGTGCGCCAGCGACACCTCGCCGGGACGTGGAATCATGCCTCCGCCAATCAGTCCGGCATCGGAGATAGTGTGGTGCGGAGAGCGGAATGGGCGCGTGCCCACCAATCCGCTTCCCGAATCGAGGACGCCCGCAACGCTGTGGATCTTGGTAGTCTCCAGGGCCTCGGCGAAGGTGAGCGGCGGCAGAATGGTCGCCATACGCTTGGCCAGCATCGTCTTGCCGGAACCCGGCGGGCCGATCATCAGCAGGTTATGGCTACCCGCAGCCGCGATCTCAATGGCCCGTTTTGCCGTCTGCTGTCCGCGCACGTCGCGAAAGTCCACCGCGAACTGCTGTGAGGTTTCGAGCAGCGCCCGCGTGTCCACCTTGACCGGAACCACACCATTACCGGTGTTGAGGAGCTGCACCACCTCGATCAGCGAGTGGACTGGATAAACGTCAATGCCATCCACGAGAGCAGCCTCGCGGGCATTCACTTCCGGAACAATGAGCTTGCGAATGTTGTTGGCGCGCGCGGTGACGGCAATTGGCAGCGCCCCGCGGATGCCGCGCACTCCACCATCAAGGGACAACTCGCCCACAAAGAGCGCATCCTGGGGTGGTTTGTTGTTTAGACCGCCGTAGGCGCCCAGGATGCCGAGCGCCATGGGAAGGTCAAAGCCCGAGCCTTCCTTGCGAATGTCCGCCGGCGCCAGATTGATGGTGGTCGTGGTGGATGGGACATCGTAGCCGCTGTTCTTCAGCGCAGCGCGGATGCGTTCGCGGCTTTCACGCACAGTCGTGTCGGGAAGCCCGACCGTGGTGAACGTGTCGTGCTCTTGCTTGGTGGGAGCGACGTCCACCTCAACCTCGATGAGGCTGGCGTCGATGCCATACACTGCGGCGCTGAGTGTCTTGTAGAGCATGCGAGGGAGCGCACGCCTACCACGTGGTTATAGATAACAGGTTTCGCCCGCGAAGGTTGTGACGCAGCGCACGTAGTGACGTGACTAAAGTCTTGGCCGACGAGACTACTGCTGCGACTGTTCTGCCGAGGCGATTCCTCGCGATCCGGGCTCGACAGGAGGAAACCGCAAGGCTGCAAACCGGGAAGAAGTTTGGGTTTGTAATGGCATATGGATCCCTCCCGCGGACTTTATTTAGAATCAATAACTTAGGCACGATGTCGCTTGTAAAATATTGATTCCGTGTGACTTATATGTAAAATATTCTTGGCAAATGACTTACGTGCGGAGAATTGGGCTTTGCCCAATAAAGGCCAACAAGTTATGAGTTTTTGGGCAGGACGGAGAATTTTTGGGCAGAAAAGTCGAAAAGGCGCGCGCTCTTCTGGTTTTGCTAAGTAGCCTTGTTGTACTGGGCTGGGGCATTAACGGCGCGAGTAAAGCCCTCAGCAGTAAGTTCGTTGGCCCACGGGACGCGATAGTAGTGACAAAAAGTCGTCTTGTGCCGACGATCGAAAACGTCCAAATACAGGACATAGCCGTGAGCGTAGAGGACGAGTCGCCTGCTGTACATCGCGGCATACTGGATCGCGGTCATTTGCAGGTGTGGAGCGGACAGGGCGAAGGAGTCATCTGGAACCAGGAGCAACCGCTCGAACGTTACGACCTCGCCGGGGGTGTACGTGGGGTGCAAAGAAATGTCTTCCCATCGGTCAACCATTTTCAAACTGATGCCTGCTTCCAAGAGCCTTGCAGGGGATTTACCGACGTTCTTATACGACGCGAGGTAAGCAACGTATTCGCCGGCTTGGGCGGCCCCGTGAAGTTGTTGAATTCCGGGTTGCCGATCATCCAAGCTCGTTCGGAGTGCTGGGTGGCTCGAAGTTGGAAGAAAATAACGAAAGCCATTCCGAGAGTGAACAGGGACAGGAAGGCGGTAGAAATAGCCATCGTCCGGTCTATCCAGTCGCGGAGTGGGTGATCGGCTGTATTTATCTTGGGTTGGCAGGCTGGGCGTTCTGGCTGGCCGCCACCATGCCCGGCAGGTGGTGTGCTCCGTGGTTGCGGTACGTCTTCGGCACTCTGGGGGTTGCTGGTTGTCTTCCCCTGCTGAGTTTGATTTTGGGGTGGGGCGTTTGACGGCGTTTGTGCTAAACAGCCGAGCAGAAAGCAAGCGAGAATCAAGCGCATATCGCGTTTAGTTTACGCTTGACGTTCCCCAAAACACTGGGTTAATCCCAAGCTCGTACATTTCGTGAATGAGCACCCGTCGTTTGAAGCGGAACGTGCGCACCCACATCTTCGTAAGTCATGTCCAGCACCATAGCGGTGGCGGCTATGAAACAACCAAGTGGGTGTTGCTGGGGAACGAAGCGCACAGCATTTCTATAGAACGCCCAACCCCGCCCATCTTGCAAGGAATTTTTGGGCAGACCGTCTAATATTTGGGCAAGAGGCGAATATTAGGCAAAGCCGGAGAATTGGCCAAATAGGGCCGTTTTTTGGTAGTGTCTCAGTTTGAATCTCGGGATTGGGAAGCGGACCTCTAGTTATTGGCCACACCGACATCAGCCTGAACTCCGCGCCACGCCGGCTCAAGCTATACTGAAGAACTTCGGAGGGAGACTTGAGCATGGCAAGACTTGTCTATGGGTTGAGCCAGTCCCTCGACGGCTACGTCGACCACACGAAGCTTGGGCCGCCTGTGCCCGCGGCCTTCCGTCACTTCGTCGAGCAGGTGCGTGGCCTGACGGGCCTCATCTACGGTCGCCGCATGTACGAGATCATGCGATATTGGGACGAAGATTCTCCTGATTGGGACGCGGAGGATCGCGACTTCGCCGTGGCGTGGCGGAACCAGCCGAAGTGGGTCGTGTCGCATTCCCTCAAGTCAGTTGGCCCCAACGCCACGCTTGTCGCGGATGACTTCGAGAAGGTGATACGCAGGCTGAAGGCTGAGCTGGCTGGCGAGATTCAAGTTGGCGGACC
>Ga0074045_10002690_pt1 | contig 16370 bp, 12 predicted proteins | sample BogForMeECP23OM2_FD_94442 | JGI IMG/M metagenome (GOLD analysis project Ga0074045, IMG submission 94442) | Bog forest soil microbial communities from Calvert Island, British Columbia, Canada - Bog Forest MetaG ECP23OM2 | ecosystem: Environmental > Terrestrial > Soil > Wetlands ...
ACACCCACGCCCCCATCAAGTGCCCCAGCCCACCACGCACCATCAGCCCATCCTTCCGATCTTCGAAATATCGCGCGTTAAGTTCTTTGCCTCGTAAGAATTCAGTCCGGCGAAATCCCATCGCTTGTAGCTCAACCTGCAATGTCGCCGGATCGAAAAACAACTGAAAGGGTTCTCCCGCCGCGGCCACGCGTTTGGAGAGCGCACCCAGCGCCTCTCGCTGTCCCGCATTCAGCAGCGCCGGATCGATCGCGAAATCAAATACCACCCCGCTGCCCGCCGGCATTTTCGCGATAAAACTCAGCGTGCTCATGCAGGCCTCGCGTGTGAGATACGGCGTGACCCCCAGCCATGAGAAAAATGCCGTCGCACCATCATCAAATCCAGCGCTCTCCAGCCCATCGGCCAGCGTCTGCCGTTCGAAGTCGATGGGAACAAAGGTTAACGAAGCCGGAATCGAAATTCCCGCCGTCTGCAACTGCTCGCGCTTCCATGCCTGGGTCGCGGGATGATCCACCTCGAACACTTGCAGGCCGGAGTGAGGATTACGGTAAGCGAAAGTATCGAGGCCAGCGCCGAGAACCACATATTGCCTCACCCCCTGCGCGAAGGCCCGAGCGAGTTCATCCTCGGCGTAGCGGCTGCGCGCCGCCATGAACGCTCGAAAGGCACGGGCAAAAGCATGGTGCTCTTTGGGATTCGTGCGCAGCGCGTCCGCAGCTTCGGCGCCGATGATCCGCAAGGCCAGAGGATCATCCAGCACTTTGGGTTCGTCCAGAAGTTGATGCGCCGCCCGGCGAATCGCCACTCGCAGCGCTGTTCTGCTGAAGTTACCCTCTTGCATGTTCCAGCTTACAGCCCGGCGACGGCTCGCGCCTCTTTGCACTCGTGACAGGGACACACTTCGCGCAAAAGCTTCCACGAGTAAATGCCCAGGTCGTGATCATCGTTCCACTTGAATCGGATGGCATACTTGCCGATGCCCTCCGCAGAAAGCGGTTTGGCCGCGGGTTTAAACATGGGTAGCGCTCCGGGCGCCAGTTTAGGCGGCTCGCCCCGCTCGCGCCCGGCTTTGCCGCGCTCTTCTTCGCACATGGCGCAGGGACAAGCGTCGCGCAAGTACACGAACGGATAGTGGGAGACGTGGCCGTCTTTCCATTCAATATCCATGCCGGTACCGGCGGTCAGATTGACCTTCACGGATTTGGGATCCGTAGCCGCGGTCGGCGCCTGAAGCGGGGACTGCATGGCTCCAAGTATCGCACACAAAATAGAGCAAAGCCGAAGCCCGGCGCGGCGCTACTTGGCGGTCGAGGTAGAAGACGACGAAGATGAACTGGCCTTGGGACTGGTAACAATTCCAATCGCTAAGCCGCCCACGGCTCCCGCGATGATTCCCATCAGGGCCAGAGCAATTGTACTTTCAATAACCGTTGCTTTGCCGCGATTTTTCCTGGAGCTCGACATGACTCTCCCTTATCCGTTGTTCCCGACAAATACAGCCCGTAGTTTACACGGCTGACGTGGGATCGGTCGAATGCTTTGGAAGCGATCATTTGTCTGCGAGAGGCCGAATCCGGTAAAATATAGCTTCCGTCGATAGGCCCCGAAAGGATCGATAGCAGTCATGGCTCAACAGTGTGAAATCTGCGGCAAAAAGCCGCAATCCGGAAACCGCATCAGCCACGCCCACAATGTCACCAAGCGGCGCTGGAACGTGAATCTGCGTCCCGTCCACGCCCGCGTCGGCGCCGCCACCAAACGCATGCGAGTCTGTACCTCCTGCCTGCGCAGCGGCAAAGTCGTCAAGGCGTAAGACTAAGACGTAGAACCGCCGGGATCGCAAAAACCAAAGACCACCGAGCAGCCTTTTAGTTTTTTCTAAGCAGTGCTCGGCGCTCTCTGCGCGCCCGGCGGTCATTTTTTCTTTCACTGCCCTTTACTGCACGCCCAGCAACTGCACATCGAAGATGAGTGTGGCATTCGGCGGGATTGGTCCGCCAGGCGTGCCTTCAGCGCCGTAGGCCAGATCCGGCGGAATGCGCAACTGGCGCTTGCCTCCCACCCTCATTCCAGAGACTCCTTCGTCCCATCCCTTGATCACCTCGCCGTTGCCGAGGGTGAAGTCGAACGGTCTCCCCGCATCCACGGAGCTATCGAACTTTTTACCGTTCGTAAGCCACCCGGTATAGTGCACACGCACGTGGCTGCCTTCTTTGGCCGTGTCGCCGTTGCCCACGCGAATCTCCCAATAGATGAGACCTGAGGGAGTCTTCACTCCCTCGCCGGTGACTTTAGTAGGAGCGGTGGTGCTCGCGCCCGAAGTCTTTCTAGCTGGGCTTTGCGCCGCGACCACTACCGCCGTCAACCCCAGGATGATTGCAATCGCTGCAACAGACTTCATCATTCCTGCCTCCTTCAAGAACATACTAATGGCAGATGCGGAAAAGGTGCACCGAGATTCCCAGAGGGCATTCCTGTGATTAAGGGTTCTTGTTCTTATTCCAGCGCGATCACGTCAATTTCGACACGCACGTCCCTCGGCAGGCGTGCCACTTCTACCGTCGAGCGGGCCGGCGGCGCGGTGCTGAAATATTTTCCGTAGACCTGGTTCATGGCGGCAAAATCGTCCATGCTCTTGAGAAAAACCGTAGAGCGAACGACTTTTCCCAGGCCACTCCCTGCCGCTTCAAGAATCTCTGACAGATTGCGCAGCACGCGATCAGTCTGCGCCGCCACGTCGCCCTGAACCACTTGCTGCGTTGCAGGATCGATAGCGATCTGTCCGGAGACAAACACGAATCCATTCGCCTTGATGGCCTGCGAATAAGGCCCAATCGCCTGAGGAGCGTCCTTGGTGGAAACAGCTTCTCGCATAGAATTTCTACTTCAATCCCGTTACCACATACGCTTCCGATAATACCCGGTCGTAGTCATATGCGTATGCGGTCCCGTCGCTTGAAAAATTTGGTGCACTCACTCCATTGATCCCCGCCGCCGATTCCGCTCCGAAGGTTCTCCAAAACTCCATTTTCCCGCTCTCAATGTTTACGCGGTAGATTTTCGCCGCGGTCTCGCTCTCCTGACTAGGGCTGGCATACACGGACTTGCCGTCCGGCGACCAGCCATTCACCAAATAGCTTGAGTCGAGCCCCGGAATCGGTCGTATCCCATTCCCATCCAACGGCCAGATTCCCCACTTCCCGTCCGGCCCGAGTACCGCTGTGTTTCTTCCGTCGGGCGAAAGATTCACACCGGAAACTCCTTCCGGAGTGATGGCCTTGGAATCGCCACTCCCCACATCAATCAGATAGTCGCGCGCTCCGTGTCCAGACTCAATGCCGTAAGCCAGCAGATGCTTGCCGTCCGGCAGGAAACGAACCCTACCGTAGCTGACGGCATCGTGCGTGAGTTGCCGCGCCTCGCCGGCTCCCGTGGGCACCAGCATGAGCGCTCCGCCTTTGGCCGGTCTCGTAATGACCCATTTGTTATCGGGCGAGATGGCTCCTGCCAGCCCTTCGCCAATTCGCGCCGGCGGAGAGCCATCTGTGTCGCGCAAAAAGACGGTGTAATTCGGCCCGCCGCCGTTGCCCTCTTCTTCGAAGATGATCTTGCGGCCGTCCCGGGTGATGTCGCGCGAAATCGACCATCCGAACCAACCCAGCTCACGCTCTTCTTTTTCCCCCGGCGCCAGCCCGCGAATACCAATCCGTTCCTGATGCGTGACCATCAACGCCGTTCCATTCCGCAAATCCTCGATCCAAACCCCTCCCGGCACGTTCGTGATCGTCCGTAGCTTTCCTGAGAGGGTCACGGCTCGTGGGTTCGACGCGGCGCCACTGTTGCTCGACGTAAACCAGATTTCATCCCCCGCCGGAGACCAGAGAATTCCTTCCAGCGTCGTCCAACCCGAAGAGAGTATCTTTTCTTTTCCCTGGCCATCGGCAGCAATCACCGCCACCGAGCCTTCATCGTCGCCTCCCGGATTTTCATGGTCGGCAAACGCCACCCATTTCCCATCCGCCGAAATCTTAGGGTGGCTGATCCAGTTAATGGTGTCGAACAACACCTTGCCGATGGGATATTCCAGACGCCAGTGGTTATTTGCCGAATCGTATCGCACCACCGCCATATTTTCGCCGTTTGCGGACCAATCGGCGTCCTGCACATTGTCTAGTACCTCCCGCGGCGTGCCCCCGCTCAGCGGGAGCCGCGCCAGTGTACCGCTTCGCGCGTAACCGCCGTAGTCCACGGTTTTGAGGCGAACCGCGAGCTCTCCGCTCTTCGAGATCGAAAGCAGCTCCGCGTTCTTCAGCCCCAGGTCGCGAGCTCCCGGATCATCCGTGCGTGCCATATACAGTTCACGAGCGCCTCCATCCCACGCGGCGCTGTAAACGATGCTGCCGTCGGGAGTGAAGCGCGCATTGCCGATCGACCCGGTGCGAAACGTGATCTGTTTATATTCCGCCTGAGACGCGGGACCACCGCGTCCGAGCCACAAGCCGAGCGCCAACATTGCCAGCGCAAGAACCACCGCACCCGCGACGCCTGCGATCGGCTTCCCGCGCTCCGGTGCGCTCGCAACCGGCGCAAGTTTCTGCGTGCTGCTGGATATCCCAGAAAGATGTTCCAGATCAAATGCAATGTCGCTCGCGGAATGAAAGCGCGCCTCGGGATTTTTCTCCAGGCAATGCTGCACAATCCGCTCCAGCGCCGGTGAAACATTACGATTGGTTTCATTCAGCTCCGGAGGGTCTTCCTTCAGAATTGCGCTCATCGTATCGGCAGCGGTGTCGCCATGAAACGCCCGCTTGCCCACGATCATCTCGTAGAGAATTGCACCAAAAGCAAATATGTCGGAGCGCGCATCGAGCGTAACCCCGCGCACCTGCTCGGGAGACATATACCCCGCCGTCCCCAGCACCGCGCCGATCTCGGTGGCGTGAGTAAGAGTCTGCCCTCCGGCCTCGGCCTGCGTAAGCTTCGCCAGCCCGAAGTCCAGAATCTTTACCCGTCCATCTTTCGTGATGAAGATATTTTCTGGCTTAAGGTCGCGATGGATGATCCCCTTTTCGTGCGCCGCAGCCAGCCCGTGCGCGATCTGCAAGGCGTAATCCAAAGCCTTGCGCAGAGGGACCGGCCCGCTGCGCAACCGCTCCCGCAAAGTCTCGCCCTCAAGCAGCTCGGAGACGACATAGGGCGCGTCGTCATTCGTGCCAATGTCGAAAACCGCCAGAATGTTGGGATGATTCAGGGCAGCGGTGGCCAGAGCCTCTTGCTCAAAGCGCCGCAGCCGTTCAGGGTCGGAAGAAACCGCCGCAGCCAAAACCTTGATCGCGACCTCGCGCTTGAGCCGCGTGTCGCGGGCGCGAAACACTTCTCCCATCCCGCCCGAACCCAAAGGAGCCACAATCTCGTAGGGACCCACTCGAACGCCGGAGGTCAGGTTCATCGGTGGCGAGATTATAACCCCGAGGAGCGTTCAGGTGGGGACGGCCCGCCACTGCGGCTGAACTTTATGCCTTGCGGGTAGCAGGGACGCGGCATAAAATGTTCTGGCCTCGGGAGCGGATGTGAAGGTCCCCGGGCATGAGAAACGGGGTCGCCTATGACATCGAAATGTGCCGGAATTTGCGGACTATTATTAGCCCTGAGCGTTCTGCAGGCATCGGCACAGAAGCCCGCTGGATCTGATTCGGCGATTGGATCTGGCTCAGCGATAGACACGAGCGCGATGGTTCCCCGTCAGCACCGCCCTAGGTTCGTGGCTCCCGGAACGCGCCCTGACGAATACGACCCGATCCGCCACGTCACGGTTTCCTACAACACGATCTGGGCTGGGTACGCTGTGACCGGCTCCGGTTTCACTTACGTGCAGGGGTCGTGGATCGTCGCGCCAGTGGACTGCACGAAGACGCCGAACACTGACTCGTCGGAATGGGTGGGCATCGATGGCTGGTCGTCTGACACCGTGGAGCAGACCGGTACGGATGCCGACTGCAACGGCAAGACTCCGTTCTATTACGTTTGGTATGAGTTTTACCCTCTCAACACCATCGTGATCAAAGATGTCTCGATTGCGCCGGGCGATAAATTTTCCGCATCGGTAACGTACAAGGGCGACAACAAGTATTTAGTGTCGATCACCAACGACACGACGGCGCAGGGCTTCAGCAAGGAAGTGGAGTTCAGTGGGGCGGATGGGAGCGGCGTGCCTCCGAGGAATTCGGCGGAATGGATTGAAGAGATGGACGGAAACAAACTGTCGGACTTCGGCGTAGATTCTTTCGGCGAGCTCTATACGGGCATAAGCACGGGCGTGGATGAAGCGACGGACTCCTCGATCTCGGGACCGATCACCGATTTCGGCAGCGCAGTGCAGGAATCGGTTTCCACTCGAAACGGAACCAGCACAGGCAAGGATACGGCGGTTCCGTCGGCGCTGGCAGCGGACGGAGAGAGTTTTACGGTGACCTGGAAGTCTGAATGAGGCGGTTCGGGCCAAGTCAGAAGGCAGAAGTCAGAAGTCAGAAGTCAGAAGGCAGAAGTCAGAAGGCAGAAGTCAGAAGTTAAGACCGCCTGACTCCGGAGTAGTCTGCAATCTGACTTCTTACTTCTTACTTCTGACTTTTGACTTTTGACTTCTTACTTCTGACTTCTTCCCCTTCGCTAAATCTTCTGCAGCCTCTGCACCTCATGCACCCCAGGAATCTTCCGAAGCCCCGCCATGATCAGTTCCAAATGCTTGAGATCGGAAATATCCAGCACAATCTCTACGCTAGCCTGGCTGTTTTCCGTGCGCGCCCCGATGTTGCGAATATTACTTTGCGCGTCGCCGATCACGCTGGTGATGTTCTTCAGCATCCCGAAGCGATCGTCGCAGTAAACCGTAAGCTTCACGGGATAAGCCGTGGGCGTGCTGTCATCGCGGGCCCACTCCACATCGATGCGCCGCTCGGTCTCATACATCAGGGTAGTCACGTTCGGACAATTCACCGCATGCACCGCCACTCCCTTGCCGCGCGTGATGTAGCCGACAATACTTTCTCCGCGAATTGGATTGCAGCAGCGCGCCCGGTAGACCAGCATATCTCCCTGGCCCTTGACCATGATGGCGTTATGATCGCCAAATACGCGCCGCACCACGCTGGCAATCGCACCCGGCTTGCTCGAAAGTCCCTCGGCCTCAATATCGCCGGCCATCGAAGGCGTAGCTCCAGCGGGTAGCAAGCGCGCCAGCACCTGCCGCGCTGAATATTTTCCGTAGCCGATGCCCGACATAAGATCATCCACGCGCCCCAGCCCATAACCGCCGGCAACCTTCAGCAGTTCTTCATCTTTAATTTCCTTGAGCGCGATGCGATACTTGCGCGCCTCTTTCTCGATCACCTTGCGTCCAATTTCGATCGAGCGCTCGCGCTGGTGCAGGTTGAGCCAGTGCTTGATCTTGTTGCGCGAGCGCGACGACTTCACCAGGCCCAGCCAGTCTCGGCTGGGCTTGTGCCCCGCTTGTGTGATGATTTCGACGATGTCTCCCGAGTGCAGTTTGTGCCGCAGCGGCACCATGCGCCCGTTTACCTTCGCGCCCACGCAGGTGTGTCCAACTTCGGTATGGATCGTGTAAGCAAAATCAATCGGCGTAGCCTCCCGCGGCAGCACTACTACCTTGCCCTTAGGCGTAAAGGTGTAAACCTCCTCGGGATATAAATCGACTTTCAGCGCCGTCAAAAACTCATTCGGATCGCTGACATCCCTCTGCCACTCGACCACCTGCCGCAACCAGGCCAGCCGCTGCTCATCCTGCGCCGACACCGGGCCATCTTTATATTTCCAGTGCGCCGCAATTCCCTCCTCGGCCATCTTGTGCATCTCTTCGGTGCGAATCTGAATTTCAAACGGCGTCCCATCCTCGGTGATCACCGAAGTGTGCAGGGACTGGTAAAAATTCGGCCGCGGCATGGCGATGAAATCCTTGATCCGCCCCGGCACCGGCCGCCAGATGTTGTGAATGATGCCAAGCACCGCATAACAGTCTTGTAGCGAGCGCGTAATCACGCGCATGGCAAACAAGTCGTAAACCTGCTCGACCGAAATATGCTGCCGCTGTAATTTCTTATGAATGCTGAACAGCCGCTTGATGCGGCTCTCCACCTTCGCCTGAATCCCCGCTTCTTTCAGTTTGTCTTGAATGATCCCCTGCATCTTCGCCAGGAAAGCTTCCCCCTGCTTGCGCCGCGCGTTGACGGCTTTCTCGACCTGTTCATAACCGGCTGGGTCAAGAAAGAGGAATCCAAGATCTTCGAGTTCGCCGCGAATCTTTCCCATGCCCAGCCGGTGCGCGATGGGAGCGTAGATCTCAAGCGTCTCTTCGGCGATCTTGCGCTGGCGCTCGGGCGCAAGGTGTTCGAGCGTGCGCATGTTGTGCAAGCGATCGGCCAACTTGATGAGTACCACGCGAATGTCGTCGACCATCGCCAGCATCATCTTGCGCAGGTTTTCAGCCTGCGCCTCTTCGCGCGTGGCGAAATCGATTTTGCTGATCTTGGTGACACCCTCCACGATGTGCGCCACCTGCTCGCCAAATTCCTTGCGGATGTCGACGATGGTCACCGACGTGTCTTCCACCGAATCGTGCAGCAAGCCAGCAGCGATCGCGACCGGGTCCATCTTCATTTCGGCAAGAACTAAAGCTACTTCGAGCGGATGCACCAGGTAAGGCTCACCCGAGGCGCGGGTCTGGCCCTCGTGATGCTTCAGGGAATAGTCGTAGGCTTTCTTGACAATGGCCAGATCGTCCTGCGGCCGGCTTTCCTGCAGCCGCTTCATCAGCTCGCGGAATTTGGTGAGCGTAAGGGCGGTGGTCGCGATCTGTTGGCGGAGACTCGCCATGTAGGATTATAGCCCGCGGTTCGGACAGGGGAACATTGCCTGAATGTTCCGGAAGTGTCTTAAATTCAGCGACCACGAAGGACACGCAGCGCGACACCACGGAATTGCTTCGTGTCTCTTCGTACCCTTCGCGGTGAAATTAGGACACTCCTTAATGTTCCGGTCGGAACGTTAAGGCGCTTTTACCGGAACACTGTGGATAATTCGGAAATCTCGGAAAACCACCTTAAAGCTATAGTTGGTTAGCCGCAGGTACTTGGAGCGGTTGAGTTTAGCCGGGTGCCGATATATCGGCAGGAGAATCGTGGGGCGAAGACAAGGCGTCGAAAATCGGCTCTCGAGGCTGTCAGTCGTGGACGCCGAGTGCTGATTACATAGACTTGCGAGAGGGTTTCATGTCTCCGTCCTCAGCCGATGAAGTTTCTTGATGGGGTTCGCCGGTGCCGCCACCAGAGGATCTCCAACCATCGAGAGCGCGATAGAATGGGGCAGTGTCAGTCGTCAAGCTGGTGACGACATTCGGCTTTGCCCGCTTACGGCACGATTCGATCGTGGTTAAATAATACCACATTTGTGGTATTATAGTACCACATGTTCGATCTGCGCTCCCAACTTCGCCGGCAATTGCTTTCGTACTATTTCACGAATCCGTCTGCCCGCCATCATCTTCGCGACGTTGCGGAGCGCCTGAACATCGATCCCTCCAACCTGTCCAAAGAGTTCGCGCGCCTGGAGCGCGAAGGGCTATTTCGCTCGGAGGTGAATGGCCGCCAAAAGTATTTTCAGCTCAACCGCCAGTATCCGCTTTTCGATGCAGTGCGCCAGATCGTCGCTAAGACCATTGGCGCGGTACCCCTGATCTCTCAGGTCCTCAAGAACATTGAGGGCATAGAAGAGGCATATCTATATGGCTCGTTTGCGCGCAACCAACAAGATGCCGCCAGCGATATCGATATCTTCGTGATCGGCACTCTTCGCGAGCAAGTCCTGGCGGAAGCCGTGCAAAAGTTGGAGCGGCAACTCGGCCGGGAAATCAATTACACAGTTTTGACTCCGAAGGAATTTCGGCGGCGCCGCGCTCGGAAGGATGCCTTTCTGGAGGACGTCTGGCAAAATAGACGTGCTCCACTCGTGGGTCCACATCTAATCCGCCGAGATGCTGCAGGCCGAGAGATCCTCGGAGCTCCAGATGAAGCAGCTAAAACCGCACGCCGTCGATTGGGCGCAGATTGAACGCTTTCTCGCGAGCGCCGACAAGAAGCTCGTCTCGGCCTACAAAATTCTCGCCTTCGACGAAGAAGCCTGTCTGCAACAGGCCTACGAAGCTATGCTCAAGGCCTCCCTCGGGTTCATGTTCAGCCATGAGCTCCGTGCCAGAAGCCAGCCGGGGCACCATATCGCCATCATCGAGTTTGTGCGGGCGCGCGTCGACAAGAAACATGGCGGCCTGCTGACCGTTTTTGATCGTTTGCGCCGGAAACGCAATTTGGCTCTTTATGATGACACTGGTTTTGTCTCTCGGCATGACGCCGAGAATGCGCTCGAGTCGGCCAGAAGCTATCTAAAGTTGATCCGTGCGCGATACAGCCGCCCGAAAGCCTTGACTCAGGGCTGATTCGAGGGAGCGCTTTGTGACATCTAACCTCGACTGCTCCAACCTCCGATCATGGTTGCGGAGGCAGTTGCAAGTTTCTAGTTTTTGTCGATTAGCTGGCGAGCAAGTCTTTTGTTCGGCGGATTTTGACTTCTGAGCCCTTTTGCCATCTGATTGCGGAGGAATTGCCCGCTAACGCTCTGCCAGCGTAACTGTGCCGTAACCGAGAACGAGAACTGCCATTTCATTCCGGTCAAAGGATTCAACCCAGTCTGCAATTTGGTGGGCCGCTTCGCGAGCTGCTAGAGTGACAATCTGCCAGTCATGAATTCCAGAATCCTGGTCAGCGGAGTCTCGGGGCCGATTGGGGCAGCGCTTCTCCCTTCCCTCAGCAGCAGCGGATGGTCCGTGGTTCGGCTGGTGAGAGGCGCCGCTGCCGGCAACGGGCAGATCGCCTGGGATCCGTTGAAGCCGCTGCCGCCTGAGGAGGTATCGGGCTTTGACGCCGTGATTCACCTTGCCGGCGAAAGCATTTTCGGGCGTTGGACCACCGAAAAAAAGAAGAAGATTCGAGACAGCCGCGTCGCCGGAACTCTGAACCTGTCGCAGGCCTTGGCTCAAGCGGCAGAAAAGCCTAAGGTCTTTGTCTGCGGTTCTGCGATTGGCTACTACGGCAATCGCGGCGATGAACCACTGACTGAAGAGAGCGCCCCAGGCTCGGGACTTCTCGCCGAAGTGTGCCAGCAGTGGGAAGAAGCAACCACGCCTGCGGTGCACGCCGATATCCGCACCGCGCACCTGCGGACGGGAATCGTGCTCAGCCCCAAAGGCGGCGCACTCGGAGCTATGCTTTTGCCATTCAAGCTGGGCCTGGGCGGTCGCACCGGAAGCGGGCATCAATGGCAGAGTTGGATTCATGTGCAAGACATGGTGGGAGCCATCCATCACATCTTGAAAAACGACTTGATTCAAGGTCCGGTCAATATGGTTGCGCCCGCGCCTGTGAGAAATGCAGAGTTTGCCAGGACACTGGCGAGCGTGCTGTCACGTCCAGCCATTTTTCCCCTGCCGGCGTTGGCGGTAAAGCTGGCCTTCGGCGAGATGGGCGAAGAGCTGCTGCTGAGCAGCCAGAAAGTTGAGGCTGGCAAGCTGATTTCGACAGGGTATCCGTTTCGCTATCGGGAGTTGAGGGCGTCACTGGAAGCGCTGTTGAAGAGTTAGAGCAACCAAGAAGTCTGTCCTCCCGAGCAAGATGCGTCCCTATCGCTAGTTCGACCGATCCGAGCCGTCGGCTGAACGGTTCATCTCTTCCAGTAGCTTTTGCAACAACTCAGCCCGTTGATCGGTGCTCAATTCGCGCTTCAGTTCCTCGAGAGCCAGGGCGACGATGTGGTAGTGGTGGGCCCCGGCGAACCTTGGATCGGTGGTGATGTTGAGCCAGAGCTGGTGCATGAGTTCAACATCCTGCGGCCGCAGGCGCGGAGTATGCGGGCCGATCACGTACTCGCGAGTCGTGCCGTCGGGCGCGACCACTTCCAGACAGAGGCGCGGACGCGGTTCGGGCAAGTGTTCCCAGGCATCGCCGGTGAGTTTGGCTTGTTCGTCAGCGCTGAGTTTATTGGAAAGGCCGCAGATCACACGCGCGGAATCGAGCCGCTGCGCCGTGACCATGATGGCTTCGAAAACGTCGGTCGCGGGGACGACAAGAAGAGAAATCGGCTTGCCTTCTTTTTCCGCTACGGCAACTGCAGCCGTGAACAGCTCCTGCTCGTAGTGGTCAAAGACCTGAGTCGCGTCCATTACTTCGCTGCCGCTGAAGCTGTGCTCGCGATGGTAGAGGCGCGCGCTCATGACCACGATATCCTCTTTGACAGTATTGGTGTGGGCTAAGACCTGCCGCAGATAGTAGAGATTGCGCGGGTCGCGCACCGCGACCAGAGTATTTCCCGCACGCACGCCCATGGCTCCGCTGCCCAGTTCCTGATTGCTATAGACGCGGAACTGATCGAGTTGCTCGGGCTTGCCGTGGCGCTCCTTGGCAACGTGGCGTTCAGAAAGCGTGAAGATAGTGAAGAAGACGCCGCTGAAAATCACACCGGCGATGGTGGCTTGATACTTAGTGAATAAGTTCACCACCGCGGTGATCAATAAGACTCCGGAGATGGCGAACAATCCTACGGGAATTTCGGTCTTGCCGATGTGAAGATTGCCCGGAACTTTCCAGGCTCGGTTGCCAGGCTCGGTGAAGCGCAGCACGAGCACAGCGATCGACTTCATGGCGAAGCTCCAGATCACGCCGAAGGCGTAGAGCGCCGCCAGGACGTAGACATTGCCCAGGCTGAGGAAGATGACGAGCAACTGCATGCCGACGATCAAATTGATGATGCGGTAGCTGGTGCCGAAGCGATGATGCGGCTTCTGGAACCAACTGGTGAGCACACCGTCTTCGGCGACGCGATTCAGAACACCGTTCGCGCCCACGATGGAAGTATTCTGCGCGCCCGCCAGAATGAGCACTCCGACCAAGACCACAAAGGCGTGAAAGAGCAGCTTCAGACTTTGAGGGCCGGCCAAGTACATGGCAATGCCGCCGATCAGGTTGGCGAAATAATCCGGACGTACTTTGTCCGGGATGATCATGACTGCAAAGAACGAAACCAGCGAGGTGAAGAGCAGGCTGTAGACAAAAATCACCAGGCCGGTTTTTTCCAGGTTCTTCAGCTTGGGATGTTCGATCTCGCGGTTAACCTGGGCTAAGGTTTCTTCGCCGCTCATGGCCAGTACGGAGTGTCCGAAGCCGACGAAGAGAATGATCCAGGTAATGCTGCCGAACCAGGTCCCGTTCAGCCAGCCCAGCGATTCCTTGTTGAGGGGGATTACGCCCGGATGCAGCGGGTTCGGAGGCAATTGGATGGGAGCGCGCAAAACCGTAATGGTGCACCAGATGAGCAGAATCACGACCATCACGGTAGTGATCACCATGATCTGTAGCGCTTTCTGGCTGGATTCGTGCATGCCCTGAGTATTTTTCCACCAGAAATAGCCCACCACGATCACGGCCAGGCCGGCGGCGAAGTGGTCGTCGGAAAAATTTAGCGGGCGGTGCATGTACACGCCCATGTCCTTGATAAAGCCCGCTAGATATTGGCCGGCGGAGACGGCGCTGATGGGGCCGGTGAGCACGTAATCGAAGAGCAAGGCCGAGACCGAGAACTTGGCCAGAGTGCCGCCCATGGCTTCTTTGACCACACGGTAGACGCCGCCGCGAACGAACATGCTGCTCGATTCGATGTAGAGAGCGCGCACCGCATAGCTGAACAACATGACCGCGAGGATGAACCAGGGAGCGCTCTTGCCGATGACTTTTTCGGCGTCGCCGCCGGCGTAGTAAGCGGAAGAAGCGAGGTCGGAGAGAACGATGGCGGAAGCTCGCCAGAAAGAAATGAAGGTCAACATCACCGTGGTGGCGACGAAGACTTTTATGACCGGTTTGGAGCCTTCAACCGAGGTAGCCATGCTTCAGAGGAGTGCTTGGACTGCTTATCAAGATAAAACTCATTGAAGATAGCATAGGGACATGGGAGTGGTGGGGCAGTTTCCGGTTTGCCCATGACTAGCAATCGAATCACTTGTGAAAAGCCGGACTTGCGACGCGATTCGACAACCCCCAGGCTTCAGGGCCGGTGAGATCCGCAGGTGTTGCCGTCTAGCCCTTCGGCGTGAGACACGTGTGAGTGATGCGGTCATGCCAGCAGAGCGAGTCTTCGTCCAAAAAGACCCACGCGTACCCCATGCCGAGCGAAGCGGCGGAGAGAAAAGAAGCGAGCACGCGCCAGCGCCGCAGGCTGCGGCCGGCCGGGCTTCCATCGAAGCGGGTTATTTGCAGCCGCGCCAGCCGTAGTCCCGGTGTTGCGCCTGAGTAAACCACGAGCAGGTATTGATACGTGGCCCAGAATAATCCGGACAAGCCCAAAGCCAAACACAGCAACTGGAATCGCGGCGGACGGATGGCCGTCACCTTCCAGAAGACGAAGCCGAACATGCCGCAGGCCAGGGCTATGATGACGTAGTCGATGAGAGCAGCGAGCAAGCGCCGAAGCAGAGGCGAGCGCTGCACCGGGGTATCTACTCCCGGGCGCTTTTCGGCTAGTGGTTGTGGCGCCGGCTCGATGGTGATTCCGCCCAAGGCCGGGGGTGGTGGGACAACTTCCGGAGCTTCCAGAATTCGCGGACGGACCAGAACAGGCTCTGCCAGCTGGTCCGGAGGAGGAGGAGCGGGAGTCCAGGAGCGGGGGAACTCGATAATTTTCGCGCTGGTGGCGGGAATGGCACGCCTGGCAGGCTCGAGCTGAGCGGTCTCTTGCGCAGGTGACGCGGTCTCGGCCGGGGAAGCCTCAAGCTCCGCGGAGCTGTCGAGAAATTCGTCCAGGGCCAAGGCCTGATTCGAAACGACGCGCATGGCCGGTGAAACTACGCATGGTATCGCCGACGTAGCGGAGACCGGCTCCGTGGAAGCTGCATCCATCTGGAGGGGGATTTCGCCGGGTTCGGAGGAATTCCCCAAAGAATTTTCCGAGGAATTTCCCGAGGAAGATTCGGAGGATGATCGTCCGAGCGGCGGAGCAGGAACTTCAGGGTCGAAAGGCAATCGTAGCGACGGATAGCGCGGCGGACGCGGCTTGCGCCGCGCCTGGTAGCGGTTCAAGCGCGCGGCAACCTCCAGCCGCCACGAGGAAGCTGGTTCGTCCGCGCATTGGCTTGTGCCGGCCTGCAAATGCGGTGCGGCGGTCGAATCCTGATGCGGTTCGCCGGTTTGCGGAGGTTCCGGCAGCGCCGGCGGAATTGCCACTTCAATTATGTCGGCGTCGGGCTGCCAGCGCGCTGAGGCGACGAAATGATCTTTACCAGTATCATTCTCGTGAGAAGCGCAACGGCAGATGTCACCACAAACAGGACAGGGCATGAGGCGCAGTTATACTCGATCGAAAAATCACAGTCCGCCGGATAACCAGGCGAACGGAAGCGGAATCCAAAGCATCGAAACGCTTTGCCTCTCCGGCGACCGCCGTGCTAAGTTCACCACGACTGCCGCTGGCGGAGACGCGCGAGATTGCTTCCGGCGCGTCGCTTAATCCAATTCGATTGATCTGGTTCCGATAATCTGGTTCCGAAGTTCTGGTCCCGACAATCGTCTTCCGGCTCTCTGGTTCCAATGACTGTTCGCAACAGATTCCTTATCACGGCGGCGTTGCTTTGTCACCTGCTTCTCCTGCCCCCGTTAGTTACCAGCCAGTTGCCGCCGCCGGGTGCGGCCGCGGCGACGACGCCGTGCGCCCAGGCGGCGGCCGCGCAAACCGAAAATTTTCCCACGGTCTGCGCCATCAGGCAGGAAGAGGAAGGTCCGGTCTACCAGTTGCACGGCGCGGTTGAAATTTATTACCAGCATTATGTTCTTCGGGCGGACGAGGCCACGTTCAACTCGGACACCAAAGAGGCCACCGCGACCGGACACTTTGCCCTCGACGGCGGCCCCAACGACGACCACATTCGTGCCTCGCATGGCGCTTACAATCTCGAACTTGAGACCGGAAAGTTTTACGACGTGACCGGAACCACCGGACTGCGATTTCGCGAGAATCGCGTCATCCTTACTTCAACCGCTCCTTTCGCCTTTACCGGAAAGGTGGTCGAGAAGGTCAGCCCCGAGCGTTACCTGGTCTATGACGGAACCATCACGACCTGCGAACTGCCGCACCCCAAATGGCTTTTCGACGCGCGCAAGGTCGATGTCGATGTGGGCGGCAATGCAAAGATCTATCGCACCGACTTCGCCTTGCATGGCATTCCGATTCTCTGGTTCCCCTACGCCACCCACCCGGTGGAAAAA
>Ga0074045_10002692_pt1 | contig 16365 bp, 22 predicted proteins | sample BogForMeECP23OM2_FD_94442 | JGI IMG/M metagenome (GOLD analysis project Ga0074045, IMG submission 94442) | Bog forest soil microbial communities from Calvert Island, British Columbia, Canada - Bog Forest MetaG ECP23OM2 | ecosystem: Environmental > Terrestrial > Soil > Wetlands ...
GTCCATCAGCCACCGTTCCTTCGGCTTTCGTAGCGCCCAGTACTTCATCGTAGCTATTTATCATTGCTGCGCCAGACTGCCGCTACCTGCTGAATGCTGATTACACTTTTGGGAGAGGAACCCTTAACAAGTTTGGCGACGCAGAGTCTGCCGTTTCGAGCATTCAGGGCTCCACCGGGACTTATAGCCTTCCAGAGTGGACACAGGTGGGAATGAGGCAAGACCCATGCCATGACAACGATAAACAAACTGACCCTAGCTACTGGTTTTGCGTTGCGTCCGGGCGGAATCTCTATCAAGTAGAAATTGCAAGAGCTTTGCGTCGAGGTAGAACCCAAATGCCTGCAACCGCGGAAGCGCAGCGGGCATGTCCACGAGCCTTGCTTCCGCCGCATCGTCCAAGACCCGTACAGTTCCAATCACACGTAACTTCCGACGTTCCGCCTCGCGGCGCCCCATCTTTTCGTCGATAATCAATGCGTCGGCGCGAAGCGTCTCCGCCAGGGCGATGGCTTCACGTTCGCCTGGGTCAAGTTCCGCCAGCGCCGGGTCTGGAGGTACGGCGATTTGCCGTATTTGCAGCCATTCTGGCGGGCTTGTGATCCATCGTCGCACGACAGCGGGCGTTTTCTGCGCTTGCAACTCGCGGACAACTGCCTCCGGTATGATCACGCGACCGTAGAGGTGTTGCAGAACATCAGCGTGCTCAAGAAGGATTAGATAATGGAGGGGGCTCGTGTCGGCGATGACGATCATCGCCCTTGTAATTCCTTATTTCGCGTTTCTCGAAGATATCGGCTGGTTTCCCCGTCGTGTTCGAAGTCATTCAAGGTGTAATCAAAAGGGACACCGGCGCGCTTCATAAATTCATCGACTTCTGCGCCTGTCTCGAACCCAAGCATCCGTCTGACCTGCGAACGACTCAGGACCCGGGCACGATAGCCCTCCATCGCGAGCGCTTCAAGCGCGTGCCTAGGCAGGTTACCCCACTTCGTTTCCAAGTGGTGCTCAATATCCTCAGGAAGTTCAATCCTCACTGCCATGATGTTTCTCCAGAAACAGACTTTCAACATACAAGACCGCCTGTTTAGGGTCAACATAGTGACGACGACCACCTTCACGCCGAGAACAGAAAGCTCGCTTAGCGCATCCCGAGGATTCGCCATGGAAGACGGCGAGGTAAACCGAATCGCGTGGCCAAGGCCGAACGAAACAGTCGCAGACCGTTGTACACTCTGAATGTTGTCTTCTTGACTCAATGCTTGGAGTAGAGGCGTTTAACCGCCGCTGTCAGCTGCTTCGCTTCAAGCCGGCCCTCGATGTATTCGCTCGCAAGCCTTACTACTTCTTTGCTAGGGGCCAAGTTCTCAAGGCGGAGTGTTGCAAGCACCTCGCGCACACTTCTTTCGCGTTTGGCACGTGAAGAAGCATCGAGACGCTTAGGAGGGGCGGTGGTGGTGTTCATCAGAGTCCTCTCTGAATACTTTTATTTTACACCAGGGGGTATTCCAAAACCTAATGACCTAACTAAATTTAGACGCGCTTCTGCGTCATTGTTTTTGCTACTACTACTCCCGCGTGTCTGCGGGCTCCGCTCTAAGGAGCGTCTCATTCGGGGGGCGACAATAGAGGAGAACGCACAACAAAAAGGCAGCTCCAATCGCCGGTCAGAGATCGCCCGCAGAATTACCCCACGAGACAGAACTGCAATCCGCAATCGAAGGCCCCTTTGTTGATTGACCAGACGGGAGAATCTGAATGAACATGAAAGGCAAGATCGATCTGTATGCAAAGATACGACACGAATACCGATGGGGAGTGGGAACCATCAGGGGAATTGCGCAGATGTTTAAGGTCCACCGGCGGTTGGTGCGGGATGCGCTTGACCACCCCCTTCCGCCGAAACGGAAAGTACCTCTGAGGCGGCATACCAGCCTGGCGCCGGCAATCCCTCTCATTGATGTCCTCTTGTTGGCGGATCGTGATGTTCCATACTCTTAGAGACATTCTGCACCGAGCATCCATCATCAAATCCAGTGTGAATTGGCAGGACTGAGGGTGGCGGGTTCGACGGTACGTGGGTATATCAGGAAGAGAAAGACTGAGCTCGGGCTAACCTCGCAGCAAGTCGATCTGGCCGCTGAGCGAACCGAAGTGTTTGAGTGGATGCGAGCGGTGCAACAAGGAGCTATTCCTCATTCTGAGCTGAAAAAGGAGCTTAGTCATGTCCTGAAATTGACAAATTATTGAGAGGCACACGCGAGGGTCCTCTTGCCCAGCGCAAGAGGGCGAAGCATCTTTCGCCCGGCGACGAATCAGCCTGCCATCCAAATCCGGAGAGCTTACGTCAAGTAGAAAGAAATCCTTTTAACGCCGGCGCAACGATTTGGCGAACGACAGCTACTCGATAAAAATCCGACAGCGTCGCGGCAGGCGCTTGGTCCGCAGATTCACGATATCAGCGACGAAACGCACCGCAAGGTTCATGCTCTGCTTACGGATCACCAGAAGGAATTGGAAAAGGCGATGCAGCAACACGAGCAAAATGGTGATGAGAACCGGCGGTCCGCTCCACCTGCGGCAGAGTCGCCAGAGCCATCTTCCTCGCCCTCTTGCTATATATTGGTAGTCTCACTCTACAGCCCCCAATCGATTCTCCACCGGCGTTGGCCTGGTTGCAGATTTCTAGGTGCCCTGGTTAGGCGGGGGCCTTTTGCACCTTGGGCGCTCGCTAGCTGCGGAGTCGGCGCTTGCGCGCCGCATAGGTTGCCACCTTAAAGCGATTTCCGCACAGTCTCATGCTGCACCAGCGCCTCGTGCCTTTTTTGCTGGTATCCAGAAAATGACCCACGCAGTGCGCGCATTTGCGCACACGGGTGCGTTCGAAACCACTAAACAGTTCCCCGGCACTCTGCGCCAGCGGAGCCAGCAGATCTTCCGGTTCCCGTGTTTCGAACCAAGTCTGAGTGATCAGCCGACCGGATTGCTCTACCACCCTGGTGCGCATGGGATGACGCGCCATCAAAACGTTAAGTTGTCGCACTACTGCAGGTTGAATCGTCCCGCCGCTTTCCCAACGAAGAACTTGCCCGCGTAGAGTTTCGCGCAGCGCTCGAATCGTTCGGAGAATCTCGTCCGCCCGTGCCGACCTATCCCACTGCTTCTGCAAACTTGCAGCTTCTGAATGGCTCAGAAGTCCCGTCGCCTGAAACCATTGCAGCAGGGTCCGGAAATCGGTGAGTAGCTCCGTAGGTTTACCCGTGAGAGCAGGGCGCGTATTCAAAAGATCGAGCGTCAACTGGTTCCCTAGAAACAGGAATCCGCCCTGCGATCCTGGCCATCCCTTCGCTTTGTTGTGGTCCATGATTTTCTGCCAGTAGTATAACACCGATGATGGAACTTTTTATTGGTTAGTGCATCTGACGAGATGAAAGCCAGAAATGAGTGCCGAGGGCTCTCGTATCTCATTTCGCAAGGAGACTAACTATGGTTACTTACCAGCATGCGTCGGTCGACGGTCTGAATATCTTCTACCGTGAAGCTGGCCCGAAGGCTGCACCCACAATTTTGCTGCTTCACGGCTTCCCCACTTCCTCGCATATGTTCCGCAATCTCATTCCGGCTTTGGCCGAACGGTACCACCTCGTTGCCCCGGACCTGCCGGGCTTCGGTTTCTCCGACGCACCGGACCGGAGGGACTTTTCCTACAGGTTCGAAAACCTCGCGAACGTTATCGACAGCTTTACCCAAACGATCGGCCTCGACCGATTCGCGATCTACGTGTTCGATTACGGAGCGCCGGTAGGTTTCCGGCTCGCGATCGCTCATCCCGATAAGGTCACCGCGGTCATTTCGCAGAACGGTAATGCGTAGGAGGTCGGGCTGAGCGAAGGATGGAATCCGATTCAGAACTACTGGAAACAACCGAATGCAGAAAACCGGGCTGCTCTCCGCCAGTTTCTCGCTCCGGAAGCTACCAAATGGCAGTATGTCCACGGTGTTAAGGATGAATCTATGGTTGCACCCGAAGCTTATGCGCTTGACTCAGCGCATCTGGCCCGGCCTGGAAACGATGAAATTCAGCTCGACCTGTTTTTGGATTACGCTAGCAACGTCGCGCTTTACCCGAAGTTCCAGGAGTATTTCCGGACGAAACACCCGCCTCTACTAGCCGTTTGGGGCAAGAACGATCCATTTTTCTTGCCACCAGGTGCCGAGGCATTCAAGCGTGATAACCCCGACGCCGAAGTCCATTTCTACGAGACTGGCCACTTTGCACTTGAAACCCACGCGGCTCAGATTGCTGCCGCGATTCGTGACTTCCTTATCCTTAGTCGCAAGCTTACAGCGCGCGTCGGTGCCGCATAAGCACGAGTCCGGAGGATTGGATTGGAGTTGTCACGCGAGCCAGCAAAGCAGGTGCTCAAGCGTGAGAGACCGGCAAGCTCCGTCATGAAACAAATCGGAAATCGGTCTTCGCGAACGAGTCAACGAAAGTCTGGTAGCCGCCACCTTCAGCCAGACCGTCCCTATGCGGGTCCTTAAAGCCCTTATCCCAATTTATCCCAATACGCAGCCAACCGTGCCCAAATCATCCAGAGCGGGCCAAGTGGTGTCGTTAGTTTTCATCAACTTACCAGCCAGCCAGGGCGCAATCACTCGTTTGCTAAACCGTTTTGGGGGTCTTGAAAACCTCCAACGAGGGTTCGAATCCCTCCCTCTCCGCCAATCTAACTTCAACCATTAGTGAAGCTTAGCGATTGCGTCAGTGCCGGCGGCTACGATGCCTTTTCTGCCTTTTATCCCAATGCAAGTATAACGGTCTGGGAAACCTGGGAAACCGTTGCACCGTACGGAATCAGACCGTCAGCGGTGGGGAAGCGGTCTAGGGAACCGTCGCCTACCAACGCGTTGAGTCGGCGAGCCGAACATTCGTGTTCTTGGTTTTTGCGAGCAAGCATTCGGTTGAAAGCCTTGAGACCAAACTAATCACAATTTGCCGGAGCCGAGACAAATTGAAGGGAATCAGCAAGTTTTGACAAAAAGGGGCAAGTCACTTTCTTCTTCTCTTATCAGTTATTGTGCACAGTGTGTTGTGTTTTGCCGCAATTTGCATGACACCTACATGACACCGAGGCGGCTCTCGATTAGGAGCGCGCCTGGTTTCTGAGTTCGCCCGCCAGCGGTCTGCGGTCGCGTGATTTGTCAGGGATCAAGTCCGCAGTTCTAAGTGTGGGATCAGTTCGTGGGACTTGCAGGGATAGCCATCGGGTGGATGACGGCGGCCTTCTCCAGAAACTCCTGCAGGTTTATCCCTTTTGCTTCGTCATACGGGCTGCTCGCGCGCCACAAGACATTTCCCGAACGGTCCACGACCATGGCATAGATCTTCTTTTCGTCGGGGATCTGGAGCGATTTTTTGAACGGCTCCTTGTCAATGTACAGAGTAATGGTGCGTTCGCGGGCTTTCTTGTCCGGGATGCCGTGGCGCATGCCCGTGTTGATGAACCAGCGCATGAGACGGTTCATCTTCTCGATGGTGGGAATCTCGTAGTAGCGGAATCCTTTGTCGAGATCTTCGTAGCGCTTCATCTGCGTCAGCCAAGTGTCAATGTCCCTCTGCTGCTCGCGCTCGAACGCGATAAACAGCATGTTGCGTTCGCCCTGAAAATCCTGCGGAAGCTGGACCGCCTGCTTTTCCAGCGTCTCCGATTCCAGAGCGGGGAACTTTCCTACGGACGCCATGTCTGCCTGCTGCGACTGCGCGGCTATCGCAAATATGCTTGCCAGAAGCAGGCCGATGACAATCAAAAAGCTATGGGATGCGCGGACCATGACTTCTCCTTAGCTGTGTTTCCACAGAATGTCTAATCGTTTTAACCTAGTAATGTTGGTTTACGTTTTAGCGAAAAGGTAATGGGATACGATCCAGTCTTTGCCTCTGTGGTAGCCCCAGAGCTCAGCGCAAGCCATAAAAAACACACGCCAGCGGACTAGCCATCGCAAGGCTTCGCGTTTCCGCACATCGCAGGGGGCATCAGCACCATACGTCTGACCAAATATCTCCACGATTTCTGCGCGGTGACGGTCCATATTCTTCAGCCAGGCTTCCGCCGTTTTTTGATAATGCACGCCGCTGACCCGCCAATGGTTTTCAATCTGCAAATCACGCTGAAAGTAGAGGAGAAGATCGTCACTCGGCATGATGCCCCCGGTGAAGAAGTGTTGGGCCATCCAGTCGCTGGCGTCTCTCACTTCAAACGGATAAGCAAACTTCTGATGGCTGAAAATATGCACGAAAAGTTTGGCTTTGGGCTTCATCCAGGAAGCAATGCGTGACAAGAGAAGCTCGTAGTTGCGCATGTGCTCGAACATTTCGATGGACACCACGCGGTCATAAAACCCGTTAACCTCAAATTCGTTCATGTCCGCGGTGATGATCCGCAGATTTCGGATGCTGCGCTCGGCAGCCTGGGTATCAATGAATTGCTTCTGGCTACGTGAGTTAGAGACCGCCGTGATTTGGCTCGTAGGGAACTTCTCCGCCATGTAAAGTGAAAGGGAACCCCATCCGCATCCCAACTCCAGCACACTTTGCCCATCGGCGAGCCGGGCTCGTTCGCAGGTCAGGGCCAGCATTGCTTCCTCGGCTGAATCCAGCGTGGTCACGTCCTCATTCCACAGCCCACAGCTATATTTCAGACGTCGGCCCAGGGCCAACTCAAAGAAGCGGGAGGGAATTTCGTAGTGTTGCCAGTTGGCGGCTTGGGTCTCAATTGCCAGCGGGCTGGCCTTCAACTGATTGATAAAGGAGAGAAAATGCGTCTGTTGCTGCTCCATATCGCCCAGGTCTTCTTCATGCAGCCGTTGTTTCAGCAGTCGGCGGATGCCCCAGCGAATCAGCCAATCTGGCAGAGCATCGCGCTCCAGCAAGTTTTCCAGAACGCGCGTTCCAGCCGTCGCGTTTACAGCACTCCCGCTTTGTCTTATGGATGCACTTGCGCTCATATCAACCGCTTTCTCTAGGCTGCGACCGATTTCTTAAGCCACGGTACAAAGGCGCTGGTAGTCTGCTGATAGCGCGCATATTCCTGGCCGCGCGAACGCAAGGCTTGCGCCTCAGTTGCGGGAATACCGGTGACTCGGAACAGGAAGAAGAGCATCAGCGATGGACAAATCAGGGCGAGCCATCCCAACGGAGAAGCCAGGGCGTAGACCGCCCAGGCTACCCAGATAAACCACTCGAAAAAATAGTTGGGGTGGCGGGAGTAGTTCCAAAAGCCACGCTGGCAGACATGTCCGCGATTTGCCGGGCCTCGCTTGAAGGCGGCCAGTTGCGCGTCGGCGGTGCTTTCGCCGATCACTGCCACTAGCCACAATGCGATTCCGGCGTATTCCAACACGTTGAGTCGCCGCGCAGGGTTAAGAGCGGCGATCAGTATTGGCAACGAGAGCAGAACATCGAGCAGGGCCTGGGCCTCAAAGAAGAAAAGGAAACGAAGGTTGACATTGCTGCCTTGCCAGTCGCGCCGCAGTTGCTGGTACCGCCCATCTTCAGGTTCGCTGGCAATGCGCCGAACCAAGTGAGTCGCCAGCCGCAGTCCCCATAAGCCAATCATTCCCGCCAAGATCCACTTGCGCGCGGGAAAACCAGGTCCTCGCCATGCATACCAGGCAGCCAGTACGACCAGGCCGAGGGCCCATCCCACGTCAATGAGACCAGCATTGTTGATGCGCACACTGATCAGCCAAATCAGAAACATCATTAACGCCAGAGCAGCGGCGCCCATACCAGCCATCAGCAGGGCATTGGTCAACATGAGATCAGCAGACCTCCGTGCCCACGGCGGCGGCAGGAAGTTTGGGTTCAGAAAGCGCGCTGGCCAGAGCCAGGCGGCGGAGCATGGGCGACAGAATGCGAAATAGAACATAGATCGCCAGAGGTGCAACGAGCGCCCAAGCCGCAATGGCATGAATAGTCGCGATCCACAGTACTTTGATTGAGTGCCAGACATCTGCCTTAATCATGGCCAGAATCTGGGTTAACGATAGAGCAAGCTTTTCGCTACGGAAGAGAAATTCCCCGGCGCGAATAAAAGGAATCAGCAAGGCCAGTTGTAGGGGATAGGCAAAGTAGTTGACCAGCTGGATGGCGGGTAGGTTCAAACGAAAAATCACCGCGGCCACGAGGCACAGCAAGGTCGTCCAACCGAGCGATGGGAATATCCCCAGGACCAGCCCGACGGCGATGCTCATGGCAATTTTCTCTGGCGTACTCCCCTGACGCAAAAGGTCCAGCACGGGTCGGACGACCCAGCGCTGAAAAAAACTCTGGCTCATGAACCGCTCCGCTGCAGCATGGCAAATGCCGGCTGCTCAGGACGCAACTTGAAAAGTTGGATCAGCACATAAATGGACATCGCGATGTTTCCAAGCCCCATGATCAACAAAAACCAGACGGCTTTGGCCGCCCAGTTGCGTTCTTTGTATGCCACCCAGACGTAGAACGTGACGAAACCAAAATAGGCGTCAAACAAAGTGGCAACCGCCCACGGACTTGCCGTCCAACTGAATTCATTCCCGCTAGCGAGGATGGACTTGTGCACGCTGACCCACGTGGTCATGCTCACCATGTAGATCAGGATTCCGCCAAACAACAGTTTCAGTAAGAGCTTCATTCTCATTGGTCCTTAAATTACGTCAAAACCTTGTCCCTAAGAATTCCAGTTGGCGCTCCAGGGCGTGAAAATCCTTCAAGACAATCCAGCCGAGCTTGCCTGCTGCTTTTGCAACTGGTGGACTAGCCCCTCCCACCCATAACTTAGTACGTGAAAGCACTTTGCTTTGGATTTCCTGCAACACAGGAATAGCTGTCTCGCGTTTGGCACCGCAAAGGCCCAAGAGGATAACGTTTGTTTCGGTTTTTCGTGCGGCCTGAATGATGTCTCTTGTCGGCAGGTTAGTGCCAAGATGGATAGGACCGAGGCCTCCAGCTGCCGATAGCATGGCGGCAGCCAGTATTCCGAATCCGTGGTGCTCATTTTCCGGCGTGGCCATCAGCAATTTGGCACGCGGGTTTGCCGGAGCGTAGAGCCGCAACATGGAAGCGAATAATCCACTCAGCAGGGCGGTGATCATGTGTTCCTGGGCAACGGTGAATCTGCCCTCATGCCAGCGTTCGCCGGTGATGTGCATCAAAGGAAATGCCACCCGATGGACCAGATCACGAGGGCTGGGAGTGGCGGCCGCAAGCCGGCCGAGTTCACGTTCTGCCCCGGCATAATCATAGGCTTCCACCGCGGCCAACATGCGGCCCAATCCATATTCGCCTTCACGCGGCGCAGACTTCTGTTTTGGAGCAGACGCTTTTCCGGTTTCCTTTTCAATCGCCAAATCAGTGGATTTCCGCAACAGCACGCGCAACCGGTTATCGGAGGTAGTAGCAATCTGTCCAATGGCGTGCCCCTGCGCCACCACATCACGCAAAAGCTCAAGCCGCTGAATTTCCTTGTCCGAATAAAGCCGCCCACGCCCTGAACGGCGTGGAGTAACCGCCCGGTAGCGGCGTTCCCATGCGCGGAGCGTGTCCTCCGGAATGCCGGTGAGCTTGGTGACGGCGCGAATGGGGTAAGAAGATGACATTGCAAAGAGCCATTTTTAGGTTATACAGGCGGGTCTTGTTTGTCAAGCTTTTGTCCAGGACAGATGCTTGACAAAGCCCACTAAGGACCGCATACTATTTTCAGGAACTCTCATCCAGATCGGTAGTACCGACGTACTTCATACAGAGTTCATTTAGAACCGTGGGGCCATGAGTACGGAAAAGGCGGATCTTCCTTGATCAAATCAATTCGCAATTACCGGTTCGGCACGGTAGTGCCTTTTCTCACGTTGCACCTGGCCGCTCTTGGAGTGTTCCTGGTCCCGTTCCACTGGCATTTCGTCGTATTGTTGGCAGTGACCTACTTAGTGAGAATGTTTGGAGTCACCGCTGGGTATCATCGCTATTTCAGCCACCGCTCTTACAAACTGAATCGTTTTTTTCAATTCCTGCTGGCGGCGCTGGCACAGAGTTCCGGTCAGAAGAGTGTGTTGTGGTGGGCGGCGCATCACCGCGTCCATCATCTGCACGCTGACAAAGATCCCGACATCCACTCTCCCGGGTTGCGGGGCTTTTGGTGGGCGCATGTAGGCTGGGTCATCTCCAATGACCACGACAAATACAATCCGCGGCTGATCCAGGACTTCGGCAAGTTTCCAGAGTTACGCTTTCTCGACCGGTATCACTGGATTCCACCAGTTCTTTTGGGCGCAATCACCTTCGTTGCCGGTGGTTGGGGAGCTTTCCTGTGGGGATTTGTGCTTTCCACCGTCCTGCTGTACCACGCCACTTTTTGTATTAATTCCCTGGCGCACGTCTGGGGCACACGCCGCTTCGCCACGGCGGACGACAGCCGCAACAACTTTCTGTTGGCGCTCATTACGCTCGGCGAAGGCTGGCACAATAACCATCACCGCTTTATGCATGCGTGCCGCCAGGGAATCCTCTGGTGGGAAGTGGATTTCACGTACTACGCACTCCGGCTACTGAACTCTTTTGGCGTTGCGCGTGATCTGCGTGGAGTGAGCCTGCCAACGAATGAACCTGAGGTTCAAGCATGAGTCGTATTGCGGTGATTGGCTCAGGCATAGCAGGGATGTCGGCGGCGTACCTGCTCAGCCGCAAGAACGAAGTACATCTATTGGAACGCGAGAGCCGCGTGGGTGGGCACACCCATACTCACCGGATTGAAACCAGCGGCGGTGTGCTGCCCATTGACACCGGCTTCATTGTTCACAATGACCGCACTTACCCCAACCTGGTGAGATTGTTCCGCGAGCTGAAGCTTGAGCGGCAGAAAAGTGACATGTCCTTCGGCGTCTCCTGCCAGAGGACCGGTTTTGAGTACAGCAGCCGGGGCATGAGTGGGCTGTTTGCACAGAAGAAGAATTGGCTGCGGCCCGCGCACTATAGATTTCTCAAAGAGGTTCTGCGCTTCAACCGGGAAGCGCGGCGCGTGTTGGACGATCCTGCGGCCGCGACGATGACCCTGGGCGAGTACATCCGAGCAAATAATTTCAATGCTGATTTTGCCCGCTACTATCTCTATCCAATGGCTGCGGCCGTATGGTCGACTTCGATCGAGGAAATCGAAAGTTTCCCTGCCGTCACACTGGTTCGTTTTTTTGACAATCATGGCTTCTTGGGTCTCAACACCCATCCTCAGTGGTTTGTGGTCAAAGGGGGAAGCAGCCGGTACATTGCGCCGTTGACCCGGCCCTATGCGGATCGCATCCGTGCGAACGTAAGGATTGCGGCAGTCACGCGCTCGGGTAGCGGTGCGATCGTACGCTTCGAGGATGGCGCTTCGGAAAGCTTTGACGAAGTTGTCTTTGCCTGTCACGCACCGCAGGCGTTGCAGCTTTTGGCCGATGCCTCGCCGCAGGAGCGGAGCGTGTTAGGCAGTTTGACCACGAGCCGAAATCACACGTTACTTCATACGGATTCACGACTATTGCCGCAGCGCCCTGCCGCGCGCGCCTCGTGGAACTATCACCTCGGCACAGACGTTTGCGCCGTGACTCTCACCTACGATATGAACCGTCTGCAGAATCTGACGGTACCCGAACGTTATTGCGTTACCCTCAACGCAAACGGCAAGGTGGCAAAGAAGAGCATCTTGCGCGAGATGAATTACGCGCATCCCTTGATGACGCTGCCCGCTCTCCGTGCCCAGGGGCGATGGCAGGAGATCAGTGGGCGCAACCACACACATTTCTGCGGCGCCTATTGGTTTTATGGCTTTCACGAAGATGGATTGAACTCGGCGATCCGCGTGGCGCAAAGCCTGAACGAGCCGTGGAAGCCCGAGGCATGATGGAAAGCGCGCTCTATTTCGGATCGGTGCGTCATCGGCGCTTTCGCCCGGCAAAGCATGAGTTCGAATACCCGCTGTTCATGGCGTTTCTGAATGTGGAGCGGATCCCGGTGCTGATGCGGGCGTCACGCCTTGCCAGCTACAACCGCTGGAACTGGGCCAGCTTTTATGAGAGTGATCATTTCGGTGATGTGGAGAAACCGCTGCGCCAGCGCCTCGAAGAAGACGCCGCGCGCCACGGGACGCAACTACCGGACGGCCAGATTTTTCTGCTAACGCACCTGCGATATCTTGGCTACAACTTCAACCCCGTATCCTTTTTTTACTGCTTTGACCGTGAAGAAAAGCTGCAGGTGATTCTCGCCGAGGTGAACAACACTTTCGGTGAAACCCAGAACTACTGGCTCTCCGCCGCGAATCAGGTGATGGCTTCGGAAATGGCCCGGAGTTTCGAGTTCCCAAAAGCTTTCCATGTGTCGCCTTTCATGGGCATGGCCTGCCGTTATCACTGGACCTTTACGCTGCCTGGGGAATCGCTGGTAGTACAAACCAACGTTGCGGAGAACGATGAGGCCCTCTTTGATGGCTCGTTGATCCTTGATCGGCGACCGTGGTCGAGCAAATGGATTCGTTATGCCCTGCTGCATTTTCCCTGGGTAACGGCCAAGTCGATCGCTGCGATCCACTACGAAGCAGCCCGGCTATATCTCAAAAAAGTTCCCATCGTGCATCATCCCGGCGCTGCACATTTTTCCGCTGCTAACACGCGTCATTGGGGCGCTTCGTGGAGTACAAAATGAAACACGCTCTTTCCAAGAAACTGTTCTTTCATGCGCTCAGTAGATTGAGCGAAGGCCGTCTCGAAATTGTTTGTCCGGAAGATACTTATGTTTTTGGCGCTCCGGGGGCGCAGTTGAAGGCCATGGTAGTAGTGCATAATCAGCGTTTTTTTCGCCGCGCGCTCTTTGGCGGTGACATCGGCATGGGCGAAGCATTCATGCAGGGAGACTGGTCGTCGCCTGACCTGGTTGCCGTGGTGCGCCTGGCAGTGCGTAATCTCGATTACCTCGAACAAGGCAGCAGGCTGTTTTCCTTGCTCAGTTCCTTTGCCGACGCGATCGGTCATCGCTTCCGGGAAAACAGTGTAACCGGCAGCCGCCGCAACATTAGCTATCACTACGATCTCGGGAATGATTTCTACCGCCTGTTCCTGGATCCGACCATGGCGTACTCGTGCGCTTACTACGAGACGCCAGACGATTCACTGGAGCAGGCGCAGTTGCGCAAGTTTGAGCGCATTTGCCGCAAATTGCAGTTTCGTCCGTCTGACCATTTGCTGGAAATCGGAACGGGCTGGGGCGGATTTGCAGCCTACGCGGCCAAAAAGTTTGGATGCCAGGTCACGACGACCACCATCAGCCGGCAGCAATACGAATATGCGCAATCCTTGTTCAAGCAGCCAGGACAAGCGGGGGACCGCATCACCTTGCTGCTGGAGGACTACCGCAACCTTCGTGGACAATTCGACAAATTGGTCAGCATTGAAATGTTTGAGGCGGTCGGCCTGAAATATTACGATGCCTATTTCACCGCCTGCGATCGTTTGCTTAAGCCAGAAGGTATTATGTTTCTTCAGTCCATCACCATGAACGAGCAAAAGTTCCCCGTCTACCGCAAGCGGAGCGATTGGATAAAGAAATACATCTTCCCTGGAGCGGAGCTAGCATCGCTAACGGAAGTCTTGAGCAGCCTTGGCCGATGCACGCAAATGTCACTGCATCACGCTGAAGACATAGGTCTGCACTACGCAGAGACGCTGAAGGCATGGCGCGAAAGATTTCTGACGAGGATCGGGCAAGTCAAGGCTTTGGGATTCGACGAGACTTTCCTGCGAACCTGGGAGTATTACCTAGCGTACTGTGAAGGGGCATTTCGTGAGGGGTATGTGGGCGATATTCAATTAGTGCTCAGAAAGCAAAGGGCACGACTGCCATTGTCATGGAATGCCGTCGGGTCCGTGAACAGTCCGCAACAGCCGACAGTGAGCAGCATATTGTGACTACAGCGTTCGGATGCGATGGCTGTTTGTATCCGCGATTAGAATGCCTTCAGGTCGACTGTGCTCCTGAAGTGTGACCTTCAGGAAGTTCCCCAAAGAGTAAGTGAAGCCGCTTGGAGCGATACGCAAAAATGTGACGAACTTCGCGCTCCACGAACAGTTTGTTGATCAGTGCACCTCCCAGAGGCGCGTAATTCACAGAGTCCTCGCATAAAGTTCCACCTGACTCGTCGCTGAACCGGTGTTCATGAATCCATATGCGGTACGGGCCGCGAAGCTGCTCATCAACAAAACGGTGCGGCGGATCCCACGCCGTAATCCTGCTCTGCCAGCGAACTGGAAGACCTCGGATTTTCAGCCGATAATCGATTTCCGTTCCTGGGTGGATTTGAATCGGCGTTGGCGTCGTTACCTGAAATTGCAGCCATGGGGGCATGATCTCCTCGAGATTTGAAGCGTTGGAGAAAAATTCAAACACTTCGTTTTTTGGCCGTGGCAACCACAGTCGAGCTTCAAAATTAAAGATCTTCATCGAGCATCTCTCACTGGAACTGCAATTCGCTATGTAGGCATAACCGCCAGACACAGATACTTCGAGCTTGGAGACGAACCTATCCTGAAGAATCTGTTAGCTAAAGTGACAGGCGTCAAACCCGAAGCATCCGTTTATTACAATTCCGAGTTCCCTGAACACAGTCAACGCGATTCCCCTATCGCACCCACAATCCCCGTCAACATTCCGGCGAACACAAATTGATGAACCGGATACAAAAAGTACCAATAAAGTTGGCCAAGTACTCCCATCGGATCGAAGATCGCTGTTTGGCGAATCACCGACCCGGAGCCGTCCTTTTCGACCTCAAATTGCAGCCAGGCCCTGCCGGGCAGGCGCATTTCTGCCGCCAATCGCAGCAGGTGGTCGCGTTGGATCTCTTCAACACGCCAGAAATCAACTGTATCCCCCGCCAAGAGCCGATCCGGGTCACGTCGGCCGCGACGCATACCCGCACCGCCGAACAGCAAGTCCAACAACCCCCGAATTTGCCAGAGCCCATTTCCGTAGTACCAGCCAGTCTTACCGCCCAGCCGCTCGATGGGTCGAAAGGCAATGGCCGGAGGACATGGCACGTGCACCGACCGCGAATCCACAATCCGGCGGCCCAATTTGGCCCCACCCCACGGGTGTGTTTTACGGAGCGAAGAAAATGCGCCGGACCAGCGCGTTTCGGCAAAGTCCTGATCCTCATTGACGAGCGCTCGTTTCAGAGCTTCACGGTAACCAAGCGGGCGAATCGAGAACAGAGCGCCTGCTGATCTGTCCCTCACAATCGTCTCGTTGCGCAAGCTGTCCACTAACTCGCGGCCAACCCGCGCGTAGACGGGTGTAACTAGACCCAGCCAGAGGCTCGACAGCCGCGGAGATAGCACCGGCACGGGAATCATCCATCGTTTCAGCCCACGCTGACGGGCGTACTTCTTCATAAGATCCAAGCAGCTGACCTGGTCAGCTCCGCCGATCTCAATAATTCTGCTGCCGCTGATTTGGATGTCGGGCGCCTGCACTAGATAAGCGATCACGTCCTCTACCGCAATCGGCTGCGAGCGCGTCTTGACCCAGCGTGGAGTGATCATCACCGGGAGCTTCTCAACCAGGGCCCGGATCATCTCAAAGGAAGCACTGCCCGACCCGATGACGATTGAGGCTCTGAGCTCGACGGTCGCTGCCCCAGACTCTCTCAAAATCCGGCCGACTTCCTGGCGGCTTCTCAGATGCGCCGATAGTTCACTGCCGCTTCCGAGCCCACCGAGGTAGATGATGCGCGGTACGTCCGCATCGCGCGCCGCGGCTGCGAACGCATGCGCCGCGCGACGATCTACCTCTTCAAAAAAGTTTGCCGAAGCCATCGAATGCACGAGGTAATAGGCGGCGTGCACCCCAACCATGCTGGTGGCAAGAGACACCGCGTCGAGAACATCACCCTTTACGACCTCAGTCGTCTGGGCTTCGCGCTGGCCTAAAGCATTGGGATGTCGCGACAGGCAACGCACACGGTAGCCAGCGGCTTCGAGCGCGTGAAGTAAGCGCCCGCCGACATAGCCTGTCGCACCGGTCAGCAGAATCAATCTAGAATCATTTCCCAAGGTCATGCCTTCTTCAAGGACGAGAAAGGAGAACTGTATTTCCGGATGTATTCGTGGACATTGAACTTGCGAGCGGTGTTTTCGGAACTCATGTAGCGAAGCGTACCGAAAACAGGCCGCTCTGGGCCCCACGGACGGTCATAGCGACCCAGGCACCAGAAGATCCCGGTGTAGGAATTAGGATCGCGACCATCGAGTGCATACTTGTTATTTAGGTCCACCATAAATTCGAGGGCATTTTGAGGA
>Ga0074045_10002693_pt1 | contig 16360 bp, 11 predicted proteins | sample BogForMeECP23OM2_FD_94442 | JGI IMG/M metagenome (GOLD analysis project Ga0074045, IMG submission 94442) | Bog forest soil microbial communities from Calvert Island, British Columbia, Canada - Bog Forest MetaG ECP23OM2 | ecosystem: Environmental > Terrestrial > Soil > Wetlands ...
ACAAGAAGGCGGACGAAAAGAAATAGGCACCGGTACTTTCCGGCGATCAACAAGAAACTCAAGTGATCTTGCTCAAGTCGAGTTTCGCCTCCCAGACTTCCTTCGAGCGCAACAGCTGATCCCACGTCACTTCTTTGCCGGTGTAAATCGCGGTCCGGCCCAGCATGGCACTCAGGCTCGACTCGATTCCAAGCTCGGCCTGGTTGTGAAACTGGCCGCTCGTGATGCTCTGGATGAACGACTTGTGCTTCTCGCTGTCCGCCTCGGACAGATTGTCGCTGAACGTGCCGGCTGCGGAGAACCCAGATCCTTCCTGCTTCGCTGGCGCGGTCCACTTCCAGGCATGCTCGCCGGCAATCCCCAGGTTGCCGGAATAAGGCGAGGACGAACTCCCCAGCGTTCCGAAGAATCGCTCGCTCACGTCGAAGTCGCACTTGCCGAACTGAGTCGAGCTGAAGCCGACATGCACGTCATCCGGATACGTGAACGATACCGAGGTATTGCTCAAGCAGTTGTCGGGCCGCCCCTTGCTGCTGCCCACACCGGAGGCCTTCACCGGATGCCCCTTCAGCACCCAGTTGCAGATATCGATGGCGTGGATGTTCTGTTCCACGATGATGTCGCCGCTCAGCACTTTGTCATGTATCCAGTTCCGCAGCCGGTACAAGTCCTTCGGCGCATCGGGATGCGGCGCTTCAATGTACGGGCAGTAATAGTAGGCCGCACCCGACGCAATCTCGCCTAGGTCGCCGTTATGGATGCGGCGAACCAGCTCCACGAATGGCGGAGCGTTTCGGATCTGGAATCCAACTTCCAGGCTCAGCTTACCGCCGGCTTTTTCCCCGGCGTTCCGGACGCGATGCGTTCCTGGCACGTCCACCGCCACCGGCTTCTCACAATACACGTGCTTCCCGCCGTCAACCACGATGCCGAGGTGCTCCGGATGGAAGTAGGGCGGAGTGGCAATGACGATCGCGTCAAGGCCCTTGCTCGCAGCCATCTCCTGGCAGGCCTCCGGTCCCCGGAAAATGAGCTTATTGTCGACACCTGCGTGGCTGGCCTTCTCGGCCAACCCGTTGAAGTGCGCCTTCGCCGCTTGCAGCTGATCATCGAACAGGTCGCCCAGCCCGACCACGTACGCACCGGCGTTGGTCAGCATACTGGAAGCGTCCGCCGTGCCACGGCCTCCGCACCCGAGCAAGCCCACCCGGACCGCCGAATTCGCCTGCGTGCCGCGCACCAAGCTGGCATTGATGATGCTGAATGCCGCGGCGCCCAGGAACGCGCGGCGGTTCAAACCCTGACTCTCTGATTGCATCGTATGGCTCCTTGACAGGTGTCCAGTTTCGGACACCCGAATCGTCCAGATGAACGGTCGGAGCGCCGGAATGTCCACGTACCTCTCTCTTTGCCATGATTTCGCGTTGGCACCCTGCTTGCCATAACTGATTCGGTCTATGCGTTGAAATAGGGCAAGGCGCGCGGGAGGAAAAATGAGGCTCGTTCTAATGGACATACGGCTGGGACTTCGGAACCTATTCCGCAACCCCCTGTTTGCGCTGGCGGCCATCTCCTCCTTGGCCCTGGGCATCGGTGCCAATACCGCCATCTTCACCCTCGTTGACCAGTTAATGCTCCGTCTGCTGCCAGTCAAGGACCCTCAACAGTTGGTCATGATCTGGACGACCGGACCGCACCTGGGCAACAATCGTGGCGACCGGGCCATGTCCTATCCCATGTACCAGGATTTTCAGCAGAAGGCCGCCGCTTTCTCCGATGTGTTCTGCCGCTATTTCACGCCGCTCTCGGTTAGCTTCAACAACCAAACCGAACGCGTCAATGCGGAACTGGTTTCGGGCAACTACTTCCAGGCATTGGGGGTGCGTCCCGCGCTCGGTCGTGTCTTCTCTTCCGAGGAGGACGACCGCCAGTATAAAGGCCATCCGGTGGCCGTACTCAGTCACCAGTATTGGGTCAGCCGCTTTGCCGCCGACCCGCGCGTGATTGGGAAGAAGATTCTCGTCAACAGCTATCCCATGACCATCGTGGGCGTCTCGGCAGCCGGATTCACAGGTCTCGACCCTTCCAGCTCTCCCCAAATCCGCGTTCCGATTCAAATGAAGCCGCTCATGACTCCCGGTTGGGACGCCATGGGCGAGCGGCGCAGCCAGTGGATCCAGACCTTCGCACGAATGAAGCCGGGCTTTACCTTGAAATCATCGCAAGCCTCACTCCAACCGCTCCTTGATCAAATCCTGCATTTCGAGCTGAGCCAACCTGAGATGAAGGACACCTCGCAGTATTTGCGAAAGGAATTCCTGGCGAGAAAGATACGAATGGAGGAAGCCTCGAACGGCTATTCTTACCTTAGGCAAAGCTACTCCACGGCGCTGATCGTCCTGATGTGCATGGTCGGTCTGGTTCTCCTGATCGCCTGCTTTAACGTGGCGAATCTCCTGATCGCTCGCGCACTCTCCCGGCAAAAGGAGATCGCGGTTCGGCTGGCCCTGGGTGCCTCGCGTATGCAGTTGCTGCGCCAGTTGCTAATCGAAAGCCTCCTGCTTTCTCTAAGCGGCGGCGCTGCGGGTCTGTTCCTCGCCGGAATCATGATCCGCTCTCTGCTCAGTTTCCTTCCCACCGGCGACTCACCGCTCCTACTCACTGCCGATCTCGATATGAGAGTCCTCGTTTTCAGCGCGGCGCTGGCGGTGCTCACTGGACTTCTATTTGGCTTGGCGCCCGCATTCCAGGCCCTGCAGCTTGACCTGTGGAGCACGCTCAAGGACGTGGTGGGCGCCATCACCGGAGACTCCACTTCAGGCCGGCTGCGGAAGGCGCTGGTGATCGCTCAGGTAGCCCTCTCATTTCTGTTGCTGGCCGGCGCCGCGCTGTTTGTCAGAACCCTGTCCAACTTGCGCGACATGAATCCCGGTTTCCGGAACATCGATAACCTTGTGACCTTTCAGCTGGACCCAGCGCTGAGCGGATATTCGACACCGCGCCTTAAGACCCTTTACCTAGACCTGCTGCGCGATGTTCGGGGGCTGCCCGGAGTGACGTCAGCGGGTTTCGCCATAGTACCGGTCCTGAGCGGCGACGAGTGGGACTCCACCATGTCGGTGGCCGGCTATCAGTCAAAAGACGGCGAGGACATGCAGGCGTTCATGAACAGCGTATCGCCCGGGTATTGGAACACCATGGGCGAGCCGTTGCTGGAAGGCCGCGACTTCGATGAGCGCGATCAAGGCGAGAAGACCAATGTCGCGATCGTGAATCAGAAGTTCGCCCGGCATTTCTTCGGGCAACAAAGTCCGATTGGCCGCTACATCGGCTATGGTGATGGACCGAAATCGAAACAAGACATCCGGATCATTGGAGTAGCGGCAGACTCGCTCTATGAGGGCCCTCGTGATGGCGTACATCGCCAGGTGTTCGTGCCCTTCGCCCAAACCGATTTCCCAGCCTCGGCGGTCTTCTATATAAGGACCTCATCCGGGTCCACTGCAATGTTCAATGCCATCCGGCACAAAGTCGCCGGACGCGATGCGGTACTACCCATCTATGCCATGAAGACGCTCGACCGGCAGCTGGATGAAACGCTCAGCACGGAGCGGATGATCGCGGCTCTTTCGGGAGCGTTCGGGTTGCTGGCCACCCTGCTCGCGGCCATTGGCCTGTATGGCGTGATGGCTTTCGTGGTCGCCCGTCGAACCAAGGAAATCGGTTTGCGGATGGCGTTGGGCGCGTCGCAACCAACCATCCTGTGGATGGTGATGCGGGAAACGCTGCTTCTACTCATCCTGGGTGTCGCCATTGGCATTCCGGCCTCCCTGCTCCTCAGCCGCTACGTCTCTTCGCAGCTATTTGGCGTCACACCCTATGACGTCGGCGCAGCGGCCTTCGCGCTCATCGCACTCTTACTGGTTGCTCTGACGGCCGGCTTCCTGCCCGCCCGCCGCGCCAGCACCATCGATCCCATGGGCGCACTGAAGTACGAGTAGGACGGTCGAAGGCGCCCTCCTCTCGAACTCCAGCCGCGCGCGTGAGCGCGCGGTTCAGTGCTCATCTATTTGTCTGGAGTGAGTTGGGCAGAGTGCTTTTCTGCCTCAACAGCGTCAGATACTCCTGCAACTCGGGCGCGAGCTGGCTTTCGACCGTAATCCACTCATCCGTCGAGGGAGAGCGGAAACGCAAGCGCTGAGCGTGCAGAAAAAATCGATGCAACTCAGTGTAGCCGGGAATCACACGGGGCGCGCCATACAGCGAATCGCCCACGACCGGATGTTTCAGGAAGGCGAGATGCACACGGATCTGGTGTGTCCGGCCGGTGCCGATGCGCACTTCCAAGTAGTTAAAGAACTCAAAGCGCTCCAGAACTTTGAACTCCGTATAGGCACTGCGGCCGGTGTCGAAGCGCGCGGTCATGCGAGTGCGGCGAACCGGGTCGCGAGAGATTGGCCGGGAGATATGCCCTTCGATCGTTTCCATCTGGCCGTGCACAAGAGCCAGATAGACTTTCTCTACTTCACGGGTTTGAAATTGCTCCGCCAGTGCGCGGTGGGCCTGGTCGGTTCGAGCCACCACCAGGACGCCGCTGGTATCGCGGTCCAGGCGATGGACAATGCCCGGCCGCAAATCGCCTCCGACGCTGGACAGTGACTCAAAGTGGTGAAGCAGAGCATTCACGAGCGTGCCTTGGTGGTTGCCCGCGCCGGCATGTACCACCATGCCAGCGGGCTTGTCCACGACGACGACGTCAGCGTCTTCATAGAGCACATGAAGCGGGAGATCTTCGGCTTCTGCTTTGAGGGGCGGCAGATCCGCCGGCTCGACGGAAATACACTCGTCGCCGCGGATCAGGTACGAGACTTTGGCCGCGCCGGCGCCAACCAGGACGCGGCCTTCTTTGATCCAACTCTGCAAGCGCGCCCGGCTGTATTCCGGCAATCGCTCATGCAGCAGCGAATCCAGCCGCTTGCCCCGGTCGCTCTGCTCAGCTTGCACAGTCACTATTCCGTATTCTAGTGAGGTGCTCACCTCACCGACGCGCCACAGGCAGAATACTGCTGCTCCGAGCATAGAGCCACGGGATCGCGAACCTCGTGTCTGATTCCGTTCGGCGCCGCACTCTCTTCTTCCTGGGCCTGTTTGGGGCCCTGCTCGCATCGCGTCTCTGCCACCTGCATATTCTCTGGGCGGAAGAGGGCTACGGGTCGGCCGGTGCGGTCCAAATCCTGCACGGCAAGATGATCTACCGCGACTTCTGGTTCGACAAACCGCCCTTGGCCGCCTTGCTGTATGTGCTCTGGGGGGGAACCGCCGGGTGGGGGCTGCGTCTAGCCGGCTCCTTGTTCGGCTTGCTGACGGCGTTTGCCGCCTGGCGCTGCGCTTCCGCGTTGTGGTCGGAACGGGAAGGATACTGGGCGGCCGGATTAGTGACGTTCTTTCTGATCTTTGACATCCCGGCGGCCGTGTTGACGCTGGGACCCGATCTCATCGTGGTCCCGCTGGCGTTCGCGGCCATCGGTTGCGTTGTGAAGAACCAGCCGGTTTGGGCGGGCCTGTGGTGCGCGGTCGCGGTTCATTCCAATGCCAAGGCTCTGTTACTGGTTGCCGTGGTCTTGATTTGGGGCGGCCGCCGGCAAGCCTGGAAGATCGCGGCGGGATTGGGCGGTGGAACAGCCATTGGTTTGGCGGGGCTGGCCTTAACCGGCAGTCTAAGCGCGTATTGGACGCAGGTGTGGGAATTCGGGAGACTCTATTCCCGCAATACGTTCGTGGAGAATCCAGTACGCGAGGGTGTGGTCCGCTCACTGAACTGGATGGGGTTCCACCTCGCCTTAGTGGTACCGGCGGTGATCGCGCTGATCAAAGAGAAGGGAGCCACTCGCTGGAGATTTGCAATCTGGCTCTGCTTTGCGGCGGCGGGCGTGGTGGCGGGTGAGCGTTACTTCCCGCGTTACTACCTCATTCTGTTACCGCCCGTCACATTGTTAGCGGCCCGCGGGTTTGTTTCGCTAAGCGGATGGTACCGGAAAGCGGACGCCGCACAAAGTGGCACCACCGATGAGGCCACTTCACTTGTGAAAGTGGCACCTGCAATGGGCCCACAATGGCGTTGCGTTTTCTGTGTGTGTCTGGGATTGCTGCTGATTCCGCTAATCCGGTTCGGTCCGCGCTACGTGCTGCTGGCGGAAGATCTGCTGCGTAGGAGGCCGCATCAATGGGCGGACGTCGCGCTGAATCAGGATAGTCGGGAAGTTGCCTCAGAGATTTCTGAGGTGATTCGCTCACGCGGGTTAAGCAATCCGTCCTTGCTGGTCTGGGGATACCGGCCGGACTTGTTCGCGTACACCCAGTTTCCGGCGGGCACGCCGTATCTTGACAGCCAGGTGTTGACAGGCGTGATTGCTGACAGGCATCTGACGAATACGAAAGTGAGCTTGCCTGGTGCGGCGCAGAACCGACTTGGGTTACTCCAGTCGCGCCCCACGTTTATCGTGGACGGGCTGGGGCCGTTGAACCCAAAGCTCGCGATCACGGAATATCCGGAAGTTCAGGAATGGCTAACCGAGAACTACGAGGAAGTGGGGCGCACTAAGGATTCGGTGGTGTATGTGAGACGCGGCGAAACTCATGAGTAGCCGCCGATCAACGCTGATTTGTGAAAACTGCTCGCGGCTGTCTCGTTATTCCGCGTGTCCGTTGCCGTATAGCAGTTCGCCGGCCTCGATTCGAATCCCGAGGATGTTCTCTTTGGGCGGCAAGGGGCAAGTTGCGTAGGGCGTAAATGTGCACGGCGGGTTGTAGGAGCGGTTGAAGTCGAGAACAACTTTGCCGTCGGCCGGCAGCGGCGTATTCAGCATGCGCCCGGCCGGGTAGGTTTCGGATTTGCTCGTGAGGTCTTTGAAGATGAAGAACAAGGTCTTGCCTTCATAGATGGGCCGCATCCGAAACGTCTGGCCTTGCAGAGCGAACTCGACGACGCCGGGACTGATCTCCATTTCCGTCTCGCCCAGAATGTTAGGAACAGGGATTTTGTGTTCGTCGGGGATGAACTTGGCTTCAATCCGGTACTCGGGATTAACCGGGAAGTACTTCATGCCGGTGAAGTGCTCGAGCACCGGGTTCTGCTTATCTCTTGCCCGCAGTGCGAGCCGATTGCCGCGCTTGATGACGAAGAATGAAACGCGGTCGACGGATACCGTGTCAGGAGTATCGCCCGTGTAGTTGAGAACTACCGGGCCATCGACTGGTTTGTGATTCACTTGCAGCCGGTCGCCCGCCAGGTTGGTGAGTGTGACCGTTGCGTCGTCGAGCCGGATCTTGGCCACGGCTGCCGGAGCTGAACCGGCCGGTAAGACAAAGTCGTTCACTTCACCGGAGCCAATGGTGTTGTCGCCTGGCTTCAACCAGAACAGGCCGACCAGTGTCAGCCAGCCGTCGGGAGAGCGAAGGCCTTTGTCCCGGTGCTGTTGCCAGGCAGCGATCTCGTTGCGATAGTCGTTCGGAATGTTGCCGGAAGCAGCCGTGACCATAAGTGCGACAAAGCCGATCAAGAACGAGGTCATTGACAAATTGTAGCGGAAAAGTTTGTGGACGTGGGCGGGTTAGACAACCCGCCGAGGGCCGATTTACAATCGGCCCCACAATAGAATGAGGGTTGGTTTCAAACACTGACAGCCGACGGTATCCGCCACGCCCGATTCTTGGAGTGGGTGCGCTCATTTATGAAGGGGAGTCGATCCTGCTGGTGCAGCGGGGCCATGAACCGCTGAAAGGCCTCTGGTCTCTTCCCGGCGGTGCGGTGGAGACTGGCGAGCACCTGGACCAAGCGATCGTGCGCGAGGTCCGCGAGGAGACCGGGCTGCTGGTGCAGCCCACGTCGATCGCAACGATTTTTGAACGAATCATGCGGGATGCCGAGGGGCGCGCCGAGTATCACTACGTGCTGGTGGACTATTTCTGCACGGTGCTGGGCGGGAAACTCCAGGCGGGCGACGATTCGGACCAAGTGGAGTGGGTGCCACTCGTGGCGGTTGACTCTGTCAAGCTGACGGAAGGTACCCGCGAAGTGATCCAGAAAGTCCACCCCAGCCGCGTTTCGGATATGCCGGTTTTCCGGGCCTAGCTTGTAGCTCATCCATGTCGTTCAGCAGTCAGTCGCTATTGCAATTCGAAGAGCTCAAAGAGCTAGTCGCTTCCTATGCGGGCAGCGAGGCGGGCGCCGAACTGCTGCTGGAGGTGGAACCAGGCGGCAATCGCTTTGCCGTTGAAGCGGACTTAGGGGACGCGGGCGAGGCCATCACTTACTTACGCGAGGCCGCGAATCCCGAGGGCTCGCGCGGCGCCGCGGTGCGCTTGCGCTTCAATCAACTCCATGATGTTCGTCCTTCGCTGGCCGTGCTGCGTGTAGAAGGCGCGCGCCTGGATGGCCGGGCGCTATTGGATCTATTCCAGGTTCTCGAAATCGCGGGCGAATACCGGACGCTGCTGGTGGGTGTGCGTGAACGCTTTCCGCGGCTGGCTCGCCGGGCCGACTCAATGGCAGATCTGCGCGGATTTGTGCGGCGTTTTGGCAAGGCGTTTTTGCCAGACGGTTCACTCTCCGACCAAGCGAGCGTAGCGCTGGGCCGAATCCGCCGCGAAATGGAGCGGCAGCAGAAGACCATCCAGCAATCGCTGGAGCGGTTCTTGCGCGAGCATCGCTCCGATGGCACCGTCCAGGAAGACTTCGTTACCATCCGCGATGACCGGTTTGTGGTGCCGATCGTAGCCGGGCAGAAGGGCCGCGTTGACGGCGTGATCCACGGCTCCAGCGGATCGGGGCGCACGCTCTTTGTCGAGCCATTGGAGACGATCCAGCTCAACAACCAGCTGGTGCGGCTGAGAGAAGATGAAGTTCGCGAAATCGAGCGCATCCTGGCCGAGATTACGGAAAACCTGCGCGAGCACCGTGATGAGATCATCGCTTCCGCGGAGACCCTGGCGCACCTCGACTTCCTCTTTGCGAAGGCTGCGTTCGCGACTGACTTCGAAGCGGTGATCCCGAAGTTCAGTCCCGACTCTGAGCGGCGACTGGTGCTCGAGAACGCCCGCCATCCCCTGCTGGAGTCGGTGCTGCGCAAGCAGCGGAAACCCATTGTTCCCATTTCGTTTGAACTCAACGAGGGACAGCGCTGCTTGTTGATCAGCGGTCCGAATACCGGCGGCAAGACTGTCACCATGAAGACCACGGGGCTGCTGGCATTGATGGCGCACGCGGGTCTGCCGGTGCCTGTGACGGGAGCGATTTTCCCGTTCTTCGATGACGTTTTGGCCGACATTGGCGATAACCAGTCGATCGCAGAAAGCCTCAGCAGCTTCTCCGGCCACCTAATTCACGTGAAGCAAATGATGGAAGCGGTGACACCGAACAGCCTGGTGCTGATGGACGAGCTGGGCCGCGCGACCGATCCGGAAGAAGGAGGCGCGCTCGGCGTGGCGATTCTCGACCGGTTCCGGCAGACGGGCGCGTTTTGCCTGGCGTCGACACATCTCTTGCCCTTGAAACTCTACGGAACGAAGACGGCCGGGGTGGTCAACGCATCGATGGGCTTTGATGAAGCGACATTGCAGCCTACCTATCAGCTACGCGTTGGGCTGCCCGGGAAGTCGGCAGGACTCGACATTGCCAGCCGGCTGGAGTTGCCGGCTGATGTGATCGCACATGCGCGCTCTGTTCTGCCGAAGCTGGAGGCGGATTTCCAGAACTTGTTGGTGGAGTTGCACCGTCAGATTGAAGAACACGCCGAGCAGCACCGGCAACTGGCAAAGGCGACTGGCGAACTGGAGCAGCAGAAGGCTACGGTCGAGCGCGAAGCGATTCAGCGCGAAGAGAAACGCCGCCAGCAATGGCAACGACAGGTCGAAGAGTTGGTGAGTCGCTTTGATGTGCAGGCGCGCACCACCATCGATAAGGTTGTCAACGCGGCCGAACAGAAGAAGGCGGCTGAGCAAGCCGCGCGCTTGATTGCCAAGACCAAACGAGAGTTTCGCGAAGAGGCCACGGAGGCGCTTCAACCGCCCGCCGGGCAGCCCGCACCGCCACCGCTGCCGGTTTTGAAAGAAGGCGCGAGGGTGCGGCTGAAAGATGTGCGTGAACCGGCGACCGTGCGCCGCATCCTGAAGAACGGATTGCTTGAGGTGGAAGCGGGCTTTCTCAAGATGCAGATCTCTTCGGAGGACATTGCCGAAGTGCTCTCCGGCGCTGCTCAGCCGAAGCTCCCCAAGAACGTCTCGCTGGAATCCGGGCCCAGTTGGGATGTATCGTACCGGGAGATCAACCTGATCGGCCAGCGGGCGGAGGAAGCTCTCGAACACGTCGACAAGTTTCTGGACTCAGCCGCCATGGCATCGGTGAATCGCGTCCGGATCATTCACGGACACGGCATGGGCATTTTGAGGAAGGCGGTCGCCGAGTTTCTGCAGAAGAGCCCACATGTGGCTGCGTTCTACGCGGCCCCGCCGGCCGAGGGTGGTACCGGGGCGACGATCGTCGAGCTGAGGGAATAGACAGCCGAGGGCCGCGCGCTGATGGGACGAAGCGGCTGTCGCTTAGCCCAGCGCTGCGAGTACTTCTTCGGCGTGCCCGTCCACCTTGACCTTCGGGAAGATCTTCTTGATGACGCCTTTGGCATCGATCACGAAGGTAGTACGCTCAATGCCCATGTACTTCTTGCCGTACATGCTCTTCTCCTTCCAGACACCATAAGTTTCGGCTGCCTTGTGGTCGACGTCCGCCAACAAGGAGAACGGCAGGTCGAACTTTTGCCGAAATTTCAGCTGCGCCTTGGTGGTGTCAGGCGACACGCCGACGATCACCGTGTTGGCTTTGGTGAACTTCTTGGTTGTGTCACGGAATTCGCAGGACTCTTTGGTGCACCCGGGCGTGTCGGCCTTCGGGTAGAAGTAGAGCACTACGTTCTTGCCCTTCAGAGAGGACAGCTTGAAGGGCTCGCCGCTGTCCGTATCGAGAGAGATCTCAGGTGCTTTTTCGCCCTCATGGACCAGACTGTCGGGTTCTGGGGTTGCGTTTGGCATACGACTCAAAGATGCCTCAGGTCGGTTGCTGGCGCAAGTTAAACGCGCAAAACGCATACAGAGCGATTGGAGTTGGAGCCAAGTTTGTGCAGAAACTGAGTACGTCCCCTTTTGCCTGTGGGACACCTCGGCCGCTAAATAATTGAGTCTTATTCGACAACTCGCTGGCGGCGGAGGCAAAATATGCTCTCAAAAGACTAATAAGACTTGACAACTAGGCGCGCATATCTTATGCTGGCCGTAGATCCAGATTGAAGGAGGATCGACCATGCCAATGATCAAATACACACCTTTTGAAGTTGAGGATTTTCCGAGGCTGTTCCAAGATTCGGTTTCGCGCCTCTTTGGTGAGCCAGGTTCAAGGCCGTGGACTCCTGCGGTTGACATTTATGAGACGGACAACGAACTCGTGCTGAAGGCAGATCTGCCCGAGGTGGACCCGAAGAACGTCGACATCCAGATTGAGAACGGCACGCTGACCCTAAAGGGGAGCCGCGCTTTCGAGACGGAGAAGGACGGCAAGGGCTATCACCGGATTGAGCGCAGCTATGGTTCGTTCGTACGGGCATTCAGCCTTCCCGAGACAGTTGATCCGGAGAATGTGAAGGCCGATTTCAAGAATGGCGTCCTGACCATGACACTTGCCAAGAAGGAAGTTGCGAAGCCGCGCACGATCAAGGTGGAAGTTCACTAAGCGCTAGACAGTTGTTGAGAGCGAAGCACGCACCTGAATGCCTTTCGGCGGGATGCCTTCGCAGGTTGCTAGAAAAGACCGAAGCCGCTTGCGCAGATGCAGGAGGCTCAGAAAACTCGAATGCTTCTTTTGCAGCGAGTTTAAGCGAGCCGCGATTGTGAAAGCGGAGGAGCGACGGCCTTTTCGTCAGCCTGTGAGGGCACCCGCCGATTCTTTTTTTTGGACTGCGTGGCCGCTTGTCGATGGCCGGGTCTGCTCAAATAGGGCAGATGTCTGCTTTGCCTATTGTGCGCGTGAATCGAAAGGCCGCTGAGCGCGTTGCGGCGGGTCACCTGTGGGTGTTCGCAAGCGACGTGACGGATCGCGGCAACGCGCAACCGGGTGATGCAGTACGCGTTCTTGATCCCAAGGGCCGCACCTTGGCCCTAGCCCACTACAGTTCGACTTCCCAAATCACGCTGCGCCTACTCAGTGAACACGGCGAGCCGGATGTGACGCCCGGGTTCTTGAAGAAGCGCATCGAGGCGGCGCACCGGCTGCGGCAGATGGTCGTGGCTCAATCGAACGCCTATCGCTTGGTCTATGCCGAAGGCGATCTGCTGCCCGGCCTGATTGTCGACAAATACGGCGACTATCTCGCGGTTCAATTTCTGGACCAGGGGATGGACCGTTTATCCGCTGTCCTTGTCGACGTGTTAACCGAGCTCTTTCACCCGCTGGGCATCGTGGCGCGCAACGACATTCCAAGCCGGGCGAAAGAAAACCTGCCGGTCGAGACGAAGGTGCTGATGGGCGAGGTGCCACCACGCGTCGAGATTGAGATGAACAACTTGCGCTGGCAGGTGGATCTACTAGAAGGCCAGAAGACCGGAATCTTCCTCGACCAGCGCGAGAATTATTTGGCCGCGCGGCGCTACGGATCGGGTAAGGCGCTCGATTGCTTCACTGCGACGGGAGGCTTCGCGCTGCACCTGGCGGGGGTTTGTGAAAGCGTGGAGGGCGTGGATAGTTCCGCTCCTTCCCTGGCGATCGCGCAAGCCAACGCCGAGGCGAACGGCCTCGCCAACGTTCGGTTCCAGAAAGCAGACGTGCTGGAATACCTGCCGGGGTTGGTGTCGGCCCATCGAAGCTTCGACCTGGTGGTGGTGGATCCTCCCGCGTTCAGCAAATCTCGTGGGGCTTTCGAAGGGGCAACGCGGGGTTACAAGGAGATCAATCTGCGCGCGTTGCGACTACTTCGCGCGGGCGGAATTCTAGTGAGCTGTTCCTGTTCACATCACATGACAGAGGGGCATCTTCTGGAAGTGGTTGCCGCAGCGGCCCTCGACTGCGGCAAACGGTTGCGCGTGCTGGAGCGCCGGACTCAAGCGCAGGACCACCCCGTCCTGCTGACGGTTCCCGAAACACACTATCTCAACTGCCTGATTCTGCAGGTGATTGCCTGAAGTGCCAGCCTTTGCTGCGTCAACTGCCGCAGCGATCGCATCCATCAACGTAGCTGACCGTTTGAAACGAGGAATTATGATCATGTCTTCCAGCACTCCCGAACTTCTGGCAAAGCCCGCCCCCGCAGACCACCCGATTCATGAACTGCTCGCAAGCCGTTGGAGCCCACGAGCGTATGAGGCCGAACGGCCCGTACCGCCTGAAGTGATAGCACAGTTGTTCGAAGCCGCGCGGTGGGCGCCTTCGAGCGGCAACGAGCAGCCCTGGAGCTTCATCGTCGGAATAAAGGGCAGCGAAACTTGGTACAAGCTCTTCGATACGCTGGTTTCCTTCAATCAGACATGGGCTAAGAATGCGCCGGTGTTGGTGCTCGGCCTCGCGCGGAAGATCTTCCAGAAAAATGGAAGCGCCAATCTGCATGCGATGTACGACTTGGGCCAGGCGGTCTCCATGCTGCTGGTTCAAGCAACCTCAGTAGGCCTGATCGCGCATCAGATGGCCGGCTTCGATCCAGAGAAAGCCCGCGCTGCGTTTCATGTCCCCGATAACTATGACATTGGCGCGGTTATTGCGATCGGCTACCGCGCGGACCCGACGATTCTACCGCCCGAGCTTCGCGAGCGAGAGACTGCGCCCCGTACACGCAACAGCATTGGCGCATTCGTCTTCGAAGGCGAATTCGGTAAACCCGCTGAATTCTTGAAGAAGTAGTTCGATTACGGCTTCCCAGGAGCCAGCGAGAAAACGGAACGTTCGAGGAGCCGGGTGGCTTCTTCCAGCGGAAGCGCGTTGGGAAGCTCGACTAGACTGCCGACGTGTATCGACAGCTTGCCGGAGCGGAACCACGGCTGGCCGGCGACTTTCATTTCGCCCAGCCCTTCCAGGTAGGCAGGCAGTGCCGGCGACCGCAACTCGGACCACAACAGGCCGCTGCCGGACTTAAACGGTTGCGGCCGGCCATCGTCGGAACGGCGACCTTCCGGGAACACCAGCACGTGATAGCCGCGATCCATGGCCGCGGCGGCGTGAGCGAAGCTCCTGCGAAAGCCAGTGCGCTGCGGCAGAGGGAACACGTTGAAGAGGGCGGTGATCAGGAAGTAGCCGGCGGGCGCCAGAAGATTCAAGAACACGTTGCCTTGGTTGCGCCCCTTTCTTAAGTCAAGGAGCATTTCGCCGGACATGGCCATGGCGAGCTGACGGCGCATTGGTTTGGGCAGGGCGTACATCACCAGAGCGGCGTCGTAGGTTGTCACGTGGTTCGCGACGATCAGCACTGGGCGCTCCGGTACTGAGACGAGCTGCGAAACGACGCGCGGCTTAGCCAGCAACCAGCACAGTGGCCGGGCGATCCACTCCAGAAACGCCACCCGAATCACTTGCTGGGGCCAGGCCAAAGTCCATCTTGGATAAATGTGCTCGTCTGCTGCCTGCCGCGGCTCTGCCTCCTGATGGAGCGCCACTGCTTCGGCGCTCTCGACGCCCCCTGCCTGCCGCGAATCTCGCAGCAAGAAATGTCGCAGGTCGCCGAGTGTTCGATACTGCGTCCAATCGGCGTCCGTCAAGGCGACACCGAAGCGCTCTTCCACTCGGGAAAGGAACTCGATGCGACCTAAGCTGTCGAACAGATCGTCCAAGACGGCATTATCGTCTACGGTGGCCTTCGTAGCAGGCAAGGACCCGGCGACCAACTGAGAGAGTTCATTGCCCGCGAGCCATAAATCACTCCGACCCTTGGTGCGGCCGGTGAGCGCGGCTGCCACTTCGCGGCGTAATATTTTGCCGTTGGGCGTGCGGGGGAAATCCGGGTCGGGCCAACGCGTCCAGTGTCGGATACGCTGAAACGGCGCGAGGCGATCGTTTGCGAGCCGGACGGCCGCGGCGGCGAGGTCATCCGTCTGGGCGATAACGGCGGCCATGGGTTCGGGGCCGCTATTCTCTTCCTCGCTCGCGATGACGACGCAGCCCGTCACGCCCGGGCCTCGCAAGACTTCCGCCTCCAGATCTTCGGGATAGACGTTGAGCCCGGCCGCGGTCACAATGACCTCTTTGGTGCGCCCTCGAAAACGGAGGTTGCCACCTTCATCGAGGGCGGCAATGTCGCCGGTCGACACCCATTCAGAATCGGTCGGAACGATGCGGCCGCGCTGCCAGGTGGCGCCCGAAACCATTTCGCCCCGAACCAGGATTTCGCCATCGGCGTTGATGCGTACTTCGCGCCCGGGCATCACTTTGCCGATGCTGCCGCTAGCCGCTTTGAAGGGATGGTTCAGACTAACCAGCGCCGTGGTTTCCGTCATGCCGTAGCCCTGCACGACCGCGAAACCAAGCCGGAGCCAGAACTGCTCGGCCTCAGAGTCGAGCGAGGCGCCGCCGCAGACAAACGCCCAGAACTTCAGTCCGAACGTGCGATGAACATCGCGAAACAGCCACCACTTTTGCCAGACCGGCATGCTTTGGGCCAACTCCAAACGCGACGGCAGATCAGGGAATTTGCTCAGCAGGTGAGTTCGGAGGAGATCGAGCACGCGCGGGACGGCCGCCACCACTGAGATGCGCTCATCATGGATGGACTCGATCAACTCGGACGCGAGGATACGCGGCGGAAAAAACAGTTCAGCACCGAGCAGGGCTGGGATCCAGAGCCCCATGAACTGGCCAAACACGTGGCTTAGGGGCAAGGTGTGGAGGAATCGCAGGGGATGGAAGATGCGTTCGTATTTCAAGTACTGCTGCATCTCCGATTCAATGGGCCGCAGGCTGGCCAGCACATTGTGATGGGTGTGGACGACGCCCTTCGGATCGCCCGTCGTTCCTGAAGTGAAGATGATCTGCAGCGTGTCGCGCTCGCTGAGGTTCGCTACCGGCGTCGTATCGGCGCGTTCTGGAAGCATCGCTTCGAAGTCTTCGAAGGCGAGCCTCGGCGTTTCCGGATCCAGGCGAATGATGTGGTCTCTTGAACCGGTGACCAAACGGGGCTGGACATCGTGGCGCACCTTTTCGGCAAAATCCGACGAACCATGGGCATCGATTGGCACCGCGACCACGCCACGCAGCACGCAGCCGAAGAACGCAGCGATCCAGGGCGCGCCGTTATCACCCCAAAGCAAGACCCTTTCGCCCTTTTGAATGCCGCGGCGT
>Ga0074045_10002695_pt1 | contig 16330 bp, 11 predicted proteins | sample BogForMeECP23OM2_FD_94442 | JGI IMG/M metagenome (GOLD analysis project Ga0074045, IMG submission 94442) | Bog forest soil microbial communities from Calvert Island, British Columbia, Canada - Bog Forest MetaG ECP23OM2 | ecosystem: Environmental > Terrestrial > Soil > Wetlands ...
AGGGAAGGAGACGTCCAGCATTATCGATGAAAAAAAATTCCCTCCAGTGTATGAATTGAATATCCCGGGTATCACGGAAACAGAGGCGGGACTCACTGTGCGTCCTGATACGAATGATATCGAAGAAGCTGTGGCTAGGGCTGTCGGGAGGTTCTTTTATAATGAATTTCCATTCTCTTTTAATAAAACAGTCAGTGATATACTGAAGCAGACTGGGATGATTAAGGCGTCGGGCATAATCTTTTCCGGAAATCTTTCCGTTATCGACCTCCCCGATTTGTTGCATCTTATTGACACCAGTCAACTAACCGGGAAACTGTTCGCCCTTTCTCCAGTCTTGAGTGGAGAGATTTATTTTGATAAGGGGATAATTATCTATGCATCAACGAGTAAACAGGGCAGAGATCTTTTTTATGGAAGACTATCGCAGAAGGGCACTGGCATAACGGAAGAGGTAGTGGGTCCAATCTCAGATATATTAGCCGCAACAGATATACTGGCGGCAAGAGCTAAAACTGCCGAAAGCGTAGTGTTTGAAGATGAAATCAGCATGTCCTTCAAAAAACGTCTCTGCGATGCACTTTACTCTATAATAGCTCTCAGGGAGGGTGAGTTCTTTTTTGAAACAATGTCCACACCCAATGACCTTAAAAACACTCCGGTCAGATTGAAGATCCCCCAGATCGTCCTTGAAGGCACGAGGCAACGGGGCGACATACTATCGCTTAGCAGACCTTATGACTACAGCAGTGTTTTCATTAGATTGATGACAAATGCGGCGTTGAAGGACTTTGATCTCACTGAAAATGAATCGAAGGTGATGGGGCTAATTGACAGTGAACTAACCCTTGGGGACATAATTGATGTAAGCGGGATAGATAAATCAGAGTTAAGCAGGATAATCTACTCACTCACAAAAGCTGGTATTGTGAGAGGACAATAATTAGGTAGGGTTAATGGCAAAGATACTTATTGCTGATGACAGTGCAACCGATGTCAAGTTCATAATGTCTGTATTGGACGTGACACGCCATTCCCTCTCTATCGCAAGGGATGGAGAAGAGGCAGAGAAGATGATCAGGGGAGAACCTTTTGATCTTGTAATTCTTGACGTAGTGATGCCCAAGAAAAATGGCTTTGAACTCTGCAGGGAGATGAAAAAGGATGAAAAATTGAAAAAAATACCAGTAATTATTTTATCATCTAAGGGCCAGGAGAGCGATAAACTATGGGGGCATAAGCAGGGTGCTGATGAATACCTGACAAAGCCTTGTCTTCCAAAGGATCTGCTCCTTGCAGTAAGCAGGTATTTGAAAAATGAATAATGAAAAGCAAGAGGGTGCAAATCAAGATCGGACCTACTGTGTTTTTAAAGTAAGCGACAGGGAATTTCTTTTGCCAGCGGAAATAGTCAAGGAAATTGTTGACGTAGTGCGAATATTTCCTATTCCAGGAGCCCCGGAGTACGTATACGGAGCTTTCCCGTTACGTGGAAGTGTCACCCCGGCGATAGACATGTCGAAGATTTATCCGATAGAAGAACCTTCATACGTTAATGCCAAACTGCTCATTGTCGAGGTGGAAAAGGAGAATATAGGCTTTCTCTCAGAAACAACTCCATACCTAGTCACCTTTGATGTCGATATTCATATTGAAGATATAATCAACATAGAAGAGTTTTTTGAGAAGTATCGAATAAAGAAATAGGAACATACTATGCTGGAAGACTCAGAACTGCGTGAATGCTTCCTATTAGAAGCTGAGGATTATATCACTATTCTCAACCGGGGAATCTTGGAATTGGAGAACTCCCCGAGAAACAATGCACTCTTAGAAGACCTCTTTAGAGTGGCGCATACTCTGAAAGGCGCAGCTGCCCTCATGTCGCTCACCGTCACTAGTAATATTGCCCATAAGATGGAAGATATCCTTGAGGACTTAAAAGATAGAAAAATAGAGTTAGATCCAAATGTAATAAGGCTTCTCTTGTATCAGGTCGATGCGCTTACAGGTCTGATACATGATACAGCAGAAGGCAAGGGTGAGCGTCATGAGATTGAACAGCAAGTGCTGCAGAAAGTAGAAGAACTGTTTGCGAAAGACGGGGCGGCACATGCTCCCTCCGAGCTCTGGTCCTCAACGAAACCTATTCCATTGGAGACGGAAAGGCGTCGGTCACCTGGCAGAAGAAAAGAGGACAAAGAATTTTTTTCGGGCAACTTTGTGAAGGTTGACATCCGAAAAGTTGAGCAAATGTTAAATCTTATGAATGAGGCAACGATAAAGAAAAATTACTTAATAGAAAAGGCAAAAAAGGCGGGAGAGATTGCCGATGAGATATTGTTCTCAGGCAAAAGACTAAACAGGGAGGTCAACACCTTTGTTGACCAATATGCATACACGCTATCGAGAAAGCGGAACCATGTCGAACCTCTCTCTTCAGAGTTTGGAGAACTTGAATTTGACAGATACGACGAACAAAATCTCTTTTCACGGAAGCTCCAGGAGATAGCAAATGATTTGACAGAGGCAATCAAAGAATTCTCAGAATTATACGAATTATTTTATGATGACGTGAGATCTCTGAACAATCTGATAAAGCGACTGAGATCTGATGTTTCTGAAACAAGAATGGCAGAAATCGGGAAATTGTTTCTCCGTTTTCTCAGACCGGTTAAAGACTTAGCTGGACAATTTGGCAAAGAGGTGAGCCTTCAGGTGCTCGGCGGTGACACTAAGATAGACAGGGTTATCTTCGAGCGACTTTTTGACCCACTCATGCATTTAATGAGAAACGCTATAGGACATGGTATTGAAGAGATAGATGTGAGGCTGAAGAAAGGCAAAACGAAGGAAGGACTCATTCTATTTTCTGTAAAGAGTCAAAACGATACTATTATCCTCGAGATAAGTGACGACGGGCAGGGTATAGACACGGATGAATTATTTAAGGAAAGTGTCAAAAGGGAACTGTTTAGACCCGAGGATAACCCGTCAAGAGAGGAACTTCTCTCTTTGATTTTCTTACCGTGGTTTACCACCACAGAAAGGGTAAATCTGACCTCCGGCAGGGGGATGGGGATGAGTGCCGTAAGGAAAGAGCTTGCGACAATTAATGCAACTATTGACGTGAGTTCGGAGGTCGGAAAGGGCACAACTTTTAGGATTAGAGTGCCTTCGGTGCTAGCTATAATGAATCTCATTGTCTTTAGTTACAAGAATATAGAGTTTGAGATACCGGTAAATCTCATTGAAGAGATAATTAAGTTTGATTCCAGCGATCTTCTAGAGGGCTCTCCACATATGATAAATTATAAAGGGAAGCCTATACAGGTAAAGAGTTTTGAGGAGGTATTCAGGAGTACAAATAATGCTATCTCTGGCCAGTTTGTTCTGATATGTAATCTATCTAACAAGAAAGCGGGGCTGATTGTCGATAACGTGTTGGGGCAGGAGGAGACTATAATAAAACCGTTGAACAATTTTTTGGAAGGGCTGTCTCTCTATGCCGGGACTACTATAGCAGGCGATGGAAAAGTTAGATTTGTCATTAACCCAATCATTATATTTGAGGAACAGGCCTATTCCTTCAGTAACCCCACTCTGAAAAGCGAGACTTCCGAAAGTAAGATAATTCTTGTCGTAGACGATTCGCTTAGTGTGAGAAAGTACGTGAGCTCTTTTCTTGAGGATAAGCAATTGAAAGTGTACACAGCCTCCAACGGAATAGAAGCATTGAAAATGCTTGACGTCGACGAATTGCAAGTTGATCTGATTATCTCAGATCTTGAGATGCCGGAAATGCACGGATATGAACTTATCAGTAGGATAAAAGACTCAGCACGGCTCAAACAGATACCTATTGTTGTTCTCACCTCAAGAGGCACGGACAAACATAGAGAAAAAGCCATGGAACTCGGTGCAGCGGACTATCTCATAAAGCCTTTTGACGAGAAGGCACTGATCAATATCTTGAGGAAATTCTTTTTAATACCTGCCTAACTTCTGTGCGGAAATAATTCCAAAAAAAATTGTTAATCTCCCTCTATGAATGCGCAATCCTGTTGTCCTCTGTGATATCCTCCGACCACTAAGCATCGGCCATAGTGGGGGCTTCCTGTGAAAGCGTTGAACCCTGACGTGAATACGACACAAGACCAGGGTGCTCCGCGGTGGAGCACCCGGCCAAGGCTATTAACGAAGCCAGGGTCTACTGATGTCGTGCAACCGGGGCAGGCTTTTGGCTGTGCTCGGCGACCTCTCTGTTTCCAGTAAGCCTTTTTGCGTAATTGATAATCTCTCCAATCCAGTAGCGTGCTCCCATATTTCAGGACGCCGACAGGTCGCAGTTGTACCACTTCTCATATCTGTCTGTAACCGACCCACCTCACTCTACCGCTGTCGTCAAATGCCTCTGCAGAAGCCCTTCTGGGCCAGCACTGAAGCGTGGCCTCTCATTGCTGGCCTTATACCGGGTGTAGTTGCGCCATCTTTGCCTCGCTGTCTTAACAACCCTCATGATTATTTATTCTCTATTTATTATTAAGAAAACCAAGCACAAAAACCTCATTAACCCCCTTACTCCCACCTAACCTTACAGATTTACGAAGGAGCATGTGGCGGCTTAGGTTTTCGTTCACAGTAAGAACCTCTTCAAGCAATCCTTTCTTGATGTGCCTTTAGGGAGACGTATCAAGAAATGCAAGGCAAACTACTATAATTTAAACCGAGTCGTAGAAGATAGTATGGTAGTTGAACTAATCGAGAGGGAGTTTGATATCTCGACCATGAAATCATGGACGACACTTAAAATCTGGAGAGATATCTGCCGAACTTCCTCCATGGAGGTAACAACTTTTGCAGTCAGTTCCTGTTGACCTTCCACAGTCTGATTAATTTCGGCTATGAGAGAACCTATATTCTGTATTGTAGTCGCTATCTCGTCAAAGATTGTGCCAGTGTTTGTCGCCATAATGGTCTCCATTTCGACATGCTTGGTCTCTTCCTCAAGGTGTTTTGTAACACCAGCTGCTTCTGTTTGTATATTGTTTATAATTTCTCCGATTTGTTTTGTTGATTTTGCGGCCCTATCAGCGAGTCCCCTGATTTCCTCTGCGATCACAATAAAGCCTTTGCCTTGTTCGCCTGCCCTTGCAGCTTCAATGGATGCGTTAAGGGCAAGAAGGTTTGTTCTGTCAGCAAATTCGGTGATAAGGTGTGATATGGTTCCTATCTCCATGAGCTTCTCCGAGAGGTTCTTCATCCTTTTGTTGATCGCTTGGACGGTGGCTCGTATTAACTGCATCCCATCGATTGAATCAGCTACTATTGTCGAACCCTTATTTATGGCCGCTAGGGCACCTTCAGATATTCTCTGGGCTGTTTTAGTTCTGTCGGATATTGCTTTTGCAGAAGCCGCCGACAGATCCACTGCCTCTGATGCCAATTGAACTTCGGTTGTCTGCCTTTGTGCTCCGTTCTCCAACTGGGGGATTATGCTTGAGAGAGCAATACTTTTCTCGCGAGCATCCTCTGCAGATAGCTTGACTCCTTTAATTAGATCAGAAAGTCCTGACACCATGAGATTGAATGCATCTGACAGGGAGCCAGACACATCAGGAGTTACCTCTGCTCTTTGCGAGAGATCTCCCTCAGATGCAGCGCTCAGAACGTTCAAAAGCTTTATGATGTTCTCCTGTGTCTTCTTTTTTTCGCTTTCAGCCTGACTGAAGGCTGCAAGCTTCTCCATGATATCATTGAATGTCTCTGCGATATCCGAAAATTCATCATTCATTGATAGTCTAATTCTATGATAATATTCTCCCTTTTTCAGATAACCGATTCCTGTTTCCATTGAGCTGATGGGCTTCATTACACTTCGTCTAAACCATATAATATTAAAGACGGACATCAATAATACGGTTAAAATCATAAGAGCTATCGCAGGGGCATATTTTGAGATGGATATTATGTCCATTTTAGGCGCAACATATATTATAAAAGAGCCTAATAGCACAGTGGTTATGAGAAGAACAGAAACGAGAAAGACTGCTAGGAATCTGATGTAAAGACTGTTTATCCGCATCATAGCTCCCTTTAAGAAAAGTAGCACGGCTGGTTTCGGCAAATTTTATAACAATAGCCGAAGTTTGTCAATGTTGAGGGTCTTCTACGCAGAGTGCTGTCAGTGATTTTCTGAGGGACCAATTTTGTGCAGTGCTCGGGGTAGTGAAGGAATACCTCTAGAAGTGGGATCGGGGAGGAAAACAGGGGTGAAAGTACGTATAATCAGGAGCATGCTGAAGTATTTTATTGGGGCGTTGTCTAAGATGATTGAAAGTTTTTTTGCAGTGTAAACGCAATAATTAGTCGTTAATCTTCAAAAGTCACCCTCAGCAGTTCTTCTATCGATGTAGTCCCCTCGATTACCTTTCTTATGGCGCTCTGGCGTAATGTTAACATCCCGAACTTCATGGCTTCCCTCTTTATCTCAAATGCTGAATCGCCTCGATGAATTAACTCTTTCAGCTCTTCCCGCATCGGCAAGACTTCGCAGATTGCTATCCTGCCCCTGAAACCAGTGTTACTACAGTTTTTACAACCCTTCCCCATATAAAATTTAGCCTTTTTTATTTCGTCAATTGGAAAACCTATTTTCTCCAAGACCGACTCTGGCATTTGTTGTTCCTCCCTGCAATAGGGGCAAACCTTTCTCATGAGTCTCTGGGCTGCAATTAATATAATAGATGAGGATACGAGAAAAGGCTCTATTTTCATATCTACCAGTCTTGTTATGGTCGATGGAGCATCATTTGTGTGCAGCGTGCTCAGAACCAGGTGTCCCGTCAACGCAGCCTTGATCGAAATCTCAGCTGTCTCATGGTCCCTTATCTCACCAATCATTATAATATCAGGATCTTGCCTGAGAAATGACCTCAGTGCCGAGGCGAAGGTGAGGCCGATCTCTTCCCTTATCTGTCCCTGGTTTATCCCGGGCAAGGTAAATTCTATGGGGTCTTCAGCGGTCATGATGTTCACGCCTGATTTGTTGAGACGAGAGAGGGCAGCATACAGGGTTGTAGTCTTGCCGCTGCCGGTGGGACCGGTAACGAGGATCATCCCATATGGTTTTTCGATGGCATCATAAAAATCCTGCAGCTGATTGCCTTCAAAGCCCAATTGGGTCAGGTCTAATTGCACGGCTGATTTGTCAAGTATCCTGAGTACTATTTTTTCTCCAAGATGGGTCGGAAATGTGGAGACTCTGAGGTCTATCATCCGATCCTCACCCAATTTGAGTTTTATCCTACCATCCTGGGGCAACCTCCGCTCTGATATATCAAGGCTGGAGAGTATCTTTATCCTTGATATCATTGAATTTTTTATTTTTAAGGGAACTTTCAAAATGGGCTGCAATACACCATCGATTCTGTATCTGACGTTCACAAATTTTTCAGAAGGCTCAATATGGATATCACTTGCTTTGGATTGAACAGCTTTCCACAGGATGTTGTTCACCAACTTTATGATTGGAGCATCGATCTGTTCTATAACCTCTTCGTCCTTGTCAGTGAATGTGGTGATATCCTCAAGGGCGCTGTCGATTACCTTGTTGAAATCCTCTGATTCTAGAACTGTGTGTTCCTGAGATTTCTTGTTTCTCTTGGATGCCTCCAATGATGCCTTTGTACGATAATATTTTTCTATCGCTTCTGTAATGGCTGATTCGGCAGCTATGTATAAGGAAACTTTCGTACCTGTAAGGAATTTGATATTATTGATCGCAAATCTGCTAGAGGGGTCTGCGACTGCAATCCTCAAGGAGTCTCCATCCCAAGATATAGGAAGGATGAGGTATTTTCTTGCTGTCTCATAGGGGATCAATTTCGACAGAGATGTATCGATTCTGCAGTTGGCCAAATTGATGAGGGGCATATCATAACTGTTACCCAGCACTATCGCCAGATCTTCTTCAGTGATATACCCTAGCTGCAAGAGGATAGAACCGAGGCGCTTCCCCTCTTTTTTCTGCACAAGCAAGGCTTCCAGAAGTTGCTCTTCTGTGATCAGGCCGGCCTTTAAGAGTAATTGCCCAAGAGAAGATACACCAACAAGTCCCATTCAATATAAAATACATGAAAAAAGAATTGATGTCAAACGGCAAAACGTTGTGCACTGGCAGGAATTGATACCGTTTGCCCTCAGAAACGAGTCACTTAGGGCTGTTGTTGGTTACTTTAAACTCCTTCGAGGCCTCGTCATAAAGGTCATTCACACAATGTCTGTATTTGGGTGAAAAATGCATAATAACAAGGCTACCCACCTGTGCCTCGCGAGCAATCCTTCCAGCTAGCGCTGCTGTCAAATGGTTACGCTCTTTCGCACGGGCTCTGTCTTTTTCAAGAAAGTAGGCCTCACAGAAGAGAAGATCAGATCCGTGAATGAAAGGAATAATCTGTGCCATGTTTTCATCACTCGGAGCTAAATCCATCACATAAGATACTTTCTGACCTCTCGTAATGGTTGCAATTTCCATTAATTCGCCCAGGCTGAAATTATCTTCACATATCTTTATGATTGTGCTGTCAGGGAGTTTGTTCCTAATTGACCATTTCAATTGAGTGAGCCAAGGCCCAACGGGGAGTCCTCTGGCAGTCAGCAAAGCCTTATTAATGTTGATGTGATACTCCTCCTCCAGTGAAAAGGCCATTACCGGAATATCATGGGAGAGAACTATCCCCTTTATCTTCAGGAGAGAATTGCTGTTCAGAAGTCCCGTAAACGGCGATGCAGGATTATCCTTTCGTATAAAGGCGCCTCTTGCATAGAAACTAGCGTGTGACACAACAAGGTTGTTGATTTCGAAAACCTCAATCTTCAACGGATAGTCATGTATCAGATTCCAGGTATACCCACGGAGCTTTCCCTCAACACAGTTGATGATATTGGCAGGACCATATATATTTAATGGTATAGCCCTCCTCAAGGTGTTCCTCAACAGTATATCAAACCCTATAAAATGGTCTATGTGAGTGTGAGTTACGAAAATATCGGTAACCTTTAAGAGACTCCTTGGAGACAGTCTTCCGACATAACCGAGGTCAAAAAGGAGTGCTCTCTTTTCCCTCAGAATGTTGACATAGACACAAGGGTCTTCAAAGGGCTTGTTTACGGAGTGCGCATGAAAACTTGGTTTCATAGTGGTATAATTATAGGCAAACTTCAGGGCAGAGGTAAAGGGGAAACGATATCTATTTGAGCTATTAACTGCAGAAAGATCACGATTCCTGTCTTGTTTTCGAACACTCTTTAATGCTCACCTTATCAGTGAGGAGGAAATATGCCTGAATTAAGAAAAGACCCCATTTCAGGAAGGTGGGTCATCATATCTATTGAGAGAGGAAAAAGACCTACAGATTTTGTCTCTCCTTCTCAGAAAAGAAAAGCGGGGGGCTTCTGCCCATTCTGCCCAGGCAACGAACACACTGCGCCTCCTGAGATCCTCGCATTCAGGCCTGCCAGCACGGCACCGAACTCTCCTGGCTGGTCACTTCGGGTAGTCCCTAACAAATTCCCTGCGTTACAAATCCAAGGAGACCTGAATAAAATGGGTGAAGGGGTGTTCGACAGGATGAACGGCATTGGAGCACATGAAGTTATCATTGAGAACCCCGAGCACCAACTCTCACTGGCAACGATGTCTCAAAGAGCTATGGAGGATGTGCTCTGGGCATATTATTTCAGGTTGACTGATCTTAAAAAGGATACTCGTCTAAAGTATGGCCTTGTCTTTAAGAACGAAGGTGAAGTGGCAGGGGCATCGCTTGAGCACAGCCATAGCCAGATTATCGCACTGCCAATAGTACCAAAGACAGTAAATGAAGAAATATTCAACGCGAGAAAATACTATGAAAATAAAGAGAGGTGCATATTCTGTGATATCATCAATCAGGAATTGTCGGCTGATAAACGGGTTATCTATGAAAATGATAAATATGTAGCCATGTCGCCTTTCTCTCCAAGGGACCCCTTTGAAACATGGATATTGCCCAAGAATCATGAGTCGACCTTTTACCCTCCTGATAAGAGTTTCTCAAGTCTCGCTGAGATATTTCAGAGGATTTTGAGGCAGCTTGATAGGGTTCTTGACGTCCCCCCATATAACTTCATCCTCCACACGTCTCCTTTCAAAGAGGAGCTCAATGAGTATTATCATTGGCACATTGAGATTTTGCCAAGGCTTACAAAGAGGGCTGGGTTTGAATGGGGGTCTGGGTTTTACATAAACCCTACATCTCCTGAAGAGGCGACGAAGTTTATGAGAGAGACAAAGATATGAAGATTGCCATTGTAACGTCAGAGGCCTATCCATACTCAAAGACGGGCGGACTTGCGGATGTGACCGGTGCACTGTTTACTGAATACACAAAAATGGGACACGAGGTCTACCTCTTTGTTCCTCTTTACAGGGAGACTAGAAAAAGCTATAAAAAAGACATTCAGGATACAGGAATCACATTTGAGGTGCCCCTCGGAAAAGATACAAAAGAATGCAAGATTTTTGGGCTCGACGTTGAACAAAAGATGCAGGATTCGGGAGGTAGCAATAGAAAATCATCACATAAATTCCGTGGCCGGACTGCCGGATCATCTGCAAGAGTCTTTTTTATATCGAATGATTATTTTTTTGACAGGGAAGAGCTCTACGGGATCTCGAGCAGCGAATATCCGGATAATGATCAACGATTCATCTTTTTCTGCAGGGGTGTCCTTGAAGCGTGTAAGAGAAAAGGTATCAGTCTAGATATACTACATTGCAACGATTGGCAGACCGGAATTATCCCACTCTATTTAAAGTCGGTTTATAGTAAGGATCCCGTGCTTAGGAGGATCAAATCTGTCTTCACAATCCACAACCTTGGTTATCAGGGAATATTTCCATCACGGACTATGGAAATAACGGGCCTGGGCATGGATCTTTTTAACCTTGAAGGCATCGAATTTTATGGAAAAGTTAATTTGTTGAAAGCAGGCATTGTTGGCGCAGATATCATCACGACCGTGAGCAAGACATATGCAGCCGAGATACTCACTTCTGAATTCGGTCTTGGGTTAGAAGGGATCCTTAGAAAACGGGCTGATGTCTTATACGGCATTCTTAATGGGATTGATTACTCAGAATGGGATCCTTCTGTTGACAGATTTCTTCCGCGAACTTACCATGCAGAGGACCTTTCAGGCAAAAGAGCGTGCAAGAAGGATTTGATTAAACAGGTTTCTCTAAGAGAAGATATGGGTTCACCCCTTTATTGTTTTGTGGGGAGGCTTTCGCTTCAGAAAGGGATAGATTTGCTGATTGAAGCAATTCCTGAATTCATAACCCTTGGAGGACAGGTTATTGTTATTGGGAAGGGAGATGAACTTCTGCAAGCAAGGCTAACTGCCCTCCAGCGTCTTTTCCCCGAACGCTTCGCCCTTGTTATCGGATTTGATGAATCCCTTGCTCATTTGGCCTACGCTGGATCAGACATATTCCTCATGCCGTCATTGTATGAACCTTGCGGTTTAGGGCAGATGATCGCTATGCGATATGGCACAATCCCAGTTGCTAGGAGAACTGGGGGCCTTATCGATACCATCACTGACTCCGGGGATACGCCAGAAAAATACTTCTGTGAGAAAATTTTCGGTCCGATCGTGGAAACCGGCTTCCTCTTCACTGGATATTCTGCCGCGCTCTTTGCCCGTGAACTGAGGAAGGCTCTGTGCATATACCATAATCAAGAGATTTGGCAAAGGCTGGTCAGCAATGCCATGCTCAAGGACTGCTCATGGACTCAGTCTGCGCAACGTTACATCGATCTTTACTCAGGAAAGAATGCATGAGAAAAGATGCCAACACATTGAAGCAGCGGCTAAACAATAGCACTCATAGTGAGGCAGTTCAGGGTTCCCCGACTGAAGGGATCACGCAATACCTGCAGGATGCAGTAGACAGGTATATGGAGCTATTCGGCACCGCAGAAACGCAGCTCCACAGACTCAAGGTCGTCTACGAACTGACAAAGGCGATCATATCCTTGAATGACTTTGATGAACTGCTGAAGCACATATCGGAGGAAACGACAAAGATCTTCGATGCAACCTATTGCCTTATCCGCCTCATCGAAGATGACAAGCTTAGAGTGAGAGCATCTTTTGGGGTCCCCGAGCTTTTTGGGGATCATTTGACACTCAATATTGGCGAAGGGATTGCGGGAAAGGCAGCACAGCAGGATAAAACGATACTGCTTAAGAGGCTTGAAGACTTAGGTTCGGCGAGCTATTTGGCACAGCATCTCAATATAACTACTGCAATCTGCAGTCCCATGAGGATAGGTGACCAGATAATAGGCACCTTCGGACTTTATGACAAAAAGGCGGACGATGGTTCGATCATCCCCTTTACCGAAGACGATGCGAGTTCACTTGAGGGCTTCGCATCCATTGCCGCCATTGTTATAGAAAAATCAATGCTCTATGAGAATGCACTAAGACAAGAGCGAGAGGCAGTAGAGGCAAAGAAAAATATTGAGGAACTCAAGGAGTATTTGGAGGGGCTTATAGAAAATTCTGCTGATGCCATTGTGACTACTGATCTCGATGGTATAGTCACTTCTTGGAATCAGGGGGCTGAAAAGATTTATGGCTTTGAACGCGAAGAGGTCATCGGCCGATTTTTGCCTTTTCTCCCCAATTTCCTCATCGATACAGAAAAGGCGTATATCGAACAAGTGAAGAGGGGTGAAACGATAAAAGACATTGAAACCGTGAGAAAGACCAAGGTCGGCGGCATAATTGATATTAACCTGACCTTATCCCCAATCAAAAATGTGACGGGCAAGGTGATCGGCACCTGTGGTATTGCCAGGGACATTACCGAGAGGAAAAGGATTCAAAAGGATCTTGAAAGGAAAAACACTGAGCTATCAAGACTATCCTTTATCAGCTCTGCCATGAGGGGGACTCTGGAGCTGGACAAATTACTCAGGATGGTCCTCACAGCTGTAACCATCGGCGATGGTCTCGGGTTCAACCGAGCATTACTCTTTCTCCTAGATGAAGACAGGATGGTATTAAAGGGGGCAATGGGTGTTGGTCCTTCTAGTAATGAGGAGGCATGGGAGATATGGTCAAAATTGTCGTTTGAGCAAAAAAGCCTGCATGCCATCATGGAAGAGATTATGGCGGGTCCATCAAGTAAAGATTCCTTCATGGACCGTATTTGTTGTAACATAGAAATTCCCCTTGACAAAGATTATAGCATCACGAGGGCAGTAAAAGAGAAAAAAACCTTCAATGTTACTGATGCAATGTCAGAGCCATACTCTGACTTCATACTCACCCAGCAGACCGGTGCCCTGGCTTATGCGGTGGTGCCGCTCATCTCAAGAGACAAAGTGATTGGGGTCTTGTGGGTTGATAATTTGTATTCAAAAAGACCCATCACGGACCGTGACATAGATTTTTTGAAGGCGTTTACTGACCAAATGAGTTCTGCCATAGAGAATGCAAGACTATTTGAGCATGTGGCACAGGCGGAGCAGGAACTTGAGAATATATTTGAATCTATTTCCGACCTTGTCTTTATCAACAGTAGTGATTATAGAATCAAGAGGGTTAACAGGGCGGTACTCGAAAAGATGGGGAAGGCAGCTGAGGAAATTGTCGGCCAGAGATGTTTTGAGGTTTTTCATGGAACGACTGAACCATCCCAGAAATGTCCGCACCATAAAACAATAATGACGCACAAATCTTTTATTGAGGAGTTGGAAGAGCCCCAGCTTGGCGGCACCTATTTGTTTTCAAGTTCTCCACTTTTCACCAAAGCTGGTGATCTCTTAGGGACTGTTCATGTCGTGAGGGATATAACAGAGATAGAAAACCTTAGGGAAAGGGTTGTTTCTTCTGAACGGATGGCAGCGCTCGGGGAGATGGCTGCAAAAGTTGCCCATGAAATAAGAAACCCCCTCCTTTCGATAGGCGGTTTTGCGAGAAGACTCGAAAAGGGACTCGACGGTGAATTCAAAGAAAATGCAAGAATTATTGTTGATGAGGTAAAGCGCCTTGAAGGTATTCTGAACAACACCTTGGCCTTTGTGAAGACCGATCGGCTCGAGATGAAAGCAGTGAATATAGAAGATATCCTGGACAGTGTCGCCCATCTCTGTGAGCCTGCATTGAATGAAAGAGGCAACAGACTCTTGAAAAATATAGAGCTCCCGATGACAGTGTCCGCTGACCCTAACAGGTTTAAGCAGGCCCTCTTGAATCTACTATCAAATGCAAACCAGGCAACAGAAAAAGGGAAAATCATAATAAGGGCGTACAAATCAACTAGCCTCTCCGAAGCTGATCTTACAGGCCGCAGAAGAGAACAAGAAGAGGCTGTGATAGAGATAGCAGACACGGGGTGTGGTATTAATGAAGAGGATATCGGGCGGATATTTGACCCCTTTTTTACTACCCGTCCTGCTGGAACAGGTCTCGGTCTCTCAATAACAAAAAAGATTGTTGATGAGCAGGGGGGGAGGATAGAGGTAACCAGTGCACTGGGTAAAGGTACCACATTTAAAATTTATTTACCTTTGAAGGAGGACTGACGTGAAAATAATGGTTGTTGATGACGAGAAAAATATATTGAAACTTTACGAGATGGAACTCCAGGACGAAGGATACACGATTGTCACTGCAAACTCGGGGAAGGAGGCATTGGAGGTCTTTGATAGGGAAAATCCCGACATTGTGACCCTTGATATTCTGATGCCTGACATGGATGGAATCCAAGTATTGAGACACCTTAAAGAGAAAAAGCCCACGTTGCCTGTGATTATGCTAACTGCCTATGATTACAGAGATGATTTTTCTGTTTGGGTCTCCGATGCATATGTGGTCAAATCATCAGACCTTACAAATCTGAAGGCCGCAATAAAACAGATCATTGAGAAAAGATGATCCTCCCATCATTCTTGATGTCGATTCTCCTGCGTATGGCGGCATCTCACTTGGCAGATGGAGAAGCAAGATTGTCCTCATTAAGGGTGCGTTGCCATCTGAGACGGTCGAAGTAAAAATTGAAGCTGAAAAAAAAGATTACTATATAGCATCTGTTGTCCAAATACACACACCCTCACCGGACAGAATTGCCCCGACATGTGAATACTTCACCTCTTGTGGCGGTTGTCATTTGCAGTATCTGTCTTACCGGGAACAGATTTCATTGAAAGAGGCAGTTCTTGCCGACTGTCTTAAAAGGATTGCGTCAATAGAGATACCCCTCTCACCGTCCATCTTTTCCAACAGCCCGTGGGGTTACCGTCGTAGAGGACAGTTCAAGGTCTCCTTTGATGGTATCGGATTCCATCGTGAAAAGACGAGAGAGGTAATTCCGATCTACCGGTGTCCTCTTGTAGTAGATGAGATAAACGCTTGTCTTGGGAAGCTTACGTTGATGATGGAAGACGACCCCAAGCTTTTTCAGGGTATCACCGAAATACAGCTTACCGGCTGCGATGGCGTTATTGGGCTGATAAAAACTAAGGACGGGCAAATCCACGACACGCCCCTCCTACGTGAACTTTTGCGGAAATCAGGGATTGTAGGTGCAGTCGTCAAACAAAAAGGTAGCTATAAAATGTGCTATGGCAGACGGTATACAACGCTTGCCCTTCACAACCTGAACTATGTTGTTTCACCGATGACCTTTCTTCAGAGTCACTGGGAACTCAACCAGACAGTGGTCCAGTTGGTCAAGGACACCTTGCAGCCACTTAAGGGCCAAAGGATCCTTGATTTATACGCAGGTGCCGGCAATTTTTCCCTTCCTCTTGCCTCTCACGCAGAAGAGGTGATTGCTGTTGAGGAAAATGCTTATGCTATAGATGATGGAATGAGGAATGCAAAAATCAACTCCTTAAAGAACTGTAGATTTATCCGTTCTTCTGCAGAACATCTGGTCGTGACTTCTTCTGCGAATATTGTGATAGTCGATCCCCCACGGTCAGGCCTTACAAAAAAAGCAATAGATACGATATGCGACCTGATGCCGGAGAGAATCGTCTATCTATCATGCCATCCCGCCACTTTTGCGAGGGACTTGAAGAGATTTCTTGTGACTTATGATATCGAGTCTGTCAGAATGATCGATTTCTTTTCGCAAACCTATCACATCGAGGCAATAGCCTTTCTCAGAGTAAAATAATCGAGGTGTTGTGACCTTTGGGCCTATTTGAAATTCTGAGTCAGATAATACGCGCCGGATCCGTCGTATGCAACACCCACACCGATGAAG